>Ga0307928_10000493_pt1 | contig 29594 bp, 25 predicted proteins | sample AceLakmetagen232_FD_201815 | JGI IMG/M metagenome (GOLD analysis project Ga0307928, IMG submission 201815) | Saline water microbial communities from Ace Lake, Antarctica - #232 | ecosystem: Environmental > Aquatic > Non-marine Saline and Alkaline > Saline | place: Antarctica: Ace Lake... | reverse complement strand
ATTGCATATGTTTCTGATTTTGCTAGTTCTTCAGCAGCTTGGTCTTTTGTAATAATCTTAAACATATGTTTGTCTTTAGTATATTCGTTTAGGAGTACATTTAATCTATTCAAATAGAAGGATTCTATCTTATTTTTTACAAAAGAATTGGGTGCGATAAGATATACATAATTATTAACAACTTTGAAAATATTTGAAATATTGGCAAAGTGTTCGTTATATATATCGTTGTCTAAACTAATTTGTAATCGAGATTTAATTTTACCCCAAATTATTCCAAACTCTTCCATAATTACCCCCGCGTAAGAATAATATAACATATAATATTAATTGTTGATAAATAAGTTTTCCACAAAAAATGTGGATAACTTTTAAAAAAAAGCTTTAATTAACATAGTGAATGTGGATAACTTAATTAGATATATAGCCGAGAAACTATGTTTTCCACGTATTAACAATCTAACCTTTTCAACACAAATGTTAATAAAAAATATCTCTTGAAATAGAAAAAAATATTTGTTGACATAAAATACAAAATTAAGTATAATTATATAGCATGGTTTATGAAATAAAATGAGGGGGTGTTGATAATGAGTAGAACGTATCAACCTAGTAGAGCTAAAAGAATTAAAACTCATGGCTTCAGAGCTAGAATGGCAACAGCTAATGGACGTAAAGTATTAGCAAGAAGAAGAGCAAGAGGAAGAAAGTCATTAACAGTATCTGACCGTTAATAATTAAATAAAAACAACACCAATAAAATATATTTGTACCTGAAATCACCCGAATAATATATTGTGGTGATTTTTTTGTTTTCACAGGGAGGGATATCTTGAAAAAGGAATATCGAATTAAGAAAAGTAGTGAAATCCAAAAGTTAATTAAAAAAAGAAAAACTGTTGGCAATAGTTACTTTGTAATGTATTACTTTAAAAACCATGAGATAGATAATTTCAGATATGCTTTAAGTGTCCCAAAGAAATATGGAAACGCAGTTCAGAGAAATTTAATGAAAAGACGATTGCGCGAGATAATTAAGGTTAATAATTTTGATAATGATTTCGATTTTTTTATTGTTGTAAAACCAAAAACAAAGGAATTGAATTTTGATCAGATTAAAAACCTAATAGAAAAACTATTCGCTAAAGCGAAAATACTAGGAGAGTAAAAAGTATGAAATTAAGAAATAAGATTTTCATGGCTGTCTTAATGTTTATTTTATTATTTGGTGTTACTTCTTGCGGTAGTAAGACTGGTGAAATATCATTTAAAAATTATGAGAACGTTATTACAGTCGACCTAGCATCTGAAGGAACAGATCCATCAAGTTATAATGATGTAATTATTTTGTTAGGAATTCCTACAAATAATGCAAATTATGATTCAGTAACAGGTGATGGATACTTAGAATGGGAAAACGAAGACGAAGCATCCATCAAACTTACATTAGAAGATGAAGATGTAGTAGCTAAAGAAAAAACTGGTTTATATGAGAATATCTATGCAACTCCAATTGGCGCTAAAAGCGGCGCATGGAATTGGGTGATTTTACAATTAGGTAAATTCACATTCATGGCATCAAACCTATTTGGTTTATTAGGTAATACTCATTTATATTGGTTAGGACTGTTAGTTATGACATTAGCAGTTAGAACATTAGGTTGGCCAATTTATGCAAAAACTAATGATATGACATTAAAAATGCAGATAGCACAACCTGAATTAAACAAAGTTCAAGAGAAATATCGAAATAAAAAAGATCAAGCATCTCAGCAAAGGATGCAGATGGAAACCATGGAAATCTACAAAAAGTACAAAATTAATGTATTTGGATGTATGCTTCCATTATTGCAAATGCCAATTTTCATTGCGATGTATCAAGTTGTACAAAGGTTCCCATTAACAGAATTATCTATATTTACAAGTAATGCATCAATCAATATGAATGTTAACTTTTTTTGGACAACATTAGGAAATACTGATTGGTTACCTAATTTACCGATGGCGATATTAGTTGCGGTATTGATGTTCTTAAGTCAATGGTTAACACAACATAGAACTAAGGTATCTCAAAAACATAACAACACATACAAGAGTCCAAAACAACAACAAAGTCAAAACACTATGAAATATATGATGTATTTTATGGTAGTTTTCATGGGTTACATTTCGTTACGTAATGCAGGGATCGCATTCTATTGGATTATTGGTACATCATATCAATTGCTACAAAGTTATTTAAGTTTTAGAAATATGAAAAAAAGACAAGAAAATATTAAAAGACAATTTTAGAGGGAGAGTTATTTAATGAAAAGTATTAGATTTGAAACAAAAACATTAAATGATTCAGCTATTCAATACGCAGCTAAAGAGCTACGTGTAAATAAGGATTTTGTAGAACTTAATGTTATCGAAGAAAAGAAATCACTATTAGGTTTGAATAAGTCTTATGTCGTTGAAGCAACTGTAGATTTTGATGTGATTAAAGACGGTATTGAGTATTTAAAAACATTGTTAGAAAACATGCAAATTGATGCCGTTATAGAAGCTAAACAATTAGAAGAAAGACAAGTTATTTTTAGTATAGAAGCTAAAGAAAATCCAATTTTAATAGGTAAAAACGGAAAAACTTTAGATGCTATTCAAACACTTTTAAAGAATTATATAAATCTTTATATTGAAGAATACCATGTTATTTTAGTTGACATTGGCGGGTACAAAGAACAAAGAAAAAAACAACTAGAAATCCTAGCTACAAAAACAGCTATGGAAGTTGTAAAAACTAAAGTACCAACTCGTCTTGGCAGAATGAATGCATATGAAAGAAGAGTAATCCATACCAAACTTTCTGATTGGAGAGACGTTACTACAGAGTCCGAAGGTGAAGAACCTAACAGATATGTTGTAATAAAACCTAAGAAGAGATAAATGAAGCTAATTGTAGGTCTTGGTAATCCAGGAAAAAAATACATTGGCACAAAACACAATATTGGATTCATGTCTTTAGATTCATATGCAGGACTAAAAAGTATAAAATATAAGAAGTCAATTAGATTTACTTCTGAAATAGCAAAGACTAATAATGCTATTTTGATTAAACCGAAAACATTCATGAATAATTCCGGTTTAGCTGTAAGGAAAGTAATGCAGTATTATAAGATAGAACCACAAAATGTTCTTATTATATTTGATGATCTAAACTTACCAATGATTAAGCTAAGATTACGACGTTCAGGGAGTGCTGGAGGACATAATGGAATCAAGTCTATTATATCTCACCTAGGTACACAGGATTTCAACAGACTTAGAGTAGGTATAGGTAGAGATTCTAATAAAGAAATGAAGACAGATGTATTAAGTAATTTTTCAAAATCAGAGACGAAGTTATTTAGTGATTTAGCTGTGGATATCAATAATATTATTGATGATTTTATTGAAGGTCAAACCTTCGAAAGCATCATGAATAAATACAATTAATAACAATATAAAAATAAAACGACTTAATAGCTAAATTAGGTCGTTTTTGTTTAATTCTAGTTTTTCTACTTTTTGGTATTTTTCAACATTTTTGATGTAAAAATATAGTTGGTTTTATACTCTAATTTGTCACAATTTATGTGTGATAATAAATGATCAAAATTTTAAATATATTACATTATTTAATCTAAAAATAACTTATTTTTTTAAAGTATTTTAATATTATATACAATTTTAGTGATAATAATTAATAAAATGAGATATTTGTAATATATTTGACAACTATAAAGGTGATATAAAAGGGTAATAATAAATTACAAATCGAAGGGAAATTATAGAAAAAATGGTTTTATTATGATTATATTGGATAACCGCTAAAAATAGCGGAATAGCAAGTATAATTATAAAATTTGTTATGTTTGTTAATATATTAATTTGTTATAAGAACAGAAAAAATTACTTAGAAAATTATTTTTGTACTTATGGAAACAATTAATACTATGGAAAAAAATGAACGCATATTACTATTAAATAAATAAATATATATAAGCATAAGTATATTTAATGTGTATTTTGTTAACATATATCATTAGTACAAAAAGCTATTAATACACTCGTATTTTATATATATATGGTATAATCTTATCAGAAGAATTTCGAATGTAGGTGTTAAATATGTATGCTTTGATTACAGGAGCCAGTTCTGGTTTGGGAAAAGAATTAGCAATGGTTTTAGCAAAAAATAATTATAATTTAATATTAGTTGCAAGGAGAAAAAATCTCTTAGATAAACTTAAACTTACATTAGAATCAATGGGTATTGATGTAATAGTTAAGGATACTGACTTAAGTAAAACAGAAAATTGTTTTCAATTATTTAAAGATTTAAAAGAGATAAAAATTGACTTGTTAATTAATAATGCAGGCTTTGGAAATGTTGGATATTTTCATGGAACTAATTTAATAACGGAATTAGAAATGATAGACTTAAATATTAAAGCTGTACAAATTTTGACGAAATTGTATATCAATAATTTTGAAGAAGGTACAGTGGTAAATATAAGTTCATTAGCCGCTTACTTACCAACGCCGATACACGCAACATATTCTTCTACAAAATCATATGTAAGTTTCTTCTCTAGAGCTGTTAACTACGAGTTGAAAAAACAAAAGAAAAATGTTAGAGTATTAACGGTTGCACCTGGTCCAATTAGTACAGATTTTAATCAGGTTGCTAAAGTTTCTAAGAACAGAGGAATGGATTCTAAAAAATGTGCAAACATTATTTACAAAGGTATTGTAAAGCGTAAAGAATTTATAATTCCGGGATTTGGTATGAAGCTAATATATCTATTAAATCACTTTATACCAACTAAGTTACTTATGAAAATTTCTCACAAGATTCAAAGTACAAAATAGTAAAAATTAGTGGTTACAAAATTATATATACCCCTGCGAGTATTTTTACTCGCAAAAAGCACGTGGAGGAAATTATGAAAAAAGTATTGGAGTTTATATCAAAAAACAAATTAATGAAAGAAATAACATTATCTATAAGCAAAAACAATCAAGTGTATATAAATAATACTAATGAAGAAAATGCTTTGCTAGTTCTAATACAATATTATCTTTCACACGATGAAACGGTGTACGTTGTTACTCCGAACTTGTACAAAGCACAATTAGTATATGATAAACTGTGTCAAGTTTTAAATTCAAATGAAGTTTGTTTTTTTCCTCAAGACGAATTCATTACTAACGAACTATTGGTTTCTTCCATTGAATTCAGAATAGAAAGAATTAATACGATTAAAAAACTAATTAGTAATCCAAAAAGAATTGTGGTAATCAATCTATTTGGTTTACTAAAACCAGAACTTCCATTACAAAAATGGTTGGACTCAGTTATTAAATTAGAAAAAGATAAAGATTATTCTATGAACACATTGGCTGAAAAACTAATTGAGTATGGATACAAAAGAGAATACACGGTAGAAAAAATTGGAGATTTCTCTGTTAGAGGAGGAATTTTAGATGTTTATCCATTAGGATCAACGAATCCGTACAGACTAGATTTTTTTGGGGATACCTTGGATATAATAAAAGAATTTGATATTGAAAACCAAAGATCTATAAATAAAATAGAGAAAATTGAAATATTGCCAATGGTAGAATTTTTCTATTCAGATTTTGAATATAATCAATTAGAGAAAATAGTTAGTGAAAAAATACAACAATCTAGCTTTTCTAAGGAAACACTTAGTATATTACATAAAGACTTAGAAAACTTAAAAAACCACAATGAGTTAGATCGTTTAATTAGATATCTACCTTTTTTAACAGAAAAACATTACACACTTTCAGATTTTAGCGAAAATAAAACTATATTTTTTATAGATTATCATAGAATCATAGAACAAAATAAGATACTTATAGAAGAAATTAAAGATTGGTATTTATCTTCTTCAGATTATCCTAAGATGGGGTTTAGTGTTTTGTATGATTTTAATGAGTTGTTAGTAAAAAAATCAGTTATGGTAGATTACCTAGAATATCAATATAACAATTCAAACAATATTACATTTTCAGTGTTTGGTAAGGAAATATTAGTTTATAGTCAAAACCTTGATATGTTATATAAAGATTTATCGAATAACATAGGCAAAAAAACTCAATTGATAACATTCAAAAATGACGATTCAAAAGAAAAATTTGTAGATGTGTTAAAAAGCAAAGAAATAGACTATACAATACTTACAAAAAAATCAAGAATAAGCAAAAATATAATTAATATCTTAGTAACTGAAGAAGTGTTTGATTTTAATTCAGATAGTTTTGGGTTTCATTTAATTACAGAAGAAGCTATTACAAAAAAATTTATATCTCGAAAAAGAGGAGATTATGTCTCTGTTTATAGAAAGTCACATAGACTTAATAGTATTAATGATTTGAAAAAAGGCGATTATGTAGTTCATTATGACTATGGCATAGGAAAATTTTTAGAAATAAAAACCATGGAATTTGGAAAAGCAGTTAATGATTATATTCATATTGAATATAGGAGTGGAGATAAATTATATGTATCATTGGATGCTATTGATCAAATACATAAATATTCTGGTAACGAAGGATTTGGACCGAGATTATCAAAATTAGGCGGTAAGGATTGGTCTAAGGCTAAGAACAAAGTTAGAGACCAGGTAAAAGAGATTGCTGACCAATTAATAAAGCTATACGCAAATAGAGAAAGTGCTACTGGGTTTGCATACGAAGAGTTTCCAAAAATGGAAGAAGATTTTAAAGATGATTTTCCTTATCAAGAAACAGTTGATCAATTAAAAACAATTCAAGATGTATATAATGACATGTCGAAAAAAACTCCTATGGACAGATTAATTTGCGGGGATGTTGGATTCGGTAAAACTGAAGTAGCGTTGAGAGCGGCTTTTAAAGCAGTTCTAAACGGCAAACAAGTAGCTTATCTAGCGCCGACCACAGTTTTATCTAAACAACACTATCAAACATTCAAGGGAAGAATGGATGACTATGGTATAAATGTTGAATTAATGAATAGGTTTGTTACAAAGAAAAAACAAAAAGAGATTTTACAAAGATTAAAAGAGGGACTTGTTGATGTTCTAATTGGAACACATAGAATTCTTAGTAAAGATATAGAATATAAAGATTTAGGATTGTTAGTTATTGATGAGGAACAAAGATTTGGAGTTCTACATAAAGAAAGAATTAAAGAAATAAAGATAAATGTCGATGTATTGTCTTTATCAGCTACGCCAATTCCGAGAACATTACATATGGCAATAATGGGTGTAAAAAATATGTCTTTGCTAGAAACTGCGCCAGAAAATAGATATCCAGTACAAACATATGTGTTAGAACGTAACGATGTAATAATCAAAGATTCTATAGAAAGAGAACTCGCTAGGGACGGTCAAGTATTTTATCTATACAACAAAGTAGAAGATATAGAGTTCATTGCAGAAAAACTACAACGTTTAGTGCCTGAAGCTACCTTTGATATTGCTCACGGTAAGATGAAAAAAGCGAATTTGGAACGAGTAGTAGATAATTTCATTAACAAACAAGTGGATGTTCTTATATCTACTACTATTATTGAAACAGGAATTGATATTCCTAATGCAAATACATTAATAATACATGATGCTGATAAACTGGGGCTATCCCAGCTTTATCAAATAAGAGGTAGAGTGGGTAGAAGTGACAAAATAGCCTATGCATACTTAATGTATAAGAAGAAAAAAATATTAACAGAAGAAGCTGAGAAAAGACTTCAGGTAATCAAAGAGTTCACAGAGTTAGGATCGGGATTTAAAATAGCTATTCGAGATTTGTCAATACGTGGAGCCGGTGATGTTCTAGGTAGAGAACAATCTGGATTTATGGACTCAGTAGGTATCGATATGTATATGAAAATACTTCAAGAAGAGATTTCAAAAGCCAACGGAGAGGTAAAAACTAAAAAATTGAAACAAGGAGTTAAGGCCCGTGTATCGCGCTTTATAGATAAAAAATATATAGACAATGACTATGTTAAAATAGAAATGCACAAAAGGATTAAAGAAATTCAAAATGTAGATGAAGCCAATGATTTATTAACAGAATTAATAGATAGATTTGGTAAATTTGATCCGCAACTTGAAATATACGCATATGAGAAGTTATTCGAGTATTTTACAAAACAATTACAAGTAGAAAAGATACAAGAAAACAAAACTAGTGTTACTTTAGTAATATCAATGGAAGGAAGTAAGCAATTAGCGGGAGACCAAATATTCCAAAAAGGTATGGAAATATCAAAGTATATTCGATTTGCATATAGTAGAGATAGAATACACATTATTTTGGATACAATAAAACTAGAAAGACATTGGTTATTTACTATGGTAGACTTTTTGCAAAAAATTCTTAAGAATTAAACTAAATATATTAAGGCGTAAAATTTCTTATTTTAACGCCTTTTTTTTATTTTTGTATGTAATTATACGGATAACACAAAAAAACGTATTAAATACCATTTTTATGACTCTTATTTGTTGTATTATACTGTATAATATATTATAATATATATATATATATATATAAGGGGTGAATTCTATGAAAGAAGTAATGATTAAAACCAATTACATAACTTTAGGTCAATTATTAAAATATCTTAGTTATGTTGGTTCGGGTGGTGAAGCTAAAATATTTTTACAAGAAAAGAAAATACTTTTGAACCACGAACCTGAAAATCGTCGAGGAAAGAAAATATATCCTAATGATATTGTGGAAATCGAGTCAGAGGAATTTTTAATTAAGCTAAATGAAAATTAATAATTTAGAATTATATAATTTTAGAAATTATAATAAACAGGAAATTGTTTTTGGTGAAGGAGTTAACTTTTTAATTGGTGAGAATGGTAGCGGAAAAACTAATTTACTAGAAGCGATATATTTTTTGTCTTTAGCAAAATCGTATAAAACTAATGAAACTAATCTTATTAAATATAAATCTCAGTTTTCAAGATTACAATCAACTGTAACTATAAATAAGAAACTTCAGACACTAAAAGTGATAATTACCGAAAAAGGTAAAAAAACTCTGGTAAACGATATTGAAATAAAAAAACTGAGTAATTATATCGGAACAATTAATGTTATATCTTTTTTACCTGAAGATTTGATGATTATTAAAGGATCACCCAAAGATAGACGCTACTTCATTGATTTGATGTATGGTCAAATAGATAGACAATACCTTAAAGAATTAACAAATTATAAGATATTACTTAAACAAAGAAATGAACTATTAAAAAAACTATCTGATACTAATACAAAGGATTTTACACTTTTAGATGTCATAACTGAACAGTTATCAGATTCTGCAGATTTAGTAGTAAACTTCAGAAGAAACTTCATATTTAAAATAAATAACTCGTTAAAGAAAATGTATACTTTTTTGGCAGATAAAAACAAAAATTTCGTATTTGAATACAAACCTTCAATCAGTAAAAATTTTGAAAAACAGCTCAAATCAAGATATAAAAATGATTTATATCTAAAAACTACAAGTTATGGGCCACATAGAGACGATTATGATTTCTTAATTGATAACGCATTAGCGAAAGACAATGCATCTCAAGGGGAACAAAGAATAATGGTTCTAGCTCTAATTCTGGCTATTAGCGAAATAGTTTATGAAAGAAACAATGAAAGGCCTATTTTTTTATTAGACGATGTGTTTAGTGAGTTGGATTCTATAAGACAAAACAAATTAATTAAGTATTTGATTAGTTTAAAGGCCCAAACAATAATCACAACAACAGGATTAGATAATATTGATAAAACTGTAATAAAACAATCAAAGATTTTTAAAGTTTACAACAATAGCATAAGAGAGGAATTACAAAATGGATAATAATAAAAGCAAGTATGATGCCAGCAACATCCAAATTCTAGAAGGATTGGAAGCAGTTAAAAAAAGACCAGGTATGTATATCGGGACAACAAGTGCAAGAGGATTGCATCATTTGGTTTGGGAAATAGTAGATAATGCAGTTGATGAAGCGTTAGCTGGCTTTTGTGATTCAATTAAAATTGAAATATTACCAGGGGATATTATCAGAGTAGCTGATAATGGAAGAGGAATTCCTGTCGAAATTCATCCAAAAACAGGAAGACCGTCTGTAGAAACTGTTTATACAACATTACATGCTGGTGGTAAATTTGACCATAAATCATATAAAGTTTCAGGAGGACTTCACGGCGTTGGAGCTTCTGTAGTAAATGCTTTGAGTGAGTATATGATAGTAGAGATAAACAAAGATGGTAAACAATACGTAATTGAATTTGAGCACGGTTTTCTAGATAAAGAGTTAAAAATTATTAAAGATACTGATAAAACAGGAACGGTAGTAACATTCTTACCTGATCCTAAAATATTTACAGAAACACAACATTTTGAATTTGAAATATTACGTACTAGAATTCAACAACTTGCGTTTCTAAACAAGGGTATTCAATTTGTGATTATGGATTTACGTGATGAAACTCATGTTGTAGAGAAAGATTATTGTTATAATGGCGGCGTTAGAGAATACGTAAGTTTCCTAAATGAAGGAAAAGATGTTCTTCATGCTGATGTTGCGTACTTCGAAGGCGAACAAGACAATATTATTGTTGAGATTGCTATGCAATATAATAATGGATATGCTCAAAGTATATATCCATTTACAAATAACATTACTAATATCGAAGGTGGAACACATGAAGAGGGATTCAAAAGAACATTAACTACTGTTCTTAATAATTATGGTAAAAACAAAAACATATTTAAAAAAGACGAATCTCTTCAAGGCGATGACACAAGAGAAGGTTTAATTGCTATCATTTCAATAAAACATCCTGACCCACAGTTTGAAGGACAAACAAAATCTAAATTAGGTAGTTCGGATGCAAGAACAGCTGTCTCACAAATCATGAAGGAGGGATTAGAGCGATTTTTACTAGAAACCCCTAATGCAGCTAAGACCATCATTGAAAAGGCTTTAATGGCCCAAAGAGCTCGTATAGCAGCTAAAAAAGCTAGAGAAGCTACTAGAAGAAAATCACCATTAGATGCACTTGGTTTTGCTTCTAAATTGGCCGATTGTCGATCAAAAGATGCAACAAAATCAGAAATATATATTGTCGAAGGGGATTCAGCTGGAGGTTCAGCTAAACAAGGAAGAGATTCTGAATTTCAAGCAATTTTACCACTTAGAGGTAAAGTTTTAAATGTAGAAAAAGCTAGACTTGACAAAGCATTACAAAATAAAGAAATAGTATCAATGATTCAAGCGTTTGGTGCTGGTATTGGTGAAGAATATCAAGTAGATAAACTAAGATATCATAAAATTATAATTATGACCGATGCTGATGTCGATGGAGCTCACATTAGAACGTTGTTACTAACATTCTTATTTAGATATCTTAAGAATTTAATTGAAAAAGGATATGTATATATTGCTCAACCACCATTATTCAAAGTTCAATCAGGTAAAACAATAAAATATGCATATGAAGAACACGAATTAGAACCAATTTTAGCGGAATTTAAATCTAAACCAGTAATTCAAAGATATAAAGGACTTGGGGAAATGAATCCTGAGCAATTATGGGAAACAACCATGAATCCAGAATCAAGAACTCTTCTACAAGTGACATTAGAAGATGCTATAGAAGCTGATAGAATATTCTCGATGTTAATGGGTGATGATGTAGCTAGTAGAAGAGAATTTATTGAACAAAACGCTGAATTTGTGAAGAATTTAGACGTTTAGGAGGAAATCATGGACGAAAATAATATGTTAGATAATAACGAAATAGAAAAAAATAATGAACCAGGCGGTAGAGTTGTTGAAGTAAATATAGCTAATGAAATGAAGACCTCATTCTTATCATATGCAATGAGTGTTATCGTAGCTAGAGCTTTGCCTGATGTTAGAGATGGGCTAAAGCCGGTTCACAGAAGAATTCTTTATGGAATGGAAGAATTAGGTGTTTATCCTGATAAACAATTTAAGAAATCAGCCCGTATTGTTGGGGATGTTATGGGTAAGTACCATCCACATGGAGATTCTGCAATTTATGATTCAATGGTTAGAATGGCTCAAAGTTTTAGTTATCGTTACCCATTAGTTAATGGTCATGGTAACTTTGGTTCTATTGATGGAGATCCTGCTGCTGCTTCTCGTTATACGGAAGCAAAAATGCAAAAAATCGCTTCTGAAATGCTTAGAGATTTAAAGAAAAATACTGTTGATTTTGTAGATAACTATGATGGTTCTGAGCAAGAACCAAAAGTATTACCATCAAAATTTCCAAATCTTTTAGTTAACGGAGCTACAGGTATTGCGGTTGGTATGACAACGAATATACCACCTCATAACTTAAATGAAGTAATAGATGGCTATGTTGCGTATATAAGAAATAACGACATAGAACTAGATGAAATGATGGAGTATATTAAAGGCCCAGATTTTCCTACCGGAGGTATTATTTTAGGACGTTCAGGGTTTTTATCAGCTTATTCTACTGGCAGGGGCATTATTAGAGTTAAAGCAAAAACCGAAATTAGTGAAATGCGAAATGGTAAAAAACAAATTATTATTAAAGAAATACCTTATCAAGTAAATAAATCTAATCTAATAGATAAAATTGCTGAATTAGCTAAAGATAAAAGAATCGAAGGGATTACAGACTTAAGAGACGAATCAACACTTAAAGGTATGAGAGTTGTAATGGAACTTAGAAAAGATATTAACCCTGAAGTGTTACTTAATAATTTATATAAAAACACACAATTACAAACATCTTTTGGCGCAAATATGTTAGCTTTAGTAGATGACAAACCAGTTGTTTTAGGGCTAGTAGATATGATTAGACACTATTACAACCATCAAGTGGAAGTATTAGTTAGAAAAACAAATTTTGATTTAGATAAAGCGAATCAAAGATTGCATTTGTTAGAAGGATTTATAATTGCTTTAGACAACATTGCAGAAGTAATCAAAATTATTAGAAATTCATATGATGATACTGAAAAACGATTGATTGATAACTTTAATTTAAGTACTATTCAAGCAAAAGCTATATTGGCAATGCAACTTAGAAGACTTTCTGGTCTTGAAAGAGAAAAAATTGAAAACGAAGTTAAAGATCTTCATAATCAAATTGATGATTTAGTTGATACTCTTGAAAACCATGATAAACAAAATAATATTCTAATCACTGATGTATTAGAAATTAAAGAAAAATTTGGTGATGAAAGAAGATCAGAAATCGACTTATTTGGGGATTATGACATAGAAGATGAAGATTTAATTCCTGTAGAAGATGTTATTATCGCGGTTACTACAAACGGTTATGTTAAAAGAATGAATGTAGATGTTTATCGTGCACAAAACCGTGGAGGTAGAGGAAAAACAGGTATGAACCTTAATGAGGATGATGTAATAGATTCAATTATCTTTACAAAAACTCATGATTACTTATTATTCTTTACTACATTAGGTAGAGTTTATAAGATGAAAGGTTATAAAATTCCAAACTATGGAAGAAATTCAAAAGGATTGCCAATTGTTAATCTCTTAAACTTAGTTGAGGGAGAAGAATTAGCAGCTGTAATGACACTTAAAGACTTTGAAGAAGGATACTTATTCTTTACAACACTTAAAGGGATTGTAAAAAGAACCAAAGTTTCTGACTTTAAAAATATAAGAGTAAATGGTATTAGAGCTATAAACCTTAGAGAAAATGATTTCTTACATTCAGTTAAATTAACTGACGGCACAAGAGATATTATTATCGGGGCTTCGAATGGTAAAGCCATAAGATTTAAAGAGACTGATGTTCGTTCTATGGGCAGAACGGCTTCTGGAGTAAAAGGAATTGATTTATCTACCAATGATATAGTAGTTGGAGTAACATCTGTTACTGAGGACGAAATACAAATTTTAGCTATAACAAAATTTGGATATGGTAAACGAACTATTGTTGATGAATATCGTTGTCAAAACCGTGGAGGTAAGGGCGTTAAAACAATAAACATCACTGATAAAAATGGTAAATTAGCTAAATTAGTAAGTGTAGAAGGTAATGAAGACTTATTAGTCGTATCTGACAAAGGAATAATTATCAGAACGCCTATAAATCAAATTTCTACCACTAAAAGAGCGACGCAAGGTGTGAAAATTATAAATCTTGTTGAAGGTCATGTTGTTTCAACGATAGCAATAGTTGCTAAAACTGAAGATGAAGAAGAAATGACCGTCGAAACAATTGAAGGAACAAATGTTGAATCTACTCCGGTTATTGAAGCTAATAAAGAACCTGAAACTTCTGAAGAAGACCAAAAAGTAGAAAATTTATTAAACAATAGTTTTTAAAAAATAGAAAACGATACTTAAAAAAGTATCGTTTTTTTTTGTAGAATATTGAAAAAATGTATTTAGAATTCTTTTATGATGCGGTTTTTGATATCCTCATATTCAGCTTTACTAGTATTACCTTGATTATTGATAAAATCAATATCAACACCATCTTGGAAATATCTAGGTATTATATGAATGTGAAAGTGAAAAACTGTTTGTAATGGTTTTTCTGTATTGATGATTACGTTTAAACCAATAGGATTAAATGCTTTTTTTATTGCGTTAGCGATTTTTGGTACAACTTTAAAAATTTCACCTGCAGTTTCTTCATTAATGTCATAAAGATTCTTATAATGTTTTTTTGAAATAACTAGAGTGTGCCCCTTTGTTGCTTGTGAAATATCTAATATTGCTATTATATTTTCATCTTCATAAATTTTATATGAAGGTATTTCGCCGCTAGCGATTTTACAAAAAATACAACCCATATTTATGCCTCCTCATTATACTCGTCAATTATATCTATTAATTCTAAATAATCTTTAATCCAAAAATCTGGATTTAATTCTATTATTAGTTCTCTTTTTATTGACCAATCCAACCCAACAGTAAGACAACCAGCATTAAAGCCTGCTAGGATATCTCCAGTATTGTCTCCGACCATAACCACTTTGTTATGGCTATTAAATTTCTTTAATGCATAGTATATAGGCTCAGGATGTGGTTTATGCTCTGTTATATTATCTAAATAGCAAAAAGATGATATATATCTATCTAATCCATAATGTTTTATTGAAGGTAAAGCAGATTCTTCAAGTTTAGTAGTAACAATTCCTAAATTAAACCCTCTATCGTAAAATGTTTGCAGCATTTTAATTGTATTTGGATATATATCAATGTAATCAAATTCATAGTCCACATACACCTTGCGATAATAATCTATCATCTCTTGAATTATACGAGAATCTTTTGTGGCTACCAAAAAAGTCTCCTTTAAGGGAGGGCCGATCATTTCAATTAGTTCTAATCTTGAAAACTCTTTTTCTGGCATATACTTTTTCATTGTTTCATAGAATGATTTGATGATTAACTCATTAGAATCTACAAGAGTACCATCAAGATCAAACAATATTGTATCTATTTTCTGCAATTTTATCACCACCAAATATTATATCAAATTTTTACTATAAATAGGCAATTAAACAAATAATTATTCAATAATTATAATTTAAGTAAATATTTAATTTTATACTGTATTATGCTATAATTGATTAGGTGATTTTTTGAAAAAAGTTATGTTGATTTACAACCCAAAAAGTGGTAAACAAAAATTTGAAAAAAACTTAGATTTCGTCATGCTTTCTTTAAGAGAAAAATATGATGACATTTTAGTTTGTAAAACAACTAACCAAGGTCACGCAACAGATTTTGCTAAACAGGCCTGTGAAGAAGTATTTGATTTAATGATAATAGTAGGTGGAGACGGAACTTTTAATGAGTGCATAAATGGTTTGATGGAATTTGACTATCGCCCAAGAATTGGTTATATACCTGCAGGAACATGTTGTGATCTTGGATTAACTTTAGGTTTGACTAAGAATATACGAAAAGCTTTGAATGTTATATTAACTGGTGTACCAGCAAAAATGGATATTGTTAAATCTAATAACAGGTATTTTTGTTATGTATCCGGAAACGGTGCTTTTATTGATATAAGTTATGTAACTGATTCTAATTTAAAGAAAAAGATTGGATATTTTGCTTACTTAATTAAAGGCGCTGAAGAACTATTTACTATACCTAAATTAAGAATACAAATGAAACATGATAATGGAAAAGAAGAGGGAATTTATTCTCTTATACTAATTATAAATTCTAAACGAGTGGCTGGTGTAAACATGATTTATAAACCATGTTTAGATGACGGATTAGTTGATGTGGTGTTATATAAATACGTATTGCCACTAAATTCAATTATTTACTTAGTATCATTTATACTTCCATTTTGGTCAACACCTCTTGTGAAAAGGTTGAAATCTAGAAAATTAGAGATTGTGACTAGTTCAAAAGCAAATTGGAATGTGGATGGCGAATCAGGTGGTACAGGAAATCAATATGTCGAAGTTTGTCAAAAGGCTATTGAAATAATTATCCCAAAAAAAATCAAAAAAAGATACTTCCATAATCAAGAGGAAATATAATGTATAATCAAATTATAGTTGTTGAAGGCAAACACGATGAACAAAAAATCAAGAGTATTTATCCAGAAGTTGAATGTATAGTAACTAATGGTTCAGAGATATCTAAAGAGACTTTAAGTTTAATTTATCAAACTAGTTTAGTAAGAGATGTAATACTGTTTATGGATCCAGATCATCCTGGGAAACAAATAACTCAAAAAATCTTAGATACAAAAGGAAAATTCAAAATTGCGTTCATAAATAAGCAACTAGCTATTAGTAAAAACAAGAAAAAAGTTGGAGTTGAGCACGCATCAAAAGAAGATATTCAAAAAAGTCTGTCCTCTTGTTTTACAATTTCAAAAAATATAGAAAAAATTTCGTTTAAAGACTTAATATCAAGAGATTTAATAAATAAAGCTGGTTCTAGACAAAAAAGACAAAACCTGTGTAAATCGCTAAATATACCGGTTTCAAATGGAAAAGCATTACTTAAATACATCAATATTTTACATATTAATTTAGAAAGGGTTGACAAAATAATTGGATAAAAATAATAATCAAGATAGGAAGTCAATTGTTAATAAAAAAGGCTTTTCTGTCAAAAAGAGATTCAGTCAAAACTTCTTGTTAGATGAGAACATTATATCTAATATAGTTGACAGCGCGGATATCGATAATACCACCGGAGTGATAGAAATTGGTCCGGGACTTGGTGCGCTAACTAAGCTGATTTTACAAAAAGCAAAATTTAGTTTGTTATACGAAATTGACAGAGGACTTATTCCCCATATAGAGGCCTTTTTTAAGGATTCCAAAAATTGGAAAATACTCAATAAAGACGTTCTTAAAGCTGATATAAATGCTGATATATCTGAATATTTTAAAGATGTAGATAGATTGGTTGTGATAAGCAATTTGCCATATCATATTACAACTCCTATTATTATGAAGTTCCTTGAAGAAGTTGATAATGTTGATACTTTGATATTAATGATGCAACTAGAAGTAGGTAAACGTATAACATCTAAACCAAACACTAAAGATTACAACGCGTTAAGCGTAATTATACAACATCAAACAAACGCAAAGTATTTGTTTAAAGTACCAAGAACTGTATTTCATCCAAAGCCAAATGTTGACTCTGCAGTTATAAGATTGGATATGAAAAAGGATGTAGTAAACTCTGAAAACATTGATTTTTATAGGTTTGTACATAATTGTTTTCTTCAAAGAAGGAAGACGCTTGTCAACAATTTAAATTTTGCATATAGTTATGTTAAAGAAGACATAAAAAAAATACTTGAGGATAATAATATAAATCCATTGGCAAGATCTGAATCTTTAGAATTAGAAGATTTTTTGAATATATACAAAGCATTTAATAGTGACCTACGAGTATAACTCGAGAATATAAAGGAGATAAATAATGGAATTAAAAAAAACCGATAATGACCTTTTTCAAGTCATTCAAAAGGAACTTAGAAGACAGCAAACTCACATTGAGTTAATTGCTTCTGAGAATTTTGTTTCAAAAGCCGTATTAGAGGCTGACGGTAGCGTATTAACTAATAAGTATGCTGAAGGATATCCTGGAAAGAGATATTATGGCGGATGTGAATTTGTTGATGAAGCTGAAACTTTAGCTATTGAAAGAGTTAAGAAACTATTTAATGTAAACTATGCTAATGTACAACCTCATTCTGGCTCAACAGCTAATATGGGAGCGTACAGAGCCATAATTGAGCATGGAGACAAAGTTATGGGCATGGCCTTAGATCAAGGCGGTCACCTAACTCATGGACATCCATTAAGCTTCAGCGGAATGGATTATGATTTTTATCCATATTTTGTTGACAAAAATAGTGAAACTATAGATTATGACGAATTAGAAAAGCAAGCCTTAGAAATAAAACCTAAGTTGATAGTAGCTGGAGCAAGTGCTTATCCAAGAATTTTAGATTTTAAACGATTTAAAGAAATTTGTGATAAAGTTGGAGCATTGCTTATGGTAGATATGGCTCACATTGCTGGATTAGTCGCTGCCAAACTTCATCCAAACCCTTGTGAATATGCAGACATAGTAACTTCTACAACTCATAAGACACTTAGAGGACCGCGTGGAGGTATAATACTTACTAATAGCGAAGAAATAGCAAAAAAAGTTAACCGTGTTATTTTTCCCGGTATTCAAGGTGGACCACTAATGCATATTATCGCTGCTAAAGCTGTCGCTTTTGGAGAAGCTTTAACTGAAGAATTTGTTGAATATCAAAAACAAGTAGTTAAAAATGCAGAAGCATTTTCTGATAAATTTATTGAATTAGGATATCATGTTGTATCTGGGGGTACAGATAATCATTTATTGTTATTAGATGTTTTATCAAAAGCAAAGATGAGTGGTAAGAAAGCTGAAAGAATACTTGGACTAGCTAATATTACTTGTAATAAAAATACTATTCCTTATGATACAAAAAAACCTTTTGTTACCAGTGGAATTAGATTAGGTTCTCCAGCTATGACTTCTAGGGGATTTAAAGAAGAAGATTTTGTTGAAGTGGCTATTCTAGTTGATATGATTCTTAGTAATCCAGATTCCGAAGAAGTATTTGCTGAAGTAAAAACTAGAGTTAAAGTTTTAACTGATAAGTATCCATTACCTTACTAATATGTTAAATGTTTTAGTTTGTATTAATGATGGATTATTAAAATTAAGAATTAAAAGAATTTTGTCAGAAAAAAATTATGCTTATCATATTACAGATAAGCCAATTAGAAAAGATGATTTAATTAAGTATGATTTTATTGTTATTCATACTTCATATAGATTATCAAATCTTTATAATTTTATCGAAAACGCAGTTATCCAAAAATTAGGTACTATTATTTATGTAACATCTAATGTAAACTCAAATCCATTTAGGAAACTTAGTAACAATACTAATTTGATTTGTGTTGATGAAAATAAAATGGACGTTGAATTACCGTTTTCAATACTGTTATTTGAAAAATATAGCAATCAAATCAAAGAGTTGAATATAGAAAATACAAAATTAAATAGAAAAGTAGAAGAGAATTTTTTACTTAACAAATGCAAAAGGGCTTTAATTAAAAAGGGTTTTAGTGAAGATGAAGCTCACAAATATATTTTAAAGTATGCAATGAATAATCATATTGATAAAATAGAAGCTTGTAATAGGTTACTCGTAAACAATAGCGAGTAACCTATTGATTTTTAACGAGACTTTTAATATAATTTAACAAGGAGCAATGGCGCTTCAAAAAAAGAAAGGTTATAATTTCTTAAATATGCATAGCATAGATTTAAGGGATTGTAAGAAAAAAACAATGAAAAAATATACAAAAAATGAGATTTTAAAGAATGCAAAAGAAGAAAATGTTCGTTACATTAGATTAATGTTTACGGACATTCAAGGAACTATTAAAAGTGTAGAAATTCCTTTAGGACAATTAGAAAACGCTCTTGATGGGAAAATTATGTTCGATGGCTCTTCAATTGAAGGTTTTGTAAGAATTATGGAAGCCGACATGTTTTTGAAACCAGATTTAGATACCTGGTTGATATTCAGTTGGGAAGAAACAAGTTATGGTAAAGTGGCTAGATTAATATGTGATGTATATACTCCTGATGGAAAACCATCACCAGTTGATCCTCGTTCAAATTTAAAAAGAGTTGCTTCAAAAATGGAAAAACTTGGATTTTCGACACTAAATATTGGATTTGAACCAGAATTTTTCTTGTTTAAATTAGATGAAAACGGCAAAATCACAATGGATGTTACAGATAATGGGGGTTATTTTGACTTATCTCCTATGGATGGAGCTAGTAATTGCCGACGTGATATTGTTCTTGAATTAGAAAGAATAGGATTTATAATCGAAGCGAGTCATCATGAAGTAGCACCTGGACAAAATGAAATAAACTTTGAGTTTTCAAACATTGTTGAAGCATGTGACAATGTTCAAACATTTAAACTTGTAGTTAAGAATATAGCAAGAAGACATGGTCTTCATGCTACATTTATGCCTAAGCCTATAGCGGATATTAATGGATCGGGTATGCATACAAACTGTTCTTTAAGCGATTTAGAAGGCAACAACGCTTTTTATGATCCGAACGATCCTGATGGATTAAGTGAAGTTTGTAGAAAATGGATAACTGGTATTTTAACTCATGCTAGATCATTCTGCGCTATTACAAATCCAACAGTTAATTCATATAAAAGATTAGTTCCTGGATATGAAGCTCCATGCTATGTATCTTGGTCACAACACAATAGATCAGTCATGGTAAGAATACCGGCAACTAGAGGTAAAACTACAAGAACTGAAATAAGAAGTGTTGATACCGCTACGAACCCATATTTGGCGATGGCAGTTATTCTAGCTTCCGGATTAGACGGAATTGAAAAAGATTTACCTCTTATCAATTCAATAAACGCTAATTTATTTGATTTATCAAGAATTGAAAGAGAAGCTTTAGGGGTGAAGAATTTACCGGATAATCTAAAAGAAGCGATTGATGTTTTGCAAGAAGATGATTTAATGAAAGAAGCACTAGGAAATCACATTTATTCTAAATTTATTAAATTAAAAACTAAAGAATGGGATGATTTTAAAACATATGTTACTGAATGGGAAATAAATAGATATATGAAAATAATATAAAAGAAAAAACTCTGGATTTTCCAGAGTTTTATTTTTTTATTTTTATTTAATCTTTTTCTTAATCTTTTTTAACTCTTCAGTAGAAAAACTGTATTCTTTCTTACAAAATTGGCAAGTTATTTCTACAGGATTACCTTCATTTACAAATTTTTGAATTTCTTTTTTACCCAAAGAAGCGATTCCTTTTTTAAATCTTTCTTTTGAACAATCACAGCTGTATGATAAAGACATTTCTTCAACAAATTCGTGTTCACCTTTAGTAATTAGGTTTACAATGTCTTCAGGTTTATTGTTTGTACTAATTAACTCGGATATTGGCTTCATTTCGCCAATATTTTTTTCTATTTTCTTTAAAGTTTCTTCCTTGCAACCAGGCATAACTTGTAGAATAAAGCCTCCGCTTGCAAACACTTCGTTTTTTTCGTTTACGAGAACGCCTAATCCTACCGATGATGGAATTTGTTCACTAGCTGCAAAATAGTATGTAAAATCATCAGCTATTTCTCCGGTTTGTAATTTGGCACTTGAAGTAAACACATTTTTCATTTTTAAATCTTTAGTGACATGAATGTAACCATTATTACCTACAGCCATTCCGACTGCTAATTTGTTTTTTTTAGATAAATGTACTTCGGGATTTTCTATTGTACCTTTTACGTGACCATGTGCATCAACAGCTGCGATTATTTCCCCAACAGGTCCACCACCATTAATTCTTATAGTTAATGTTTGATCGTCTTTATACATAGCTCCCATAATTAAAGAAGCAGTTAAAACTCTACCAAAAGCTGCACTAGCTGCTGGCCAAGTGCCATGTAATTTTCTAGCTTCTTCAACAAGGTTAGTAGTTGAAGCACCATATATTCTTACTGTTCCGTCAAAAGCATACGCTTTTACTAAATAATCATTCATTTTGTCACTTCCCGCATGGTATTATATCATATAACAATATTATGTCTATTGTTTTGTATTTTAGGTATAATATTATATAATATTAAGTGATAAAATGAAAGAGTGAAATTATATGAAATGGAAAATCAGAGATCTAGAAATTGAAAATCAAGTAATAGTTGCTCCTATGGCAGGAGTGACTAATTTAGCTTATAGATTAATTTTAAAAGAATTTGGAACAGGTTTAATTTATACTGAAATGATTTCAGATAAAGGGTTGTTATATGAAAATATAAAAACAAAAAATATGATTGAAATTTTAGATTCAGAAAAACCAATAGCTTTACAATTATTTGGAAATGAGATTAATTCCATGAAAGAAGCGGCTATTTATATTGATAATCACTCAAACGCTGATATTATTGATATAAATATGGGGTGTCCTGTAAGCAAAGTAACGAAGGCGGGTTCCGGTAGTAAATTAATGACTACTCCAGAGATTGCATATGCAATTGTTAAGAGCGTTGTAGAGGCTGTGAAGAAACCTGTAACTGTAAAAATTAGAAGCGGTTGGAATCACAAAAGTAAAAACGCTGTTGAATATGCCAAACTTATGGAAGAAGCTGGCGCTAGTGCAATAGCTGTTCACGGTAGGACTAGGACGGATATGTATTCAGGTAAGGCGGATTTAGATGTTATAAAAGCCGTTAAAGAAGCAGTATCTATTCCTGTAATTGGTAATGGTGATATTAGAAGTCCTGAAGATGCTAAGTATATGTTGGATTACACAAAATGTGATGCGATCATGATTGGTAGAGCACTACTAGGAAATCCTTTCTTGATTAAACAAGTAATAGATTATTTAGAAACAAATTCTTATGATAAAGAAATAAGTGATAATTTAAGAAAAGAGTTTTTGTTGAAACATATGCAAAAATTAGTAAAATTAAAAGGAGAACATATAGCGACTTTAGAAATGAGAAGTCATGCGACTTGGTATATAAAAGGCATGCGGGGCTCTTCAAAGATTAAATCTCAGATTGTATCTGCTAATTCGACCGAAGAAATATATAGAATTATTAATGATTATTTTAATAATATATAAAAAAAGCAAGAAGTTGGACCGTTAAGTTATACGGTGACTATTCCTGCTTTTTATTTTATGAATTTGTTATATTTATTGTGATGATATTCGTTGACTTCGACTTCGATGTTTATACCGTCTTCTTTGTAATCTGTAGTTAAAACATTAGAATTATCTTTTAGATCTGAATATATTTCACTTCGATTAAAAGGAATTAGCATTTGTACTACAGATATTTTTTTGTAGAGGAATTCATCAATCATACTTAATAGTTTGTCTACATTATTGTTATTTATTGCTGATGTAAATATTGAATTTTCTTTAGATGATTGAGGCCTTTCTTCTACTAAATCTATTTTGTTAAATACATTTATTATAGGAATATCTTTTATTCCTAAGGACTTTAACACGTTTTCAACAATTTTTATTTGGTTATTGTAATCCTTATTTGATGTATCAATAACATGTAATATTAGAGAAGCTTCACATATTTCCTCCAATGTTGACTTAAACGCTTCAACCAAATGATGGGGTAATTTATCAATAAAACCCACTGTGTCTGTTAGTAAAAATATATGGTTATTATCTAAATGAATTCTTTTTGTTTTGGTTTCTAATGTAGCAAACAGCATATTTTCTTCAAATACATATTCTTCCTTATGTGTTGTTGCTACATCGATAATAGAATTCATTAAAGTAGATTTTCCTGAGTTGGTATATCCGGTTAACGCTACGGTAAAAATATCATTTTTCTTTCTTTTTTCTCTTTGAGTTCTTCTTACTTTAACTAAATCGTTTAAATCTCCTTTAAGTTTAGTAATTTTATTTCTTAAAAGTCTTCGATCTAATTCTAATTGTTGTTCTCCAGGTCCTTTAGATCCCGTACCTGATTTTTGCCTAGATAAGTACTTATGCATTCCTATTACTCTTGGCATAAAATATTTAGCTTGAGCCAATTCAACCTGTAACATCGCTTCTTTAGTTTTTGCTCTTGTAGCAAAAATATCAAGAATAAGAACAGTCCTATCAATTACCTTTACATTAAGTTCATGTTCTAAATTTCTGATATGACTAGGACTTAACTCATCATTAAAAATCACTAGATTAGCATCTAGCGTATTTAAAGCATCTACAATTTCTTGTACCTTGCCTTTGCCAATATAGTAATTAGCAGTTGGCACCGCGCGTTTTTGGGTTATTGTATGAAGAACATTTACATCACAAGCTTTAGCTAAATTTGCTAGTTCTAACATAGAATTTTCAAAATTTTCATCATTTTCTGTATTAAGTCCTACTAAAATTGCATCTTCCAAAATATCACCTTATTTATATTATATAATATATTTATATTAAATGTTATTAAAAATCTATTATTTGCGACTTTTTTTGATATATAACATATGATATAATAAAACGACAAAAGGAAATATACAAGGGGATTTTATGAAAAAATTAAAAACGAAAATATTTAAATTGAAGACAAGTTTTTCTGTTTTTTTTGAAAAAACATTTTCTGATAAAAAGAAAACATTTAAAATTCTAGCTATATTTATTTTTACAGCATTGTTTATCCTTGAAGTAGGAATGATTTTAATTAACAATAGTTTTTATAATAATGCTTCTGATGATGTTTTACAATATTACACTATAATGGTGGATTTTATTAATGGCCTAAAAGAAGGAACTGTATCTTGGTTTAATCTTAATAATTACTATGGAGCCTCGTTTTTTTCCGATGTTTATTATATTCCTATTGATTTGTTTACTGGTATAACTTTTACACTTAGTTATTTTATGCCTGTTGAAGTTGCTTATTCAATTACAGAATTAATAAAGATTTTTGTAGGAGTTATGTTGTTCGCTTACTACCTCTCTTTACAAAACATGAAGAACAGAACTATCTTTTGGATGGGGATTATATATTTCATAGCCGGTGGTACAGCAAGCTTTATGGCGTTCCCTGTATTCTTGTCATTGACAGTTTACATGCCTTTAGCATTAATCGTTATCCATTTCTTCTTTAAAAAGAAAAGATGGTTAGTTCCATTATTTGCTATGGCAAGTATTTTCTATGATTTTTATTTAGGATATACAATTTTGGCATTTAGTTGCCTAGCTTTTATTTTAGAATACATTAAAAGACCAAAATTTAACTTTTTTAGATTTACAAAAGAAATACTTATCTTTGTAGGATTACTTTTATTAGGAGTTTTGATGGCAGCTATTCTTGCTTATCCATCAATTTTATATATCTTAGAAGAAACCTATAGAGGCTCCAGTACATTTAATGCTTGGGTTGTAGAATTATTTGGTTATGAATTGACTTTATTTCAACCAAATATCTATATTAGAATGTTGGCTAAGATGTTTGTGGAACAGAAACCAGTAGGATTCTATGGTTTTGAAAACAGTTATGCTACCGAACATTTCTCACTATATATTTCAATTATTGGATTTACATATATGAATTATGTTTTCTTTATGAGAGATAAAATAAGTAGAATTTATAAAGCGGCTATTTTTGTAGCAATTATATTTATGATTTTACCTATTTTTTCATATGTTTTTTCAGGGACTTTAGATAGCCCTTATACTCGTTGGATAAATATGTTACCGATATTCCAAATTATGATACTAGCACATGTATTTGATAAATTTGGTTTTGAAAAAGTTAAGATGAAGTACATGACGATAATAATTGGATTTTTATTGGCTTTACTTGGTTTATTAGTATATTATTATATTACTCAGCTTAAACTGGATGATTACTTAGCGTCTAGAGATATGTTAACAGCTGACACGGTATTAATGTGTGTATCTGGTATTTATTTGCTAATTTTATTGATTTTTGGTTGGCTAAAGAAATGGACTGTAGTTAAGTGGTTCTTATGGATAGAAATAATCATTGCTATAGGATATGCTTATTCAGGACCATTCTCAGTAAGAAATAAAATTGATACTTTTGATAATGCTCATCAAATAAATGAGTATTTGGATGATGTAATAGATGATGAAGAGTTTTATAGAGTATATGTTGATATAAATAATTTAAGTGTAGAAGACACTAACTTTAATCGTATGACAGGGTATGCAACAAATACGGGTATTTTTCATTCTTGGACTGATTATGAAACTAATGACATTAGCTACCTTTTATTCAATGTACATGAATATCAATCTAAAAACAAGATGAACACTTTTGGTTATTATTTAAATCACTTTTTAGGATATAAATACATTTTAGTTGATGCTGAGAGCGATTATTCCTTTGATGAAGAATATTTTAATCTTTATGCAGCTAACCAAAACTATTTTTTGTATGAATTAGTTAATGCAAGTCCGTTTCAAGTATATGAGTCTTTCTTGTCTTATACGGATTTTATATCTTATAATAACAGAAATTCAGATATGGCAACTGAAAAAATATTGCTGATGGCAGCGTTAATTGATTTAGAGAGATATCAAGAAGAAGATTATAATTTAGAGTATATAGATCCAGATAATGAAAATAACGGGTCTACTATAAAATCATATACACCTTTTAATACAGGTGAACAAGTTGTAATTAATGGATACAATGGTGACTCATTAAGTTTATATTATAAGTATTTAAATGAAGACTTGGGAATTGATTATAAAGCGGGAGCTGTATATATTAAGTCATCTACATTAACTACAGAATCTTATGATGAAGTTTATATGGAATTTTCTGATGGTACAAAGAAAATGTGTTTAATACAAGAAGATCAATCACATCAAGTAAAATGTGAGTTTTCTAACACACCTTCGGCTATTTACTTCAAAGACACAGACGATATGAACTCTGCTCCAAATTTACAAATTAGACAAGAAGCAGCTATTAATGGTGCTGCATATATGATATTTGATTTGAGCAATTTAAATATAGTTTCAAATACAGGAATACTTAGTTTTGCAATTAACGGTAATTTTAACATAGAAAAGTCTTTTGTTATTGATGAATTTGGAGAGCAACATGAGTGTATTAATGGTTTTTATTCATTCGATACATTACCAGATAAAATTTATGCATATAAAACTTCTAAGATGTATGATTATTCAAATCTATTTAGTTTAACACTTAGAGCCTCGTATGATAATTTAGAGGATTCAAACAATTTATTAAATCAAGATTTTGTTAATGACAAGTATTTAACAATAGAAAAAGGTAAAATTAATCTGAGATATACGAATAATAGTGAAACAGTATATGATCAAATAATTGTTATTCCAGTATGTTTCTCAGATGATTGGGTATTTACAGATGATTCAAATTATGAAACAATTAGCGCTAGTGGGGGATTCTTAGGAATTGTGATTCCTGGGGATGTCACTTATGTGAATATATCCATGAAATTTGTACCTGAAGGATTAGATTACGGAGCTTTAGGAACATTAGCTGGTTTTGTAATTTACTTAGGAATATTTATGCCCTCGTGGATTAAAAAAAGAAAAATAAAAGGAGATGATTTTGAATGAAATATGGTCGAATTATAGTACCTGCTTATAATGAAGAACAAAACATATCGCTATTTTATGAAGAAATTATAAAATATATTAAATATGATAATTATGATATAGATATCCTTTATATTAATGACGGTTCTAAGGATAACACTTTAGAAGAAATTAAAAAATTACATAAAAAAGATAAACAAGTTAAGTATATTTCTTTATCTCGTAATTTTGGTAAAGAATCAGCTATGCATGCTGGTTTGGTTAATTCTCAAGATAAGGATTTTGTAGTTATAATTGATTGTGACCTCCAACAACCGCCTTCACTGATTAAAGAGATGATTAAATATCATGAAGAAGGATATAAAATTGTTTATACTAAAGGAAAAACTAGAGAAGGTGAACCAAAATTAAGAACATTTTTTGCAAATTGGTTTTACCGTATTTACAATTTCTATACAGAAATGCCTTTAGAAAATGGGACAAAAGATTATCAATTAATGGATAAACAAGTGATTAAAGCATTTTTAAGTGTAAAAGATAACTACAGATTTATCAAAGGTATATTTTCTTGGGTAGGATATCCAAGAAAATGTATTGAATATGATTATCTCCCAAGACAACATGGTATGGGAACGTGGAATTTTAAGTCATTAATGAAATACGCTTTTAATGGCATGAATCAATTTTCTACAATTCTTTTGGTTTTGCCAGTTATCACAGTTTTCTTGAGTTTAATGTTAGTTGCAATGAATATAATATTTATGACAACTAATATATTTACAATATCTGAGATGGTATTAGGATTAGAAATATCATTCATATTATTCATTATCGGTATTTTGAGTTACGTTGTAATTTACTTGTTGTATCAAAACAGAAAACAAGTATTAAATAGGCCAGTTTACCTAATTAATGAGACATCGGGGGAGTTAGACATTGAGTAAGATTTGGGGATTTATAAAAACACATTTTATTACAAAGAAATTTTTAACATTTGGAATTATAGGCGTACTAAATACCGGAATTCATTTAGTAGTATACAAAATTTGTTACAATTATATTCAAATACCGGAAGAATTTTTCTTATCAATAGCATTTGTGTCTAATTCAATAGCTTTTATTTCAGCTTCGATTTTTTCATATTTCGCAAATGCAATATATACGTTTAAACCAAAGAAAAAATCCACTAGTCAGTTTAGTATAGTGATGTTGGTATATTTCACAAGATTATTAATAAGTTCTTTATTAACGTCTTGGTTTGATTACATTTTCATTAATTTGTTGAACTTCGATTATAATACTTATAATTATTTAGAACTTTTAGCACCATTATTAGCTTCTGCTTTATTAATACCTATAGCATATTTTGCATTAGATTGGGTATTTAAAAAAACAGATAAGGAAATAGACTGATATACCTTTAATTTAATTAGTAAATGATATAAAATAGAAATATATAGAAAGGCGTGGTTACATGGACAATTTTACTATTTGCTTATTAACAACTTACTTATACGCTTTGTTTATTTTGATGCTAAGAATTAAAGTATCTTTCAAAACAATTCAAGCTTTTAAATCACTATTATTGATTCTAGCAGTCTCAAGTTTAGTGTTTTTAATTAATTATAATGGTGATTTAACATTATTTGTGAGAATTATTGTCTTTATACCTGTGCCTTATATCGTTGTTATGACGTATATTTCTGAATTAAGTAGAATACTTAAGAAAATTGGAATAAGTAGAAGCATCAAAAGGCCTAGAAAAACAAATAATGAATTAGCAGAAGAGTTACTAAGTTCTGTCGAATTTTTATCTAAAAGAAAAGTAGGAGCTTTAATTACTATTGAAAGAAATGTAAATTTAAC
>Ga0307928_10000492_pt1 | contig 29608 bp, 31 predicted proteins | sample AceLakmetagen232_FD_201815 | JGI IMG/M metagenome (GOLD analysis project Ga0307928, IMG submission 201815) | Saline water microbial communities from Ace Lake, Antarctica - #232 | ecosystem: Environmental > Aquatic > Non-marine Saline and Alkaline > Saline | place: Antarctica: Ace Lake... | reverse complement strand
AGTTAAATAATTCACTAACAATGGTGCGGCCCAAACCAAAACTAATCCAACTATTGAATAGCTTACCATTGACTTGGCATTATCTCTTTGTTGTAAATTGTTTCCTGAAACCATGTAGACTCCACCAGCAATAGTAATCGCGATTACTCCCACGATACTAGCAACTGCTTTCACCAAATCATATATTCGAGTTATCGGTTCCGTGATTGCGCCAATGTCTCCTTCTGCAAAAACCAGTGTCGAAAACATTAAGGCTAAAATAATTATTGAAAATTTTTTATTCATTTAATCAATCCTCCTAGCAAAAAAAATCTTTTTTTCACTAATCAATCTTCTTTGAGGATTAATAAAAAGAATTTGTTCAAACAGTTCAGAGAAACTGAACAACACTAATAAAAATAAAAAATAGGGGTGTTTTTTTTTTGGGTGTTATTTTTCACTTTTTTTTCAAAAATTCTTTTACTTGTAGTAAGTATGTTTGTAAAGCAAATTCTACGAATTTTTTGTGTTTTCCTGTTTCTGTGCTTTTTATTAGGCTGTCAAAATATTCTTCTCTTTTTGCTGAAATATTAAGTAAAGGAAAATTATTGTCAGTTAGAGTTTTGTTTAATATTAGTCTGCAAATTCTTTTGTTACCGTCAAGGAAAGGGTGAGTCATGTAGAGTTCTGTGTGAGTAACAAATGCTTTTTCCAATGGGTTCAAGTCAATTGTGTTGTACCATTTAATTTGTTTCTTTAATTGTTTTAACATTTGTTTTGCGGTTGGAGGCATATAATTTATTTCAACTTTTGTGTCCTCATTATTCTGTTTAAATATGTAAACTTGCTTTTTTCTAAACTTTCCTGGGTTTTTTGTTTCAAATTTTGACATTATAATCTTGTGTAATTTAAGAAGATATTTTTCGTTCAACTCGTTTTTTTTTCTTATATACTCTATACCGTCTAGCATATTCTTGCTGATTGCCTCTCTTGCACTAAGCTTCACGCTTCTTTTTTTAGAAGCATTAACAACATCTTTCAAATTAACATCAACATCTTCCGTAGTTAAGGTTGTCAAAGTAAATTTTATTGTGCTATCAACATCATATTTTTTTCTTTTAATAGGAGACAAAGATTTGTATTTTTTATTAAATTTATCTCTAAAAAGAGCAGCCTTAATCAAATCATCTTTAGAAATCAGTTTATTTGAACACTTTTTATTATAAAGTTTTGATATTATTTCATCTCTAAATTTATTCTCTAATAGTTTTAGATTTTTATGAGCTGGTTTTTTAAGTCCAACATATTTATTAAAATTTTTAGACTTATCATGTATATAATAACTTAAAACGAGATAATAGTAATCTTTACCATTAATCTTTTTTGTTAATAACGACATTATAATTTTAGGTAGATAACTTATTTTAAATATATCTACCTAAATCTTTAGTTTTATAAATTCTTATTTTTATAGACTTTTAGGTAGATAAATATTGTACAAAATATCTACCTAAAAATTACTTTTATTATTAGGTTAAAAAGAAAAAGTAGGCTGAAAACGAGTTTAATTCAATCCTCCTAGCAAAAAAAATCTTTTTTTCACTAATCAATCTTCTTTGAGGATTAATAAAAAGAATTTGTTCAAACAGTTCAGAGAAACTGAACAAAATTAATAAAAGTAATCGAAGCGCGTGTTGTTTCATGGGGAGGGGAAATCAAACGTGCAACAAACATTATTCGTAAACCAAAATCAAACTTTGTTAGAAATGAAACAAGTTCAAATAAACCAAGGAATAACAGGAGAAGAATTCGAACAATTACTAAATGACTTCTGCGAAAAATATTCGTTAGAAAAAAAAGTAGTGCTAGAAATAATCGCAAAAGAATTCTCTCAAAAAAAGTGAACGTATTATGGTTACTGAAACAGAATCAATATTCGCAGACTTCGACTTCAAAAAAAGAGGCGGAAACTCAAACTTCAGACTACTAAAAGAACTACTACTAGCACAAGAAAAACTAGAAACCAAAATAAGACAAATAAATAATGAATATTTTGAATTACAACAACACGTAAAAGAAATGGAAGAAAAAATAATTTAGTTATCTATGCTGTGTTAACATATTCTTTGTGAAATTTGTATAAGCTTGCTAAGGCTTCTTCAGTTAAAGTGTAATTATTTCCTTCTTCTTTATGGACAACAATTTTACTTGCGGACATTCTAACTATAAGCGGAACAATAACTTCTTGGGCTAAGTTTGTTCTTTTAATAATTTGATCTACAGTCATATCTGGATTTTTTTCTGCCAAAGAATACATTATTTGAACGCTGTCTGCATTAAGGAAAAATTCCTCATAACGCGAAGGCAAACTCATGTCTAAATAATTGTTTTTCTGGTATTTAAGATTGTTGTTCATCATCTTTTCCTTCATTATACATTTTATCATGGTTACGGTATTTATAATAATGCCAATGTAATGTGCCAAATAATACCTTGGCTTTTAGCTCTTCATTTTCTTTGTAAGGTATAGGAAACCTGAAATCTATTGGAAATTCTTTATTTAATGCATATTGAGTTAATTCTTCATAATTTTCATATTTAAAGAAAAATAATGATTTTTTCTTCCATTCTTCTTCTATTCGAATTTTCTTTGATTCGCCTACTGTTCCAGGTCTGACTCCATTAATTATTAAAATTAAACTACTTTTTTCAATTTCGGCTTCAGCATTCTCATCGAAACTACCTCGCATCAATTCGTAAATTTTACTTCCTAAAAAACACAAAAAACCAAGGTCTTCTATTTCATCACGCAATTTAAGAATAAATTCTTTAGGTATTCCTTCTTTTGTATTGTCTGCTAATAAAGAAATACGACATTTTCCCCGGGCAATTTTTTCTTTAAATAATGAATCTTGCCTAGCTTTTTTTATAGCGTCTTCAATATTCTGTCTTTGAATTTTTACTGCTTCATTAACCATTGTACTCTTATGGTTGCTTTGCATATTTTTTTGAGCCATTCAAGTTTATTTTAGGTAGTAGTTCTAATAAAAAACAATCTGTACAAAAGTCGTTTTTCCCGAAAAATATATTAACTTCAACGTCCTATACTATTCAAAGGTTGTAATTGAACGCTTGTTTGTTACGATTGAACTTGACGGCTCCTACCGGAGGCGCTTTATTTCTCAATCATACTGAATGCCATGTTTTAATCTTTTCTTACATTAGTTTTTGAATGGGGTTAGGTTTTCTTTCAAAGTTTTTTTCAGAAAAAAAAGAGAAAAAGAGAATTTCTCTGAGCGGATTAGAGAAAGAGTTGAAAGAAGTTAAAGAGAAAAAGTTTGATGTTTTTGAAAAACAGGCGTTCTCTGTTTTTGCGCAGGTGAATCACTTGCTGAAAGAAATTAAATCCAAAGCAAACAATTTAAGCGAAATTAAATCGGGAAAGGATGGACGACTTGAGAATATACTTTTAACTAATAGAAAAGATTTTGTGAAACAAATCAATTCTCTAACTGAAAAACTTAGACCTCCAACAAAACATTCTTTTGAAACAATTCAAGAATATTCTTTTGAATCGCAGAGAATACTTGAAAAGGAACTTGTAAAACTGAGGCAGGTTATAGCAGTAACGAGTTTCGCATTAAAAGGAGAAGTAAAGAAAATCGGGGAAGACTTTAATGAATTAATGCAGGCAATTCAGGAATTACAGGAGAGTGTAAATGAAATAAAGTTAAATGGAATTGAAAAAATTTTAAAAATAATTGAAGAACTGAATTCAACTGAAAACGAATTAAGCGAAAATAAAAATTTTGGCGAAAATATTTTGAAAGAAATTGAAGAAAATGAAAAAATTTTAGTTAGGGGAAAACAAAATCTTGCAGGATTGCAGGGGTCGGAAGAAGTTAAAGAACTGGGCGAGCTGAAAAAAGAAATTGAAGCACTTGAAGAGGAAAGAAAAGAAGTTGAAGAAAAAGTAAGAGTGTTAATTGGAAAAGCAGGAAAACCTTTGAAAAGATTAGAGCAATTGATTGAATCAAAAAGGTTTGTTAGTGAGGGTTATTCTTTTGAGGAATTGAATAAATGGCTGTTTAGTCCAGAGACTGCATTGAAGTCAGATCAGAAGGGTGAAAAAATCAAAAAAGCCTGTGCCGATTGTTTAAACGTGATTAAATCAGGCGAGGTTAATGCAAAAAAAGACAAAGAAAAAGAGAAATGGATTTCTTCATTGAATGAAATTTCTTCGACCGATTTCTTCGAGAAGTTTTTTTGGCATTTTAATTTAATTGAAGCAAAAACGAATAAAGCGTTAGTAAAAATTGAAACAAATAATTCAAATGAAAATTTGAAAAATCACCAAAACGAAATTGAAAACATTAAAGAAAAACTTCAAGAGCTGAATTCAGAGAAAGACAAGAATTTAGAAAAAACTGAGGTAATGAAAGAAAAAATTTGGAAATTAAAAAAGGAAATTCAGGAAAACTATTCTATTATATTTGAACAAGAATTAGAACTTTTAGCTGCCAATTGAAATAAAACATAAATATATTCCTGCTAAAGGCGCATTATATTTTACTAATATTTTGACATCCTACTTGAGGCGTTTTTTTTATTCGTTTGCTTTTCTTTGCTGGTACTCTTGTGCATTGCCAATTATATCAAGTTTTTTTGGAATGCTTCTAATGAACTCAATAAATTCATTTCCTTTTTCTACAGCGTCATCTTTAATATCTCTTGGAGTAACTGTTATTGAAACAGGAGTTCCTGGAACACTCAAACCAATTTTTACTTTGTCTCTCCAATCTGCACTCAAACCCATGCCAACAGTGTAACCATTAACTTCGCATGAATCAGGAAAATCAACATCTGCAATATAAATTTGTATTTTGAATCCTTTATTCCAACCCATTTGAAGGTCTATTCCAACCCATTTAACCACAACTTTTTCTCCTGTTTCTGAATCAGTAAAAGTACTTTTCCAATTCCATGCTCCATCTTCACCTGTAAAAGGAAGGTCTCCTTGATGCCATTTTTTTGTTTTTTCCCACTTAGCGGAAAACCAATCTTGAGCATCTTGTAAAAATCTTCCTCCTGGAAATTCGAATGGATTTTCGTCTGCATCATAATCCCAATTTGAGCCAGTTAGTTCATATTCAAAATCAGGAAAAAGACTTTCATCAGGTGCATCTTTATATTCTTCCACATCTGGGAAAAGAGATTCTGCAAATTCGTCAAAAAAATCCTCAAGAAAATCTTGTTCTTCTTTATTTGCATAAGGTTGTTCATCGGAATTTGAATGTACTACATATGCTTCATGTAATTCTTCCAAACTTGCGTCTTGGCCGGGAAAATTTGTTTGTTCATCAGGGAATAATTCTGGGCTTGGAGCGGTTTCAGGATTGTATGGTTCGGGATAATCCTGCCAATCCCAAGTTTCTTCCTGATCAGTTTCGTCATCAGGACAAGGTTCATCTGAGTGAACGCAGGCATAAACACAACCCGGACAATAAGTATAAACAAATGGCCTTATGCATTCTTTATTCGGGTCGCTTGGGTTTTCTTGAATGCTTCCTGAAGAACCACAAACGCAACTTTGAGTATATGAGTAATGTGCATTAGCAACCGAATCACAATCAATTTGCCTGCAGCCAACACCAGACCTTGGCGCCCATTCATATCCTGGTTGGCAGTCTTGAGAATACGTAAAAATAGAAAATAATAATATTATCACAAGCATAATTTTTATTTTCATTTTAAAACCAGTTTAAATAAGAGTCAATTATTTAAAAAAACCAGTTAAATTATTTATTTTAGCTTCGGTTTATTTTTTTCATTTTCCAGAAAGAATTTTGAGGTTTAATAAAAAAAATAAAAAAATAGTTGGGACTCCTTTTGATAGGAGTCAAATAAAAAATTTACTAACTAAAAAATAATTATCAGATTATCTAATAATTGTTTCTTGCTGGTTTGTGTTTTTGGTAACAGTCTCTACAGTAAACAGGTCTGCCTTCTGCAGGTTTGAAAGGTACTTCAGTTTCCTTACCGCAATCTGAGCAAGTTACTTTGTGCATCTCTCGTTGACCACCAAATCTATCGTCGTTAAAACCCATGGATTTCTCTCCTACTAATTATATCCTGCATTATTATGCGCAGGCTTGATTTTATAATTTGCTTAGAAGCAACTTATAAAGGTATGCAATTGCAAAATTTAGCGTATTTTAAGGTTTTTTTTAACCAATTAATTTTTTTTTAATTTAATTGATTACTATAAAATTTTGTTAATTTTTGATTTTTTTCAATTGATTTTCGAGCCATTTTATATACTAATGCCTAATTTTGTTTTTCTAAAGAGCTTTATAACGCTTACTTGTCGCAATTAGTATAGAAGGTGAGTTTATTGAATATAGGAGTTCCAGTAGAAAGGAAGGAAAAAGAATTTAGAGTTTCTTTGCTTCCAAAGGCAGTAAAAGAATTGGTTGACGCAGGTCACAATGTTTTTGTTGAAAGTAATGCAGGATTAAAAGCAGGTTTTTCAAATGAAGAATATGAAAATGCAGGAGCAATAATAACTGATTCTGTTTGGGATTACGAAATGGTTGTTAAGGTTAAGTCTCAAGCAAAAGACCCATGCAATGAAAATCAAATTTTAATGGCGTATCTTCATGTAGAAAAAGGCCAGAGCCCTGAGCTTTTGGAAAAATTACTTAAAAATAAAGTTCAAAGTTATGCTTTTGAAGAAATAAGAGATAAAAATGGCACTAGACTTGTGAATCTTGGATATCAAGCTGGAGTTGTTGGCACTTATGAAGGGCTAAGAGTATTTGGTAAACAATTCAAATCAAGTAATAATCCATTCAAGTCACTTTTACCAATAAAGGAAATAGGGAAAAAAGTTGCTTATGAGCATTTATCCAAACTAAATTTGAAAAGAAAAATAAATATTGTTATTATGGGTGATGGTAATGTTGCCAGGGGAGCCAAAAAAGTTTTAGGTAAATTAGGGATAAAACCTCAAATGCTTGGAAGACAAAAAACTCTTCAGATAGAGAACTACTTACCTAAAGTGGATATTTTGATTAATGCTGTTAATTGGAATTCTGAAGACCCGCATATTGTTACAAAAGAAATGTTAGGTTTAATGAAAAAAACTGCGTTGATTGTGGATATTTCTTGTGACGAAAAAGGAGCAGTACAAACTTGCATTCCAACAACTTGGGATAATCCAACTTACAAAGTTAATGGAATAACTCATTTTTGTATTGACAATTTGCCAACAGCGATTCCTAGAGGGGCATCTAAACATTTGAGTTCGATGATTTTGCCATTTGTTCTTACTGTTGCAAATGATGTTGAACTAAAAACAGGACTTATGACAAAGAATGGTGAGTTTGAGTTCAAAACTAAGCCTAAAATAATTGTGGATGTCGTGGCTTAAAAGTAAGCTTTTGATTAGTTCCACTTTTGTTTTATTATTTCTTTTATCAATGGTTTGGTAAGATTAAATCTTCTTGCTCTTGGAAATCCGGGGAAAGAATTGATTTCTATAACTGTTACTTTGTTTTTTCCATTGCTTGGCATTATGTCAACTCCAGCAAAATTCAAACCCATTGCTTTTACTGCGCGTAAAGCATTTTTTGTAGCGTCACTCAGAATTTTTGGCGGTATGTTTGAAACAAATTTTGAATCCTCTCCCTTTGCTCCCTGCGAGATGTTTGTGGTAATGTTTTTAGTTTCATTACTTCGAGGATAAATGTACAAAATTTTTCCAAAACCAATATAAATTCGTAAATCAAACATTTTTCCCTTAAGTAAAAAAGGGTTTATTGAATCTTCAATTATTACATCCTGCTTTAATAATTCTTTGAGAAATTTTTTGTTAGAAGTCACATCTATAAATGACCAACCATAATCAGATTTTTTACTCATTATTTTGCCATTTTTGAACCCGAAGTTCGAAATCCATTGTCCTTTTTCGAGATAAGTAATGCCTTTACCCATTGAACCGTATCTCACTTTTATAAACAATTTCTGGCCACTATCAACAATATCAATTATTTTTTTGTAGTCTCTTGTGTAATGTGGTCTTGAAACAGGAACGCCAGCTTTTGTTAAAATATGTTTAGTTGCTTCTTTGTCTCTTTCAAAAAAGATTTTATTAGGTGGATTAATATAACTAATTTTTTTGTCTTTATAAAAATTGTTTACTTTTTTGTCGATTTCTTTCCAAAATTTTTTGAATTTAAAAAAATAAGTTTTGTTGCCATACACTTCTTTGTTTTTTTTTGTTTCAATGTTGTTTTCCCAGTATTCAAAAGGAAAAAAAAAGAACACGATTAACTTATTTGTTTTTATTTCAGGTAACTCATTCTTCAACACGGATTCATAATTAGTGCTTTTGAAAGAAAAATTAGGTTTTTTGAAAAGTTTTTTTTCTCTTAAAAATTTTTTGAATGAATCAAAATCCTTGTTATCGCCAATTGCTAAAAGTGTTTTCATAAAGTTCGCCATTTTTGAAAATATGTTCTATAGTTAAATTCCGAATAAAAAGTAATAAAAATTAAGGGGTGTTAGATTTAATTCATTGTTAAATAATCTTTTTTATTTTTTCTGCCGCTTCAATTGTTTTTTCAATTGAAGGAACTAATGCAAATCTAACGTAATTTTTTCCAGGATTTACTCCATTTACTTCGGTTGAAATCCATTCCCCTGGAGTTGCAACAATTGCAGTTTGAGGTTCTAAAAGTTTTTTTGCAAATTCAATAGAATCCATTCCTTTAGGGGTTTTTTGCCAAATGTAAATGGTTGCTTCAGGAGAACAATTCTCCAAACCAATTGAAGTTAATGCATCAATTAACAAGTCTCTTTTTTCAAGGTATTCTTTTCTCATTTTTTCTACATGAGTTTCATCATTATAAGCTTCAATTGCTGCATCTTGAATAAAAGTTGGCGTTCCAGAATCAGTATTTGTTTTTAGTTTTTTAAAAATTGAAATAATATTTTCATCGCCTGCAAGCCAACCAACTCTCCATTGAGTCATAGCACTTCTTTTAGAGAGCGAATTAACCGAAACAACTCCTTCTTTTGTGAGTTCTAAAATAGACATTGGTTTTTCTTCGAAGTAAAGTTCAGTGTAAGCTTCGTCAGATGCGATAATAATATTATTATCATGCCCGAAGTCAATTAATTCTTTGTAAAATTTTTTAGTTGGATTTTTTCCACTTGGAGAATTTGGGTAATTTGACCAAATGATTTTAGATTTTTTAACTATCTCGGAAGGAATTTCTTCTAAGTTTGGAAAAAAATTATTTTCTTCTAATAAGTTTAAGTAATGCACTTTTCCCTCTGCAAATTCTGTTCCTCGTGCATAAGGAGGGTATCCTGGATTAGGAATCAAAACATAATCTCCTGAGTTCACAAATGCTTCTGGAAAATTAAAAACAGCTTCTTTAGATCCAATGTTTGAAGCAACTTCGGTTTCTGGGTTAAGAGTAATTCCAAATCTTTTTTTGTTCCATTCACAAATTTTTTCCCTGTATTCTTGGCTTCCAATATAACTAGGATAACCACTTGATTTTCTTTTATCAATAGCAATTTTTGCAGCAGTTCGTATTAATTCAGGAGTAGGAGTAGTTGGGTCGCCAACACCAAAATCAATTGGAGAAACACCTTCAGATTTTAATTTAGTAATTAGTTTGTCAACTTCAGCAAATGCATACCCTCCAAGAGATTTAATTCTATTACTTGGTTCTATCATTTTAATTCCTCCAAAATTTGATTACTAATAATTTCATTCAATGTTTGTTCTTTAGTTATCAAATAATCTTTATTGTTAAGAATTAAAACTTCTTTAGGCAAAGATCGAGTATTATAATTTGAAGCCATACATGCACCATATGCACCTGAACTTAAGATAGCCAAAATATCCCCTTCTGTTGGAATAGGGAGTTTTCTTAATTCTTTTTTATTTTGATTAAAAACATCTCCAGTTTCACAAACATTTCCTCCAACCATAAATTCTTTAGTTTGATTAGATTCAACAGTATTACAAATAATCATTTCATGATATGCTCCATACATCGCAGGCCGTTGTAAAGTGTTAAAACCTGCATTAATTCCAATTAAAGGAATATTTTTTTCTTCGACTGTATTAATTTCAGTCAAAAGAACTGATGCTTCTCCTGCGAGATATCTTCCAGGTTCTATTTCTATTCGAGAATTACAATTATTTTTTTTAAAAATTTCAACAATTCCTTCAACATATTTTTTAATTGGGAATTCTTTGTCATTTGGTTTGTATCTGATGCCTGGGCCTCCGCCAAGATCAATAAATTCTAGTTCTTTCCCCATTATTTTTTCAATTTGCTTTCCAACTTTAATGCTTTTTGAAACAGTTTTAAGAAACATTTCAACGTCATTCGAAAGCCACCCACTTCCAATATGTTGATGTAAACCAATTATTTCAAAACCAAGTTCTTTTGCTTTTTCAGTTGCCTCAATTATTTTATCTTCAGGAATTCCAAATTTCATAAATTTGCCTGCGGTAATAACTTTTGGATTAACTCCTGCACCCATACCTGGATTCCATCTAATTGAAACTTTTTTTACTCCGCCAATTTTTGATAGTCTTCTAAGCATTGAAAAGGAATCAATATTAATCAAAACACCCAAGTTGATTATTTTTTGTAATTCTTTATTACTGACTTGAGTTCCTGTAAATAAAATTTTTTCTTTTTCAAAACCAGCTTTTAATGCAAGTTCAACTTCTAAAGGGGAAACGGCATCTATTCCTGCGCCTTCTTTTTGTAATAATTTTAAAATTTGAAAATGAGAATTTGCTTTCACTGCGTATTTAACCAAATAATTTTTTGATTGTTTATCAAAAGCATTTTTGAATTTGAGAAAATTTTCTTTGATTTTATTCCCATTATAAAAATAAGTTGGAGTTCCATATTTTTCTGCTAACTCTAAAGTACTCTTTCCTGCAAAATAAAGCTGATTATCTTTAACTTCCAAATTTCCTTTTTCTTCAAACCACATTTAAATTACCTTCGAAAATTTTTTCAGCAGGGCCTCTAAGGATTAAAGAATTTCCATAATTTATTTCTAGGATTCCTGCGGGTTGTTCAACTTTAATCCATTCATCTTTTTTTAATAATCCTTCTTTAACTCCTGCAACTACAATTGCTAAAGATCCTGAACCGCATGAAAGGGTTTCTCCTACTCCGCGTTCATGAACTCTATAATTAACTTGGGTATCGGTTATAACATTAACAAATTCAGCATTAGTTTTATTTGGTTGAAATTTTTCATGAAACTCTATTTTAGGTCCTACTTTTTTCAAATCAAAATCTGAAACTTTTTCTTTAATGAAAAAAACAGCGTGAGGGTTTCCCATATCAATTCTGCAAAACTTGTTTTGAAAATCATCGATTTTAATTTCGTCTTTTTCAATAAAATCTTGCTTTCCAAGAACTTTAAGTTCAACTAAAACTTTCTTTTCATCGCCGTTTAAAATTTTTGAATTAACAGCCCCTGCAAGAGTTTCTATTGAAAATTCTTTTTCTTTTGTTGACAAAAATCTTTGCATTGAAACGCACCTTAAACCATTAACACAATTTTCAGCTTCACTACCATCAGAATTAATTATTTGCATTCTAAAATCATTGTTTGAAGATTTTCTCATGAACAGCACGCCATCTGCGCCCACTCCAAACTTTCTATCGCAATATTTTTTTGTGAATTCTGTTCTTTCAGAATCATTTTTGAATAATTCACATTCTGTTTCATCAAGAACAATAAAGTCATTTCCCAATCCATGTATTTTTGAAAATTTCATCAAATCACCCATAAAAAAATTATAAAACTAATTAAAATAAACTATTTGTTAATGTAACCTTTTTTAACTAAAAGTTCAGCATTAAGGATTCCGCCACCAGCAGCACCTCTTATTGTGTTGTGTGACAATCCAACAAATCTATAATCAAATACATTACATTCTCGAAGTCTTCCAACAGTTACTGCCATTCCCTTATCAATATCGCGGTCAAGTCTTGTTTGGGGTCTATTATCTTCTTCTCTGTAAATAATTGGGTTTTCTGGAGCAAAAGGCAAGTTGTTTTCTTGAGGATAACTTTTGAATGTTCTCCAAGTTTCAAGTATTTCTTCTTTTGAAGGTTTTTCCTTAAATTTAACTGACACACAAGCCATGTGGCCATCTATTACAGGAACTCTGTTACAGTGTGCAGAAATATCAATGCCTTCGACAGGTTTTATTTCATTTCCTTCAATTTTTCCAAAGATTTTAAGGGGTTCTAGTTCAGATTTTTCTTCTTCTCCGCCAATGAATGGAACAACATTATCAATTATATCAAAAGAAGAAACTCCGGGGTGACCTGCACCTGAAACCGCTTGCATAGTAGTAATAATTACTTTTTCTATCCCAAATTTTTTGTGTAATGCAAAAAGAGGAGTCATGTAAGATTGTAATGAACAATTTGGTTTAACTGCAATAAATCCTTTTTCCCAATTTCTATTTTTTTGTTGAATTTTAATTATATCTGTATGCTCGGGATTTATTTCAGGAATAATCATTGGAACATCTTTAGTATGTCTGTGGGTTGAAGCATTAGAAACAACAGGGATTCCTGCTTCAGCATATTTTTCTTCAAATTCTTTTGCAATTCTTGAATCAAGAGCAGAAAAAACAAAAGAACAATTTTTTTTACAATCTTCAATATCAGTAATTTTTTTTACAATTATTTCTCTTTGAGCTTTAGGAATATCACTCGGCATGTGCCATCTTTCCTTTACTGCTTCATAATATGTTTTTCCAGCTGACCTTTCTGAAGCCGCAAACCAAGTTACATTAAACCAAGGGTGGTTTTCAAGTAAGCGTAAGTATTGCTGTCCAACCATTCCTGTTCCGCCAAGAATTCCAACATTAAATTTTTCCATTTACAACCCCCCTACTTTTTTTCCAATTACAATAGTTTCATTTCTCTAAGAACTTCTTCAAGTTGTTTTTTGTTTTCAGGAAGCATTTCACACAAAGGTAATCTACATCCTCCTGCACTCATTCCACAAAGATTCATTGCTTCTTTGATTGGCATTGGATTTGTTTCAATAAAAGCGCCTTTAAAAATTGGCAATAATTCATAATGTAATTTTCTTGCTTTTACAAAGTCGCCTTCAGTAGCAGCATTAACCATGTCAACAAGTTTCTTTGGAACAAGATTACTAACAACAGAAACAACTCCTTTTCCTCCAAGTGCCATTAAAGGAAGAGTTAATCCATCATCTCCACTCATAACATTAAAACAATCATTTTTTGAGCAAATAGAATTTATTACTCCCATCATTTGGTTTATGTTTCCAGAAGCTTCTTTTACTCCAATAATGTTTGGTAATTCAACAATTCTTTTTAATGTTGAAGTTTCAATGTTTTTTGCAGTTCTTCCTTGAATATTATAAACAACAATTGGAATATCAACGCTTTCAGTTACTGCTTTAAAGTGTCTGTAAATTCCTTCTTGAGTAGGTTTGTTATAATACGGTGTAACAATTAGTGCGATTTCTGCTCCAAGTTCTTTTGCTTTTTTAGTGTTTTCAATTGTTTGTTTTGTTGAATTGCTTCCAGTTCCAACCATTATTGTTGCTTTTCCTTTAGCAGTTTCAACCGCAAGAGTAATTATTTTTTCTTTTTCTTCTTGTGAAAGAGTCGGTGTTTCTCCAGTAGTGCCTAATGGAAGAATTCCATTAACTCCACTTTCGATTTGAAATTCAATATTTTTTTTGAAGCCATCATAGTCAACTTCGTCTCCTTTAAACGGAGTAATTAATGCAGTATACACGCCTTTAAAATCCATTTTTCCACCTCAACTTTTTTATTTTATTAATTTTTTTTGTATTATTTAATTTTTTTTATTTTATTATTTCATTCATTAAATCTTCAATAGAATAAAATCCATTCTTGTTATTAATCCATTCAGAAGCAATAACTGCACCCAAAGCAAAGCCTTCTCTACTTCTAGCAGTATGGCCAATTTCAATAGTGTCTGCTTTTGAATCAAACACGATTTTGTGTGTTCCAGGAACAGAACCAATTCTTAAACTCGCAAAATGAAGCTCATTACTTTCAATTTGCCTATCTATCTTGTCGTAATTAATTTTTGTTTTTCGTTTAATGTTATCCCTTAAAATTTCAGCAAGTGTTTTTGCAGTTCCCGAAGGACTATCTGCTTTTTTGTTATGATGATATTCAATACCGCCGGCATCATAATCTGAAAATTTATCAAACAATTTCGCAGAAAATTCAGTTACTTTGAATAAAATATTCATTCCAATTGAAAAATTTGAAGCATAAATTAAACCATTTTGATTCTTTTCAACAATTTCTTTTACCTTAGGTATTTCATCATACCATCCAGTAGTACCAACAACAATTTTTTTTCCAAGTATAGAAAGAGCTTCAATGTTTTTGATTGCAACAGAAGGATGAGTAAAATCAATGCAAACATCAGCGTCTTCAACGGCTTCTTTTGAAATTTCTTTAAAATTTGCTTTTTCTTCTTTTGGGTCAATTATTGAAACAATTTCGTGTTTTCGTTCAATCGCAATTTCTTCAATCATTTTACCCATTTTTCCATAACCCACTAAACAAATTTTCATTTTAATTCTCCTCCTTTTTTTCAAAAAATAATTTATGAAGAATTTTAACAGTTTTTTCCATATTTTCTTCATCAATAATAAAACTAATATTTACTTTTGACGCGCCTTGCGAAATCATTTTTACATTAATTTTTTCTTTAGCAAGTGCTTCAAAGGCTTTACTAAGAATTTCACTTGATTTGGTAATATCACAAACAATACTAACAATTGCATTATTTTTTGCAAAATTAACCTCTGCTATTTTTTCAAGTTGTTGTCCAAGACAAGCCAAACAAGAAGTATTAGAAACCGTAAGCGAAATACTAACTTCACTTGTAGAAACAACATCAACTGAAATTTTTTCTTCTTCAAAAACATCAAATACTTTTGCAATAAAACCGGATTGTCCAATCATTCGAGTAGACACAATATCCACAATCGCAATTCCTTTTTTAAACGAAATTGCTTTTACTAGATTTTCATTAGAAGAATCAATTTTTTTTAAAATAACTGTGCCATCTACTTCTGGTTTTAAAGAATTTTTTACTCTAACAGGAATTCCATATTTCATCGCAGGAAGAATAGATTTTGGGTGAAATATTTTTGCTCCAAAAAAAGCCATTTCTGAAGCCTCTTCAAAAGAAATTTGTTTAATGGGTAATGCGTGTGCAACAACTCGGGGGTCGGTTGTGAGTATTCCATTAACATCTTTCCAGTATTGGATTTCTTTAGCATTAAGTGCAGCACCAATAACTGAAGCAGTTAAATCACTGCCTCCTCTTCCAAGAGTGGTTATGTGTCCCTCTTTGTCTTTTCCAATAAACCCTGTTATTATTGGAGTAAATTCATAATTGTTTTCTAATTCTGAAAATATTTGAGAAATATTTGTATAAGTTTCTTCAAGAATTTCAGCATTTTCGGCAACTGAATCAGTTACAAATCCAGCGTCCCACCCATCAAAAAATTTTGCAGTAATTCCTTTATCGTTTAAGTATTCTGAAATTATTCTAACTGAAAGTCTTTCCCCAAACGAAACCAAGTAATCTCTTTCTCGGGGAGTTAATTCTTTTATTGTAGAAATTTCATTAAGCAAAGCAGTTAGTTCTTCAAAAAGAGGCGCAATCGTAGTTTTGTTCCCTTCTAATTCTTCTAAAACAGTTTCATTAAGTTCTTTTATTTTAGAAATATCCACGATTCCTTCTACTGCTTTTGCACTTGATTCTAAAAGATAATTAGTAGTTTTTCCAATTGCAGAACAAACAATAAGGGGTTTTTCCGAAAGGCTATTTTTTATTATTTCAGAAATATTCTTTATTTTAGTAGAATCAGCTAAAGAACTTCCCCCAAATTTAAGAACAATCATTCAAAATCAATATAATTAACTTGGATAATGTTTAAATTCTTTAATATGGCGGCTTAAACAAAAATACTTCTTTTTTTTACTTAAAAGTAGAAAATGTTTTTTTTACCCTAACATTAAAATTACTTTCGTTCTTTTTCTTTTCTTGATTATTATGAAATGTGCAAATTGTGGAAAACCTGCGACAAAATTAAACAAAGACAAAACACCAGTTTGTTCAAACTGTGTAACCAAAAAAATAAAAATTCCAAAATGTCCCAATTGTGGATTAAACATGACAGTAAGGACTGGAAAATTTGGAGCTTTTTGGGGATGTATTGCATTTCCAATGTGTGATGGAATAAAAAAGATTTAAAAAACAATTAATTTCTAAATAATTTTTGTTTTAATTTTGAAAAAAATCCTTCATGCTCTTGTTTTTTACCATACGCATGAACATCTTTTTCCATTGCTTGAACTTCATTGTCCATATTATCAAGAATCTTTAAATGTAATTCACTAGGCATATATTAGTATAGTTTTTTTAGTTTTTTAATTTATTGTTTCACTTAATTATGTAGTAGTTTACTGTTTTGTTTTAAAAAAACTAGTTATCTTTGTTTAATATTCGTTGTGAGAGGTGTTTTATTTTGAATGAACTAACAGATGCAATTTTTGATGATTTTATAAAATCCGAAAAACCAGTTGTAGTTGATTTTTGGGCTGATTGGTGTGGACCTTGTAAAATGGTTGGACCTATTTTTGAAGAGCTTTCTGAAGAATTAGTAGGAAAACTTGAGTTTGGTAAACTTAATATAACTGATAATCCTAAAACACCAACAAAATTTGGAGTAGCTTCAATTCCAAATTTCATTATTTTTAAAAATGGTGAAAAAATAGGCGAACTTCATGGCGCAATGGTAAAAGAAGATTTTAAAGCAAAACTGGAAGAGTTTCTATAGCTTTTTCCATTACTTTTCTTTTTTAGTTTTATAATTTATTAATTTTCAAACGCTCCTGCATCAGGGAATGAATCTCTAAGTGTTCCTTCAAAATCATATTTTGCATTAACACTAGTTCCATGATCAATTGCTTCAGAACCATTATTCAATTTGAAATTTCCTGACTCTGGCGCAATTAATAAGGGGTCAATGTTTTTGGCGCTTGTTTCTATTTGCAACCATTCATCTAATGTGTATGTTGTCCCGTTTAATTTGAAATTTCCCCCAGTAAAAGGACCATAATAAATATTATTGGAAACAACCAGGTCGTCGGCGTCATTATCTTCAATAATGGTTCCATTATTTCCTAAAATAATATTATTTTTAATGTACACGTCATGAACTTGAGTATCGCTTATTGCAAAAATTGTGTTATTGTTATTGTAAAAAGTGTTGTTGATTATTTGCACATTAAATGAATCTTCATCATTTACTCCACTGTAATTATGAGGTTTTACTAAACGAATTACTCCGTTTATTGCTTGAGGGCTATTATTGTAAATTAAATTGTTTCTTATTATCAGATTTTGTTGTGAAGATAATTGTAGGCCGTAATATTTTTGGTTGTAGATTTTGTTGTCTTCAATAATGAAATCTCTAAAATATTCTTTAGTGTCATTATAACCAGAATCAAATCCTAATGCATAACCATTATTGTAAACCTCATTGTTTCTGAAAATAAAATTATCCATAAAACCATGTGTTGTAAAACCATCTCTTCTTCCATCTGGGGTTGCGGGATAAATTCCGTTGTGATGGAAACTGCTATTTTCAACTAGTGTATTTTTTCCAACGCCTCGGTAAGGTGCTCCGCCTGCAATGTAAACTCCGTGGGAAATGCAATTTTTGACTTCAACATTATTCATATATAAGTATTCGATCCCTTGTACATTTTGAATGTTTGCGCCGAAACCATTTCCCCCTGATTGTTTGCAGTCAAGTACTAAGTTTTCAAGGTTTACTCCACTTGAATCCCACATTCCTATGTGGCCTATTGAACCGTTTCTTACTGTAACTTGGTTTCCTGGGAAATCAAAACGTGTAGCGTTATCAATAAATTTTGGCCTTATTGAAATTCCTGATGAAATGTCAACTCCGTCAAATATTAATCCTAGGTTTCCGGAAGCAGGTTCTGTTGTAATCTGTCCAGTTAACATTGGGCTTGAACCACTGCCATAAGCGCTTATGGTGCTGTAATATGGTGCTGGTTTCATAAGGTTCTTAACTGCCCAACTGGCTCCAATAGTAATTGTTTCTCCTTTTTTGAAAAGTATTTTACTTCCTGCAGGAATGTTTGCAAGTTCTGTATTAAGTTTTGAAAAGTTCCATGGCGTGGATTCACTTAAACCATTATTGGTTCCATTTCCAGAGTTTGAAATGTAATAAGTTTTTGCTTCAGCAGGAGCACTAAGTACGTTGATTGTTTTTGTTTCTGTGTCACTTAAACCACTTTCATTGTAAACACTAAGCTGAACTTGGTAAGTTCCTGTTGAATCAAATCTGTGACCGGTCATTCGTCCTAAATCATACTGCTCATAATCAGAGTTTTGTTCTTTGAAATCCCACTCATATCTAACAACATCATTCGAACTATTTTTTGCATTAAATAAAACAGTAAAAGGTACTATTCCCGTGTCAGCAAAAACTTCTATATTTGCAGTTGGAGGAGTTCCAGTTGTTTTAGTGTAAATTTGAGTTTGAATTGATGTTTGTTGTTCAGAATTTTTTGCAAAAAACTTTAGTGTTGTTGTTTGGGTAAAATTAATTGGTGAAGAGTAAATCTGGCTTCCTAAATCAGGTTCGGATTCATTTATAGTATAATAAATATCTGCTTCAGAATCATTTGTTGTTAAAATTACATTTGTTGAACTTACAAAATTGCTTGTAGTTGGATTAGCATTTATTGTTAGAGCAGGTGTTACTGTACAAGTGCTACTTGAGTAACCAGTAGCACAACAATAACCGTTTGAATATTCTGTGTCTTCGCATAAGCATGGTTCTGTTATTTGTTCATTCATAGTACATTGTGGTAATTGAGGTGCGTTAGAACATCTACCCCATCTGCCAACTATTGATAAAAGGTCATCCAAATCAATTAGTCCGCTATTGTCAATATCTCCTATTGAATTAACAGTATTGAACCTTGTCGCAATGTAAACCATGTCAAAAATATTTACTTCTGAATCTCCAGTTACATCATAACAACTTCTTTCTACTATGGGCGGGGTGTTTTCATAAAAATCACTAATTTCTGTTGTACTCAGAGCTCTGTTCCAAATTGCGATTTCGTCAATAGTTCCTGTAAAATTGTTTCCTGTATGAACATCCTTTCCAAGCAATAACTGTGTGTCATTAATTGCAGGGCTTCCATTAAAAGAAGCAGAACCTTCTTGCACTCCGTTAACATAAATTTTGATTTCTTCTCCTGTGAAAACCCCAGTCAACTGATACCATACATTTTGCTGAAGTATTTTTGTTCCTGTTTCAATCATTTCTGTTCCATTATTTACCCTGAAAAACAAATCTTCTTTATTGAATGTCTTGAATCCAATTTCCCAGTCGATTGTTGTATGTTGTGTGCAGTCCATGATGTTTACATTGCACCCTTTTGAAACAATTGCGGATAATTTTTCATCTCCTGAAAGGAAAACCCAAGCCGAAACAGTAAATGGTCCTGAAAGGTCCATTGAATTATTGGAGTTATCCATTATTAGGTGGTGTGAGGAATCAGAGAATTCAATCGCTTTTCCAAATTTTCCTGAATCAGTAAAACTTGCTTCTGTAATAATTCCGTTGTTATTGTTTCCTGAAGAATCATTTGCGGTTCCGTCATTAAAATGCCATAATCCAATCAAATTAGAATTATCATTAGGTATTTCTTCTGCTGTTGCAAAGCTAATTAAAAAAATAAAAACCGTGAATAAAACAATGTTTTTTGAATTTTTCATTGCTTAAATAATGTAGTTTCTACTATTTATTTATTTTTAGATGGTTTAATGGAAGTTTTATTTCATCAATTTTTTTTGCGTTCATTATTTGTACTCTTAGTTTTTTTGTTCCTTCAATTCCTTTTGTAAAATTCATTGCTTTTAATTTCAAATCACTCAATTTAATCATTTCAAATTTTTCACAAAGCGCATAATAATCAAAAAAAGCATTTATTTTTTCTTTTGAAGTAGGAAACCATTCTTTTCCTTTTTCGAATTCAATAATTTCTTTAAAAATAAATGGGTTTGTCATGGCTGTTCTTCCAATCATTCCAAATTCACAATTGGTTTTTTCTAATATTTCCATTGCGCTCTTAGCATCAACAATATCTCCATTAGCAACAACTGGAATTTCAATTGCTTCTTGAATTTTTTTTATCGCTTTCCAATTTGCTTTTCCTGAGTATCCTTGTTCTGCAGTTCTTCCGTGCACAATTAATGCATCAGCTCCTGCTTTTTCAATCATTTTCGCAATTTTTACTCCTTCATTTTTACTCCAGCCTAACCTAATTTTTACAGTTACTGGTTTTGTTGAAACCGATTTAATACTTTTAATTATTTCAACAATTTTTTTCGGCTCTTTCAAAAGAGCAGCTCCTGCTCCAATTTCCACTTCTTTTTTGGCTGGGCACCCGCAATTAAGATTAATCATTTCAAATCGTTTTTCAACTATTTTTGTTGCAATAGCAAAATCTTTTGGTTCTGTTCCAAATAATTGAACTACTACTGGTTTTTCTTCTTTGCAAGTTTTAATTGAAAAAATCTTATTTTTAGTGAATAACTCTGGTTTTTTTGAAATTTGAGTAGCATTAACCTGTTCAGTAAAAACAAGCCCTGCACCCATTTGTTTACACATTACTCTAAATGGAAGGCTTGAAACAGCTGCCATTGGAGCAAGAAAAAAATTACTTTTTACTTTTATTCCACCGAACTTTTGAACCATTCTATAACCTTTTAAATCAACCTTTTTCCTTGGAAAAACCTTAGCGAAAAAGAAAAGAACATTATTCTATAACCTTTTAAATTTACTCTGAGTAGTTTTAATATACCTATAATATTGCATTTGTTTGCTGATTTTGAGTCAGTCCTACCGAACATGAGTGAGGTGGACGCGGCATCAACGATCGCAAGCGTTGCGGGGATGGCGGAGTGGTCTAACGCGGCAGCCTGCTACAACCTTTTTCTTTTCTTAAAAGAAAAGAAAAATCTTGGCGAAAAAGAAAAGAAGCTTTTTTGTGGTTGCAGTCAGCTGTTTCCTTCACAGGAGCGCGGGTTCAAATCCCGTTCCCCGCGTTTTGGATTTAGTAGGTATTAAATACCCTAATTTTATTATTACTTAATGGTTAAAATAATCGGATATGGTTCATTGCTTAATCCTGATGAAATTAGAAAAATTAGTAGTGAAGGTGGAGCCCCTAAGCCAGTTTTAGTAAAAGACTTTGAAAGGGTATTGAATGTTGTTTCCGCTAGTGCTCGTTGGAATGTGAGAGGCCTTACAGTAGGGGGTTTTGGAATTCAAGAGAAACCAGGCGCAAAAATGTGTGCGGTTGTTTATGATCTTAATGATGCTGAGTTTGAAGCATTTAAGAAGCGTGAAGAAGAATATACTTTTCCAAAAGTTAAGGTAGTAAGTTTCAACGGAGAAAGAGATATGGCTAAAGCATTTATTGCCATGCCAAAAAAGCCTAATAAAAGTATTAGACCAATACCAGGATATGTTGCTAAGTGTCTTTTAGGAGTTAAAAGACTAGATGAAAAGTTTGGTCTTAATGGTGCATTTGTGGAAAATTTCAGGAGAACTTCATTTACTGCAGAAGGACTGTCTCTTAATGATTATATAAAAAAAGTGCGCAAAGAAATGGGGAGAGTCAGGAATCTTCCACGATCTGAAAAGATTGCCTTAAGTGAACGCAAAAGACAACAATGGGAAAGGGAGAAAAAGCGGCGCCCCAGAAAATAAATTTATTTGTTTTGAAAGATTTGATTAATGAGAAAATTAGAGTCTGAGGATTTATGTTCCTTTAAGGTAGATTAAATATTTTGCAAAATCGCAATTCAGATTAATAATTAAAGATTAAAGGATTCCAATCAATTGTAGTTGCTTACGTTTCTTGCGTACTTTTTCTAATTCCTAGGTATGATAAAAATCTAAAAAAGTTAATATCTGAAATAGAATCAAAGAAATTTAAAGTAAGTGAGTTCAACAGAAAAGTATTAATCAAATACTATAATGCTTTTGTTTCACAATCTCCTACTCCAACATAAGTTAGAAGAGTAAGGTTAAAATATTAGGAGTTCATTTAATTTTTATATGCTAAAAAGAAGAAGTAGAAATAAATTAACTTCAGTTTTGGATTTGGGTTTTGAGGATGCGCAAAGATTAACGGCTCTTGCATTAAGGCATCCTGAAAAAAAGTTTATGGGTATTGAGGTTACAAAAGCAAAAGGAGTTGTAACAAGAAGACCTAATTTGAAGTTAATTTGGGGGGATGCTTTAAAAAAATTAAAAAGATTACGTTCTCAATCAGTTAAAATTGTTACTGCTGACTTTTTATTTTCTGAAATGAAAGTTGGAAATGTTAGCGAAACAAGAGAATTAGAATTGCTTAGTATGCTTGGAATAAGACCAACAGAAGAGCATATGGGGAAGTATCATAAAAAAAGGAAGCAAATAGCAGAGCAAGTAAAAAGAGTTCTGGTTCCTAATGGAAGATTTGTAGTTGTTGGATATAAAGCAGATTTAGAGTTAACAAAAGAACTTCTTAGAGATTCTGGTTTTACTTATAAAGTATTTCCTGTGCCAGAATCAGAAATGGGAAAAACAAAATTTTTGAAAATTATTCAAGAGCGTTTAAAAGAAGCCCCTCAACATAGAGAAAGAATGCAACCTATGAAAATAGTTGCAAGAAAAAGGCAATGAGTTCATAAGTTTATTTTCTTATTCTTTCAAATCAAACCGTAGCTCGTTCCCCGCGTACTTATTTTTTTCTCTTTTCTGCTGCTTTTTTGTGTGCTTCAAGCCCTTCAGTTTTAGCGATTGCGGAAGCTATTTGAATCATTTTTTTTGATGCTTTTTTTGAAATGTTTTGGTAAGTAAGTATTTTCACAAAATCTTTCACAGAAAGCCCGCCAGTATATTTTGCAGCTCCATTTGTAGGGAGTGTGTGGTTTGTGCCAGAGCAATAATCTCCAAACACTTCTGCACTATACTTTCCAATAAACAAGGAACCGTAGTTTGTAAGCTTTGGAATTATTTTTGAAGCACTCTCTATTTGTAGTTCTAAGTGCTCTGGAGCTTTTTTATTCGATATTTCTATCGCTTGTTTTATCGAATCAACAAGTATTATAGTGCTTTGTGAAATGCTTTTTTTTGCAGTCTCTCGCGTAGACAATTCTTTCAATTGTTTTTCAACTTCTTGCATTGTTTTTTTTGCTATTGTTTTTGAAGTTGTAATCAGAATTGCTTTAGCATTAGGATCGTGCTCTGCCTGAGCCAAAAGATCAGCCGCCAATATTTCAGAATCAGCTGAATCATCAGCAATTATAAGAACTTCACTTGGACCAGCTAAAAAATCAATTCCTACTATTCCATAACATTCTTTTTTTGCAGCAGTAACAAACTTATTTCCCGGACCAACTATTTTGTTTACTTTAGGAATAGATTCTGTTCCATAAGTCATTCCTGCAATGGCTTGAATTCCCCCTACTTTGAAAATTCTGTCAGCTCCTGCAATATCTGCAGCGACAATAGTTTCGGATTTGATTTTTGGAGAACAAACAATAATTTCTTTTACTCCTGCTATTTTTGCAGGGATTATACACATTAACGCGGTTGAAGGCAATGGGTAGAGTCCTCCGGGAACATAACACCCTACTCTTTCTATTGGCACAATTTTTTGCCCCAAAATAATTCCTTTATTTTTTACTTCAAATGGTTTTATTATTTTCATTTGTTTTTTTGCAAAAAACTTTATGTTTGTAGCGGCTTTTTTCAAAGCACTAATTGTTTCTTTATTCACTTCTTTGTAGGCTTTTTGAATTTCTTTTTTTGTCACTTCAAATTTTTTAAGTTTGATTTTGTCAAATTTTTCAGTGTATTCTATAATTGCTTTATCTCCTTGTTTTTTTACTTTATTAATTATATTTTTCACCGCGTCAATTTCCTTCATTTCTTGGTAATCAAAAAAATCTTTTTGTAAATCTTTAGCTTTTATTATTTTCATTTCTGTCTTCCCCTGAGTTCGTTTTTTACTTGGTCTATTGTTATTCCATTTTTTGCCATTAGAACCATTGTAAAATAAGCAAGATCGGCAATTTCCCAAATAAGGTTATCTTTACTTTCATAATTTGCAACTTCTTGTGCTTCTTCAAGTAATTTTTCCTTAATGGTTTCTTCTTTTTTTGAAATTTTGGAAGTGTAAGAATCATTTAACGGAAAATTTACCCTGGATTTTATTACTTTAAATACGTCTTTTACATTGAATTCTTTATCTCCAAAGCAAGAGTAATTTCCCAAATGACAAGCAACATTTTTTTGTTTCACCGTAAACAGTAAAGTGTCACTATCACAGTCATATCTGACTTTGATTAATTTTTGAAAATTTCCAGAAGTATTTCCCTTTACCCAGATTTTTTTTCTTGACCTGCTCCAGTAAGTTGCTTTTCTTTTTTCAAAAGATTTGTTAAGGGATTCTTTTGTAGAGTATGCCAGCATTAGAACTTGATTTTTATCATCTTGAGTTATTGTAGGAATTAATCCTTTATTTTTTTTAAAATCAAGCAATTCAACAAAAGCTTTGTTAATGTCAATTTTTTCGGTGTAAAGAGCCATTCCTAACTGAGAGTTAAAACCAAGTTTTTCTATAGTCTTAATATCTTCAATAGTTGTTACCCCTCCAGCTATAGTTATTTTGTTTTTTGTTAAGCCCTGAAGATTGTTGATTTTTTTTAAATCAATTCCTTTTAGTAATCCTTCTTTGTCAACGTTAGTGAATAAGAATTCTGAACAGTAAGGAGTAATGTCTTTGATTAATTTTTCTGGTTTTTGTTTAGTTTCTTTTTTCCACCCTTCGGTTACAACAAAATTGTTTTTTGTGTCCACCGCAACAATTACTTTGTCTTTTGGAAGTTGTTTTAGAAACTCAGGGTTTGCGTTTGTTCCAATAATTATTTTTTTTGCTCCTGCCCTCAATAACTCCCTTGCTTTTTCAATAGTTCTGATTCCTCCACCAACTCTACAATCAGCAATTTTGCAAATTTCCTTAATCGATTCAATATTATTTCCTTTTTCTAATGCAGAATCAAGGTCAATCACTGCAATTTCTCCATAAAGATTGAATTTTTTAGCGAGCTCTATAGGATTCTCTCTTTCAAGAACAATTTCTTTGCCTTGCTTTAGCTGAACAGCTTTTCCTTTCATCAAATCAATACTTGGGATAATCATTCTCTCATCTCCACTCCAATTTTTTTCAAATAATTTTTCACATAATCTACTTTATAGTTTCCATAGTGAAAAATTGAAGCTGCTAAAGCAGCGTCTGCTTTTCCTTTTTCAAAAACTTCCGCAATACTTTCCAAGTCACTTGCTCCGCCAGAAGCAATTACAGGGATATTCACTGATTCCGAGATTATTTTGGTTAATTCTAAATCATAACCACTTTTGGTTCCATCTCGGTCCATTGATGTTAATAAAATTTCTCCTGCTCCAAGAGATTCAACTTTTTTTGCCCAATCTATTGCATTTAATCCGGTGAATTCAGAACCCCCTTTGATTAAAACTTCCCACGAAGAATTTTTTCTTTTTGCATCTATTGCAACAACAATGCATTGAGAACCAAATTCCTTTGAGGCTTCTCTAATGAGTTCAGGATTTTCCACTGCCGCAGTATTAATCGAAACCTTATCCGCTCCTGCGTTAAGTAAATTTCTAATATCTTCAATAGTTGATATTCCTCCGCCTACAGTTAGCGGAATGAATAGTTCTTTTGAAACCTGCTTTACTGTTTTAAGCATTGTCTTTCTTTTTTCTTTTGATGCAGTGATATCTAAGAAAACCAATTCGTCAGCTCCTTCTTTATTGTATTTTTTTGCTAACTCTACTGGGTTTCCTGCGTACTGCAGGTTTTCAAAATTCTTTCCCTTAACTACTTTGTTGTCCATAACATCGAGGCAAGGAATTATTCTTTTTGTCAACATTTTAACCACCGTTCTATAAATTTTAATCCTATTTTTCCACTTTTTTCTGGGTGAAATTGTACCCCAATAATATTTTCTTTCTGAACTGCACTTGCAAATTCTTTGAAATAATTTGTTTTGCCCAAAATCACATTTTCTTCAGGTTTTACATAATACGAATTCACAAAGTAATAGTAACTGTTTTCAAGCAGGTTTGTTTTAGTGCTTTTTACTTTATTCCAACCTACTTGCGGTACTTTTCCTTGAGTAAATTTTTTTACTTTTCCTTTCAAAATTCCCAAACCTTTAACTCCTGGACTTTCTTCACTTTCTTCAAAAAGCATTTGCATTCCAAGGCATATTCCAAGGAAAGGAACACCATTTGAAATTGCTTTTTTGATTGGATTTTCTAAGTTGTTTTCTTGAAGCTTTTTCATCATTGTTCTAAAAGAACCAACTCCAGGAAAAACTATTCTGTCCGCAGTCAAAATTTCTTTTGAATTGTTTGTTATTTTTGATTCAACTCCCAAAAAATCAAAAGCATTTTTTACACTGCTCAAATTCCCGGCTCCATAATCAATTATTGCAATCATTCTATCCCTCCTTTTGTACTGGGTATTCCTTTCACTCGTTTATTTTTTTTTACTGCCATTTCCATGGCTTTTCCAAATGCTTTGAAAATAGATTCAAGTTTGTGGTGATCGCTTCTTCCAAATGGCATTTTGACAACCACATTTCCTTGTAATCCATTAGCAAATCCTTGGAAGAAATCTTCCAACGTGTCGGTATCTAAATCACCACAAAATCTTCTCTTGAATTTAGCATCAAACTGCAGGTAAGGCCTGCCACTAATATCGATTGCGACAACTGCCAATGCATCCTCCATTGGATAAACAAAGTAACCTGCTCTATTGATTTCTTGTTTGTCGCCAAGAGCTTTACTGAATGTCTTACCCAACACTATTCCAATATCTTCAATTGTGTGGTGTTGGTCGACTTTCAAATCGCCTTTTGCGTTTAGTTTTAATCCAAACGAGCCTGATTTTGCGAATGTAACAAGCATATGCGAAAGAAAACCTAAACCAGTTTCAATGACGGTTTCATTGAATTTGTCAATGTTTAATTCACAAGTAATGTTTGTTTCTTTTGTAGACCTTTCTATTTTTGCCTGTCTCATCTTAACTCCCCCTCAATTTCATTAATGTTATTTAGAATGGCTTTTGCGCCTGCTTTTTTTAAAGCAACTTGGGTTTCAACAGAATACTTTTGATTAGACATTACTCCAATACTTTCAATTTTTGCGTTTTTTGCACTTTCCAAATCCGCAACACTGTCGCCAAAGTAAATTGCTTTTTTAAAAACCGAAGTTGAAATAATTTTTTTCAAACCTTCAGGATTAGGCTTTCCTTTAGCATAATCCTCCATGCAAATTAGAGTTGAGAAAAATTCTTTGATTTTGAAATAATCTAAAATAAACTTTGCTTCTTTTTTTGGTCGCCCTGTAAAAATTGCTAATTCGTATTTTTTATAAAGATTTTTAAGAATGTTTTTGTTTATTAAAAGTTTTTCGTTTTTTATAAATCCATTAAAGTTTTTTCCCAGATAAAATTCTTGAAATTTTTTTACAACTTTTTTAATAGGGATTATTTTGTTGTATTTTGTAAGAATTCTTTTTGTAATCTCCCAATCATTATTCAATGATTCTTTATTTTTTATTTCTTGAATTTCTGAATTAGTAATTTTTTTTCCTGAAAAGAATTTTACCGTTTCTTGAATTGCTTTTCTATAGCTTTTGCTAACCTCAATTAAAACCCCGTCAATATCAAAAATCAAAATAGGTTTTGAAAGTACTTTGTCAAGTTTTTTTAGTAACAATTCATTTTTTTCTTTATCCCCTATTGTAATTCTGATTTTTCCTTTTGGTTGATTTCTCACCAAAATTTTTTCATTAAATAATGCGTTGATTATGAATTGTTTTGATTTCTTAAAATCAATAAGCACAAAGTTTGCTTTACTTTCAATAAAATCTATTTTCTTTTCTTTTAAGTACTTTTGAAACTTTGCTTTATTTTTATTTACTTGAAAAACATAATTTTTCATGTATTTTGGATTGTTTAAACATTCGATTGCTGTTTCTTTAGCTATAGTATTTATTGCGTAGGGGGAGTAAACAGATTTCATTATTTGTATGTTTTTAGCATTGCTTAGTAAGTATCCAATTCTTAGACCTGCTAAGCCAAATGCTTTAGAAAAAGTTCTTGAAATAACCAAATTATTATATTTTTTCAGAAGGCTTACAAATGATTTTTTTGAGAATTCAAAATAAACTTCATCGACAAGCACTGTTCCGTTTTTGGTTTTTTTTAATATCTCTTCCAAATCACTTTGTTTGATTGTTGTTCCTGTTGGATTGTTAGGACTGCAAATAATAACTAATCGTGTTTTGTTGCTTATTGAATCAAGAACATTTTTTGTTGGAAAACCCCCATTTCTCAAATAGTTTGGTGATTTTATTTGTGCTCCAGTTGTCTGCGCATAAATGAAAAACATTGAAAAACTAGGTTTCGGAATAACAACATCTTCTTTAGCGTCGACAAAAGTATCAAACACTAGTTTTAATCCTTCGTCGCAGCCATTAGTTGGCAAAACCATATTTTCTTTTACTTTTGAATATTTGGCGATTTTTTTATTTAATTTAGAATATTCAGGGTATTTAGAAATTTTTTCAATAGAGAGTTCTGCAAGAACTTTCTCAAGACAAGGGTTGTAATTTGATGTGTTTTCATTAAAATCAAGTCTAATCATTTTGCTTCTGTTTTGTAATGGGGGATTGTATGCCTTGATTTGTTTTAATTGTGGTTTCATTTTGTACCACCTATTATAACAAAATCACTTTCTATAATTTTTTCAAGAATTTGCAGATTAGATTCTTTGATTGAACGTCCAGTGTAAACTATATCTATCACTAGGTCTGCAAGCCCCTGCACAATATTGGTTTCAACACAACCGGTAATGTAAATTTTATTAAACCTAAAACCAGTCTTTTCAAATTTACTCAAATACTTGTTTGCAATGTTTTTATACTTTGAAGAAATGTAAATTGTCAAATCTTTTGGCAAATTATTTAGAGTTACTTTGTTTGAACCAAGTAGACAAAGGGCTGGTTTGTTGAACATTGCGGAAGAATCTTTCCATTCAATCTTTTTTAGAATATTTATTTTTTTTCCTTCTTTTGAAACTGAAAAATCAAGAAAAAGATCTTCTCCTGTAAGCCCGATTGCTTTTCTTCCTTTGTTCAAATATTGGTTTACAAGTAAAGGTATATCCTCCCCTCTTGCAGTTATGATTTTTGAGGAGTTTACATTTTTCATATTTGATAATGCAATTTTTTTGTATTTTTTTAATCCTGAATTTTTAGGGGCTAAGATGAATACACTCACTACAATCTATTATTTTCGTAGAATTAGGCTTGCTGGTGATGAAGT
>Ga0307928_10000491_pt1 | contig 29625 bp, 43 predicted proteins | sample AceLakmetagen232_FD_201815 | JGI IMG/M metagenome (GOLD analysis project Ga0307928, IMG submission 201815) | Saline water microbial communities from Ace Lake, Antarctica - #232 | ecosystem: Environmental > Aquatic > Non-marine Saline and Alkaline > Saline | place: Antarctica: Ace Lake... | reverse complement strand
AAGTATCTTTAAATAATTTAGCGTTTCTAAACTCGTCATATTGAAAGTGTGTTCCAGATTTTAATTTATAAGTATTATAGTCTTGATTTGTTAATCTATCAATTACATCTTCGGTTTCATCATCAATTACATTTATCATTGCATATGTATGAAATATTGTTTCGTCAATATCAACAAAAGTTATACCAGACCCATAATCATTATTTAATTCTTGCAAACGATTACGTGCTTCATTTAGTTTTTCAACTTCTTCTCTAATCATTTGTTTTATTTCTGATTTTTTCATTTTTTAGACTCCATTTATTTTATCATACATCAATCTAAATGTTTGCGTATTCTATCTTCTCTTCCAACAAAACTATTATCTGATAAATATAAGAATCTACCACTCTCAAGCTTAACTTGATTTCTCAAAACATACTTTACATTATCATACTTTAGTTGCAGACTCCCAGTAGTGGCTCTACCTCAACCATAACATACCTTACTTCCAGAACACACGTCCTTCTCTCTAATGCCCACCTCAATCAAGGAAATAACTTCCTCATTAATAAGTCTTTTTAATTCTGATTTTTTCACTTTATTTCCTCTAAAAATTTTCTGAATTTATATATTTTAGAATTTTACTTGAATTTTGCTTGAAACTAAATTTTGCTTCACTAATTTTTGCTTTCATTAAATCATCAAAAACCTTTGTTATACTTTTTTCATCAATTATTTTCTCATTACTCTCTACTGTTGTAATTAATTCTTCAAAAGTAATGTTATCTAAAATATTGTCTTTGGGATGTCAATGTGCTTCATTTAATTTCTTAACTTCTTCTCTTATCATTTCTCTTATTTCTGACTTTTTCATAATTTTATTTCCCTATTTTATCTAGTACTTTTTTGATTACTTTAAGATAATATTTAAATGCTTTGTCAAAATCCTCATATCCTTTGAGCGACACTTTATTGCTATAATACGGTTTATCATCATCATCTCTTGTATAAACGTCTATTGGAATATACGGCATGCCATCTCAAGCTGGCGTTGCAAAAACATAAGTATCTTCTTTATTATCAAACTCGAACGTTCCACTCCGAGGATCTACAGTAAAATTTCAACCATTAAATTTCATTTTTCTTAATTTTTTTTCTGCAAACCTCTGAAATTCATCGCCTCACTTATAATAATCTTTGATTTCTTCTCTTATTAATTGTCTAATTTCTGACTTTTTCATAATTTTTATTCTCCTATTTATTTTACTTACCTTTATATATATTAAATACTTTTGGGTCTTCTCTGTTAATAATACTTTTAGTATCATTTTCACGTCAGATAAGTTGTCTACCAACGCTTGTCATAAATCATCCCTCAATGATTATATTTCCTGAATGAACCTTACGATGGCAATTTGGGCAAATTTTTACTATATTACTCTTTACATTACTTCCACCATACGTTTTTGATACGATATGATGAGTATCTAAAGACCTCATATTTATGTCGCAAATATTACATTTCATTGATTATTACAACTTTTTTATTTTATGACATCTGTTAGCTGTTTTATTACTTTTTTGACGGAATTTTTGTCACCTAAATATAAAGTTTTAAGTCCATTATATTTATATAATAAAAAAAATTCTCCATTAATATCTTTTTTGACTTCAAAGTATTTTGAATAATCGCTTTCATTTAATATTTCTTCTCTTATCATTTCTATTATTTCTGATTTTTTCATTTTATTAATCCTTTTTTACATTTGATATATATAACCATCATCTCCAACGTATAAATTCACTTCTGAAAACTTATCTGCTATTTTAGTAAGTTCATCTCCACTTTCGCTAGAATTATCTCAAAATCCAGCTCCGTGTCCATTTCTTGTGAGTCAAAAATCATGTGGTCAATCACCTTCATAATCACCATTTTTAATAAGTCCTTTAGCTTTTGAGTAAAACTTATTTAAATCTTTTTTTGCTTGTAATTTTACTTCTTTTGAAATACGATTTAAATCAGCAATTTCGTCTAATGGATTACCGTTATCATCTGTTGAACTTCGCAATGCCGTTTCCAAATATGATTTTAAATCATTATTTGAAACGCCTTCTTTAATTAATTTTGTAAAACTATATTTTCTCATATTAATTCCCTTACGTTCTATACGTCTTTTTACTTCGCCTTTTTTTGTTAATCCTATAGCAGAATATTTTTTCTTTGTAGGATTCTTTAATAAAGTAATTTCATAAGTATGCGGATTAATTTCATATACTTTTTTGCCAGATTTATGAAAGTAATATGCTTCTTCATAAATCCCAGCACTTCATCTCCCATCAACCATTCCCATAAACACGCCAAAATCACAAGTATCAATTATGTCAAAAAATATATCAAAACCTTTGGCGGCATATTGTTTGTCATATTTTGGCGAATTTGGATTTTTAACTCTATATCCAGGAAATCTTTTTTCAATTTCAATTGTACCAATCTTTTCATATTTTGTATTATAAATTGAACCAGCATGTCCAAAATAAATATTACGAGAACCTTCTGTAAGTATATTATATTTTTTCATACTTATATCCTTTTATTAATTTATATACATGTTTAGTTCAAATGTATTTCTATCAGTACCTCTATTATAAATTTGACTATGTAATGCCTTTTTTTGTTTCTTATCTTTTTTGTAAAGAGTTAATGTTGTGCGATATGTTTTACCTTTTTTAGGCTTCGTAAACGCATCCATATAATTGTTAGAAAATTCATTCTCTTCTACTGTATATCCATTTTTGTCTGCATAATTTTCAACTTCATCTATTGCACTACCATAAGTGTCATGATAAATTTCGTAATCAGACTTCGCTTCTTTCAATAAATCCATAAATTTATATTTACTCATATTTACTCCTTCATTATAAAATAAAATGTCATTACTCAAATCTTCCACAGAATAACTTTTTGATCCAGAGAATGTTTCTATGACAATTATATCATATTTATTTCCATTGTTTTTTAGTAATAATTTGGCAAAATTCTGAGTATAATCTTTGGCTTTCTTATTAAGTCTATTTATATTCATAACTCAATAACCTTTACGAGAGTAATTTCTAATTCTTATTCAACCTCTTTTGATTAAATCTACTATCAATCTTTCTCTTGTCTTTCCTTCTTGCCCTATTTTTTCATTATATTTTTTGTACAAGTCTCTAATTTCTTGCTCGGTATACCCATAAATCTTAGGATCATCAAAAATTGCGTCAATATGTCTTCTTGATATAGATATTATTTTACCTATTGGCGATATTCAATAAGCATCGGCAATTTTAAACTTATCTTCTATAATTAATCTGTATTGCATAACTATAATATTACAAGTAACTTTCTATTCCGTCTGCTTCAATGTGTAAATCCATACATGCTTGATCAAATGCTCTAAATAAGCTTGTCCCTTGCTTCATATCATATTTCATATTATCAATAGCAAATTCTGCTTCATTTTTTATTTCATCTTTGTCATCATATAAACCGGTCTTTTTTAACTTATTCATAAAAAATTTTTTAAACGGCCCAGTATTAAACCTTCCCTCTGTTAATTTATTGAACGTTTCGGTTATTTCTTTATCTAAAGAGTTAATTTGTTCTCTATGTTCTCTAAATAGTTTTTGAAATTTTAAATTATCCATTTCTTTTCTCCTTTTTATTGCTTGCCAAACTTTTTGGCTTTGGCAAATTTAGCAAACTTTCTTAAATCATCATTTGAAACATCAATTCAATTTGTCTCACCATGTTCGCCTCGTACTTTTATTGAAAGCGAATATTTTGAATCTTTATTGCCTTCTATAACATCTAAAATTTGCTTTTCAATATACGTTTCCTTTAGTAGTTCTTCTTTTATCATTTTTTTTATGTGTCAAATTTTACAGTAAACGACAAATCCATATTTTTATCATTTATTACTGGCTTTGCTAACTTTCCAACAATTAATAAGTCACCACTATCATTATATAATCCAATCGTTGTGATGTATGGATTTCATTCGCTTGAACTTAAAATTGTATCTAATGGCAAACCACTGCCGCTTACGACTATTCCATTTATAACAGAACCAGAGTAAGCCGTCGGATTTTGAGTCATTGTTAACTCGCCTCTATTAGCAGAACAAAAAATAGTATGCTCAGTTATTTTGACTTTACCTTTATAACTGAACGTATCAAAATAACTCTCACTAATTTTTATATAAGCTAAACTGCTTGTATCTGTAAACACAACATCTCCTGTTTCATAAAAAATATTACCTATATAATCTGTACCACTCGTGCCGAAATCAGCAACAAGAACGTCTTCTCCATCTATAGTTACAAATTTTTCTGAATCCGCAGTGTATAATGCTAAGTTTCCAGTAATCAAATTACCATATCCATCATCCGTTACTGTATAATCGCCTGCCGTTAATGAAAATGTTCCTTTCTTTATAGTATCTCCGAATTTAATGGCAGGAATGCCAATATAGACAAACTCTGATTTCAGATCACACTCAGTATTTCCAGAGTTTCAATCACTAAATGTTCTATATGGATCAGATGAACTTGCATAGTAAAGATGATTTATAACATCATAAACCGAACGTTCTAACATTCCATTTGAATTTGTGGGCTCTAATGATACGTTCAAAATTGAAGATGAGTTATATTTACCATATAGAAATTGAACGTATCCAGACTCTATATCGTCTGTCGTTCACGTTCACTCCTTATAAGCAAAAAAGGGTGTAATGATATAATCATCTAGTTCTAAACTTTTGAAAATCTGTCCACTGTACATTATTCATTATCCCTATTGCCTATTTTATTTTAATCATTATACTCAATATTTTGTGTATTTTTTGCCACTGTTATAGCCTTATCAAGAATGCTTTTTAATTGTTTGTTTATACTTACTAATTTTTTAGCATTAGTTATTGTTTTTTCACTGTAATCACCTGCATCATCAATGGCATTTTCTATTTCTTCTGCTAAACTTGCCAATAGAACACTCATCTGATCATATCCATCCTTAATATCATATACAGTTCCCTCTCTTAGCAACTCTTCTCTTATCATCTCTTTCAGTTGTGATTTTTTCACGATTTTACTCCTTTATTTTAATAATCTAATCTAACTTTTATTAATAATTCTCTTTCAAAACTTTTCTGTATTGGTCTACTTAATTTTGCAGTTGCCAATAACTCATTACTATTGTTGTATAATCCAACAGTAGTGATATATACTTTCGGATCATTTCACATATCTTGATTTTTAATTACAGCACCAGAACCTGTTACTCATGTTCTATTATTACTAAAATTAAATTTTTGATTTTTTGCTCTTACAAAATAATGTGTTGAATGTACCTCTTCTTCATTTCTCATATAGAAATATGAACTTGCAGAAATGGCATTATAAAAGTCTTTATTTTTACCATCTGTATATGTTGAAGTAAATGCTTCGTCAATACCATTAGATCCAGTAATCGAGTCAGCATTAAGTATTAAAATACCCAGATCAGGATACGCTATTCCATAAGGTCAATCTGTTGCACTATCACTTCTACCTGCTGTTGCTGAACCACTAGTAATATAATACGCACTACCAACACCTGATCCAACTGAAATGACTGTAAAATCAGATTCCTTACTCTCATCGATTAAACTTATTTCATTATTTCCTTCTAAATTTAATTGTCAATATCCAGCCTGCAATCCTTCTTTTAGTTTGTCTCTTTTTAAATTAACAATAAATATTTCACCACTTCCTGTTGCATTTCCTGCGAAGGCAAATGTACTTTGACCTGCTGGTAATAAAATATTAGCGTATTGTCTGTAAACTGCATCTGCCGCAGAATATTCATCTTCTCAATCGTCACCAGTTATTCCGCCATATTTTGCATATGAAATGTCAAATTGTTTTTCTGAACCAGAATCTGTTAATGGATTTGATTGATATATATCTAAGTAATAGCGTGAAGAGCTTAGTACTGCTTGTGTCGATGATGTATGAAAAGTTTCTAACACTCCAACATTATTAGTAAAAAATCCTTCTGTAATCGTTTGTCTTCCACCCATAACTATATCATCTGGCACAAAATACTCATATACACCACCTATAATTGGTGTCGGATCTGTTCCTGGTATTGATGGTTTATAAGGTGAATCTAAATTATTTAAAGTTGTCATATTATTTTCTCCTATTTATCATTATTATGTCACAAGATTGCCGGTATTAAACGAACCGTCAGGCAATACTTCCAAGGCTTCTACGGTGAACGTTATAGTATATGAAGCTCCCGATTCATTTCCTGTAACAACAATGGATGTCGCTAAGTCAGTTGCCTGCATCTTTGATTGAATTACAAAACTTTTACCAACGGCAGTTAATTGTGTCATATTACCTGTTGCCGAAATTGTTCCTTCATAATCTTGAATACCTGAAGCTACGATACTTGCCGCTGTTGAATCGTATAGTATTAATGTATATCCAGCTTCCGAATCAACACTCGTATTTGTGTTTGGTGTAATTGTTGCCGATTCGTTACTATTTACGGTAATACTACTTTGCAATCCTGTTATTCTTGACACTCTTGTTTGATCTTTATTTAATGAAATTAATTTATTACGCATAGATTTTCCACCATCCGTACTCGCTTCCATCAAGGGTAAATTCTCGATTTTTATACCATAATAATTTGACCCGTTTGGATGATCAGAGTCTCACAAACCATAATCTACCTCGTCATCCGCAAAACAATACTTTGAAATTTTAAAGTAATCTCTACCTTTTGCAAGTAATTCTCTTCCTTTTTTTGTTAATACTGCATCAACCACTACTGCACTTGAATCTCCATTAATTATTGCCATAATTTTTTTCTCCATTTTCTTTGTAAATGTAAATTTATACTCTTTATTATAAATATTTACATTTTATTTTTTTTTTACATTTTATCTATTTATCTACACTTATTTTATAAGTTATTTTATTGCAAGGTTTATTTTGCCGCCATCTTTTGTTATTAATTTCTTTGTCGTTGTAATGAATATCTCTACCGGAGCCTTTCCGTCAAGTGTTGTATCTTCCGTTTGTAAACAGCCAATATATCTTGGTCTTAAATATCCTTTTGATTTATCACTATTTAAAACATAATTATCTGAACTATATTTTAACTCATATAAACTACTACCTGAGGGCATATAAGCACTTGAAGTCATAAAATTACATTTAGGGTAAATTGTAGGATATGATATTGAAATATTTGATTTGTTAGATAAGTATTCATTCATATATTCCACAAATTCACTACTCATAAATGTTATGTATGTTTGAGTTGCTTTGGATGGCTCTGACGCTTTAAGTAAACTAAAATATGTTTCATTTTCCGCACTCAATATATCGTTAGTAGTATTATTTTCCAATAAAGTATCATACGTTGGTAAATCACCAATCATTTTGTCCTCGAAATTGTCATCTATTAATAAAGTATCATACGTTGGTAAATCACCAATCATTTTGTCCTCGAAAATTACTGACACTGTATCTTCATACAAAAATAACTCACCACTTGTTGACGTATGTTCGGTGCTCATTGAGGTCTCTAATAATTCGTCTTCTCAAGTTGGGTTTGGCTGTATTGGAACTCTACTTCTTTGAAGTATATTAGATTCAACTACTAATCCAACTTGTTTTTTTGTTCTAGCCGGTAAACTACTTTTAATTATATCAAACAATGATGGGTCATAGGGCTTGATTATATCAAGATATTCATGAAAGCTCATTGTAGGGGCGTATTTAGCTCAAAAGTCTTGATTTATAGACTCTAGTTCAGGATAATAACTCGTGAATTGAGCGGCAGGATCCCCAATATAATCATCAAAACTTTGATTAGAATATACCTCAACTATTCGTTCGTTTATTAAATTAGTTAATGAAAAATACACTCCAATTCTTGGAGAATCAAGAGGGGCATAATCATAGCCTCTAATTTCACTTCTAATATCAGGCTGCAAACTTCAACTTGTTAGTAAAGTATTATCTTCAACTCTTGTTTTGTTAGAATTAATACCATAACCAATACTTGGTGTTAATGGTGTAGCTAAGTATGTAGAAGTCTGATAATTGTAAGGATATGTCGTTTCTGATGTAAACTCGCTTGCTGTGATTATAGTTCTTTTGCTTGAGTCAGGACATGAATCATAGATTGAAGTTGATACCGCCAAATTTTCAGGACTATTAAAAGCATATCTTGAATATAAGTTATCATAAGCATTTCCATTCAATATTTTAATGGACTCTGGTGATTTTGCATGTTCTATAAAATCATTTTCGAGTAGAGATTCATTTCAAAATCTCACTTCATGTATTCCACCATCAAAAGAGCCACTACCAATTGTAAATCCGGCTGACATTGTTGGAAATGCAAACGAAGCATCGCCAATATTTTCTGAATATATTTTCTCTCCGTCTTTATATTTTTTAATATACAGTTGATTATCAGAACTAGAAATTAACATAATGTTTCAGAAATCACCATCAAATAATCTTAACTCACTTGAGCTAACCGTTGTTACGCCATCGCATGCCTTTACTACGCCATTAGTTCCTGATTTTGAAATATACAATTCTGTATCTCTTGTCTTGAATATTGATTGTATACTCTCCTTATCGTCATAATTGTCTGTAAAGTTAACTCTCATTTCGACTGTTTCAATATCGTCAGGTCAGCTACCTGTAATATATGCCGAGCCGCTTAATGATAAATAACTAAAGAATTTTTCAACTTTATGTTCTTTATCTCATTCTATGCCGGGCTCAACTGGACCGCCGTATTCTTTGATATTTAATAGTGTTGATGGTATTCCATAACAGGTAATTAGAGCCTGAATACCTCTTTTTGTACCTCTTGTCTTTAGCAAGTAAGGTAAATTATTTAATATTCTATTTCAGATTTCAATCGTAATATCTCTGCCGCTAAGTGATTTAAATTCAGCACCAGTATTTAAGTAACTTCCTGTGACATCGCCGCCCATCTCATACTGTCATAAATCAACCAGATTATTTCCATTGTTTAATTTTATTCCTAATGCGTCTAACATGTCATACACAAGGTCTTTTGAAATTCCGAGACTAATATCATTCTCTCTCGAATGCAAGTCATTAAAAGCATTAATATAAATCCAAATATTATCAAAAAAGTGGCCAATCATATTAGTAAACAAAATGTATTCATCATTATATTTATCAAACTTAATATATTCTGGAATTGTGTTGAGCAAACTATGAATGTTTAAATTATCATATTGTATCGCAATTGCTGATTGACTTTCATATCATTCCATAGCCTCTGATGATGTTGTTGAATATAATTCATACGAGCTTCAATCGCCAGATTTCGGTCAAGTTGTGGCATAATAACTTTCAACAGAACTTGATACATTATATGTTCTTTCAATTGTATAATTTGATGATGTTTCGTAATACAAATATTTTTCATAACCATCAAATTCATTAATTACTTTTCTTCTATTTCTATTTACTTCAGTTAACTCACCGGCAACTGTAAGTGATGATGTCATGTCGCTTAACGATGAACTTCTTACATCATACGCCTCAATTAATTCTAATTTATATACAAAATTATCTAATTTTTCCTGAGCATTTCCAAAATGAACAAAATTATTATAATCAGAATAATCAACATTTAACTCTGCACTATTACCAAAACTTTGACTAAAATATTTATCTATTAAATTTTCAGATGTATTGGTTTCTGTAGACAGTACGTCATTTCAACTCTTAAACCCGCTGTCGGTTTCAATAACATTAGAAAGAGGAATGTTTCAATTTGGACCAGATAATACACTGTAACTCTCGACCGTTTGTGGTGTAGATACTTCAACTTCTTGCTCGAAGGATTCGGCGAGAACTTTTGAGATTCAAAGCTGAATCTTAACATCGAATTCAATTGGTAATTGTTCGTATAATTTTAAAATTAAATCATTATTATTATCTTTAATTCAATTAGTAATTAATATAGTATTGTTATTTCCGAAATTTGCTACATAATTTCCAACTCTTTCTGTTGTATCTATTGAATCAAAAGCGTCTCATTGTATTGTATTATTTTCGTCAACTAACTTAACTTTAATCTCAGTTCTTGATGGCGATATTTCTGATATATAAACTCTACCACCTATATTTGAACCTAATACATTTTGATAAATATTAAACAATAATTTAAATTGTCCAGATGTCAACCCGACTCTGATCAAATTATCCTTATAATTTATTCTAATACTATCATTAATCATTGTTTTTCCTTTATTTTTTTCTTGCTAATGCTTCGTCTTTATCATACAATTCTCAGGTCATATTGGGTATGGCATGAACAGAGAGTATTTTATTATCCATCAAATCATAAACATGCATTTCAACTGTTATATTCATTCGACTATATGCGCTACTAAGTCCATTATTTACTACCATTTTCTGTGCTAATATTTTAGCGTCATTACTTGATATTAATTGCTTACTTTCTTTTTTTTCCATTTGTTACTCTCCATTTATTTAAAGTGATGACTATGCATCAAATAACGCTGTTACATTAATATCACTTGTTACGTTTGTATCTTGTCTCGGATTATCTGTTCTTCCATCGCTTCAACTTATAAATTGATCTTCTACTCCCACTGCCGTAACAATGAGACCATTTTCGCCTAATACTATATTTTGAGTGTAATGATAATACTCGTTTTGATCTCCGGAAATTGTTAAAAAACCATCTCCCTGAATATCATATTGAAGTAAAGCAGATATAGTCTCGCCAGTTCCATAATAAGTTTCGCTTACACTTTCACTTACAGTATAATCTAATATTTTTTCAATTTTTAAATCATCATAATATGCTGTTCCATTATATCCAATTCCATTATATAAGTAAATAGAAGCTTTTGTTCCTAAATAAGGAAGTCCATCTGAATCAGTATATATGTTGTATTTGGGAATGAAATACATTTCAAATGAAGACCAATTTTCTGCATTATTATAAGCAATAAGTTTACTTCAGGAATAAGAGTAATTATTTTCTATTCCGGCCCCACGGCCATCTCCAATTCATATTTGAGCCGTCGAACTACTTCCGGAAGTCTTATACATACCTGAAAGTCTATAAGTCGTTGTCGGTTCAAGCCAAAGAGATTTACTTTCTTGTAATTTAATTGCAGTATGAAAATCTGTTCTTAAATTAGGCTGCTCAGTAGTTGCTACGAAATATTCTGTCGTCCCTATGCTCACACCTGTTCCTCCATCAACGCCAGTGGTGGGCGAAACTCTTGATATTGGATTTTGTCAATTAGCATCTCAATCATTTAAACTACCATTCGTTCAATTTTCAAAACTACCATTTGGAATACTTATAGATAAATTATTATTAGAACCACTGATAGAATCATCATTAATAGATTGACAAACTTTTAATTGTTCAACAAGGGAACTCGAATCCTGAGTAAGTCGTAAAATATGAAGAGTGTTTTCCTGTATAGTACTAATATTTTCGTATATAGTAATGCTACTTTCTTCTACAATAGATTGTAGAAGATTTACTTGCTCAACAAGCGAACGCGAATCTTGATAAATGCGTGGAACATCATTAAAAGTAATACTAACATCATTATTTGTTCAAACAACAATTGAACCGGTACTTTCAAGATTGGCATTATTAACTAAATATTGATGCGATCTATCATCTGGTGTAAATATTGGTATTGCTGAACTCGTATCATTAAAGAAGTTTCAGAAATCATCTGATGTCTTAATGATAGTTTGAGGAGTTTGATATAGCTCATCTATCTCAGTATCAAAAACTTCTGTCTTCTTTGACGCTGAAAAGTTAAATTTATAAATACTTCCTGTTAAAAAATTGTTCATTAATCAACTACCTCAAACATAAATCTGTTTTCAAATATTCTTTCATAACTCTCATCCACAACTTTAAATAAAATTTTATAATATCTTTCAGGCTCAAATTGATCCATTCATAAATCAAAATAATTACCACGACTGTCACAGCTCATTTTTGTGTGATCTGTATCAAATGGTATTATCTCTAAGCCACTATTTGTATCTATCACTGAATAATAAGACGTTACTGGCAAGTACTTTATCGTCATTGACGCTGACGATGTTGCAAATGTTTTTGTTGGGTATAATTCTCTTGGATTAACTCTAAATCTTGCTTTTTCATCTAAATGATATTTTGGTCTCATGCGTCTCATTCCGATATTTATATCATCTAATAGAATATTTCCAGTAATTACAGGAGTTAATGAACTAGTAATATATGACGAATCATCTCATCTAATTTCCAAAGTTGGTTTGTAAATTGTATGTGATTCTTTTGAGAAAAATTTTATCGAACCTAATGCTTCTGTACTATCTTCGTCTTCCGCAGAACGCTTTAGAATGAGACCATTATTGTCAAATTCACTGGTTAATCAATTGTTAATGATATTTGTTACATTCATTTGGATATCAGCTAATTGATATGAATATGACTGTGACACGACAGACTCTGTATATCATTGCCCGCCTCCGTTACTAGATCCTGTTGTTCCAGAAGCTCAAGAACTTGTTAGTCACTCATTTCCATCATCAGTATCTTTGTATTGTCAACTTACGCCGTCAGTAATTGCGGGAGAATATGAAGATTTACCAACTCCCATCTCTCAACTTTCAGAAATCATATATCCGTATATAGAATATTCCAATGGAATTTCACTTGTATCAGTAACATACATGTTTAGATAAAATGTTGGTGAAGTTATTGTTCCATCTGCAATTGACGAAGAAATATCGCTTAAATCAAATTTAGTTAATATTCTGGATGAATAATATTCATCTTCATATAAATATTTTCTAATTTCAAGTATTTCATCCAACCCAGTATTTCTGTTTAAATCGTTCTCATATAATGTTGCGTCTTTTGAACTTTCTATTCTATATATCATAATTGCTTTTCCTTTTATTTTCCAAAAATATCTTCGGCTATTTGCTCTAAGTCAAAATTTAACTCTTCGCCCTCTGTCTTTCACATTTTAACGATTCTGAATGTTAGCATTTTTCTTCCGTTTATTGTTGGTTGACCGTTCTTATCTCTGCCAAAGCTTTTAACTTTCTCTTTCTTGTTCTTAAATTTTCCCGTTAAGATCTCATCGCCTTTCTCTAATGGTAATTTTACTGGCATAATTTACTCCTTACCAAATACATCCTGAATAATTTGCTTCGTATCCAATTTCCCCTCAGACACACTTTTCGCTTCGTCTTCCATTTTTGCCAATCTTGTGTAATAATCTGGAAATTCAGCCAAATGGTCTAATACTATTCTTTTCGCCACAAGTTTATTGTTTGTATGCTCCATTTCAACTTTCATTCCTACTTTTATTTCATCATTTGACAGCTTAACTTCCTTCTCATCTCTAATACTTTCATTATATTTTCCATAGTACAATATAGATGATAGCAAACCATATATTTCCGTCTCGAATTCGTGCGTATTTACCTGTAGCTTATCTGACAACTCGTGAATCTTATCGTCATTTGGGTTTTCATTTTTTGTGAAAAACTTTATAATAGCTTTTTGTAATTCTAATTTATCCATTTTATTCTTCTTTTCCATTCAATCTATTTTCCCAATCCTTTAGCCGATTTGGAATACCACTTAAATTGTCATATATTTTTAATAAACTTTTGTGATTTTTCTTAATATTATCACCCTTGCTGTCATCAGATCTAATTCACACCTTGCTTCATTCTGTTAATGATTTAACATTCTTTATAGCCTTTTGAAGTGAATTAGCTATATCTTTGGCATTAGTAACAACATCACTATAGTTTTGTGGAATTTTTGCTTCATTTATTTTTTTAACTCTTCTTTAATAATTTCCCTTAATTCTGTTTTTTTCATTTTAAATTTCTCCTATTAATATTTTAAATTAATTCTAATTTGTTCATGTATCTATATGCTCAATCACAAAGTTTTTCATCATATTTGATCCAGAAATGTAAGAGTTGTTTTTATTTAAAGTTTTCATTAACTCTTTCATATATTCGTCCATTTCAGCACTGCTCATTTCTGGCAAATCTTCGACATTTATATGATAAATTCTCTTTTCCATTTATATTTCTCCTTAAATATATTTATTTACATATTGATGTGATTTTGCAAAATTATCTTTGTTATTTCTTAATGTTTGCAAAAGATTTTTAAAATTATTGTCTATTTGTTTTAATATTTGCTCAGACGTTCCTTTCTTTGATCTTGCTTTTGTTTTTGCTCTGTCAAAGGCAAGATGAGAGCCTTCTTTTGGTTTTAATAAGATTGATTTTATTCTATCAGCATCATACTCTAGTTTATCACCGAGTATGGTTCCATCTTTATTAAATGATTGAACTAATGACGTTACATAACAAATATCATTAATTGGCATTCCAGACGGAAAGTCACCTTTATTCCCGACCGCAAAACTAATTGCAATATAATATTCCAAACCATGCTCAAATTCTATCTTATATAATGACTTTGGAAAATATTTCTTTATTGTTTTCTCGATATAAGGTATCATTTCCTGTGCGGTATTAATGCTATTTGTTTCCTTTAATATCTCTTCTCTAATCATTTCTCTTAATTCTGATTTTTTCATTTAAATTTCTCCTATTAATATTTTAAATTAATTCTGCTCTAATTCTTTTATTCTTAATCAATTTTTAAAATCATCAAAATCATCAGCAATAACAACTTCGACTCTACCATTTTTCTTGTAAATCATGTTTGTTTTTGGACATTCATAATAATATATATGCGGATTATTCTTGGATTCTCCAGGAAATATTGCTATTATTTTTCTGCCACCATTATTTCATTCATTTAATAAATCTGTAAATTTTATCATTGCATTTCTTCTATTTATAAAAACCCACCTCTATTTGGGCCACTTAAATATTTTATCATTGTACATCCAGAGTTTGGCTCTCCGAAATCATCTAAAGGCTCAAATCCATCAAATTCACCAATAATTCTACCTTCATAATATAACTCTTCATCATCATCATATAATCTAAATTTATCACCATTTTTCTTGTTACTTTTTAATTGTTTGATCAATGTTTTGTCAGCATTTCTCGGACCAATAACTCCATTATCACTACCATTTTCAATAATGTCCTTATCTATAATTCAAGCATACTCCGAAGTTCCCTCGTTTAATTTTCGTACTTCTTCTCTTATTAATCTTCTTAATTCTGTTTTTTTCATTTAAATCTCTCCTATTAATATTTTAAATATCATATCATTAACATTTAATTTTATTTTTTTCCTACAATCATACTTGACATCTTTGTAATCTTTTGGATTAAAAATGCCATTTGGTATATTATTTTTCTTTCCTAATCACATTTGTGCTCTATAATCAATAATCTTTTTATTTGGCAACTCAATCCAATAATGAACAATTTCATTGCCATTATTATCTGATAGATTACCAACACATACTTTGTGTTTTATATTATTTTTTTCTAAAACATATGTAATTACTCTTGCCAAACCATCACATTCGAGTGGAAGATTGATATATTTAGATAACATTTTTTCAATTTTGTTTTCTACAAGTAATTTTGTAAATTTCATTATCTAGCCTTACCCAATTAAATTGGTATTCTAATAAACTTACAATCTAATATGTTTATTATTTCTTCTTGTCTTTTTCTATCGTATTCTTTAGTATATTTATGATAATTTTCATCAACTTCTAATACAACATTTTTTTCTTTATCATATCCGTCCAAATAATAGTGTTTACCTTTTGAATTTTTAACCTTAAATTCACCACCATTTAACGCATGTTGAAAATTATACCCTCGTTCCCTTCCATACTTCTCTATTAATATGCAGGCATCAGGATTAAAACTTGAAGCAGAAAACCCTTGTCTCTTAACTCTTTTTTTTGCTGATTTGCTCATTTTCAATCTTGTCTCTGCTGATACAATTTTCCCACTATGTGTTTTAGATGTTTTATTTTTAAATTCTTCTGAATTTCATATTTTTTCCATTTTAGTTCTTATTTCGGGCGTACTCATTGCTTCTTTAGTTTTGATAGAAATTAATTTTTTTTGCTCATCTGTTCTTTTTTTTCCATACATACTATTTAACTTTCCAATTCTTTTTTTTGCAATATTCGACAATTTCTTTCTTACGCTCTCGCTAGACATATAACAATTTTTGCACTTTGTGTTTTTAGTAATTGCTCTTGCAAGATGATATTTTGTTGAATAATACAATATCACTCCGCAACTAGGACAGGTACGTTTATGTTCTGTAATTTTCATTATTACCTAGCCTTACCCAATATATCTTTGCTTGGATACTTTAATGAAAAAATTGAGGGGTCAAGTGACGGAAATACAATTCCGTCTTTTGTTGCAAGAGTTATTGAATAATAATTTCCAGAGTACCCTTCTGATTCCAAGTATCTATTGAAGATTTCAACATTGTTGACATTTCTTACACCCTCTACAAGTAATAATTCACTCATTATATCTGAAATAACAATTGGCTGATTTATTTGTCACTTAGTTATGTCAAATAAATCTTTTATAGAGTTAATACAGTTCAACAATACTTCATTTTTATTGTATTGTGGGAAAGTAATTATCTCAAATTTAACGCCAATATTAATAATAAAAGCGTCTAATATATTAATAGCATCAGTTAACATTCTATATCTATCTATGTATGTTTTGAGATTTCTTTTGACTGCTGAATTTAATTTTGTCAAATGTTTATTTGCATCATATCCCAATGTATATAAATTTAATGCCAATGGGTTTGGAATTTCCTGATGTTTTCAATTGAACTGAGCGTCTTGATTTAAATATACCTTTGCTATCTGCCCATATTTCGGAGGTAATGACATTGCTCTTGTAATGTAATCTTCCTGCGTAACTGCTCTATATTGCGTTGCAAAACTAGCCAAAGCATTCTGTCTAATTTCATCTATTGTTTCAGCAGAACTTCCGCCTGTTGCCGCTGTTGTATTAATAACAGCTACCGATGATTGCACCGTATCTATTGTTGCTTGCTCTAACCCAGTTGCCGGAACATCAAATGAAATATTTGAAATATTTGTAATTTCACCAACCGCAACGTTTGAATCAATACCACCACCATAAGTGTATTCTATTGTTAGTGTTGTATCATATGGTATTTGACCATAGGTTTTTGTGTACATAAAATTAGATGGATCTAAGGCATTATCTATTCCTGTCACATCATTAATTGCAATACTATTGTAATCAGTAGGGTTAGGAACAATTACTTCATCAGGATTGTCTGATATGCCCGCTCCGAATTGTAGTTCAAACTTATTATCGCTATCAACACGTTTAATAAATCTATTTGGCACTTTCTTCAATTTGAGAAGATATGGTACGGAACCACTATATTGTTTATAATCATCTCAATATAAGTTTGGTTCATCAATAAAAACCGCATCTTGTGCTAAAAATGGCACTTCATATCAATTATCGTTATCAGAGTCAACAACACTTTTTATACTAATAATATCATCTCTTAGTAATTTCATTTTTCAATATTTTTGCGGATTAGTTGGTGTTGAAAATTGTTCTTTCGCAACTTCGCCAGAATAAACTTGTACTTGTTTCTTTAATAAGAAATGTGTTGGCTTTCCATTACCATCCGTTTCATATATTGTTGGTATAATTGAATTATCAAAATTATTAAATATTATTGGTTCATCCGCTCTAAATCTTATTGAATTTGCTCCAGTAGATGATACTTCAAGCCCACTATTAATTGTCAAAGCATATCTTCAATCAGGAGTCTCCTCTTCTTCAGATGTTATTGCTGGAACAATCATATATACATCTAAGGTAGCACTCGAAGGAGATGTAACAGTAGGAGTATAACCAAAAGATTGAGCTATAGTCATTACATTTTTTCTTTCGCTAGCTTGTGATAACATTTGTTCTTTCATTTGATAATCTGTATAATACGAAAGAACATCACCCACATATGCTGCCATTTCAATAAACATCATACCTGGAGATTCAGGACTAAAATCATTATATGTATTTGGAAAATATGTTTTTGCGAAATTAGTCAAATCTTCCTTGAAACTTTCAAATTCTTTATTTAAATATTTTACTTTTTTATTTCTCATTTTCTTCTGCTCCAGGTTATTCTACAACTATATTAATATCTAGAGAATCTTCTTGTTTTCCATATACATTGATATATTGCACACGAATATTAATTACATGTTCATCATCTTCATCTACCAAAATACTCACCTCTTGAACGTTAATATAACGCATTCAATACTTTATCTGACTTAATATTCTCTCTCGCAATATCTCAAATGGATAATCAACATTATCAATATTTTCAAATAACGTTCTGTAAATATCACATCCGAAATTAGGATGCCCGATCCTCTCACTCTTATTTGTTAACAGTAGATGTTTTAAGTTTGATTTAATACGTTCGTCACTAGTTATTGTAGAGTTAAAATATCCAAATCTACTGTTTATAAATGGTTGTGACAAGCCAATAAATCTTCTACTATCATTTTTCATTATTTACCCTCTGTATAAAACTGCACCGCCTCTGGAAGTCCCTTGCCTGCACTTTCTTCCATTTTTTTTAATGTTTTGCGATAATCTTTTTTGAATACTTTCGCTATTGCTGAATTATCTAATACTGAGCCTTGTAATGTATCTCCGCCTAAATCTTCTGACAAATTAGATGTCATAATTTGAACATTTTCATTCAAACCTTCGTTGCCGACATTTTTTAATTGACTTCTATAAGCCTCACCTAATTGCGATTTATCCGGTGCCTGCATTCCATACTCAGAAAGCTCACCCTCTGATGTCGATCGTAATGTGTGCTTTAACATTTTGTCGATTATTGGATCCTTTGCAAGTCTAACTTCCTTTTGTGGTGCCACCTCTTGTTTAGTTCGTGTTGATTTTATTTTTTTTTTAGTACCACTTCCAGCTTTTTTACTTTCAGCAATAATATTTTTACGAAGTAATTTCTTTATACTTTCGTCTAATTTTCGCTCAATTGTTTTCTCTGTTGTTCTTATTACTATCTCAATAATATTTGCAACAAAACTTTCATTTAAGCTTTCGCTTACTGCTTCTTTCATAAGTTGTTTAATTTCTGATTTTTTCATCATAACTCCTATATAATTTTTTCATTTATCCTTCCACTACATCACGCATTAAACTTTCAATTTTGTACACAAGGTCTTTCGCTTTTTGTACTTTCTTTTCTTCTGCTTTTGTTAGCTTTCCGCCTTCTGCATGTTCATAGTGTTTAACGGCTTTTGTTATATTCTTTCTTACGTTTTCAAGATGATTAAATAGTACTGGATTAAAAACTTCGCCAATAATTTCATTTAATTCTTTTTTTTCATTTTTTTACTCGATTACATCATATAATAAACCATAAGCTTGGTCTAACAATTTAACTGCTTTGGCTATTTTATTTTGCTCAGTTTTTGATAACTTTCCTTCTATCTTCTCATACTTTTTAACGGCACCTGGTATTTTCTTATCCATTATTGCTGTAATAGCATTAAATAATCCTGGGAATACTAACGACTCGCTTATAATACTTTTAATTTCATTCAACTCTTTCCTAATCATTTGTCTTACTTCTGACTTTTTCATTATTTTTCTCCTAAACAACTCCGGCAAATCCTGTGCCGATAATTGTTGTCATATATATTTTTATATTTTGTAATAAATTTCTAATAAAAACATTTGTATCATTTGTGTTATAAAACATTAATACATCAGGAGTGCCTAACGTAGTAACTACATTAACTAGTAAAACAGGAGGTTTTGGCGTAAAAATCGCCCCAGTTCAATATCTCTGCAATCCTTGGTTAAATATGTCTTTCATATTTTGTATTGTAGCCGGATTGTCATCTGATTTTCCTATTTTAAATGCCGAACCCCACATTGTTTTTAGTACTGCTGGGTTACCATTTATAAACTTATCACCCATCATGCTCATTGCACTTGTTAACATGGCAAAATCATATGCCTGAGCTAAATATTCACCATATTCTTTTTCATTAGCAAACCCATAAACATTACTTCTTGCTATCATAGATATTTCTATTAATTGCCAGTTTATCATTATATCACCTTATAATGTATAATTTTGTTTACTTAATATTGTTGATAATTTGGTCTTAATTGCTATAAATTGTGCGGCATTTGACGGGGGTGAGGATGGACCAGTTCCGGTTAAAACTGTAATTTTCCCTATTGCATCAAGTATTTGTCCCAACAAATCTTTTAAAGTGTCACCCAAAACTATCTTTTCACTTGCATCTAAACCAAGATAAATTGCTTTACTATTTATAATTGTTTCTTGATTACTATTAATCGTAAACGTTCCTTCTGCTGAAAAATTAATATTTGAGTTTGAGTACCCTATCAACTCATTTAATTTGGCGTTGAATATAATTCTATCAGAATTTATAATAATTTGTTTATCATCAAAAGAACTCGGAGCATTATAAGCTTTCTGATTATTGCATGCAATTTTTAATGGTATTGTTCTGTCAGATGTTATTCATATTGACGAATCGTCTTTGTTAATGTCCTCTTCTATTGGAAGTAATACTGCGCCATCTGCATCAAACCTTTGACCCGTTCTTATCAAAGTCTCAGGCTTCCCAGTATCAGTATTACTTCCAAATCTAATTGACTGCCCAAATCTGCCTTCGTAAATGATGTCACCCTCTTTTGCTTTTAATGGATGAATAGTATCATTCGCCTTGAATTCATCTCCAAGTTCTAAATTTTCTGGTTTTTGATATTTATTGCTTTGTTTAAATTCTTTTGTTAAACTAATATCTTGCATAGCATTATGATTTACAGAGTTTAATACGTTTAATCTAGCAAAATAGTATAATCCTTTTGGAGTCAAGATTGGTCCCGCACTATCTATCGTTCCTTCTCTCGTGATATAATTGGCAACTATAATTACTTCGTGCTTTAATGGATAACATTTAATGTTTGATTCGCCTGGTTTAGCTCACGGCAATAACTCAATATCATCATAGCCATAATCATTTTGACTGTATAACATTCTAATACGTATCTTGCCGATATCCTCATAATTCTCAAAATAAGGATGTGTATCATCAAGAATAACATCTAATACTTCGGCAGGTTCTAATTCAAAAAATTCAAAGTCAGAATTGGTTGTATTCAGACTATTATTAGATACCAAATTATTATACATTCTTGGTAATGGATTTTTGTGTTTATTTTTATTATCTATATAGGCCATATTAATCTCTACAAATGTAGATCCTCAACTGTTAGTTCTTTTTCGTCAAAATCATCTTCGAGTTCGTCCTCATCTAAATTCAACAATTCAGATTCAATTTCGCTAAGTGCATTTTCATCAATTTCTAACAAATCATCCTCAATATCGCCCTCTAAATCAGACAATTCGTCATTTATAGAATCATCGTCCTCTCTTAGTTTTTTCATCTTTGCATTGGCATTTTTCTTGATTTCTTCTAATTCATTAACGTCTCATCCCAAACCAGAATCGTCATTTTCACTATAACTTTTTGCGGTGACTAGTCTCTGAACAACATTCGCCATTTTCACTAACTGTTCGTCATTTCTAACGCCTACATCAAAACATTCCTTAATCATAGGCAGGATACTAACAGCATCCTCTATTGTAATAAGCAAATCCTTCAATGAATCAATTATTGTCGCTATCTTATCCTTCTTTTCGTCAGAGCGATCATAAATATCCTTCATTAGTTCGGAAAATTTTTTTCCCTCGAAAACTTCAAAATCGTTTAATGCCATAATACTTCTCCATATCTATTTTATATAAATATGTAAGTATTATATTTTTTATTTTTTTATATTTCTTGCATATTTAATAATTGCATTTTCAATTAATAAAATTCTATGCTCTTCAAAAAATAGAGTTGATATAATAAATAAAGCTCCTGTAAATTTAGACAGATATGTCAATCCAATAACTATTGGAATCTTAAATATTAATGATATTAAATTATTTGAGGTTCTAAGCGTGCCAACTTTTGTCATTACTGATATAGCATACTCTACCTTTAATTTGGTAGAACATAGTAATATTGTCACCCAATTAACTCCCAACAAAAAGACCTCTATTGACACTAATATCCAAAAAATAATCTTACCAATAACTATCCCTCCAAGAAATCCTGTAACTATTGCCATTAATAATATTGAACAAGTAAAAATATCGGTAATTCCATTTACGACTATCTTATTTTCTTGCTTCTTATCATTAACTTTCGTCTGTATCTCCTTCATTAATATAATCTTTCCAATAACGTTTTTTTGTCGTAATATTCCTTTACAATTTTTTTGTAATGTCTTTTGATTTTCTTTAATACTTGTGTAATATATTGAGTTTTTTCTCCCGAATATTCTCTAATCAGAATGTACAACGCCTTCTTGTGATAATTTTCTATTGCATTCTCATGATTTTTTAATAACTCAACAACCGAAAGTGCTATGTTTTTATCTCTTCTCTTGTTAAATAAGTTTTCAACATTATCTTCTAAATAATTAATTAATAAATTAATTATTTCTTTATTATCGCTTGTAATATCTGGTGTGGTATTTTTTTCCATTTTTTCAAAAATCCTGGCCATTTTAAAATCTTTTTGCTTTTCTGTAAATCCGTCAATGCTACTATGAGTTACATAATATTTGTAATTACGATTGTTATTATTAATTAAATAACGTTTTGCAACAACACTAAAAAACGAAAATGCTCTACCTTCCTCCTGATGATAACGATACATTTTTGAACATAAAACTGATGCAACTTCCTTTATTACATCTGCTGGTGGTACATCAAAATAGAAAAACTCATAAGTATATATCATACTTTGAGCTAACTTTTCAATAGGTTTGTAAATTTTTAGTCTGAATAAATCGTCACGTTCTCTATTAGATAATTTATAATAAGCGTCATCATCTTGCAATTCTTTACCACAATTTGAACAAAGATATTTTTCAATATTTTTTTTACCATCAATAATGGTTTTATCAAACTCAACGTTCGCATTACAACATTTAGACAATCGCTCATTATATTGAACTATGGCCTCTTCTGTTTCCTCCGTAAAGTACCACTTTGACTTGTCAATACTTTTTTCTTCTTCTGCTATAATTTCGTCTGTTGCATCATTACTTTTTATTAGTTTATTCAATTTCTAACTCCTTATTTTCTTCATCATCTTCGTCAAGTCCATCTGGTACAATAAAATCATCAATTTTATTTATTGTTTCCTTTACTACCTCCCACAATCGACCAACATCATCATCTTTCTCAAACATCTGCTTGTTGTCAAGAAATTTCATTGTATTAAATATCTTGTATATTTGCTTACGTATTTCAAATGTCCAATCTTCATATCTACCAAGCTTTCTGTACATATTTGCGCATGTTATTATCAACAGAACTATTGTCACCAATAATATTGCTATGATTATCATTAACATTTATAAACCACCTTTTAACTTATTCAGCATGGCACTAGATTTTGTATCATCCTCCTCACCTTTCTCGAAAGTAATTGACATCCAATTTGCCATAACAAGTAACATAACAAGCTTCGGAACAGGCTTTGAACTGAATGAATTTGCAAAGTAAACCTTATTACTTTCATCAAAAATTCCCTCTGATAGCTTGATTGCCAAATATTGATCTAAATTCAATTCAATTCCTTCACCCTGAAGGATATGCAATGTTAACTCTGAAACCTTCATGTATGGTAAATTTTCGTTTACAGTATAGAGAATTGTTTCCCAATATGCTTTCGTCTTTTTCTTTCTAGCCTTAAATCTTGTTGAAAATTGTGGGTGCATAATGTAATAAGGTTCATTTTCTAATCCTAATTTTCCAAAAGAATGTAATATTGAGACAAATACAATATCTTCTTTTGTAAAGTCAATATCAATACCCATAGTTTCCCAAGTTTTTAAAGTTTCAATCATAAATCTTGTTACACTTAATACATGCGTTAGTCATCCACCAGGATAAGCACTGTGATAAGTTGTTCGTGTTGACGCTGGCGCCATTAATATCTCGTCTTCATATTTTTTCATTAAAGCATAAACTTTTCTTGCCTTTTCTTCTTCTAAGTATTCATCAACATAGGAATTTAATTCCTCATATAATTCAATAATTTTTTCATCACTTAAATTCATTTATTCCTCCCAGAATCCATTATCTTCCGCAAACTCATTTGCCTCTTCAATATATAAATGCTGTCATAGCACATCTATAACTTCCTCAATTAATTGTCAATTCTCTTCTGCCAAAGCAGATTTCATCTTTTCTAATAATTCGTTTAAATCTATATCCATTTTTAGCTCCTTCTTTGTTAATTCTCTTATAAATATTTTTTAACTTTTTTAGTTAGTTTTTGTATTTTATTGATCAAGCCTTTTTTGCCACGAGTTTTGCCTGACTTAACTAATTTATGTAATGCTTTTTTGTTTTCTTGTATCTCCGCAAAAATTTCTCGACTAATTTCTTCCTTTTCACGAGCAGACAACGTTTTTGTTTTCTTCTTAGTCTTAATAACAGTAGACTTTAGTGTACCAAAAAGCTCTGGCTGCTCAACACCTTTATGATATACATTGCCGTTCTTGTCAACAAATTCTTTATAAAAATGCCAACCCGGTGGTTTTACAGTATCTGATTTCTTTTTTGGAGCACAACCCTTTGGTAATCCATATAATTTAATCATTTTTACCATAGTACAATTACCACATAAAATACTTGCAACAGATAAATCAACTTCAATTTCTGTATTACAATCTGTACATGGAATTATATGAGTTTGTTTTGTTTTTCGAGTTGTCTCGACATACTCATTTTTTTTAACTGATGTTTCTTTTGATTTTTTAATTTTCTTTTTTGCCATAATCAACCTCTAAATATTTTTTATTCTTTCTAATTGTACAATAACCTTGTCATAATAAGGGTTACTCTTTGATGCCCAACCATTATAACTATTGATTGCATACTCCATTGAGAAGTAAATATTAAATTTTTGATTTAATATTTGATATGCTTTCTTAACTTGATAACCTTCGTCATATATATCTTTATTTTTTAATTCTGAGTCACTAATATGAATTGGATGAATTTGATAATAGCCAACTTCACCAGCCTTACCTAATGCATACTTTTTGTATGTAGATTCGACACGAGGTAATGAAATCATAATGTTCTCTAATAATTCTGAATTATCATATTGTTTTCCGTAATAATAAATGTAATATGCTAATTTTAATTTTGAATCGTTCTTAATTTTTGGTGATAAAATTGAAATTTTATCAGCTATATTATTAATTCTTTCCCACTCTTGTTCGACCGTCTGTAATCTATTATCAAGATTTATACACTTAATCATTAAACTATCATTAGTTTTTACAATAGTATTAAATTTATTCAATACATAATAATTATCACATATTGCTATCAATATTATAAATAAAATAACAAACGTTGTTCTCTTCATAAACTTATATTGCCTTTATTTCTTTTTTGTTCTATTACTTTTTATAAATTGCTGAACTTTTTCTTTCTCTTTTATTGAAAAAATAAAATCAACAGCAACTAATTTTAAATTTTTGTAATAAAATGTGATTGGTTCATCTTTTAATACTTTCTTCAATCTTGTTGATAGACCGCTTCTTACATGAACTTTGTATTCCTCTCCACATTTTCACAACGTACTTTTAACCATATTATTACTCCTAAATTAATTAACTCTAACTCCCTTGTGTCGCACATCTTTTGTAAAACTCGAAGACTTAATGGGATTGACGACATCATTAACTATCGGGTCAGTTTCGTCAATACTATTTTTTTTTATTTCATCATTAATATCTGTATTACTGTTATCGCTAGATATTACTGAACTAATGATAATATTACCTTTCTCAGGAATTTTGTCAATAACTTTCTCAACGATAGGCTTCGTTGGAATTTCTTTATTTTCTATATCTATCCCATCATCAATTATTTTCTCTTTTTTTATTTCATTAGGCTTAATTAATAACATTTTGTTAAACTGTACAACTAATAAAATTCCTAATGGGTCAAATACTATAATTATTATAAGAATAAAAAACTTCACAACTTTATCCATTTCAACATTAAATAATTCAGATAACTTTTTTAAGGGTCCTATATTTGAGGCTTCGTCAGAAGCTTCAACTGAACCACTTTCTGCTCAAATTTGTTTCATTCGCTCGTCTATTGTTTTAATTCTATTACTTGACGTATCTTTTGACTTTCTTAACTCTTCAATATTATTACGATATTCGCCATTATCTTTGTTAAATTTTCAAATACTTGCATTTCAGTTTATCGTATTTGTTGTATCTGCATTCATAGCTTCGTATAACTTTGCTTTTCTATCTTCATTACTATTAATAAGATTTCTTAAAGAAGTAATTTCCCGTTGAGCGGAATCTCTATCCTCAACTAATAATTCTTTTTCGCTCGTAAGCGACTGTTCCTCAGAGCTTAACGAATTTAATTTAGTATCAACGACCTTCATATTTTGAGTTGTTTGCTGATAAGCATCTGTTAAGTAAGAGTATATACCTGCCGAAGATATAATTATCAATACAATCGTTGCTAAAATAAAATAAGTCTTGTATACATGTCCTATTTTATTTCAGTTTCTTGTTAAGTGTGTTGTGGTAACCACTTTACCAAACTCTAATGAACCTGCCATAATTCCCGCAAACAATCTTTTGCCTGCAAATAAGGAACTTATTCCAAAAACTGAATAGTATGCTGACATGCCCACAATCGTCATTGCAGATAATAATACCATTCATTTAAAATTATCTTTTTTCAATTACTTTCTCCTTATTAATGTTAAATATAAATCAATAATTAAGTTTATATAGTAATACATATTTTGAAAGCAATATTTTTTTCTTTTTTTCTTTTTTGAGAATTTATTGACTATATATTAGAAGAACATGTTATATTATAGTAATAAATCAATAATAATATCAAAAGGAGATAATAAATGCATTTCAAAGAAACAATAAGAGTTCTGGACAAAGGATTTGTCCAGATAATAGACAGTATGGGTGATGATTTAGTGATAGTAAATTCAGCAAAAATTTCTAAAAATAGAAATAGTAATAGTTTAACAAAATCAGGAAAACAATTAATTTCAAACTTAGCAGAATGAAATCATTGAACTCCATTCTCACATTTGGTTGTGAGAATGAAAATAAAAATGCCAATTTTCATTGCGAGACAATATTTTAAAACACAGGTAGGTTTTACAAGAAACGAGGAGTCGAGAAGAAGTGTTATTGATTTGCTAGAATTTTATCTTCCATCTAAATTAAACTGTCCAGATATTAAAGATAAAAACTTTTTATATAATGACATATCAATGCACTATGAAAAAGATATTATGTTATACGAAAAACTTTTACTAAATGGAGTCCCGCCAGAACAAGCAAGAATAGTTTTGCCTCAATCAATGTATACAACATTTATAGAAACAGGCAACTTATCAGGTTACGCACGATTGTATAATTTGAGAATTAAACCTGATGCTCAATGAGAAATTCAGCAATACGCCAAAGCAATTGGAGAGATTATGTCAAAAATTGCGCCAATTTCTTGAAAAGAACTTACAAAAAATACTTAAAAAATAGGAGATAAGGTTTTATGCCAAAACAAATTGAATTTAGTCACGAAGCAAGAGCGAAAATGAAAAAAGGTGTTGATAAACTCGCAAATGCAGTAAAGGTAACACTAGGACCCAAGGGAAGACACGTTATTATAGGCAGTCACAACGGTAGTCCAACAATTACAAAAGATGGAGTCTCAGTCGCTGAAGTAATCACTTTGGAAGATCCGTATGAAGATATGGGAGCACAACTTGTTAAACAAGTCGCACAAAAAACACATGAGATTGCAGGAGATGGAACTACAACCGCCACAATATTAGCTCAGGCAATTATTGAAGAAGGATTAAAACATGTTACTGCTGGAATAAATCCAATATATCTCAAACGTAGTATGGACAAGGCAACAGAAATCATAATAGATGAAATAAGTAAAATTAGCAAAGAAATTAAAGATGATAAAGAAATAGCTCAAATTGCTACAATATCAGCCAATAATGACAAAGAAATTGGAAATTTAATTGCCGAAGCCATGCGTTCTGTCGGAGAGGACGGAATTATTAATGTAGAAGAGGCAGGCTCAATTTACACATCATTAGAAAAGGTTGAAGGTATGAGATTTGACAGAGGCTATTTATCGCCTTATTTTGTTACAAATCAAGAAAAAATGATTAGTGATTTTAAAGATGCTTATATTTTACTTTATGATGAAAAAATTAATGTAATGAAAAATTTATTACCAATTTTACAACAAGTGTCTCAAACAAATAAACCGTTATTAATTATAGCTCAGGATATTGAAGGAGAAGCCTTGGCAACTTTAGTCGTGAATAAACTTAGAGGTACACTAAATGTTGCAGCCATAAGAGCACCAGAATTTGGGGAAAAAAGAACTGCAATGATGGAAGACATTGCGATTCTTACAGACGGCAAAGTTATCTCACCATCAAAAGGTATGAAACTTGAAGATACAGAATTAGAAGATTTAGGAATTGCAAAAAAAGCCATTATAGGTAGAAGTACAACGACAATTCGAGAAGGCAAAGGTTCTTTGACTGCAATATCTGATAGAGTTGAACAAATTAAATCTCAAATTGACGAGTCAACATCAGATTTTGAACTTTCAGGCTTGCAATCTAGATTGGCTAAAATCTCAAGTGGCGTTGCTGTAATAAAAATAGGTGCCGCAACAGAAGTTGAAATGAGAGAAAAGAAAGCTCGTGTCGATGATGCTTTACACGCAACGAGAGCGGCAGTTGAAGATGGCATTGTTCCAGGTGGTGGAACTGCTTTAATTTATGCATCAAAAATTATTAAAAAAATGAAGTTCAAAACTTATGAAGAAAAAATTGGAGCTAATATTTTAAGAATAGCATTGACGAAGCCAGCTTATTTTATCGCTTCTAATGCGGGAAATGAAGGTGCTGTAGTTGTTGAAAAAATTATTAAGTCTAAAGACACAAGTTTCGGATTTAATGCTCATATAGGCAAATTTCAGAACTTAATAGAAAATGGAGTTATTGACCCGACAAAGGTCGTAAAAAGTGCTTTACAAAATGCTGTCTCTGTTTCTGGATTGTTTTTAACTACTGAATGTATTATCGTGGATATTCCGGGCAAAGAAGATGAGGAGAAATTTCCAGAAATGCCACCAATGTATTAATATTAAAAAAATGTCGAAAGTGATTTATTAATCAGCACTTTCGGCATTTTTAGACTCGTCTATTGCAGTACTTTGTTTAAATTTCTGAGCCACGGCTTGTCTTAAATCATCTTCGTAAGCAAATCCTAATACCCATTCTGGATAAATCG
>Ga0307928_10000490_pt1 | contig 29660 bp, 43 predicted proteins | sample AceLakmetagen232_FD_201815 | JGI IMG/M metagenome (GOLD analysis project Ga0307928, IMG submission 201815) | Saline water microbial communities from Ace Lake, Antarctica - #232 | ecosystem: Environmental > Aquatic > Non-marine Saline and Alkaline > Saline | place: Antarctica: Ace Lake... | reverse complement strand
ACACGTAATTCGTCTCGTTCCAGAAATAGATGTTGGTGGTTATATAATAGTTCGTCTCATTCCAGAAATAAAGATTCGTAATTATGACAGAATTCGTCTCATTCCAGAACCAGATATTCGTGTCCGAAAGGACAAGGTTGTTCGTCGTGTCAACCCACAGGTTCGTGAACCAGTTCGTCACTATCCAGCCTTCGTCGTTGTAGCTGACCAGCGCGTCCTGCCGAAAATTCGTATAGGTATTCGTGTAATACGACCAGTTGCTCACCGCCGCGTCGTATGCCTCTATCGCCGCATTTGATGGGGTCTGCACGAACACGTTCGTCGAGTATATCATTGCCCTACCTTCACCGCGCCAGACCTGCTGGGTGAGCGGATAGGCTGGTAGCCAGTCGCGGGGCATACTGTAAAGCGTCTTATAGCGATACCCAAGTTGTGTGCTGGTGAGACGATGCGACCAGTTAGTGAATTGGACGTTGGTAAGCAAGCCAAGACCAGCAGAAGGGAAGCCAGTTACACTCGTGTAATTGGAAACGGCATACTTAATTTTACTGTCCAGATTCGTCATCATCGGATAACTCGTTCTAAACCCTATCACATTTGTATAGACATTCGTATAAAGAACCGCTGTCCAGTTCGTAGTTACCACATCATCGTTCGTGACCACCTCGGACTCATAGGCGTTGCTATACCAGCTTTGCACTATTTCCGGTGGGGCTACAAAATATCCATTCGCGCTATTAGTGTAATGGGTCGCCAGGCACCGTTCCATCGTGCCAAGTGCAATCTCTATCACATCCACCTGATTCACGCGCTCTCGCGTATTGAGGGCAACAAAAATAGTTGTCGTTGCCAGTGTTATGCCAGTGGCGATTTGCCATCGATACTTGATGTCTGAAAATCCCCATGACATTTAATCTCTCCCAAACCCACCAGTGAAGTGCAAACGGTTTTTCGTCACATCAACTACCTCTGAATCCGCATCCTGATTTGTTTCAGGCATGGCTGCTACCCATTCAGGCTCTGTCGTGCCATTAAGATAGTTTTTCAAATACCGCGTGGTGCGTGCAGGAACAGTCAGCCGTTTGCCTCCGATATAGGAATAGTCAGTGGTCATCCCGGCATCACCGTCAAGCAAATCAGGAATTATCCGCTCAAATCCTTCTGTGGTAGGAAGGAACTCATTGCCAGCAGCCGCATTGACCAACGATGCAAGCTCTCGAATCTTATCTTCCATTTCAGCGAGCTTTTCTTCAACTTTCGTCATAGTCAATAATCCTATGGAAATTCTACTTCTGTCCAGTCGCCAGCAACGGTAGGCCACGCTATAGCCGTTACCCGTTTAACGATATAATAATCACTTCCTATTACCCTGACGCCGGAACCTTGAAGCGGATAAATTCCGCCATTTTCATTGTGGTCAATATAATCATACGCATTTTCGCCATTGCGCGTTTGTAGAATATCGTATGTAGTTATGACATCGAAATAATAACGAAGGCCGCCGAATGTGGCAAACTGACGCTCTGTGATTGTCAAGTCAGTATTTTCAAACTTATCCCAATCTCCTCCGCTTGCGCTGCCACTGTATGCCGTGCGGGTAAGCGTATAATCGAATTTCTGAAATTCGTTTTTCTTGGCACTGACACTGTTTTTTGTCGCGCTAGTAAAATCGGAAACATCAACGCTTGCGGCATTTTGGACGCTCTTGTAATAGGACGTGCCATGTCTGTCGGTATATGAAACCCAGCCTGTATCAACTTCATTTGACGTTGCTACCACTGCCTTCGTCTGCCATCTGTCCTTATATGGCGTAGAAAGGTTTTCGCGTGATACAACCGTTCCCGCGCTTGGATCATCCGGTTCAATAAGTGCTGCGTCTGCTGCCGTATTGGTTGTTTCTACGACCTCGCGTGAAGCGGTCTTATCGTAATTGATTGTTTCCTGATTTACCGCCGTTCGGGTTTTGGTATGAGTCTCATTCTTTCCAGCTTGCGTTGGGCGGTTGGCGTGTTCTAATATTTCGCCTGCACCAGGAGACGGTGACGCAAGCGCATCACCTTGAGTATTAAGTGCATCGGTAACTGTTTCGCGGGCCGTTGTTTCATAACTGGTTGCAGTCTGATTCTTTACGGTTCTCGTTTCTGCTTCTGTCCGCGTCTTGCCTGCATCGGTAGGAATGTTGGTGTTGGCCTTAATTTCGCCAGCAGCCGCGCTCGGCTCTCCGAGCGGAGCAGCAGCTTCCGTATTCATTACTGAAGTTTTTGATTCAGCCGCATTATCTGCATAACTGGTTTCGGTCTGATTCTTTACGGTTACTGTCTCGGCTTCCGTGTGCGTCTTGCCGAAATCTGTAGGTCTATTAGAACTGTTTTTTATTTCGCCAGCAGCCGCTGTTGGCTCTCCGATAGGAGCGGCAGCTTGCGTGTTCGACACACTTGCGCTTGAGCGTGCAGCGGAATCCATGTAGGAAGTTGTAGCCTGATTCTTGGCCGTTCTTGTCTTTGAGTTGGTGCGCGTTCGATCATAGTCTGTCGGTATATTGGTGTTTTCAACAATCGTTCCTGCTGCTGCTGAAGGTTCTGTCAATGGCGTTTCGTTCTGGGTGTGCAGGACATTTGCGGAAGATTCAGCGGCGCCATCGGCATAACTTGTTTCTGTCTGGTCTATCGAAGTTTTAACGTCTTCCGCTGTCCGGTATCTGCCACCTTCGGTAGGCGTGCTCTGGTTTTTCTTGATCTTGCCACTCTCTTGTTCGGGATTGGATAGAGCGGATTCGGCTTGCGTATGCAACGTTGATAACTGTGAACTTGCCGCATCCTTGCCATAACTTATTGCCGTTTGGTCGGTAACGGAAACTTTGCGCAATGTAATATCACTCGTATCATCAGGCTTGCGTTCAACAACTCTTACTTTCAGCTTGCCAGCCTCAACATCACCTATCGGCAATTTGCTTTCGTCAGTAGTATTCAGCACCTTTGATTCGGAAGCCGTCTGACTGCTCTGCTGGTTTGCCGTGTATTCGGTCAGCGTCTGCTCAATCGCCTCTATCTTTATTCCGACTACATCGTATGTTCCGTCAGAATTATCACGTGTTACCCTGAACTGATACCTTACTCCAGCAGAGCCTTCGTCATAGCCGGCTTTGAACGTGGTTACTTCGGCCAGCGAGATATGCCACTTAAAAGTTGAGGTCTCGCGGTGCGCCGCATCTATATCGGTTACCGCCACAAGCTCATTAGCATCGCCCGTCTTGGTCAGCTTCTGGTAAATAGTGGTTGACCTGTCGGGCAAGGCATCGTCTTCTATGATATTGCAATAAAACGCGCCTGTATATTTCACATTGTCAACCTTGGGATCAGTAACAGCAGCTTCAGCTACCTTAGCGGCGGATAATGTTTTAAGCTGTGTCGCGTCAATTTCCGTCCACTTCCTGATAATTGACACGTTGCCCAAGTCAACATCGTATTTGATGCTATGCAGTTTAGCTGCTGCGTCAGTGGCTGTGGTATTCCATCCCATTATTGCTCCCTATTCAGAAAACGAATTGTGAGTAAAATCGCTTGAATAAGCATATATCCTGCGAATTGACAAGCGCGACAATGACGTTATTTTGATTGAGAACGCCCTGCAATTCTCTTGGACATCAAGATCGGCATGAACACGCTCGGTAGTGCCTCTGTCATATAAGGCATCAATAGTCTGAGTATCATTCCAGCCTCGTGCATCCATTTGGATTGCAAACACTATTTGCCCGTTAGTATCCTCTGTCGTATGCTCAATTTCAAACGCCAGCCTTGAAATCGTGAACGGATTGCCCTCTAATTCTTTGCCGGTCATACGAAGCGATCTTGACGTGTAGATGAATCCGCTCGTTGAATAATCAAATATCTTCTTTGCGGCAACGTCATAACAGCATTGTGCCGTTTCGTCTGATGTGCCTATTATGTATTTCTTTTGGTAATCTGCGGTCAATATCATGCTCTTGAATAAGTCCGAACCCCTTATCGGTAGCGTTAGCTCCACTACCTCACCGCTCGGTGCGACCGCGAACAGTCCGTTTGCATTAGACACATAAGCTAGTCCACCAAGTGAAACAGCATGAGTAGCCGTGCTTATCAGTGCATCTTGAATAATATCGCTATGAACATAATCCGCATTATGGTTGCTTGCGCTCGGAATGATATATGCACCCGTTGACTTGAACACTATCATTGAGTCGCCTACAGGAAGCATTTTCAACAGCGAATTGCCATCTTCGGGGAAATCCAAGTGGCTCAGGTTTTGAGCGTAATATGCGGTTGAGTATTCGGGGGCGCCGTAAATCAGTTGGCTGTCTGAAATTCGCCATAGCCTGTTAAAATGCCACTCGTAGGAGGTCTCTCCTATGGTATAGGTCTTGACTATAGCCGCAGTTCCTGATGGGCATGAGCCTGTGGTTAATTTGCCGGTTACGTCGGCTTCAACTCCGTAACAGTTCGGAGATTCGTGAAAAACAAGATCAGTTACCGGCGAACGAGTATTAAGCGTTGGTGGAAAGTCACCGCTTAATAATACCCACGAATACGAGGAATCTAACGCCATTATGTTTATCCTTCATTTACTCCTCGCTCTTATAGCCCAACCCTATAATATCGTTTGACGGATTATCATTATCGTCAACTTCCGACTGGTCTTCACGTTGGGTTAATATCAGCATATCCCCTTTAGCATCGTCCCAGTCGATCTTTGCGATGGCAATATGATCCGCTTTGCCAGCTTTCTGTTGTCCGATTTTGAGCAGATGATATGTTAAGCCAGCCGATAAAATAAGGGTATGTTTCTGATCGAGTTCGGAGATTGTTTCATCGTGAACAGCAATATGCGGTATGGGAGAATCCAGGTCGGCGCAAACAGTCAATTCATCAAGAACGTGATTTACCGATACAACAAAGTCCTTATCAAATCGTTCATTCTGCGTTGATGTAGTGAACTCCCTTACCTTATCCAAATAAATATCCTGCAATTCTAAGGACATCGCCTGTTTCTCCGCAAAGAGGGGAGCCGGAATAGAACCGGACTCCCTTCAACCTTTCAACTCGTTACGGAATGAATATAATCTCAGTGGCCGTAACATTTGGTCCAACAGCCACGTTGATATAATTCGTTCCTGTAGCCGTCGCTGTTATCGTTGCTATGGCTGTTCCATCGCTTGCCGTCACATACCAGTAGTTTGCCGCAGCCAGAACTTCCTCAACCTGCGTTCCGGTAGACAGCGCGAGGGTTTCTATGTTGTTCGTGCTTGCCGTTCCATAAGCCGTCTCGCTCATCCATACACGAGTCAGTGCATAACCGGTCTTGGTAGTTCCGCCAACGTCCTTCATCGTGATTGCATTGGTCACAATCAACTGAGCCGAGGCAATCGCGCCATTAACCGACGTTGCACTTCCGAAGCAATCTTCGGGCTGAGCCGCCGTGGTGCCAGCAGCCGCGCCAGCAATCAATGTAGCAGCCACCACTCCTTCATAAGAAGTCGCAGTGAATGCGCCAGCTACGCCTACATTATCTTCTGTGAACGTCAGCGTGTCAGCAGCACTTTGGTCTATCGTGGCCCCGCCATCGAGCAATATATCATTGTTGCATCCGGTGATATAAATACCATTAAACCAGTCTTTACCATTGGACTTGATATATGCCGCAGAGAAATTGGCGGCTCCAGCTATCGAAGCGCTTGCTCCTATCGAAGAATCAAGCGTGATTCCTGTAACCTGCTCCGTCGCGCCAACTGTGAACGTATTCTCTGACTCAACCGTGGCTAAAATAGCGTCAAACGTGCCATTGTCAGAGAGTACAGACGTACCGGACTGTTCGGCATAAGCCCAGAGTCCAACATGAACGCCATCTGCGAGGTTGGCTCCACGAAGCCTGAATTGGCTTTCGTGACCTATCATAGTAACGGAATTGACTTGGTTCGAGCTACACAGCAAGCGAGTGTATTTTGCCGCCAACACCTTGCTGCCAGCAATCTCGGTTTTGACCTCGTTGTACTGCCCGAATCCAGGAACGGTATTACCAGAACCATCATCAACCAGACCAACGTGTTCACCAGTATATCCCCATGCGCCAATGTCAACCATTCCCGCCGCATTGATAGTGAACGTGTCAATGGTTCCATCTCTCACAGCAACCGTGCCAGCCTGTCCAGACTTGTCACCAACGGCCAACGAATCAGCAGCAGCCGATGCAAATGAAGCATCTCCAGGAGTCGTTCCGCCAATAGTGCCAGGAGCTTTAAGTGCCTCTGCTATGCGTGCTATGTCAATGTTACCGGAAGCAATGTTGCCACCAGCAATATTCGTACCCGCAGACAAGTCAATAACACTTACTACTGAACCAGCCGTCAAGTGAGCCGCATCTAATGCTGTGATAGCTGAACCATTGAACGCTGCCGCTGTCGTGCCAGCCGCCAAGTTCGCCATATCAATGTTCGTGGCTGCGTTGATGTCTATAGCCGTGGCTACTGTGGCCGCTGTCAATTTTGCCGCCGATACATCATTGATTTCGCCATCGCCGACACTCAACAGTGGCAACACAACCTTGCCGTCACCCGTTCCGTCAGCAACAAACGTATGCGCCGTTACCGCTGCTGAACCATAGTCAATACTCGTCGCTGTCGTGTTACCTATATCCAGCGCACCAGCCGTTTTAACATCAATGCCAGAACCGGCAGCAGCCGTATAAGCCGTAGCGTCAACCGTACCGTCAACAATCACATCACCACCAGCGGGATCAAGCGTAATGTCTCCAGTGCTATCAATCTCACCTTCGATATTAACGATACCATCAGCCACCGACAGGCCATAAGCACCAGCCGCAGTAATTACCAATGAGGCTTCAGCGGCCGCATCAGCAAAGGTGCCAGTTCGCGCATCCGTTATAGACGCCATTGGAACACCATCCGCGCCTGTAGCATTGGTCTGCGTAATGACTATTTCGTGAGTGGTAGCCGTCAGGTTAATATCAACGTCATTGTTGACTTCCAACTCGCCATTGAGCGTCGCCTTGCCTGTTATCTCCAGAGTTCCGGAAAAAACAACAGCATTGCTTACGGTAATGTTCTCTACGTAAGTGATTTTGTTAACTCCGACAGAAAACGGATACCTTGCTCCACTTGGCGACAGATTTAAAATATACGCTGAAGCCGCAAAAACCGAAGTTGTTCCTAATAGAAACAACACCAGCATAGCGATTAACGAGCTTCTTCCCTTTTCGCTCGCCTTGCCTATTTGTCCATCACCGTCAATATCCGCACCATGAATATTTTCGAGCCAGTTTTTTATCTTTCTCAATGTAAAGGCTACATTCTTCACACCTTTCTCCAGACTCTCCACTCTCTTATCCATATCATCCTTTTTTTCAGTCATATTCCTTCTCCATTTGGGTAGCGGATGGAGATGGGGAGTTTCAATTATCCCCATCTCCGTATCCGCCTTGGTTATTTTATCTTCTTAAGCACCGAGATTGCCATACCAGTTCTTTGAATGAATGCACATCACTTCAGATGCCATTCTCAAGCGTTTGCCCATTATCAGTTCCGGATTCATAGTATCCGAAATCGACGCATATTCTGGCTTCACTCGCCATACGATCAGGAATCCTTCATAAAGAGAAGGCAGATCGCCTCTTGCATACCAAGCATCTGAGCTTGTCAGCCAGTTATACTTCGTGGGTTTAGCATCGCCCTGGAACGGATTCGTCGCGTTAAGCGCGTTTTCAGGAGTTTTGGGGCTCTTGAGAACGTGCATCACATCTTCATGTAATGCTGGCGGATATACGATCTCAGACAAGTTCATAGGAGCCGGAAAACCGCGCTCGTCCGTCCTGTTCTGGAAGTTCTGCCACGCCGTGAAATACGAGCCGCTCGTAATCGTTCCTGGGCTTGCCGCGAGGTTTGACCATGATCCAGCCGCCTGATCTTCTTTCGGGCGGGCGCTATCAAATATAGCCATCCCATCACCGGCAAGTATGCTCTCGTCGAACCCGCTATTAAACAGGCTCGCATACATATACTCTTCCTTGCGCAATGACGAATTCGGAAGACCCGTAAGCATCTTGGTAATATACCTGTGGTCCTGCGATTCTACTGCCGTCTTGGTCACGATAACCGCCGAGCGATACTGATAAATCGTAACGCTCTTGGTGTGCCCGACAACAGGCGTCAGAAGCGGAATCCTGTCCGTATCCGCATTCTTCATCGGAAGCTCAAGGACGGAACTCACTTCCCCTTCCTTAAAACTCTCTCGATTCGTCTTGCGTTCGGCAAAAAACGGCTTGCCCTGTCTTGGAACCTTATCGGACATCATTCGCACTTCGTCAAACGTCCGATTATACAGAATAGACGCAGCCGGGACATCCATGATGCCTTGACCCGCCTGCCATAATGTTACTGCTGAAGCTGCCATGTTATGTTCTCCATTTTTTAATTAAACCATTTTCATTATCTCAACGATACATTTGCCTGGATCATCTGCTGTCGCGTTTCTCTCTGGTTCGTATGTAGCCGCTAACCTGACGACTTTGAATACATCGTCATCGCTGGCAGCGAGATCAACAATATGTGTATGTGCGGTGCTTACATCAAGGTCATAGGTCAAGCCTACATTGGCAATGCCTACAGCACCCGTACAATACATCTCAAGTTGAACTCCTTTAGCCAGCCGGTCAACTTCCACATTCGTATCATCAACTTTCGTGTCACGGGTCGTCCTGAATATATGAGTGGGAATCTCTGTAGACGCACACACGCTGAGTGTGCCACCTGAAAAGATTCCGAACTCTCCGACTTTCCACGTTTGCGAAGCAGCAATAGGCAATGTATCCCGTTCAAGGCCAACTCGGTTTCTACCGAAGCTAACCACTTTTGGATTTACTGCTGTAAATGACATAATTGATTCTCCTTGTTATACCAACTTTTGAATCTCAACTATGCACTTGCCTGGATTGTCAGCCGTGGCGTTGCGTTCAGGCTCATAATCTGCGGCAAGCCGCACGACTTTGAACTCCGCGTCAGCCGTGGCGCTCAGATTGACCGCATGCTTGTTAGCTGCAACAACAAGGTCATAACTGATCGCGAGATTGGCTACGCCAACTGCCGCTGAACAATACATTTCCAACTGCGTTCCGACTTCCAGCCTGTCAACGGTAACTTCAGTGCTATTCTCAGCTACTGTGCGCGTGTTTCGGAATATATGCGTGGGGATAGCTCCACTTCCTGCAACGGTTAATTCACCGCCGCTGAATATACCGAACTCTCCTACTTTCCATGTCTGAGAATCGGCAATAGGCAGCGTATCCTGTTCTAAACCCACCCGATTGCCACCGAAATTGACAACCTTCGGATTTACTGCTGTAAATGACATAATTGATTCTCCTTGTTATTGAACTGCATCACTATTTCCGTCAGTGATAGCAAACTCATTTTTCGTTTCGTTTTCGACCAGTCCATCGGCTTTAGCCTGTTCGTCCATTACCATTAGCCGTTCTCTTGATGCCAGAGATGCACGTTCAATTTCCCGCTTCTGGAATTCTATTGGGCGTTTGTATAACAAATCTCCAGCATGTTGAGCATGTTCCCCTTCATCAATAACGGGAACATAGCCCTTGGCAATGTTTTCTTTGTGCCTTTCCGCTCTGTCGAAGAAAGTTGACATTTCGGGTGGAACAGAGCCTTTTCGCCCCTGTCCTTTGTCCGATGTCGGTTTTCCACTCCAGAATGCGGCCGGCACGAGCCGCCTCACAAGCGTTTCGCGTGGGTCAACATATTGCGCTCCCACGCGCACATTCCTTGGCGCGTCCTTTCGCATCTGCTTTTGAATGCGCAATGCCTTCTCGGTATCGCGCTCCAACTGCTCCGTCCTTATCGAGTCCAAATCAGAAATATCCAGTTTATTTTCCATTTTGTTCATTGTTTATGTTCCTTTATTAACGAGGCTTTTCGTTACTGAATTTCGTATGCGTTTTTGGGATTCTTCGTCTAAACCACTATCTGAAATATACGCTTCCATTTCCGGAGACAGCCTTAACACTCTCGGAGCTGTATCCGAGTCTAAATGTGTTACGCTCATTCTGCCTGGAATCCCAGCGCGTTTTTGAGGCGGTTCGTTCAATTTATTAGCATCCTGCATATTCTTCAATAACTTTCTCGCATTATCGGTAGATAAACTGTATTCCTGTTTGAGATTTTCTATTTCTTCCTTATTCTGCGTGAAGTCAGGATCGTGTTCCTCGATCGCTTTCTGGAGTTCGGATTTAAGAGCCGCAATCTCCTTTTTATTGAGGTCAACAACATCCATCAAACCCTCTCGAATAGTATCAAGAACCGCTTTCGATCCGCCTTCTTCGAGCCTTACGATTATTTCCTCATCACGTTTCTTCTGATTTTCGGAAGTAATATTCTCATAATTAGGCTCGTTCATGCGTTCAAGGACTTCGAGCTTGGCTTTCAAAGCCGCGTTCTCCATAGAGACCTTGGTTATTTTGGCCTGCTCTTCCTTGAAACTCTTTTCTGCTGCTTCCGCGTCGGGGAAGTTCATCAGAAACGGTTCCTTTTTCTTAGCCTTATCTTCCTTACTAGAAGGGGCTTCTTTCTCTTTCGATTCGGGATTATCAGGATTATCGTCCTGAACATCTGCGCCTTCGTCAGTCTCTACTGGGGCCGCGTCAAGCGGATTGTCGCTTTCAAGACCATCTACGTTCATACCTTCTCCTTTGAGTTTTTGGGTCTCTCAATTTTGAGAGATTATCCTTCTGTATTCTCATTTACTAAAAAACGAGAATAATGTCAAGAAAAAAATAAATATATTTTTCAGTCCTCCTTTACTAAGCCTATGGCAACATCGTATGCGTGACGGATATTGCCTTCCATTGTTGCTAACTGAAGTAGCTTATGATATGCACCACGCGACATACTACGCATTTCCTCAGATGCGGAAAGGGACATGCCTGAATCTATTACCTCGTCTTTTTCCTGTTCCCACATTTTCAGAAGAATCTCCCATCCTTTACTGTCGAACAGTTCGAGCAAATCGTGAACTTGAGATATTCTCACGCTTATTCCAAGTTCGAGTATTTCCACAATCTTTTCGTCGTCATTTGAAGAAGCCATGTTATCCCTCCTTTATGCTGTTGCTCCACCCTCTCCACCAAGCATCTCGCCTGCCAACTCGCCTGTTGACTGTGGCGGCATAGCCCCTACTTCAGCGCCGCCGCCGCTAGGTTGACCCATTTGCATTGCCTCTTGCATCTGCTGTGCTTGAGCGGCCTTATACTGTTCATGTAGTAATATGTGCATTTCCGCCATTCTGATTATGTTCGGATCAATTTCCTCCTGCGGCAATAACTTATAGTTCTCAAGCTGACTCTTTATGACAGGTATATGCACGTCATGGTCGTCCGTCATTTCGGGCAGCACTTCCTGACCCTTTTCAAAAATGAGAATATTCTCATACCATGCGAGTCGTTCCGCGTCCTTATTGCCGGACTCCGGGAAATACTTATCAAGGTTCTGCATTTTCCTACTCCGCATTATATCACGCCAGAATTCAAGTTGGCCGCGCCTGCCCATGATTGGGGCTACGAACGGATATGCTACGGAGATGAAGTTATTCTCTTCCTGTCTACGCAGCACATCACCCTCGAACTGACCTATTGATACTACCCTCGTCTTGAACTCACCATATAATGTTGTTGGTTTGACAGGATATGTCTGTCCAGACTCGGAAATCTGCAATACTCGGTTAGGATCTCCGAACTGACGCCAGAGTGATGCTGTCATATTGGCAATCCACGGCAGATACTGGTCAGATATGAACTCTGCATCCTCAATAGCTGGCTTCATGGCCTGATTCATTACTCCCTGATATTCCGTGCTGGTCGTTCTTGCACCAGCGAACTGACCGGACATTGCCTTATCTGTTCCGGCAGTTTCGTTGAAATCCTTTCTTATATCATTGAGATGGAGGAGAGTATTAGTTGTAGTATCGCTTATGGCAATTTCTGATAATGCCGTTTTGCTTGTGCCACCCTTGACCCAGAACACCTGATTGCCCTGCCTGAACTTCAGATTCCGACTGAGCAGGTTGCCCTTTTCCGCTATCCACGGTTTTCTTGTTCTGAGCGTTTTATTGTCTATCATTTCATTGATAGTAGATGTTTCTTCTTCATACAGACATTCGAGCAAAGTGGCATATCCCATTCTTATTGCGCCTTTATCGTCCAGATGACTATAAATAATCTTATACGGAAGCAAGCCATGATGATACGGATTACGGCGTAACTGAAGGCATACTGCATCCTGTTCGATATTACCAGCGAAGACGCATTGAAACCATTCGGGAACGGTATCTTTCGGATTCCACTTATTCTTTTCATCTATTGGCAATCTTATCCATACCGGCCACAACTCGAAATTTCCCGTCTCACGCGATTCCGCGCTCTCGCCCGAATCGGTCTTCCTGTCTTCCAGAACGTTGGAGCCTGTATCACTCTCGCTATGGAAATACTGGTCGCCGGTAAGCTGGCCTACATTGAGAAATTCACCATCCTTCTGTTTCTTGTAAAGATCTGATATTCCTTTTTGTGTTCTGAGCAGAACGCATTTTTGATCCTGAATATCACTTATCTGCGTATCGAAATGAAAGTCCTTCAAATCATACACACTTAGCGTTGGCCAATCTTTTACTGTTCTTTGCTTTTTCTCAAATCCAAATCTTATTGGCCTACCTTCTTCGTCAAACTCTATTGGAACCCTTTCTATTTTTTCGTCTGTAACGAAATCCCATTCTATTCCGATTGGCAATTGTCCATATTTATTTACGAACCAGAGCGAATCCTTCAGTTTCTGTTCGAGCTTATCCTGATCGAATGTATAACGCAACAACAGATTCTGTTCTTTAGCTACGCGCTCCGCTTCGGTATCATTGGCAAAATCGGTTGAACCTGGCATTGTTACATATTTAACTGGCAGTTCCGAGCCGTAGAACATTATCGCTTTCTGACCGGCGGTGATTATTCGTATTGCCTTATAGAAACTCGTTGACGATACGTTTGAGAGCGTGTCTTTCTGCTGGTCGGTTGCGCTTGTTCTGTTCCGTGTCTTGCTCACGCGCAACATACGGTCAGCCGATGTCATATCAGTCTCAAGTTGACTTCTCGCCGCTTGATTCCTGAACTTGACAAAGTATTCTTTTACCTTGTCTAGAACCGTTGCACATAAATCATCGTCGCCTGCAAGGTTTGGCGGCAAGTCAACGTAATCCCTTGATTCTTCAGCTTTAGGCGCAGCATCAGAATCTGGAATGGAAGGCGCTGCTGAATACGGTTGATTGGTTTCAGACTCTAAATCCAATGCTGCATTACTTGCTGTCTGTTCTTTTTCTGTCATATTAGTCCTCTATTTCTTCTGCTGGAATCATTGCTATTAGTTCTGATTCGTCAACTACTAATTCCGATTCTTCGCCGAGTCCGCCGCGCCACATCATATTACGCTTTGAAGATTCAGGCAGAACAACGAAGTCGCCAGGCTTAATCTGCATGTTCGCCCATCTCGCCAAATCCTTTGCTTTCAGGTCGCGCTTGTTCCCATTCCTTCGCTGGCCTACTTTAGGTCCAACAGCCACTACTTCCGCCCAGTTGGTGCGGTCTTTTGTCTGTTCACATAATGCGACAACAATCTTTCCAGCCTCATCTGTTATATCTGGTACTACGCATTTTCTTACATACAGATTATGACCAAGAACGCGCAGAGTATGTTTTCCTTCTTCGCCAACGTTCCGCGCTACTGTCTTATCCGTAACCTGTGTATCTTGTTCCTGTCCGTTCTTCTCTTGTAAATTCATTGTCATCAAATACCTCATTCCATTTATCGCCGAAGTAGACGGGCTGTTCAGATACCAAATATCTGAAACAAGCCATAAGATGATCGTCTTTAGTTATCGGCTTATCAGTTTCCTCGTTTATCTGCCATGATGTAATTTCCGATTGTAAGTGAAATAGATTATCCAGCACGTAACATTCGCAACCTCCTTTGTAATTGTTTTCATGCAAACTGAGCCAGCGTTTATATCTTTCGTCTGAAATAAGTTTTCGTTTCCACAATTCGTGCATTAGGTGTGGCCTATCCTTATCATATTCAAGCCACGCCTGCATCTTCGGTATTACTAATGAGAACGATTCCGACTTGGCCGGCGTGCAGGATAATCCGTAATCATTGTAAAGCTGGCCGAGGAGCTTGTGGCGCTCGTGACTCCTACTATTATAGCTATGCGCATCCAACACGCTTGAAAAATACACTTCATTTGAAAACTCCTCGGCATACAACTGAATATCCGACTTTATTTCATCGTCAAAATAGGAGTCAATTTTCAGACGTTTATTTCCACATAAGCGCATAATATTCTCGCAATGTCGCGATATGACGAGTCCTGACTCGTAATACTCACGATAGAATATCTTATCACCCCACGGTGTTATAGCGAGCCATAAAACTGCTGTAGGTTGTATTATTCCATGATCTATGCCACGGTATTTCGTCCAGTCTTTTTCTATTGGAATATCGGATGGAACGAGATGGAGCCGCTCATTCCAGTTTGACAGAACCATTGCATCCGAACTTTCCCAGCCGCCAAACCAGCGCGCTTCGCCCTCGCGCATGGCGCGCATGTCATTATTCTTTTTCGGGTTCACCACCCACTTGATATATGCTTTCTTCTTTGATTCCTCTGGAAATATGGCTTCCGGAACGCCTTCGGGCCATAACTTATATCTGCCTATTGTATGACCTTTCGTGTCAGTCCCCAAAAACAGTTTCTTGTGCATCCACTGACCCTTGCCGGTATCCTGTCTACCCTTGATTTTATGGCCGGTAAGCGTAAAGCAGGATTGCCAATTCTTTCTTGTTCGACCGCGTTCGTCATAACCGTCAAACTGCTTTTCCTTCATTTGTTCATCGAGGTGGCCACCATCGTATTGTCTACTCTCGAATACTGCCTGCGCCTGACTATACGCATTAAAAATAAAGATTGTTCCGCTTGACTGTAATTTGATTTGTTTCGTTCTGCCATCTCTAAACGTCAGTTCTTTCGGGGGCAGCCCCGTCTTAGCTTCTTCAGGATACAGGTCTGGGTCTCCATAACCAGGCGCATACTGACCGAGTTCATACCTTGGAAGCAACTTCAAATATTCCGGCCATACACTATCAGCCATGATTTCCCAAATAGTAGTTGCTACCAGCCAACGTTTCGGGCCTTCAAATTCGTGGTAATCTATTCCATGATGTGTGAATATCATCCATGTCGGGTCGCACTTGATTGTGTGCAACAGGCTAAATACCGCGCCATGACATGTGCCGCCTATCTGATTGCTCTTCGTAAGCATGACAAGATCATTTGTCCTGTCGTTAATGAAATCGGTGCCCTCGCAATGCGGAAGGAAAAATGAGAGTCTATTCCTTACAAACATACGATATACACGACGCAGTTCAATAGCGTATTTACGACTCGATTCCGTTCCGTTCCGCCATCTTTCAATATCGGAATCGCTCCAAGTAAGCCACTTGCCCCTAAACGGCATTTTATATTCTATGTCTTGCTTCCTGCTCATTTTCTTTTTTTCGTCGGAACAAAGCCGTGGTCAATAGCGCGCAGCAACCGCGCTTGCGACTTCGCCTTCTCGTGCGTAGTTGACCTTGCCTTGATGCCTGATGGAGTCAAAACTCGATACCGCCCCTTTTTCTTCAGTTTCAGTATCCTTGTTGGCATTCTCTTTGCTCCTTTCTAAATTACCTGCTTTTTCAATTTTCTCCTGAAGCAACTCGAACCTGTCAGCCTCTGATTCTGTCAATGACAATTCATTCTTCTTAGGCAGTGCTTCTGCCATGCGTTTCATTTCAAATAGAACTCCAAGCATAATTTTAACATCCGTAGTAGTTGAAATAGGAACCCTACACAGTGCCGAGCGCACTCTGCCAAGCACAATCATTGTGCTGTCTTCAAGTATATTTCTTAACACCTCGCCTGCCGACTTCTTCAAATGCTCGTAATACGGACGATACTTCTCTATTATCACCCGTACCTGCGCGCCTGTCATCGGTGGATCAATGCTCAATCCCACAACATCAGCAGTGCAAGAAACGGCTAGCATCAGAACCAAAGCCTCAAGGTCGGTCATCTCGACAGGGAAATCCCTTATCACTTTCAACGTCTGCGCTTTCGTTACCGAGCATACCGACTTCTCACCTCTCTTAGCCATCGCTTTCCGCGTATTCTCATTTATTGAACATCCCATAAATATTATCCTCCTCCTACTAAATCACGCATGCGCTTGACAATCGAGCCTTTTGGCATACCATCATCATCACCATACGCACGCGCCTTCATATTCGCATATACAGGAACGCGCCCCACATGACCGTGCGTGTCCTTCTTCGATTCGTGTTCCGTCCTCGCCACCAGCTTCCTACGCTCAACAAATAATTTCAATTCACCTATCGTCTTGCGCCGTATCCTCATCATCTTGTCAGGAAACCGGCCACGCTCATATTCTATTAGACCCACCCTCTCTAACCCAAGAAAAGCATTATGAACCATGCTTTCACCACAAAAACTATTATTAGCCCATGTCCTCGAACTCACAACTATCCAATCGCCCGGCGCGGCATGAACACGCCATTCCATCCAACTCACACAAAGTAAATAAAACCATAATTGCGGCGCACGCGTCAACCCACCAAAATACTTGCGCACATACCGCTCAAGTATAGCACGCTCACCACATCGTAAGCATCTCTCAGCAGGCTCCGGTAAGTTGCGCCGCTTCGTTGCCATACTATATCTCTCCTCTTCTAACTTTTATACCATTACACCATCATATAAATCATGTCAACAAAATAAATGAACAAAATTAAAATAAATACTTGACATGTTTCTCAACTCGTGTTATACCTATCTCAAATCCTATGGAATGGTTCCATAGGCGTGTAGCCACAGGATCACCGCATAAAGCGACCCTGTAGGTGAATGTGCGTATCTGCAACTGCATGTGCAGCCGCACCTCTGCGCCGGATAAGGAGATAAGGTGGACGGTAGGAGCTTCTATTTCATACACCAACCGTCGGACGTTATAGCCCAACATCGTAAGCAACCTCTCCGGCTGGATGCTCGTCAATGCCGTAAGGCGACAAGCACCCGTAGTTCACAGAAGGTCTAATAACCACTGTGACGGATGAGCTTAGTCCACGTTAGTAGACTACGGCAGCAATGGATAACAGAGGCCGGTGAAGCTCATGGGCATAAGCCCCTTGCCATCGCTTCCAGAGGCAAGCCCACCCTAAATTAGGGTGGGCTTTCTCTGTCTAAATACAGTCCTACTACATCCATCCTTAATAGCCTTACCATATACCCTAAATTAACCCCACTTGGTGAGACATATATTAACGTGCGTCAACGAGGGGTGGAGGGGGGAGGGTGCGGGGTATGAAAAGGATACGGGTGCTCGTCGTATAATAAAACTTATGTTACCTTTGCCAGTATGTGCAAGGCGTTGCGCGTGTGTGCATTACGCAACTGGACGCATGACAAGGCACGGTTTGAGCGGTCAAAACATGGTAATATGGACACAAAACAGGCTTGCATAGGCAGGGGTGTTGTGAGAGTTAACGTGAATGTGAACATGGCCAAGTCACAAACCAAAGTATAACGATATTGCCAAAGTATAACGATATTGCTATTGTGTGCTGCGTGTGCTGGTCGGGTTGTGAGTGCTTTATGCGTTGGCATGCTTGCTCTTATGGCTGATATGGGCTGGTTATGCTGGTAGATTGCCTGTCAAATCGTATCATAAATGCGAGAGTGGTTTCTCACATTTGCAATAATGGTATGGTTTTCGGGGTGTTTTGTGCGTGGTGAAAATAGATTGAAGATTGTTGAGTTGCGTATGATGTGCAGTTGCAATGGCTTATGTGTAATCGTATCAAACAGGGCGCGAATGTTGGCATGGTTGGTATGAGACATGCTTATATTAAAAGGTGATGAAAGAGTTATCAACACAATACAAGGAGGGCAGGAGAATGGGTAGAAGCCAAACAATACATGTTGTTGGCCTAGGCGAACCAGGAATTGACGGCGCGCAACGTATGTTTTACGCAATGTCACGCGCGGAAATGGCGCAACAAGTTGAAATTGCAAGACGGTTCGAGCATATCAACATCGTTTCTTGGTATAGCCAAACAAAAACGGGTGAGAAGATGACGGAGCGCGGGCCTTCAACGCGGCTGAAGCGTTGCCGGATATGCAATGGCAAGGCGCGTTATGGTACTGTCGTCAGGTATGACTGCCCAGTTTGCCGCGGTTCGGGATTATCCATGCCGGGCAATGAAAAGCGCTGGAACGACTGGCAGATTAGGGAAATGAAGAAAGAGTTTGAAGCGGCATAACAAACCGCGCCGGACGGACTCCGGCAAACAAGGGAGGGCAGGCCCATGACGAAGGATGAAATAAACGGACGGAAACAAGCATTAAAAACGAATCTTGACGTGTTTATACGGGACGCGTTGACAAGCAAGCCGAAGATTGATATGCTAATGGCTCACTACACAATGAAAGGCTTATATCATTACAGCTTCTATAATAGCATGATGATTGCGAGCCAGGGCGGGACGGTGTGTAATTCATACAAACGCTGGCAGGACGCTGGGCGGCAAGTGCGCAAGGGTGAGAAAGCCAATATTGTCATATTCAGGCCAAGCGGACACAAGGTCAAACAAACGAACGAAAACGGCGAAGAAGAGGAAGCATGGGTAACAAGCGGAGATCGTTTCTTTTTATCAAGTGTTTTCGACATTGCCCAAACAGACGGAAAGCCACTTGAATATGAACACAACACGGCGGGCGCAAGTCCGGTTACATTTGACAGGGCCAAGCAAGCATCAGAAAAGCTCGGTTTCCCTGTGCAAATTAAATATATGGACGGTGCGCGCGGCAGCACGGACGGCGCAACGGTCAGTATCAACGAAGCATCAAACGACATTGACAGGGTAAAAACGATGTTTCACGAGCTTGGCCATTGTCTGCTGAAGTCAACGGGCGAAGCTGGGAAAGCTCATAATCTGAAGGAAGTCGAGGCGGAAAGCGTTTCCTATCTGTGCATGAGTGCGCTTGGCATAAAATATGAACTGCATGCCGATTATGTTGCGAACTATGCACAGAATCACGCCGGGAACATCAATATTGACGGCATACTTAAAGCCGCGAATAAGATAATCAGATTGTTTGAATGACGGGATAATATAAACAAGGAGGTCATGACAAAAGAATATTACATCATGACACAGTATCAGCTTGAAGCCGGGGAATGCGTTGAAGAGTTGAAGAGTGCGCCATTGACGCTTGACGAAGTGCGGCGCAAGGTTACCGGCTTGGTCAATACGGAGGATGCGTTTCTGTGCAACGTGGCAAAATATAGAAGACTCCCGGTCTGGCCTGGTGCTGTATGCGTTGGCAGCGTGTCGGCTGATGAGTTCGACGGTGATGTTCCGGACTATGATTGAGAGTAAACAACACAGGAGGGATTGAAGATGAAGGCAGCAACGAGGTTTATCGTAAAAATGATTGAGTTAGGAGACGTATCTATACTGATGTCAGCATTAGATAAAGCTGAAATTGAAAGCAAGCAGAATTGGAAAAAAGAAACAACGACGTGGATTTTCGAAGACAGATCGAAAATTCGCGTTTGTGGTAGTGACGTGTCAATAATCAATCCATAACAACAGACCGCGCCCGGCGGAACCGGGCACAAGGGAGGAACGGAAGATGAATTTGAAAGAATATTGCGAGAAAAACGGGATTGATTTATCAAACGATAACATGGAGTTTTACGGGACCGGGGAAGTCCGGGAACTACATCAGAAAAATAATGGACAATACTTAGGTTGGAAATTGTCCATGATCGGGAATCAAACTGCGTTTCTTCTGGAAAATCCGGATTCACCTCGGTTTTCCGATACTATTGAAGGACTTGGAGAAGAGGACGTAATCAAATGGTGGGAGGAGAACGCGGAAAAAGCATTGACCTTCTGACGAGTCCTGCGGGACGAAACCCCGGTTAAACTGGGGTCGAGGTAACAACATAATAGGAGGGATGAAATGAAAAAGATCACAATAACCAATGAGTTTCATAACACGATCGCGCGCGTATACGTGGATGAGGATGGCTATTTGACACCCAGCCAGGTGCGGCGATTGCAAAATAAGCTGTGCGGAATTGATGGCTGCACATGCGGCGATCGTATCGGAGCACGGCCAAGCATGGCAGATGCAATGCCGGATGGCGGAGCAATTCTCAAATAACAACAACAACATAGGAAAACACAAGATGAAATGCAGCGAGATTAAAATTATGACAGTGCGCGAAACTGGCCCGGAGTATCACGTCACAACCCCGGCGGAAGTCCGCGCGTTCTGGGATTCTGAAATCACAAAGGCGGCCTGGTACGATCCCGAGAAGGAAATGGTGATCGTGTTGCTATTATCGGCAAGGAATCACATCAAAGGCTATAATCTTGTCACGCTGGGCCTGAACGATAGCAGCCTCGTCCACCCGCGCGAAGTCTTCCGGCCCGCAATCGTGGCCGCGGCGCAAGCCATTATCCTCATTCATAACCACCCAAGCGGCAACATCATCCCGAGTGAAGCCGATATATTGACTACGCATCAGATCAAGTCTGCCGGCGAAATCATCGGCATAAAGCTCCTGGATCATGTAATCATCGGCAACGGAAACCATACCAGCATGCGGGAAACAGGGAACTGTATTTAATAACAACCAACAACCAACAAAGGAGATCGGAAACATGACAGCACAAGAAACAGCAGAACGAGGAAAACATACGCCGGGGCCGTGGGAATTAGTATTAGAAAACAGGACGGCTCCCACTATTGAAAGCAAAGGGCGATATATTGCCCAAACAATAACATACGGCAACCCCGAAACAATAGAAAACTGGGATATTGCCAACGCACGCCTGATCGCCGAATGTCCAACAATGTATGATTATATATATGTGCAGGCGAGGCGCGGAGATATGCAAGCGCAAAAGATGATTGACAAAATCGGCGCCGCCGAGCAGGGATGAAGCACGGGATAACGGAAAACGGTTTTCAGCTTATGCTGAAAGAGGACGTTGGAATGAAAAGCACGGCAAGGATAAACATAATGATAAAACTTGACAAACTAAAAATAGCGTCACTGCTTGTCCTTACAATGGCCTATACAGCACAAGCGGAAACAGGCTGGGCAACCTATTACACTCGCGCATCCTGCAAGCATGAAGGCACGGGCGGAGCGGAAATCCTGATGGCGAACGGCAAGCCGTTGGACGATTCCAAGCCAACCTGCGCCCTGTGGCGTGTAGGAACTCATGGGCGGCCTCTGCGCCCTGATGGACGGATGGTTGTAATCACTGATACCACTACTGGTAAATTCATAACCTGTCCGTGGACGGATAACGGGCCGGGCAAAGGTGCGCGCAAACGTGGCGTTATAGTAGACTTGAGCAAAAAGGCCATGGTAGAGTTAGCGGGGACATCTGGTTTGTATCAAGGCAGGATTAAAGTCAAGGTAGTGTTGCCATAAACGAGAAAACATATTCTCACATTCTCAAATATGACGCGGTTTTAAGCATGAAAACAGGGGCTGAAAATAAAGTTCGCTTGATTATCAACGAGTTATGAATAAGCACGGCAAGTTGGCACGGATGATGCTCTAATAAGGTGCAATTGAAATAAGGAGAAACTATGACAAAAGAAATACAACCCACACCTGACCCAAACATCGGCAGAACGATAGTCGGGTATGTAACAAAATTTGACCTATTACGGATGTTCTCTCTTAGTCCTCTCGCGCATCATATACCTCTTAGGGCTCCCCGCGCGCTCGTATTTGGCAGAAGGATGGATGTGAAAAGCAATGAAAGCCGTTTTTACCATGGCGATTGTTCATATAAAATCCAAATCAAAATCGTCAGGAAGGTATAAAATGATACCCGAAACCATATTGCCCAAGATGCACTTCCGGTGCGGCAACCCCGCCTTAGATTCGTCCGAGGTTGTCGAGGTGGCAAAGGTGGACGTTCACGGGATATGGCTGATGTCTGAGGCTGCCGTGATGATACGAGATCCCGTCACGCGGGCGCAGCTCGTGGCGTTCGATTATGAACTTGTTGAGGAGGAAAAAATATGAGTAATGCAATGCGAGCCACAAAACCGATAAAAGCATTTAGAGCGAAGTTGCATAATCGCCGGGTGCGCGGCGGGTTAATGCACGATGGAACATTGGTTTTTCATTTCACCCGGTTGCGTTCAGATAAGACTATTCATGGAGAACATATACGCCTAAGCCCGGAAGCTGTGCTGGCAATGTTTGACATTATGATAAAGTTGTGTGGGAAAAAAGTATATGAGTTCATAAACGATAAGTATAAAAAAGAGGACAAGATGACCATTCAGGAAATGATTGAGAAGCTGTGGGGTGAGTATGATGATGTCGCGCTGCATGAGCACCACGGCGGGTTGATGATTGAGGTTAGCAACGGACCGCTTTGGGAGGGTACGTGGGAGGTGGTATCATGCTACAAAGACGGCTTGACAATGCAGGAACGACTGGCGGACTGTATCAGTAAACTGAAACCAGAACCAACAACAACAGGGAGGGCAAGATGAACGCAATGAAGTTGAATGGCAAGACGGCAGATTACGAAAGTATAAAATGGGTTGGAAAGGCTGTCAGCATAGACAACGCACGGGAAGCGATACAATATATCTCTATTGAAAAGAACAAAGACGGGACGATTGCCGTTGCCACGGATGGCCGGCGGCTGCATTGCGCAAAGCTGGAAAATAAAATAAAGCCTGGCTTGTATAAAATAGAGGCCTGCAATGCCAAGCGAATGTTTCTTGTGGAGCGCGAAACGGGTCTGACGTTTCCTGATTGGTTGAAAGTGATTCCGCCAACAGATATGCCATATAAGGACTGGCCCAAGTTTACAACAGGCAATGGAAACAAATCTTATCAAAGCCTGGAAGATTTCAGAATAGCCGTGTTTATTCACGGGCTGTGTGGTGCTCTATTCAATCTGGGCTTCATACTCGACTGCATGTATGAGCCATCAACGGAATACGGTTTCTTCCAGGCCGATGCAATTTCGGCAGTTCGCATCCAGAACGGTGAGAAGTGGACGCGGCAAGCGGTAGTCATGTCATGCAGGGTGGAATAAAACGCAACAAAAACAAACAGGGAGATAAACATGAGAATCAAAGAAATTATTAGTCAAGACAGGCGGGATTTTGATGCAATATATGAATGCGAACATTGTGGTGCTACTGAAACGAGTAGCGGATATGACGATGTTAATTTTCATCAAAGGGTAATTCCTGAAATGAAATGTAAAGGATGCGGCAAAAAAGCCACAAAAAACTATCGTCCTTTAACAACAAAATACCCAGAAGATTTTCAAATATGATTGGGATAACAACAGGGAGGGCAACATGAAGCACAGCAATAAATCACAGGCGATGAAGATTCTGAAATATCTCGCAAAGGGACGCAAGCTGACACCGCGCCAGACATCAAAACTGTTTGATTGCGACCGGCTCGGTGCGCGGATATTCGAGCTTCGCAAAGAGGGCTGGATCATCCACACGGATATGATTAAGACGAAGAGCGGCAAGCACGTCGCACAGTATTATATGCCATAACAACACAGGGAGGGGAAATGCCAATAACGGACAAACAAAAAGAGCTTAGGAAGAAGCATATAGGAGCGTCAGAGAGTGCGGCAATCTTAGGATTATCGCCGTATAAGACGCCCTATGATGTTTGGTTGCTCAAGACGGGCAAGGTCGAATCACCGGCAAGCGTTGGAGAGGCCGGCGACATTGGAAACATGATAGAGGATGGGCTTCTGGATTATGGTGCATCAGAACTGGGCGTGAGAATACTCAAGAACCAGTTTAGAGTCCACACTAACGGCATATTATCGGCAACGCATGACGCGCTGGTTGTGGATGTGATGGAAGGTATGGAGGCTAAGACATCCGGCATCATGTCATTTGCTACAAAGGATGAGTGGGGTGATAATGGCACAGATCAGGTTCCAAGCCATATTATTATTCAGTGTCAGCACCAGGCTCTTGTCAGCAATCTTGATCTTGTGCATGTTCCGGCGTTGATTGGCGGCAGGGGCAGACTGATGTTTCGCATTGAGCGGTCGGAGTCCATCTGCGAAATCATTCTTGAGAAGGTAACGGCGTTCTGGGAAGATAATGTTCAGAAGGACATACCGCCTGAAGGCACACCGAGCCTGAATATCATCCGGCTCCGCAAACGCGAGCCTGGATTGACGCTGCCTATCAGTGCGGATATTGTTCTTAAATGGCGGGATCTTGAGGCAAAGCGCAAGGAAGCAGTGAAAGCAGAGGATGAGGCAAAGGCTGCCTGCCTGTCCGCTATGGGCGATGCGGAAATCGGGGAAAGCGATGCTGGCAATGTCGTGGTGCAGAAGGTTGAGGTCAATCGGCTTGACACAAAGGCGTTGAAAGCCGAGCATCCTGACATTGCGGAGAAGTTCACAAAGAAGTCGGAAACAACAAGAGTGACGTTCAAAAAGGCACGATTACTCAAAGCATAGGAGGATTATCATGGCGAACATTCAGAAAAAAGAGGAACGATCAATCAAATCATTGCTTGTCGGAGATGAGTTCAAGATACAAGTCAAGAACGCACTACCAAAGCATCTTTCACCAGAACGATTCATCAGGATAGCATTGACGGCGTTGACCAAAACGCCGAAGCTGTTAGCCTGCACACCGGAGAGCTTCTTCCAATCCCTGCTGACATTGAGCCAGTTGGGGCTTGAGCCGGACGGAAGGCTGGCGCATTTGATTCCATACGGTAGCTCCTGCACGGTGATTGTGGATTACAAGGGAATTTGCGATCTGGCTATGCGGAGTGGCAAGGTATCAAACATTCACGCAGATATTATATGCGCAAATGATGTGTTTGAATACGACCGTGGGGAAGTAAAGGCACACAAAATTGACTTCAAAAAGCCGCGTGGCGAAATGTATGCCGTATATGCTATTTGCCGGTTCAAGGATGGCACGGAGGCTTCTGCGGTTATGACGAAGGATGAAGTCGAAAAGATACGCAAACGAAGCAAAGCCGGTCAAGATGGGCCGTGGGTTACAGACTGGAACGAGATGGCTAAGAAAACTGTATTCAGAAGGCTGTCAAAATGGTTGCCGCTTTCTCCTGAATATCGGGACGCACTGGAACACGATCACGACCAGTTCGAGCCGATCAATGTGACTTATACTGACACACCGCCCGAACGCGGGGTTCAGGCATTGGAATCCAAGCTGACCGAAAGACCATCAGCCGCACCAGAATCGGAAGAGCATGGCGCGAGTGCGAACACCAGCACTGAACCCGTGGGAACACCGGAACCAGATCCTATCCCGAAGGATGGCGGTAAAGAGCCGGACGTAAGGATCATCGGCAGGGTCCATGCGTTCAGCGAGAAGCCAACGAAGAAGAAAGGTGGGATGCGTTTTGGAATCCTGATAATAAGCAATGACAATACCGAAACATGGGTCAATACATTCGATAAAAAGCTATTTGATGTAGCCAACAAGTTGAAGCATAAGAACGTTGATGTTGTGGCAACGGCATGGCAAGGGGAATACGGACTCGAACTGGAAACCATCACAGAGATGTTGCCATGAATGACCCCGTGAGCGAGCTTGCAATGTATAAGGCCGCAGTGCGGGCAGAATGGAACGAACTGCATCATAACACGGTTTGGGATTTAGATCCGTCATGGACGTTCGCCGACCTGCACAAGGAAATCATGGAGAACCATAACAAAATAAAGGAAAAGGAGAATCATGCAGATCAATGACAAGTGGAAAATCGAGGATAGGGTAAGCGGACTCAAATTCGAGATAAAGATCGGCACGAAACTGGACGTGCTTCACATCGAATCTTTACCAGACCTGAAATATCCGGATACCCAACCGAAGATGAACCGCGACTTCTTTTTTAGGAAAGATGGTGGGTTCGATGGCACTGGATCGGTCGTAAACCAACCACCACCAATGCGGTGACTTCAGGACTGCCCTCCTGAAAGCCCACCCCGCAACGGCGACAGCGTATCGGGCGGGGCGGGTGAGGGGGAGCAAGGGATGAAAACATGAGCAAAGAAGAAATTTGGCAGGAACTCATCGAGAAGCACCCGGAATGGGCGACCGAAGGAGCACGATTCGCGCCTGATACGCTTAGAATGTTCTTCGACTTGGTATGGGACGAGGCAACAGGAATATGGGTGGACGACACATGAATAAAGCGCAACTATGGCAAGACATTATCAAGGAACACCCCGGATGGGCGAACAATGGCGCGCATTTATCGCCCAAAAGAACGAAGACATTCTTCTACTTGGCATGCGCCGAGGCGGAAGAATACAGGCTATTCTTCGGGTGGGGCGAGAAGAAAGCAGCCAATCGTGTCAGGCGCACGCTCGGGATGTAGGAATTGCCATCATGGCGGGGTCTGTGTGGACGCACAGCGCGTCAAAAGGGTTGAAAGGCATGTTTTCACGTTTCAGACAGTTTGAACAAGGATAATGCGTAATACGCATTTTAAGGGGGTAGTGGCGATGAAGTGTCCGTGGTGCAATGTCGAGTTTAAGCCGACGCGGGATTGGCAGAAGTTCTGTTGCAAAGAGCATCGAATCAAGTTTAACAGCATCCGGGGCTATGTGCTGCCGCCATTTCTGGACAAGGTGTTGGCGGATGTAGCCGATGGTCAGAAGGTGTCGAATCTTGAGATGCTGTGTAAAATACTGCATCAGACGCTTAATCCAGGACAACAGACCCTCTCAATGGAAGAAATCTATGGCAAGCCGATTAACCATGAATCACCCGCGCAAACATAACAACAGGAGGAAAAACATGAACGGAGTTGAACAATTCTGTATAAAACACAGAGCTTGTGACGATGGGGCGAAGTGGGCCAAGCAATACGCGACACTGGCTGACGTCTACGATAACTGCAAGCGCGGAGATTGGCTGATATGGATGCTGGATAAAGCCAACAAGATCGAGCTGGAGCAGGAGCGCCTGTTAGCTATTGAGTTTGCTGAGCGCGTATTGCCAATCTTCGAGCGCAGATATCCTAATGACGATAGGCCATGCAAAGCTATCGAGGCGGCAAAAAACAGTTCTAATTCTCGCCATACCGCGTATGACGCCGCGCGTGCCGCGTATGCCGCCGATGCCGCGTATGCCGCCGATGCCGCTCATGCCGCTCATGCCGCTCATGCCGCTCATGCCGCTCATGCCGCGTATGCCGCCGCCAATGCCGCCGATGCCGCCGATGACACATCAGCCGAGAGCAAATGGCAGGCAAACAGAATCAGGGAAGTAATATCAAACCCGTGGAGGACAACATGAACGTTAAAGACATAGTATCGGATTATCTCAAGAAGAACGGCTATGACGGGCTGTATAGTACCCAAGAGCCATGCGGTTGCTTGATGATCTGATACCTGGTTATGAATGTTGTGATTTGCTTCGGTGCAAACCAGGTTACCGACGTGACATTGCCGCAGATGATATATGCGGATGCGACGATCCGGGAACAGCACACTGGCATGTTGGGCCGGATAAACCCGTGGCCGGCGCGGGGAAGGAATAGATTCTGGTAATGAAATCTGTTTCGTTACCAAACCAGAAAAGTCAACAATAGCAAGGAAATCACGTGAACAACAACAACAGGAGGCAGAAATGAGCTTTGACCTGATAGCCGAGACGTGGAATATGCACTGCTTTATTAAGCTGGCGGGAATGTGGTGTATCACTGATGGATGGTTTTAGCTCTCGCTTTATATTGACAATAAGGCGCAGACATGGTGGCGCGATCATTACATCCGCGTGATACGGATAGCGGTCGGCGTGGCGCTCGTGGTGTGGGGATGAAAAGCAAAAGACCAAAAAAACGGCGACGATCTACGTTTATTGTTCATCGCAAGGATTGCGGTCTTGATAATTATGATACAAATGATAATCCCGCCCAACCAAATTCAGTGATGTTCTCTGAACGGTTCGGGACGTTGGAAGTGCCGAGGTGTATGTCATTACAGCAATTCTTAGAGATAGCATGTTTGTATGACGACAGATAAAACAAGGAGTCAAATGAAAATCGTTAGCTTTGAATGGAAAGATGCCTACGGTAGAGGCGGATGGTTTAACAACGATCAAATAAAACAGTTGATACAAAAGTTTGATTTATGGACATACGAGGCGGGATATCTTGTTAAAAAGACTAAGCGAGAGCTGATTATTTGTAGCTCATGGCTACAGGAAGATTCTGGTTGCGACCAGGAAGAAAAATTCGGCAACGTTCAAAAGATACCTACGACGTGGATACGCAATTACAAAGTCATTGGACACACTAATAAGAAGAAAAGAAAATGACCGGCAGGATGAAGGAGTATACCCCTATGTTAAATGAAAAACCAATATTGTTTAATTCCGCGATGATACGATCCATTCTCAAAAACAGAAAATCTCAAACGCGTCGGGTGATTAAGCCCCAACCGCCATCATATAATTGGCATCCAAAAGAACATTCAGCGCAACCATGTTATTGGATCGGATATTCAGACACCGGTAAATTGCGAAACGATGTTGGCGGCCTGAAAAACGATTGTGGATGGAAATGTCCTTTTGGCGCTCCCGGCGACAGGCTGTGGGTGAGGGAGACGTGGCGGGAAACATGGTCGAGTAGTCACAACCCGATGGATAAACCATCAAAACACGAAACAGGCGTTGAATATCGCGCCACATGGAATGGACGCCGTGATCCAGAAGCCCGAACAATCGTTACGAATGGTCCGCGATATGGCGGTGACATGGCTAAGGATGGTCATGTAAAATGGAGACCCTCAATTTACATGCCCCGCTGGGCCAGCAGAATCACGCTGGAAGTTGTCGGCGTCAAGGTGGAGCGGGTGCAGGAAATAAACGGAACGGATGCACAAGCCGAGGGATGGCCGCGAGATCAAGAGTTGTTTCCAACCGTGAACGCAGGATATAAGGCAAATTTTTGGTTCTCGAATCTTTGGGACTCCATCAACGCCAAGCGCGGATACGGATGGTCTGTTAATCCCTGGTGTTGGTGTGTCGAGTTTAAGCAACTGGCGACCACAGAAAGAAAAACATGAACAGAACATTTGACCACTTCCCGCAAGACGGCAAGTCCATCTGCCCTATCTGCGGGACAACCGACGACAAGCCCTGCTTCCTCGTGCCTGTTGACGGCACGGAAGTTGACGGCAACTGCGAGGCACAGCCCGTCCATGCGGCTTGTGTGCAGGATAATTTGGATCAGCTAAAGCTCAACCGCGAGTCGGGCATAATTTACATAGGGCTTTGGGCATAAAAAAAGATGAAAATAGTTGTTGACAATTTCGCGTGGTGTGGTAAGGTGGGATTATGCGATGGGATAGTGATATGAAAAAACAACTAAAAAACTTAAAGCTCCAGAGGGGATTCCTGCCGGGCGAAAGCCACGTC
>Ga0307928_10000488_pt1 | contig 29822 bp, 43 predicted proteins | sample AceLakmetagen232_FD_201815 | JGI IMG/M metagenome (GOLD analysis project Ga0307928, IMG submission 201815) | Saline water microbial communities from Ace Lake, Antarctica - #232 | ecosystem: Environmental > Aquatic > Non-marine Saline and Alkaline > Saline | place: Antarctica: Ace Lake... | reverse complement strand
CCCTCCATACTGTTTGCCCTGGCACCGTCGAGCGCAAAGAAGTTTTCACGTACAACGTTACGACCCTCGCGGCCCATTACCTCGACAACGTCTTTAGTCGCGAAGATAGCTTGAAACAATGCGTCGACCCGGCTCGCAATGTCGCCGCTAATATCAATTGTTATGCCCACCATTATGCCACCTGTAAACGCCCGTCGACAAGCTCGACACTATCGCCGAGCTGATCAAGCAACCCGTCGAGTAAAGAGCTCTGTTCTTTTGGCTGTGTGATTCCCAAAGTCTCATTGAACGGCCGAGACTGCGTCGGCACCTGTTCACTGGCCGAAACGATACCAAACTCGACCGCCTCGTCACGATCAATGTCCGCGAGATCCATACCCGAATTATAATCAAACGGCGGGTACGGCGTTCCGAACCGAGATATCGCCGACCAGATCGGCGAGTCTTTACGCGCGATCATTCGACCATTGAAAAACTCGCCGCCAGCTTCCGCCCAACGTCGCGGCCAATCGCGCGGTACCATACGCGAGCCCGACCGTATAAGTTCTTGCGCCGGGAACTCATCGAGTATTGCGCTCGTCTGACCTTGCGTCCAATTTCCGTAACCGTGCGCCATTTTCGTATTGGTATCAGCGATAAGATTTAGACGACGGTCGCTGGAAAGATCCTGTATTGTTCCGCGCTTGCCCGCGTCCGGCTCGTACCCTATCGAATCAAGAAAGCCTTTCATTTCTGTACGGAACAAAGACGGGTCAACAGACTCGCCAGCTTGCGCCGCTCGTCGTAATCCTGTCGCCTTATCGACAATGACAGTCGGCTCGATCAACCTGTTAAGCAAACGATCCATTTCGTCGAGTATCCGGTAATCGGTAACGCGCGCAGAAAACCGCGCGCGCTCCAATATATCCGGGCCAAGCTTCGCAAGCTCAACACTTGACAAAGACGTTGGGAACAAGTCTTTAACAAGCTGACTTCGCAACGCCTCCTCAAATGTTATTGGCGTATCAAATATCACAATTAGACTCTTTCTTTGTTCCTACCTGTAGCGCCTGTGCTATTCCCGGCAAATGGGATCTCCTTCGCGCGGGTCTATCGGTTGTTTGTTTGTTCATGGCGTGTGATAATTTGTGGAGTTTTCCTCAAGTCCCGCCGCTGCTAGTGCCGCTAGTGGATCGTCAGTTTCTACGATCTCTACGTATGGACGGTTGCCAAGCGCGGTCATTTCGTTGTCGATTTTGTGCTGCGTGATATCTTCCTTGCCAGCCCTGCCCTGTAGCTGACTGATTGCGAAGTTACTGACATACCAGATCTCTGTAGGGTCGTCTATCTCACGCCACTGCACCCAGCCCATCTGATCGCCTTCGCCGTCGCAGTACTGAACAAATAATCGTTCAACCTGTTTGCGTTGTTGTGTGAACTTGTCAGCCCTCATCCAGACAGTGACGTTCATATCCGCAAAGGTCATTGTTGCGATTGTTATCAGGCATATTGTTAGCAGTAGTTTTTTCATCACTCGTATCTCCACTTGGTTGCATTGTAATCAGCCAGCGCCTCAGCAGGGGACATGTTGGTACGATAGATGCGTAGCTCGCCTTGTAGTATTTTGCCATAAAATGCGCCTGTATGATTTACGCCTATCCTTAACACAGTGTTGCTTGTGTTGATACCGACGGACCCACCTGCTCTTGCCCATGAAGTAGGGACACCATTAATAGACAGAAGGCATGAATTGGTTTGCATAGACAACGTGACGGATGTATCGTGCGTCACTACAATATGGGTCCAAGTATTAGCAGTTATAGCCCCTGCTCCTGATCTCATTGCCTGTGATTTACTTTCCCAGTAAACATCCATTTGATCAGCAATATCAACAAACAAATCCATTGCTCGGTAATTGACATCAGCACCGTATCCGCAAATAGCTGCCGATGTATCAGATCCATCATACCTGACCCACGAAACAATAGAACGCGGCATGGTCCCATAGATTCCAAGCTGATTCGTTGATACCAAAACATCATTGACGCCATCGAAATGTTCACAACCGTAGTATGCGTTGCTGTGGGTTGAACGCGCCGCTGCCGTGCCTTGAATTACGTTGATTGGTGACTGCGTATAGTCCACGTAATTACTGCTGTCGTCAGGCGGTAACTCAAACGTGTACCAAGCGACGCAGTATTCTTCCAGCGAACTTTCAATCTTCTCACGCGACCGCCGCCGCATAGTCTCTGACCTGCCCCGCGTGTAGCTAACAGCGTGTGCCGTGGCTACTAGCCAGCACATACACAGCATTGTGAGTATGACCCGCTTCATTAGTTACCCCGCGATTTATTAGTGACGATTGCAGGAGATGATACCCACCACGTATCGAAGCCCCAATCTGTGTCGCCGACTGTCATTTGGTAGTAGTGAATCTGGTTAGTCAGTTGCGTTGGGTGTGTTGCCCTATAGCCCCATTCCCACGTCGTTACGCCGTTGACAGACGTGTGAACTATGGCATTGAGGTTGGTAATGTCAAATCCTGCTGCGTCGTGAGTGTTGGTGTATGGCGTCTGACTACCAGCGCCGCCGCCGGCCGCCACCGTTCCCCAGTAATTGCTTTCACCATCACCGGACGTGAGCCATGCCTGACCAGCGGAACCGTAGTTACCGTTCTCATCGAGTATAGAGCCCATGATTTGAATATTAGTTGCATAGCCAGCACCAACATTAGTAAAACCATAACCATCGTATGATTGATAGCCGGTGTACGCTACTGATCCGTCGGGTTGTATCGCGCTTGCCTGGGCGCTAAACGTCATTTCGACGCCATTGAGCGGCGCGCCTTTGTTGGCGTTATCACTTGAACATGTGAAGAGTAGCCAATTTGTGCCATTGGCCGGGGTATTGGTAAATGCTGTTGTTGCCGTGAGGTTGGTTACGTACTGGATCGCGTTTGTTACGTCGTACATGCCAACCTGTAGCGAACGCGGCGGACTATGCCCGGCGCTGGAATCTCGCGACGAGTAGAACTTGTATACGTATTCGGTACCAATTTCGAGATTGGTGTATAAGAGCGAACATTCTGCGTTAGCGGGTGTTAAGTGCGAATCAACGAACGTGTTTGATTCCCATCCAACGGCACTGTCAATCATGCCGTTCTCGTCGACAGATACCCATTCGGTTAAGACCGCGTCGACTTTAGTATTAAAGCCGTCGAGATCGGTCATGTCTGTTACCGACCCGTCAATAGCCGCTATGTTGTTGTATCCGATTGCAGCGGTCAGAAAAGAGGGCGAGCCAATATCGAGATAAGAGATTGAAGTACCGGCAACGTTTCGCTCAAATGCAGGCCATGCACCGCGAGTCTCGCCACCAAGCGTTATAAAATCAACGTCGAACAATCCGTCGGCTGGACTATTAGCTTGATCATATGTGCATGAACTATCTAACAATGCAACCCCGGCTTCCGCTTGAATGTCGTCAAAATGCGAATAGAGTGTTGAACCATTTGTGATATAAGCAAAATGATTGTGGCCGTTATACCCACTAACGATAACGACATTGTTTGCCGAGCGTATGGCACCGCCGCCCTCAACACTAAAGACAGCGGCCTCCGTGAGTGAGCTCGTCGACGCGCCTGTAATCTCAAATCTTGAACCCATTATTGTTTTATCTGTGCCAACACCTATATTTCTATACGCAAAATGCTGGCCAATGTAATCAGCATTCGGCACGTCCAACGCAAAATGAGAATTGATAATGACAACCTGACCAGTTGACCAATCAGCGATTACAGATAGATCCGTGTTTGTTGTGCTGGATTCTGAATACGCTTCAACACTGTACATGTGTAACGACGCGTTGTTTGTGAGCCATATAACCGAACCAGAAGCACGCGGAATACCCTCGAATGCAATCTCGACTTCAATTTCGACATTCTGCATTTCGACTTTGCCGCCGCGCACATTGATGCCTTTTTCCGTACCATTAGTATAGTCGGCAATCTCGATTCTTACATTACGAAAATAGTAGGTATCATCAGCGGCGGCCGTATCTGGAATCAACATTCCTCCCGCCGCTATTTCACCCTGAACATGGATATCAGAAAGCCAACCGCCGCCGCCAGCAAACGTGATCGCTACGCCGGAATTGAATATCAGACGCGGAGTATCAACGCTGGAATATCCCTGTAAATGCACAAACGCATTGGTAAAAACGATACCAGCATCCATACAATATTCGCCCGGACCAACGAGGACAACTTGCACGTTTGTTGCGGCGCCAGCGGATAACGCGCCAGCAATAGCGTTGGTCACAGTAGCTTTAGGTGTACGAATACTGCGACCGTCGTTGTCGTCTGACCCGTCGATTGCCACGTACCATAGACCGTTATTTGTCCACGGCGTAACGCCATCTGGCACGGTTATCGACTGACCATTGACCAATATTTCAGCGGCATAAATAGTGCCGCCAGCGTGGATAGTGCCGCCGGTCAACTGTTTTACGCTTACGTTGTCGACGTATACCGGGAAGCCGGTACCCGCGATAACGGTCAACACAAAATTGCTCTCGTTGATAGTGCCGACCTTAACAACCATTGTTGCTGACTCAGCAGTTACAAAGCTACTGGTCAACCCGCCAAATATTACGCTATTAGTTACAGCCTCGTTATTGATAACAAGATCAAATTGCGCCTGGTACGTACTGCCCGTACCTTGTGAAATATTATTGCTTGGCGTTAACGTGCCACTGGCGCCCGCTAAAATTAGAATAGTATTTGAATAAGTACCGCTCTGCACGTACGAGGCGCCAGAGAGCGCCCAACCGTCAGTACTGCCTGTAAAGGTACCGTTAGTTGTAAGCTCGGCGCCTGGCGTGCCGCTGGCAACGACTAGCGAGTTTAGTACGTTTGTTGTACTGACACTGCCAATCGTCGTCACAATGCCGCCTTGTATAACGTTGCCGTTGCCGTCGGTACCTGTCGCGCCTATCGACGTACCCGCGACGTACTCAGGCGACACAACACGATTGAACGTACCCGTTAGACCTATTACGTGGTCGATATACCCACGCCGCCACGGCCTGTTAGGATCGCCTAAATCAAAGCGTTGGCTGGTACCCGGTATATTGTGACCCCAACACTCGAAATAATTACGAAAGGCGCTATCGCCTAAATGGAAAATGTAGTACGCGCCGATACCGTCTGAGATATAGACCGCGTTTGTTGAGTATGTCCGCGTCTGCAACCATACCGAGCCCGGCGGCACAAGGTTCGTTTCGGTACCCACAAACGCCAAGCAGCCGTCATTCACGCCACCGCCCGCCCAACGTGTCGCGCTATTGCGGCCAAAAATCACGACGTTAGTGTCGGCGACGCCAGTGCCCGCGAATTGGCTTGCCTCGAAAATGCCGCCGTTAGAGATACCCTGTTCGGCCCAATCAAACCCGGCCGACGGCGTAACGCTCCCGTCACGCGCTAAATAGTCGGTTTCAATATTAGCGATCGCGGCCGTGTTCGTGGCGATCAATCCCGAGTTGGTCGTGATCCGCCCGTCGAGCCCGTCGACGGCGCCGGTCGTTGTAACGCCGTTATCTGCGAAAAAGTCGGCCGGGTATACAACAAGGTCGTTTATGTCGACCATAACGGCGAAAGTCTCTGCAACTGGCGTACTCGTTGGCGCGCTGGCAATTGTGTAAAAGTTTGTCGTTGGCGCGGCCCACGTCGACGTATTAGTGTTCGTCCCGTGCATACGATAGTAATAACGCACGTTCGGAGAAAGCGCTGTATTAGTAAAACTCACGACACCGCCGGTCGAGTTGATAACCGCCGACGTGCTCGACCATGTCGCGACGTTAGTTGTCGCGTCGAACGTGCCCCAATAGAAAGCGACCTGTGCATTAGTGTGCGCGTTCGTAACGATCGTCGCTCGCATTACAGCGCTCGTCGACGTAATACTCGTTGGGCCTGGCGCGTTAGTCAGCGAGAGTTGTGCAACGCTGTTGCAGGCTATAAGCAACACCGTTGCAATCAAGATTCTTTTTCGCATTTCCTAATCCTCCAGAACTACAATAGATTGCGCGCCCGCCGCGCCAACAATACCGATCGCGACATATACTTGCCGGTCGGGATTCCAGAGCTTTAGCTGTGTGCCGTCGAAAAGGTACTCGCCCTCGTTTTCCGACCGCAACACGTATACGGCATTACTCTCGCCAATCGTCAAAAAGTTTGGATCGTTTACAGGCGGCGTGCCGCTGGTCGTGTGTCCGTCTTCTCGAAATTCGAGAATACCTTTTGCGAGCGTTATCTCTCGTGTCGGCACGTCTTTTGTTACGCACGATATAATCAATGCGTACTCTTCCGACTTCTCACTAATCGCAATATTGGTCTCAGTATTCGTAAACGCGAGCAACGCGTGCGCGTCGGCCTCTGCGCCATCGTCCCAACCGGCCTTGTTCAAATCCGTCTTTATGTCGGCCGACGTAATAGTCTTTGTCATAGCAGGCGCGCCCTGTAACCCGGCGACCGTGTTTAGCTTTGCCTCGACTGTTATCGCGGCGAGGTTCGATACGTCCTCGATATTGTCCGCGTCGGCAAAGATGCCGAGCTCGTATTGACAGTCGTTTCCGCGCCATAGATTCGCGCTCGTGTTGTTGCGTACGTCAACGAGCGTTTGTTCTTGGGATAGATCGACTTTCAACCGTATACGTTTTCTATTTATTGGCATTTCCTAGTCCTTACGTGCTCTTTGACATTATGCCCGCAATGAGCGAATACGCGAAAATCGTTGTCAACCCTATCAGGCGCGGAGACACGCTCAACAATTGCCCGTTCGTCCCCCGCCAAACTGTCTCGGCGCCGCCAGCGTTAAGCGCGACAATTTGTAACGTGCCCTCGTCGGGCAACGCTAAAGGATGTTCAAACAGAAAGTTTTGCGCCGCGTGATTGCTGTCGTGTTTTCGGGTAACAGAGAAATTATATCGGTTCTGTCGATTGCCGCGACCGATCGGCTTTACGTAATCAGCCCGCAAAAACTGCGCAACCTGCACTTGCCGAGTATGGGTATAACCCAAACCCGACACGCTTTCGCGATGATCGCCCGCAAGCTCTACATTTCCGAATCTTACTCTCACTGTCTACCCTCATACGTCACAAATTACGGCGCTGTGGTACCGACATAGAACAGCGGATCAATAGTGCCGCCAGTCCATGACCGAGTCGCTATAAACCCGAGTTGACCTGCACGCAAAGTTACACTGCCAAATTGTAACGGTCCCTCTTTGGGCGCCGCGTTGTATATGCGGACATATACGCCGGTTGCGCTGATATTAAGATCGTTACTATTGCCATTGAGACTCACTCCACGACCAGCGCTCGCACCTTGAACCTGTAACAGATCAACGACGTCGCTCTCGTCAACCCCAACGGGCGTTAGCGCCGCGCTCGCGTCGACACCGCCTAGAGTCTTATCGACAAGCCCTTCACTATCGACGTTATGGTCGGTAATGTTCATGTTGAGATTTATTACAACGCCGTCGCTGCTTTGAATATCGTCCCACGGATCGACCGCGCCCCACGCGACCGTATACGCTTGCGTGTAAAGCTTTGTTTCGTCGAAACTGGTATCAGCAAACGCCTCAGTTTCAACGAGTAGGCGATGGCTCGTACCTGTCCACGCCTCGTCATTAGTACCGATCGCGACGAACGTTACCGCGCCGAGCAATGGCGCCACGGTCGAAAGCGTAATCGTCGGCATTTGCGTTATTGCGGCCGCTCTAAACGTAAGCTTCTTGCCCGCTAGAGTCTGTATGACCAGATCTTTGTCAGTGGCGCCGTACAGCGACGAACCGATTGCCGGGGTTGTGTGCGGGAACAATACAGACAAACTGTCCCACTGCGTCGGCGTAAACGATATCTCGACCGGCGCGTTAGACCAGCGCTCGTCAACCTTGCCGTACATGTCGACATTGACGTCGAAAGTCTCGGCGAGAATGTTCGCCGTTATGTCGCCAGCACTATAAAAGGTGACGCTGTTATAAGTAACGATGGCGGGTCCGCGTATAATAGTTGAACGATCTAATGACATGCTTATTACTCCTATGGTACTAGGGACAAACCCCCGTTTGTATTGAAATCACAATGATAAGTTAGCGTCGCGCCTGGCGCGGGCGGTTGCAGAAAGAAACCGGCCGCGTTTATGATCTCGTTGACCTTTGGCACGTCTGTTACTTGTAAATGATGTAGGCCGTTCATAACGTGTTCGACGACTTCCAATCCGTCAACGTACGTCCCTTGTCGATTGACCGTCGCGTTTTCGCTAACTTCGACGGTCAATCGAATATCCTCCAGATATGGGCCGGGCAAATTCGGCTTGTTTACTGTGCCGCCGCGCATAAGAAACAAGACCGAGACGCCGAGTCTATCTAGCGCCTGGTCAATCTCGTTTTGAATCTCGCCGGTATCCTGCACGAGAATCTTAACTTTATCCGCGTAAGTGATAAAGAAATCGAGCGTCGCCAAATGCGCGGCCGCCTGATTATAGATCGTTGCAATTACCGACGACATACTCGTTACCCCTCGGCCTTTGCCGTTTCAAGCTTTGGCGCGTTCTTTGGCGCGGCCTCTTTCGTAACGGCCTTTTTCTCGTCTGCAACAAACCGGCAACAGCGGAAAATGTGCGAGTCGCCAAAGATGTTATCGGTTCTAAACTTGAGCGATTTATCGCTCGCCATAATCCCGACCGCTGGCGTTGTGCGTACGGTCTGTTTTTCCTCGCCTGGTACCATGATATAAGCAGGCACTAGCGTTAGGTCAAAACAGTCGACCGGCTCGTGCCCTTTTGTCAGACACTTTTTACCGAGCTCGCGCACGTTCACTTTATAACCGGCGGTTTCGAGCCGCTTAACAATAATATCTCTGTCTTTCTTGCCTGACATTTTACAGACCTCCCATGCTTTCGCGCGTAGCTTTGCGCGTTGTACTTCTTACTACTTCAACATCGTTTCCCGCGTCCGTTCCGGTCGTTGGATCTTCTATGGCAAAATTACAGCCCGCGACTTGTTCGAGCACCTTGATCGCCGCGTCGCGCTTGTCCTGGCGATCCTCGTCTAAGAAATAACCCGGCACGCGAACAACTATGTCGCATACAACGATCATTGCGACCGTTGTGATAAGGCGGTCGGGAATAGTGCCAGCGTCGCCGAGCGTGTTCTCGGAGCAAGATCCTATGTAACCGCGTGCGAGATCCATTGTCGCGTCAATCGTAGGCTGTACAGGGTCGACCTGTTCCGCCTGTAGCGCGGCCGCACGTAACGAGGCGAGCTCGGACCCTGATATCAGTAACAAAATATCATCCTCAACTAGCGCGCGCCATGCCATAACGTAACCCTCCAAAAAAGGCCGCGCGCCCCTCACGGCCGCGCGGCCTTGTGTAACCGTTTATTCTACGTGGTGAACGGACCCGGTACCGGAGCTAAACGCAACCGCCATTTCGTCAACCGCGAGCTCGACGGCGGCGCCTTTCCAGTAACCCGACTGTGCAAAGGCGAGCAAGTTAGTCTCCTCCGACCCGTTGACAATATAGAACGGCGCGCCAGCGGATACGGCCGACAATGTACAATTATTTGTATTGCCGCTAGGCAGTCCAGACGCCCGCAAGACGTTGCCGCCTGGCGAGAGTGTAACGACCTGTTCGTTTGTGACTGTCTGTACCGTAACAGGCATAATAAAATCACCTGTGAGCGTGAGCGAGACTGCGGAGACCGCGCCGCTACAGGTAACACCGCCCGCAACATTGAGCGTGGAATCAGCAGTAACCGCGCCGACAGCGTGGACAGTACCGCTTGCAGTCAGAGCACCGGCCGCGTTAACGGTCGAATCGAACGTTGCGGCGCCCTCAACATCCAACGTGTTTGTAACGATCTGCGACCCAACGGACGTGGTATCGTTGCTCGACGTCTGACGTATTAGGAAATCGGCCCTAGCCTCCTCCGCGCCAAAAACGCCCGTCAATACGGCAATAAGACCGGCAACCGCCAGCACAACCAACAAGCTCGAAAACGAAACTTTCTTCAACATAACAACCTCTTACAAGTAACTAAACATTGCGACGCGCCGACAAGCGGCGCGTCGCGCTCTGCTACTGTCAGCTAACAGTAAACATTCTCATACCGAGCGAGCTTGTTACCGCGATAAGCGAGTAATGCTCGACACTGACGTCGACGGTTTTCATCTTGCTATCGTCGACAAACACGCGGAACGTGCCGCCGCCCTCGGGCGGAGTAATGAAACGCTTGACGTTGCTCGGGTCGTCTTTGCTTATGTCCGCGTCGGCGTAGTACATAAAGACGTAATTACCGAGCATCTTTGTCTTGTTCGCAGAGCCAGACTGATACCGTGTGCGTGACACGAAACCACGATCGGCGCCAGCAAACACAGCGGCCTCTTGTGGAGTCAGAGACGAGCTCGCGCCCTGTCCGGCCTTGTCCTGTGCTCTGAACGATGTTAGTCGCAGATTCCATGCGGTTTCACCGTAAGCGACCAGATTGCTCTGGAAACCGCGAGCGTCGGCGCCTGTAACCATATCGGTCAAGATATCTGTGTCGGGATCTGCGCTCGAATCCCATGTCTTGCCTGTATTCGAGGCGGCGCCAGCGATCAAGGTTACTGTACGTAACAGCTCTGATCGCAATAGCCTGTTTTGCAACTGGCGGACAGCGGACTCTTGCGAGCCGTCGACCATCTCGTCACGGTCGAGCGTAATCGTGAGCCCTTTATTGATCGTGCGAGCGTCAACACTTGTGCCTTTGAACTCGACGCGCTGGAACGCACCGCCGATTGCACGAATATCGCGCTTTGTATCGACAAAAAACGACTCTCTATTGGTCGCGCTCTTGTACTCAAACCGGCGAGCCGTGGGCACGGGCGGCGCCAACATATCGAGCTCAGCTTGCAAGTTGTTTGGGTCGGTCCAGCCGATAGCGTACTCGGTCAACGCTTGCGAAAAGTTTACAGCGGTAAACCGTTCCTCATTCGAGAGCGACACAACACCGGGCACTCCGACGTCGTCAGCAAAAGCGCTCGGCATATCCGCGTCGTTAGTCATAATCTGTCTTTTCTGTGACATGGTATTCTCCATTATTATTAGCTTATTCGTTTGAGTGTCTCTCTAGCTCTCTGCTATGTCGCGTTGTCTCTATTACGGCACTACAAAGCCAATAGGGAATGCGGGCTCGATCTCGAACTCTATACCATCGCCAGACGCACTCATAAGCGCGCGACCAACAAGATAATAAGTGCCAGCAACAGCGGGCTCGTTTTGTACTTTGCCGTCAGCGGCGGTATAGACGAGTTGTCCGTATGTAATCGCCTCGCTCGCGACGACGAGCAATGTGCGATCGCCAGAACTCCCGAGTAAGGTCAAGTTTGTTTCGATCTCGGCGGCGGCGGGCTCGTCGGTAATGACGCCGAGCGGCAAGTCGTTTGCGCCACATAGCGCAAAATGATCAACGTCCGACCCAAACTTGCCGAGAGTGTATCTCGCTGTTATCGCGGCGTCGCTCAATTTTGAGATAAGACCGCCCTCGAACGTGCCTTCGCCGATATTGCTAAATGACCGTATACCGCGCAAAGCGCGAATGATTCGCTTTATTCTGTTCACTGTTGAACCTCCGTTATCTGTTTGCTAATTACGTTTTATGACCTTTAGCGTTTTCTCTCTCTCGCCGCGTGCTGTCGATTACCCCTCAAACAAAGTCGGATTGCGCTGCTTAGCGATTGCCCATGCGGCGTCACGCGACATTTTCGGATTGCTTGCCATAACCTCGTTGACGAGCGTTCGTATCTCGTGACCTATCGAGCCGTCGAGTTGCCTGTCGCCGCCTGGCTTTACTGCGGGCCCGGTCTTGACTGACTTCTTATCCTTAAGCGCCGCGACACCTTTGTCATAATCATTACAGAGCGCAACAACGGTCGCGACATGCTCGGCGAGTGTAATCCGCCCACTGGCGACCGCCTCGTTTGCGATTGCCTCGTTACGTTCGCCGGTAACGGTTACAAGATTCGAGCTTGACGTTGCAAGCGCTGTCTCGGCGGCGGTACGCGCGGCGCGCTCGTTTGCCATTTCAGCGGCGGCCGTTTCAGAGACACCCTGCAACTCGGCGAGTTGTGCCTCTAGTTCGGTAACGCGCGCTTGTGCGGCAACGGCGGCACTAAGCGCGGCCTGTATTTCCTCGTCGGTCGCGGCCTCATCTAAGCCAAACATTGCGATTAGTTCTTCTCTTGTCATAGCATTTAACTCCTCGTTACTGATTGGCCGAACTGCAATATTTGGCCTGTTTGTTAGTCCGGCGCTTATTAGACTGATCGGCGACCAGACCTTTACGCCATTCTCGCGACCAGCCGGGACAGCGTCCCAACGTGGCGAGAAAAATCGAAACCGCTTTTCAGCGATCAACTCAAGAGCTTCATTTGACCACGCAACGGTCAATTCGAGCTCGTTTGATAGAGCGGCAATGCTCGTAATCCAACCGTATGCGCCTTGATCCTTGTCGCGATCGCGAAAACGCGGGTCGTCTGGATGGCCTTTATAGAACGGAAACCCGCCGAACGTGCCAGAGTGTTTACGAGCGACAGTGGCGAACTCGTTGCACAGAGCTCGCGCCGAGTCGATATCTAGCCGCTGTACTTCTTTGCCACGACCGCCCGATACTGGATGGTCGCCGTACGGTATCGTCAGGCGAGCCGGGTTGTTGTCGTCGAGTTGATTGCAAAATGCGACAAAAGGCGACGAATCGCCCTCGTTTGCGAAAATCTTGCGCCGCGAGGGATACAATAGCGCTGCAACCCCGTTGCATTTTGACGAGGTACTATTGCATTTTTGCGACCGCATGTTTTCGCCCCACATCACCCATAGAAGAGATAAAAACGCCGTACAGGCCATTCTCGCGTGTTTTAACATTTTGCTAATCCTCGGCTTTCTTGTCGTTTTTGGGTCCGTTCAATTGTTCGTTTATCTGGCGCTGTGTTGATTCGTACGCCTGGTCGATTAGATCGTGATCGAAATGCAGGCAACTCGACCCGGCGCCGACCTCGGGCCGTATGATCCGTATGACGTACCCTTTAGCCTGTAGCGCAACGGCACGTTCGAGCGTGCGGCCGACTTGATCTTGTATCATAGCACTCATCGCCATTAAGAAACGGGATACAACCGACTCTCGCTCGGCCTTGTAATGCCAGCTCGGCGCGGCAAGTAATAACCAAGTCTCATTGTATGCAGCGCATATCTCCTCGCACGGCAACGGCAAGTAGTCGACCGGCCCGCCGTCGGACCGGCCTTTGCACGGCAAGAACACGCCTTGTATCGCCATCGACGCGTATATGTCGGCAATCTTTGGGCGAGTAACGTCGATCGACTCGCCGGTCGCCTCGTTGAGTACGCTCACTTGCAATGGTTTTTGCTGTTCACGACCAGATAACGAGCGGGCAATGGTAGTGATCGCCGGTCGGGCGTCCATAATCGACGCACGCTTACGTAGCTTGTACGCGAACCGTTTGCGGTATACGTCGCGATCGTTCAAACCGCTTACAATGTGCCAAGCTTGGTTTGCGTCGAGCCCGTACGCGTCGAGCGACGATACGAGAGCGCCAGCGCTAGTACCGGCGCAAGCTGTCGAGACGATACCGCGCGACTGTAACGCGCGCCAGATCCCGACGTGTATATCAACGCCTGGCATACCGCCGCCACTGCGTACGAATAGAATACTTTTCTCTTTAGACATTTGGCTCTCTCTCCTGCAGGCCGAGACCGGCGCCGTTGAATAGCGAGGCGGTCAATATGCCTTGTATGGTTTTCTGTGTTGTGTCGTCTTTGAACATGTCTTGCAATAGGTCGGGTAGTTCTGCGCGTAGTTTGATCGCCTCGGCGACCATCTGGCGCTCGTTAGTGATCGCCAACACGTCGTTGATCCTTGCACGTACGGCGGCGAGCTTGTCGGCCTGTCCCTGTGCGAGCTCGGCGGCGCCGTTCTTTTCGAGCCGTTCGGTAACGATTCGGTCGGCGTCGCGTAGCGTATCGTTGACATTCGAAAACGGGCTCGGAGTGGCAGATTTGGCAGGCAGGCCGACTCCGAGCCCTGGCGTGGTGACGATTCGTTTAGCAAGTATCTCGCCCTCCTCGGGCGTTGGTCGAGCGTAGCGCTCGTTTAGATCGTTGACAGAGACAGGCACTCCGCTCTCGATCAAGAATGTGTCGGTTGCGATATCTTGCGTAATGTTGCGGCGATCGGGCCTGTTTAGTTTGAAATACGCGCGCGGCACGTTCGAGCCTCGGTACCACTGAATTACAAAGCGATCGACTTGCTCGTTTAGAGTTTCCGAGATCATCTCTGCGTCGTCATCCTCTAGTAACGAGCTCTCGTCGGCCTGTATGCTCGCGCCTGTACTGTCGCCGCCGCCAGTTGCACTCATGGTCGAGAGATCCGCGCCGCGCCATATCGCCGTTGTTGCGCGATCCATACGCTCGACAAGCGGCGCGTATGGCGTAGCGTTTCCGCCCTTGAGATCCAAGACCTCGATACCGTCGCCGATATTGAGCACGGCGGCAAAGTCGTTAGAGAGAGCATTGACGGCGTCAACAAGGTTATTCCATTCGGTCGTGCCTTTGGCGGCGCTAGTGCGACCTATAAAGCCGGGCATACCGTTGCGCTCGTTGAATATGACCCAGTCTTTAAGGCTCAACACTTTGTACATATACGCAATGCTCGACGCTTCCATAAGACGGGCGCCAGCTGTTACGAGCCATTCGCCTGCTACAAGCGGCACGCCAGCTGTCGCGTTGTCGGTCGGTAAGTATCGGAGCTTGCCAGTTGTGTTTTCAAAAAACCATAACGGCACAAAAGAAAAGAGCGCGGTCAACCCGGCAACGCTCGGGCGCATAATCATTTCGTGACTGGCGAGCCCTTTGCCGGTTGCGTCCATCATCTGTTGTATAAGCAATCGCACGCCGCCGAGCTCGTTACGGTTGATAGCGCTCGTCGCTTGCAAGTTGTTATAGAAGTATTCGAGCGCTTTCTTGTCGGCCTCGGCCTCGGGACTGTCGTCAACGGCGACGATTTCCCAACCGTACCGAGAAATGCTCTTATACCGCTTTGTAACAACGCTCGCGTGTATGTCGTCGCGGCGCCTGATTGCTTCCCATGTCCGCGCGGCCGGGCCGATGTTGCCCGCGTAGAAACTGTTGATCTGTTGCGTCAAGGTCAACGGCGTTAGCGTTGAGATCGGATTAAAGCGGGTCAACGTCGATCGTCTTACTCGCTCTGTGTCAACGACTCCATTATAAGCACTCACATTATACCCCCGCTAGTACGCCGGTTAGCGACTCGGCCGCGTTGTGTAATTGGTTCAAAGTCTGTGCCGCCGTCTTTACCAGCCGCCGCGCCAACAGTCATCGCCATTGACCAAAACTCGTCAGCATGACCGCCCGGCCCGCGATCGGCGGCAAACCGTATCGCGCCGGTCGACGTTGTCTCTTTTTTGATAGCCCGTAACGCCGACTCGACTTTAGGCGTACGCTTGAACCTTATCCGTACATCCTCGATTCGTGTTCGTAACCCGTATGCAAGGTCGCTCTTTGCCTGATTGGTAAACGTAACCGCCTCGACCTTGAACGAGCCGAACCGCTCTTGCGCCTCTTCTGCGAACTGCATACCGAGCCCGGTATTGTCAATCTGTCCTCGGCGCATTTGCGGCAATTCAAAGTAGGGCCAAAAGGTCGATTTCTGTTCGCGAAAAGTCCTATTCTGCAACGACTCGTGTGCTCGCTCTACTAGCACGCCGCCGACGTGCTCGAAAACGTACAGGTCGGATAGATCGTTTTTCCGTCCCATATCAAGCCCGAAATAGAGAGGGTTGTTGACGCGCGACAACTTTTGCAACGACCAGTCGCACTCGACTTTCGCCTCGTCGACGTCGAAATAACACTTGCCTATTTCATCGTATCCAAGAAACGCCGTCGCGTCGTCGGACGGCTTGCACATATACTCTTGATTAAACGTATCCTCGTCGGCGCATTGCGAACGGGTAAAGTCAAAGTAGTCCGCCTCGACCATGTCTTGCCGCTCGTCGTCTTTGGGCAACTTCTGTTGCAACTTGAAAAGAAAACCGTCGTCGAGCGCGTCCTGTAGCGTGACAGTGTGCAAGCTAAACCCTTTGGGGTTGTCGCCCTTGATCTCTTGTATAAGCGTATTAAAGTAGTTATCAGATCCCCTGTGCGTGCTGAACATTTCCAGTTGGCCGCCCCACGTAATGCCGGGGTACGCGATCGAATACAGCGTGCGCGGGTCGGGATGCAAAGCAAACTCGTCGAGAACTCTGTCGCCACGCTTGCCCGCTTGCGCGTCGGGATTACTACTCATGGAATGGATACGCAACCCGTTATCGAATCGCAATACGTAGGCGCTATAGACTTTGTCGCCCTCTGTAAAGACACACTCGCCGAGATCCTTGGCGCCTATATGCAACATGTCTGCAAAGCTCTTGCAATCTTTGAGGAATAGCCGCGCCTGTAGCTCGTCGCGACTACTGACCCATGCGTCGAGTGTGGCGTCGTTGCGGGATTTGCGACGAACAAGGGCATAAGCAGTTGCCCATGTCCAACCGATTTGACGCGCCTTTTCGGCGATCTTCAAACGAGTGCGGTCGAGTATCCAGCGAGATTGGTACCCGAGCATAAGCGTTTCGAGATCCGCTGGCTTATTCTGTGCGCGTACAGTCTTCATTATAATAGGTTCGCTTTACGTTCGATCTCTTCAATAGTCGCTTGCGAAATGCCGCCTTTGCGCTTCTTGCCAGTACTGGCGAGCTCGGCGATCGCGTTTAGCTTGTCCTCGTACTGTCGCAGTTTCAGGTCAAGCGCTTTCTCGTCGTTCGCCTGGTCGCGCGCCTTGAGTACTAACGAGAACAATTGCTTTACGGCCTTTGGGTCAACGTTCGGCGCGATAGCGAGCTCGAACGCCTTTTGCGCGAGCAACTCTATTGTTGCATCCTCGATCTGTCCTGGCGCCGCTTTGGCGTCAACCGCAATACTATTCGCCATTGCAACAGCGCGGCGCCGCTTCTCGATTACGGCGAACGGTACAACGTCGTGATAATAAGTCGACAGCGACGAGAGCGACGTTTTGACGCCGTACTCTTTCGCAAGCAACTTTAGTACGACGCGATACGACATACCCGCGAGCAACCAATCTTGCAATTGCTCCGATTGCTCAGGCGGCAACCCGTGCAACTTACTGTCTGATCTGGCTTTACGCTTTGTCATAATTCAAGGACGCGCGAACTAGGCCGAAAGGAAAAGACCTAGCCCGCGCTATGGATAGATTATAAATCCTGTGTTGGGAACTTTGAACGTTCATACGAAAAGACCACGTCGGCCGCCGCGCTAGTAAACGTCAGCGTCGGAGTAAAGTACATAGTCCCGACCGTGTTACTCGGCACGGTGGTCGTTACGGTCCATGTACCAGCGGTCGCAACGAGTACCGTCCCGGTAAAGCCGATCATGTCAACAACAGAGCTCGCCTGACTAGCGTCCGCAAGCGTGCCAGTAATAATCATGTTTGTAAGCACCTGTACCGCACCGTCAGCGTCTAACGCCGTAGCGTTTATCCTAATAGAGTTTTGTTCGTAATAGGCAACGTCAGTAATTGAGACAATGCCAGCGACCGTACGGCTATTCGTAACAACTAATATCGCTGGCGTAAGCTCCGCGCGAGCGGGCGAGCCGCAAAACATCATCGTAAGGGCGATCACAAACAGGACACCAATCGCAAGCGCGGGCCACGGATTCACAAGGCTCATACGTTGTAGTTTTTTTGTCATGTTATCATTACTCCTTACTGTAGCGCGTTGCGCTCTGTGTTGCCGTCGGCGGTTATGTGCCAACGACGAACTTCCGACCCAACGGGCAACTTGAAAGATACGAGGCCGAGCTCGCGCAATGCTTTAAGTTGCGCTTTCAAACCGTCCGTATCAACAATGCCGTCGAGCATAACGTTTAGCTGATTGCAAAGTATTGTCTCTTTCAGGCCAAACGGTTGACACTCTGACAGCGCATTGAGAATCTCGACTCGCACTTTCTCTGCCTGGTTATCACTCATTAGCGGGCGCTCGGGCTGACTCTTGCGCTTGATTGATTTATTCATGTTCTATTTCACCATGTCGACGGTACCTTTTAAGATGCTCACTTGTTCGACGAAATGATTAACGCGGGAATGCAGTGCGCTCGCGCGTTCCTCGCTCTTTTGGTCAAACGCGTCAAGCCTATTGCTGATACCGCTCGCAAGCTCGGCGAGCCTCTCGTCGGTATGCTCTCGCAATGCTGTAATATCTTCGCGTGTTTTAGACTGTCCACCTGCTAACCCCTCGCGCTTATGCTCACACGTTTTGACTTGGTCTTTTATCTCTGCCTTAGTTGCGTACTCGGCCTCGATCGGCGGGCGCCGCCGGAACGTGCGAATGATGCTCGTAATCTGCGTTGCAATAACTAACACGAACGCCGCCGCCGTCAACCATCCTTGTAAGTAGTCGCCCCCGACTTGCGCTGTTTGCAGCACTTGCCCGCCCTTTCTTAAGATGGCGAACGGGCCTCGTCGACCCGCCGCCAAACAACATCAACACAACAGAGAGAGAGATAAACCCTGTTACAGCAACCAGATTACCACGCACTCCCAAAACACCAAAAAGCTATATTGGTAAAGTCGTAAGTATTTGCGGTATAACGAGCAATAAAACGGCACCAGTGCCGTTTTGCCCTGCAAAATAGTGCCGGTTTTGCCGCCTGCATTTCGTGCAACTTAGGGGGTTGACGGCATACGCGAATTGTATTACGTTTTGTATTACACGCAACGAACAACGCAACACGAGAGGACGAGAATGACAAACTTTCATAAGCTCAATAACGCGGCGCCGCCGTTTACTTTTCCGAAAATGCAACCGCTCGCCGCTCGCGATATGCGACGCCGCGATTGTGAACGGTCGCGGGCGATCGACGCTTGTGTCGGCGGCGAGTGTTGCAAGAACTGCGAATTATTCACCGCGCCTGGGCGCCTTGACGACAAAGCAGACGAGCGCGACAGCGCGTACTTGAACAGGATAACCAAACGATGAAAAAGAAAGACGAAACCGTTATCGCCCGTATAAGCGCCACGCTTCGCAAGGCTATGTTGAAAGCGTGTTGCCTCGAACCTATCGAGAGTCAATCGGATTTTGTACGCGTGGCGATTGTCAACGAGATCAAAAAGCGGCGCGCTAATGAAGCATAACGACGACAAGCAACCGCGTCTCGCAATGGACTTACCGCCGCGAGAGATCCCGTTCGACAAAGACATTACCCTCGACGATAAGCGCCAATTCTTCAAACCGCAAGACGTCGCGCATATGCTCTCTGTGAGTAACGAGCACGTTCGCCACCTGTTAGAGTGCGGCAAGCTTGAGTCGGTCCTTATCGGCGAATCTGACGACCCCGAACGCAAGCGCGTAAGAGTAACTCGCCGCTCACTAAACATCTTTATCAACAACAGACGACACAACGCATAACAACAGCAGGAGAGAGAATGAATAACGACTTAACGCCGAATCAATATCTTGCGCTGATAGGCTCGCGAACTATAAGCACTGCCACGCACGGCGCAAAAATGATCTCTAAATCTGTGCCGCTACTTGTGTTGTTTCTACAAAAATACCCGAACATACCGACGCTAAAAGAAAACCTAATACTACAGGCGAGAGCCGCAACGATCGTACAGCAACAAGACGCTGTAAACACTCTATTGATCTCTCTCGGCGAACAAATCTTGCCGCTATTAGAAAAGCAAGTCGACTTACACAAAAGCAACACAACGCCACAACCGGGGTTATAGAATGAATAAAAGAGAGAGACTCATACGCACGCTTGCCGAGCGTCATACGAAAATGTTGCCGTATCCGTTCAACGGCGTCGGCCGATTACCTGGCGGCGCTATCAGACGCAAGCGACGACTGCGAAAGAAGTTTAGTAAGTTTCTCGTGGCGGTTATGTTTCACCGTATGGACTACATTCGGTCGTTGAACCGTCGGCAACTGCGACGCCTCGCCCAATCTATGACCGGCGCAACGCTCGTATTTGACGGACTGACCGCCGTCATAAAGGATGCGTCGGTACGATTCGACGACCTCGGCGACGCTGTCGCGTATGCCCTGTCGGACTGCTCGCCGTCGCCATTCATCAACAAGCGCCTACCGCTCGAAAAATACCCGCCAATGCCACAACCGGAGTTATAGAATGGACATTGATACAAAACAAGAATTCGTAGAAATGCTCGGCGGCGTCAAACGAGAGCGGCGCATTGCCGACGACTTGCTAATCGTTATTGACGGTATGCCGAAAAGCTTACGCTCGGAACTGCTACAGTATCGGGAGTGTATGCGTAATTGCCTCGATATCGCGGTCAACTGCGCAGAGACAATGATTAACGCGATCGAGTACGAACAGAGCGGCCCGGCAAAAGAGTTAAGCGACCATTGGGCAAAGATATTCAAAACGGGCGACGTAACAGAAAGCGAAAAAGGATTATGACCAACACAGCATTGACCAAGAAACAAACGACCGAGCTCGACCTTATGGCGCAAGTGATACGGGCCGACCTCAATACGATAAAACTACTCGGACAAGAAAAGGCTTTCCGCGCTGTACGGATCGGAGCGGCGTTGTTGTACGTAAAGAAAGTGTTACCGCACGGCGCGCTCAAATGGGCAACGGCAAACTCGGACCTGTCCGAGCGCTCTTGCCGTATGTATATGAAACTCGCAATAGCGTACCAGCAAGAGAGCCAACTCGCCGACGCTCGCGTTTATAAACTGGCGGCCGCGAACGATAAGACGGAAAAGAAACCGGCTTGCATACGCGATGTAATAAAGTTTATCGGCGAAAGAAGTCTTAATGACTTACTGATCCATTACGGCATAAAGCAACCGGCGCCGACGGGCGGATCGAGCGCGGGCCGGACGTCGACAATTACCGGCAAACAGGCAAACGAAAAAGACGAATCGCGCGCGTCATGGACTGACCTGACAGCGCGAATTACATTGCACGGAAAAGAGCTCAAAAGCTGGCAGTACCTAGACGACGACGAACGGCAAGGCGTGGCAACATTGCTCGCGGAAGTGTCAAAGGATATGGGCGGCACAATAATCGACCTACCTTTCGGAGACTCGGAATAATGAACGACCTACTAATTGCCGCGCTCGTAGTATCGCTCTTTGTAAACCTGTGCCAGCGCGTAAAGCAACGCGACCGCGAGCGCTTTATTCAAGAGATATACGAGAGCCGTTGCCACGCACGCGACCGGCTCAACAAGATATCTCGCGAATACCGCAAGATGAAAGCGGGCGGCCCTATCGCAAAAGGCGAGTTTTTGTATCAAGACCAAATCGGCGACGTGATCGCGGCCGCGCATAGGAGAGTGTTGCCGCACTTCGTTGTCCGTCCGCCGGAGACACCGAACTGCGAAATAGTGTCAACCGCGAAAGAGCTTGTCTATCACGATGAATATGCGTTGACAGTGGAGTGCTTCCGTCCGTGTCCAAAATGCCGCACGAAAGATATCCTCGCGCCATACTGCGACGCCTGCGCTCGCGACATACAGGCACGCAACGAAAGCGAGGCGCTATAATGTCTGGAATGAAAAAGGCGAATTTGCAGATAGACGCGGACTATCGCTTTGCAGTGGCAGAGTCTAATTATAGCGTCGCGATCTGTGTCGACTGCCAAAAGTCCGAAATAAAGACGCTTTGCCGCGTCTGTTATGACAACGCCGCGACAATAGGGTTGCTCTATCACGAGCTTACAGAAGCACAGCAACCGGCCGTTATTCGCGCGCGCCGCAAGCTCGGCCACTGGATAATGCAAAAGGGTATGCGCGTCGGATCTAACACGGTAGGCGAAACGCTCTTGACTATCGGCTTTGCGCTAGTAACAGGGAAACGAAACAATGCTAAATAACGTACGTTTTTGGTTTGCTGTCGTCGTGACTGTGCTGTCGATTGCCGGTCTGGTAATCATAATCTCGCGTGCTATAATGGCGCGTTGTCGTCGTCGTAAGATCAAGATAATAGTTTTTCAAGGGGGCGGCATTTACGGTGAGGATATTATCTCTTGAAGCTATCTCAACTCATACCGCCCGCTGATCTTGCCGAGTTTATGACGTTGCCAGAGACCGAGCGCGACAGCGTACGTATGATGCTCGGCGCGCTTACTCGCATTGAGTCGGCGCCAGTACTAAAGATCGCACTCGAAACGGTAGCGCGAGAGTTTGCCGGGTTGCGTGGTTGGTCTGCGGTAACGTTGCGGCGCAAGCTGGATCTCTGGCGGCATAGCGAGCACGATTGGCGTGCTCTGGTAAATGAGAGCAAGTCGCGGCCGGTATCGCGTCGGTTGTCGCCCGAGTTTCTCGGGTACTGGCGGTCGCTGTGTGATCAGAATCAACGTAAGTGTAAACCGGCACACCGCGCGTTGTTGCGCGCCTGGCGTAATGGCGACGAGATACCGGGTTACGGTACTTGGCGCGATTGGTTTATGCGAGAGGCGCCCGAGAAGCCGTTGCCGATCGCGTGCCCGCCTGACTTGCCGCGCGGATGGAATTACAAAACATTGATCAATTACAAACCTGATAAAGCAGAAACGGCGTTGACTCGGTACGGCGTGGCGGCGGCTCGCGAAGTGTTGCCAAAGGTTATCGGTACTCGCGACGGGTTGCGGTTTCTTGAGTACATAGTGCTCGATGATTGGCGTTCTGACTTCCGAATCATTGACCAGAAAGGCGCGGTCGTACAGTTGAACGGTATTCTCGGGCTCGACGTGTCGACAGGCGTTGCCCTTGGTTTTGGGTTACGACCGGAGTCGCCGAAAGACGACGGTCAATCGAATCATGGTCTCAAAGCTCGCGACGCTCGGGCGCTGGTCGCGGATCTGTTATGTAAGTATGGGTATCCGTGCGACTATAAAATGACGATCATTTGCGAGCGTGGTACGGCGACTATTGCGGAGCCTGACGCGGCGGCAATCAAAGAGGCAACGGGCGGGCAAGTGCGGGTTGTATATACGAGCATGGTTACGGGTAACGTGTTCGGGTTTGCTGATCGCGCAGTCGGTAATTGTCTCGGTAAAGCTTGGATTGAATCGTATTTCAATCGGCTACATAACGAGGCGGCGACGTTGCCTGGTCAAATAGGATCGAACTATCGAAAGCAACCGGCGAACGTACCGGCCAAGATCGCAGAGGCGCGGGCGCTGGTAAAGGCGGGCCAATACTTGCCGCCAGAGCTACGCCGCGAGGCACGCTTACCGTTTATGCACTTGCCAGAGGCGCGGCTTAGTTTAGAGCATATCTTTCGTACACTCAATAACCGTACGGACCATGTTCTTGAGTCGTTTGACGACGTTCTGGAATGGCGGTACGAGTATCTTGACGAGTGGCGGCCCGCGCACGAAATGGTCGGCATATCTGATACGCAACTCGACATGATATTGACGCAGACTCGTAAAGAGTCGCCGCTCGAACGTATGCGGCGCCTGTCGCACGGTTGCGACTTTGGAAAGCTGTCTCTGTCTGTTATGCCAACATTGCTCGGCGAACATCGACGAGTGAGCGTTGTTACGGGCGGCGAGATAACGTTCGAGCTTGGCGGGCGTAAGTTTACCTGGCGTGACACTGCCGAGCTCGCGCTCGTTGAGGGCGCCGAGTTTCTCGCGTATTACGACAAAGAGAACGCGGACACGTTACACCTAACGACCGGCGCTGGTCGGTACGTCTGCTCTATCCCGCGCGTACATGGAGTACACCGTGGCGACGCGGCCGCGCTCGGCGAACAGATCGCGCAAAAGCAAGGCTCGCTCAATCGTACGCTGTCGGCCGTACGGCGCCGCAATGTTCCGGCTCTGCAAAAGCGGCTCGACGACATGACGCATAATGAGAAGATCGTCGACAACTTTCTCGCCCTGGCGCCGCCTGTGTCTGGCAAGACTCGCGCAACAGCGAAAGTCTCGCGCGGGATTGCCAGAGCGACATCTGCTGAACAGCACGAGGGCGAGCTCGCGCGCGAAGTGTCCGAGACAACGATTAGCGACGCCGATCTAAACGCCGCAACAGAGCTACACCCGAACGAATCAAACAACGACGGACTCGACGACGGCGCCGATCTAATGGACTTACTATAATGAATCTACACTTAATACTGACGCATTACTGGTACGAGCAAGTCGCGTGCGGTTTTAAACACAAAGAATACAGAGAAGCAACCGCCCGTTGGCGCCGCCTGATATGGGACAAGCGCGACGAGATCGAAACCGTTACGTTTCATAGAGGATATACAGCAACGACTCGGACGATACCCGTTGAGAACATCACGCGCGGTATCTGTCCGTACGAGGGTTTCACAAAGCTATATTATATTATCCACTTGAACCCCGACAACCGTTGCGCGCACGTCGACGTGCGACCAACGACCGGGCAAATATACGATATAGGCGGTATGTACTGCCACGATTGCGGCGACATAATCGAAAGCGCAATCGAACAACAACACAGAGAGGAAATGAGATAATGAGCAAACCATCAACTATCAACATCAACGGGGTTGACTACGTACGGGCGGACGCTGTACCGGAAACCATAACGGAAGAGTTAGATAATATGCCGTACCGATTAGTGCGTACGCGGTCGGCGGGCGTTTTTGCTGCTTACGTTAAAGAGAGGAACGGACTAGAGGCGACTCTTATGCAGGCTCGGCGTTTATGGAAATGGAGTGGCGCTGCGTCGCTATCCGAACTAGCAATGCACGGCGTCAAAAATCCGGAAAAATGTCAATTCCCTTGCACGGTCGATAACCTCGTTGTCACAGAAGTAATAGAGCTATTGCCGGTAACGGAAAAAGCAAAAACGAGCATAAACGGGGTACCAGTATGGACTGCATAATAAACTACGGTGACGGTGACGGTTCCGGTTCCGGTTACGGTGACGGTTCCGGTTACGGTGACGGTTCCGGTTCCGGTTCCGGTTCCGGTGCCGGTGACGGTGACGGTTCCGGTTCCGGTTGAAACTTTGCCGGAATTATCACAGCGGTTCCCGCTGAGATAATTCCGGCACAACACATTTTGGAATAATGAAAAAGAGACAGACCATAAAGGAATGGATACAAAGCGACAGGCACTTGCCCGACCGTTGCCGCACAAGAGGTTTCTGGCGCACGTTTCGAGACCTGTCGCGCACGTCGGATAACGCGACTGTGTTGCGGTTTCTGCGTTTCATGGCGTATCACGGATACACGTTACAGCGAACGCGGCGGCGCGGAGTATATACGCGCATTGAAAAGTCGATCGCAATATCACAAGAAACCGGGCCGTCGGATCTGTCGGCGCTGAAACGGAATAATGTACAGCGACTCGCGATTTATAGGGCAACCCTTGAACATAGAGAGGAACACAGAGATTATGTCAACAACAACGGATAGAGAGCGTACTCACGTCGTCGCATTGTCCGGCGGGCGCGATTCCACCGCAATGGCTCTTCGCCTCGCGGAAGTCGAACCGCGCAATTATTCCTTTGTGTGCTCGCCGACGGGCGACGAGTTGCCGCCAGTTGTCAAACACTGGCGAAACATGGAAAGTATAATCGGGTCGCCGCTAACGTACGTCTCTGCGGGGTATAGCCTTGTTGAGCTCACAAAAGAACAAAACATGTTGCCGAATTGGCGCGCTCGATTCTGCACCCGTATGCTTAAAATAGTACCGTTTCAAGCGTGGATAATAAACAGACTTCCCGCAACGGTATATGTCGGGTTACGGGCCGACGAGGAGTCGAGAGAGGGCGTCGACTATGAGCTCGACTTGTTTCTCGACCAGCGCTCGCCGCTTGCGGAGTGGGGTTGGACATACGGAGACGTCACTTGCTATTTAGAATCGAAGGGCGTTGTTATTCCGCCACGTACTGATTGTGCGCGCTGTTATTATCAAACTCTTTTTGAATGGTACACGCTATCTATTCAATACCCGGAAACTTACGAGAGCGCCATCGACGACGAGCTCCGCACGGGGCATACGTACCGCTCGCCACAAAGAGATACGTGGCCGAGCGCGCTGTACGATTTACGTGAAGAATTCCGCGCGGGCCGGATTCCAAAGGAATATAAGCGCGGCGACGGTTGCCGCATTTGCACGCTATAACAACAGCACCACGAAAGGAACACAGAGACTATGCCAACAACAACAAATAGAGAGTACGTCAACAGTTTACCCGACGACATGCGCGACCAATTGACCTGGTTATCTCAACACATTGACGAGACGGGCGCGAGTCTGGGCGCAATCGGAAAAGCGTTACGATATGACGCAGGGACAATATCAAAAGTGCTCGCAGGAGTATACACGGGTAGTATGCACAACGTTTGCAAGCGTATTGCAGTACTGCGAAAAGTACGCGACGAACGAGCGTTGTCGCAAGGTACAACGTTCGTCGAAAACTCAATCGCGCAGAAAGTCGAGCTTGTCCTTAAGTACGCGCACGCTAACAACACGATAACGATCATCGTTGGCGAGTCGCGTATGGGCAAGACGACGGCCGCAAAATGGTATTGTTACGAAAAGTATGTCGGAACGACTGTTTACGTCTCATTGCCGCCAGCGTGTACACATAGGATGCTATTACAGATAATAGCGGGCAAGCTCGGGTTGCCGACTAATGGATCAACAGCTCTCTTATACGAGATATTACGCGACGCGCTTACGCCCGACATGTTACTCGTTATAGACGAGGCGCATTTCCTTCTCGCGGCAACGTCGAGAGCGTGCCCGCGTTCTCTTGAGGCCGTGCGACACTTACACGACACGACCGGCGTTGGCGTGGCGCTTATAGCGACAGAGCGCTTTTACGACTCTCTCGCGGCTTCTCGGTACCAGTACGAGCAATTGCTCGGCCGTGTTGCTGTGCCCGTACAGCTAAAACCGAAAATCAAGCGCTCGGATATACTGCCAATCATAAAGCAGTATTATGACAAGCCATCTACAGAGATCCTCGACCACGCGCTAACCATTGCCAACGCGCCCGGCCGTCTCGGGCACCTGGCGCTCGACCTACGAGTAGCAAGTCGACTCGCCGCCAAGAAAGCGCGCCAGCTAACAGAAACCGACTTTCTAACAGCAATGGCAATCAGAGACCAAAACCGGAAAGGGTAGATTATGCACACAACAGAGAAACTGTATGTTGCCGTCGACACTTGGTGTACTTGGTGTGGTAAAGACGGTCGCGATGGCCGGTTACACGTCGGCCCTGATTTCGGATGCGTACATTTCAACAACTGAAACAACAACACAGAAAGAGAGAGAATAATGGCAGGATCATACAGTCACGTTGTGGACAACGACGGCACGTTTCGGGGTATCAGCTTACTAGACAACTTGGCGGATATTCACGAGGCGATCGAAGAAATGGTCTTAATGATCGAGATCGCGTCAGACGGTGACAAAGACGTCATAGAGGTTTGGCGCAAAAAGGCAATCAAGCAACAAGCGGAAAGATATTGATAATGAACATTACAGAAATGAAAACCCTTGCCGAAATACTCGCATACCGCGACCGCAAGATCGCCGATCTACAGATAAGACAGAAAGCAGACCGGCGCCAGCTATTGAAAGCGGCTAAAGAGAAAAAGAGCTTACACTCGACACTCGACAGCGGCGGCATATCGTGCGAGATCGTATGCGACAACGGCTCAATCGCGCATATCAATTGGCCCGCGCCAACTCTCAAAAGCTCTATATCGACGATCGCCGTCAAAAATCAAATACGTGCTATATGCGGCGAAAAGTGTCGGTTCATGTTTAAGACCACAACAGCGCTTGTTCCGAGCGTTGTCTCTTCTGATTTCGGATGGCGCGCGTATATCCGTTCGAGCCTCGGCGCACGCCTTGGCAACAAGCTTATAAAGCTCTGCGAATCAACCTCGTCGCCAAGAGTAAGCTACGAAACAAAGCCAGAAAGCGAGACTCGATAATGGCGATATCAACGAGATACAACAAACAAGTGCGTTTTGACGCGGTCGAGATCGGCGAAACGTTTCGTATAGAAGACAACATCTACACGAAAGTTACTCCTAACTCTGGAAAGCGACACGACTTCACCACATGGCGAGAAGATTTCGAGGGCGTACATGTATTGCCCGACCCGCCGAAAAGCTTGTTAGACGAATTCACGCTGGTAATCTTGCCCGCTCTTATTAGCGAAAACCGGAGCAACTACATTATAAGCGAGAGAGTGTCAGAAGCATACAGAATAGCGGCACTAGCAATGAAAGAACGCCGCCAAATAGCAGAAAGAGAGACTCAATAATATGAAACACGTTGCTTACTCATTGGTGATAATGGCGTTTATTCTATCGTTCTCGGCGTTTCTAATAACCATAGACGCGAGCGGAAGAATCAACGATATACTCGAACAACAAAAAATAGAGAGACAACGCGTCGTCGTCTGCAACGAAACCGACCACATGTTGATTGACGAGCTCTTTACAATATGCGCCCGACACGATCGACAGTTTGCCGCCAGCGAACGGCGCGAAACACAGATCGTATCGTCGCTAACAACGGCGTTACTTGCTAATAAAACGAACAGCAGAACACTAACGGAAGTAATAACCGCGATCAACGCCGCTCCTCTACATAATCACGCGTCGATTGACGAGGGTATTGACCCTGGAATATGGCAAATAACAAGCGGCCGCGATATGGTACAACCGTGAGTCTATCAAGAGCACAACAAGGCCGGTTTAGACCGCTAGTCAAAGCGGCCTGGTCGCGTGTATCTGGCGCCGCCGGTCTCGACGAGAAAGACGCACGAGCAAAAGACGCCTGGTACCGGCGCGAGCTCGTAACGTCTGATCTCGGAATCTACACAACAAAAGAGATCAAAACACCCGACCAGTTTCGTGTGATTATGTTGCATTTTGCGAACATTGCAGACGATCAATACTGGATAAACCGACTCGTAACAGAAGACTCGCGCAGAGCATTGCGCGGCCTTGAGACTGCTATGTTGCGGGCGGGCCTAACGCACGATTACGTTGTCGGTATTGCTCGTCAAATGAAAATACCAGACAAGCCAATCAAGGATTTACCGGCGGCAATGATCCGCAAACTGAGAATAGCGCTCACGTACGCCGAGCATAGATCGGCTAAACGTGCCAAATAACGATCACTTATCGCCATTGATAGAGCGTCATTTGTTCGACTCGCGCAAATGGGTTACAACCGACGAGATATGCGCGCGGTTCAACGTTACGCCAAGGGCTCTCCGCACGGTCGGCACGCGGCCCGGTCTGGCGAGCGCTTTCGCTATATCAAGCGATAAAGGATATCGACACATTGAGCACTCCTCGCGCCTCGAATGGCGTGTTTTCAAACATCGTTTGCGCCGCCACGCTATCGCCGAGTTACGGCGGGTAAGCGTCTTGCAACGTGCCCGCAATCGCCAGACGATACAACGTCGTGGCGCCACGCTCGAAAAAGAGACCGGGCAACTACTCGCCGACTTCGGAGTCACGCCAGAAGACCAGCGCCGTTGTCACCACGCCGCACACTAGCGAGTTATCAAACCATCGAGACATTGCCCGTTTATTCAACTCTAATCGCCTGGCGGTTATCAATCACTCTCGACACCAAGTCGACGCCGTAAACCCTTCTGTTTGCACCCTTTATCGGCCTTGTTCGGCTTTGTTCGGGTTATCAACCTGTCCCAGACTTGCCACCACGCACCGATAGTGCTCG
>Ga0307928_10000487_pt1 | contig 29837 bp, 44 predicted proteins | sample AceLakmetagen232_FD_201815 | JGI IMG/M metagenome (GOLD analysis project Ga0307928, IMG submission 201815) | Saline water microbial communities from Ace Lake, Antarctica - #232 | ecosystem: Environmental > Aquatic > Non-marine Saline and Alkaline > Saline | place: Antarctica: Ace Lake... | reverse complement strand
GAAGTATTTCTGGTTGGTCCTCCTCCTCTGGACAAGACCCCACCTTAACCCAATCGCCTATGCCCGAATCAGGGTCAAACACACAAATCCAATAGGGATCAACCACCGTACCTCCAGGGCAAGTGAAGGGGAGGGTCGTTCCAGCAAGTGATTCGGAGCACGGTACATCCGGCGGAGCCGGTGGAGTGAATTTGTCTCCCCAAATGAATCTGTAAGCTCCAGTCATTATTTCTCTAACGATGAAAAAGGCAATGACGGCGATTACGGCAAGAGCGATGACCGTGATCACAACCTGCACGTACGCGACCGTTGTTTCAGTGTCTGTAACTTCTGGGTCAATCCATTCGGCCTGAATCTTCCATTGTTCGTTTATGACGACCCCAAACACATCTAGAAGGGAGCGCCGTGCGACAACCATTCTGAGAGGGGTTCCTCCATTTTGCACTATCTCGCCTAATATCTGGTCCTTCATCTGCATTAAATCCTGCATTTGAAGAACGTTCTCCCCCCAATAGTCCAGATGGACCGCTGGGCCATAATAGGTTTCACTGGCGGGGTATAATTCATCGAAGATGACCTCGAACTCACCATAGGTCCCAGATATGATGAAGTGCATATCATCAGAATAAGATGCAGCTAGCCCACCTGTTCCATCGAAGAACAGCTTGGCGTAATACGCTCCTGTGATCGGAGGCGTGACCTGAAACTCTCTTGTATCAACAGAAAATAGCGCGGCTCCTGGAGGCGCACTCGTCATAAGGGTATTCACTGTCTTGGTGTAGATGGCCGTGCCGTCCGTCTGATATATAACCAGACGGATGGGTTGGTTGACAACCCAGGTTTCGATCCAATCATCTATTAGACGACAGCTAACCCAGAATACCTCGAGTTCGCGGGCATCGGCTGGCGGTGCAGTAAGGACCTCTACATGTGTTTCATGTACCGCAGGTTCAGTCGAGACATTGAGCGTCGTTATCTCTGACTCTGAAGAACTATACGAACCATCGCCTCCGAACACGGCCTTGACCTTAACGACATCCCCCTCACACACACCGAGGTCGCTCATCTTGAGTGGCTCGCTTACATAGCCAAGCGTCATCTGGATTTGCTCGCACCACGCGGTCCAGGGGCCGTTGTTGATGCTGTACTGGAACTGGATTGTTCTACCCGCCGGAACCACCTGTCCCGTGCTGGCGTCCATTAGGCGGTATCTGAATGTCTGCGTTTCCGTCGGCTGGATGACGACAATATCATCTGTTGGTAATTCTTTGAATATATAGGTCTCTCCAGGCTCCACTCCCCCTAGCATGTTGAATACAACAGTATGTTCGCAGACGGCGTATTCTGACGGGTGTGTCGAGTCGTTCACGGATTGACACTTCACACGCCACATCTCGCCAGGTAGCGCACCCCACGCCTGTGGGTCGAACGTGTACCACACTGTATAACCGCTTGACATCGTTTGCAATTGCTCGTAGGCAAGCACGTACGGATCGTATTCTCGAGCGACGTAGAAGCGGAGGAGTTCTAAACCCGTGCAGGCGTAACCCGTTTCCGTATCGACCATTCTATATTTGGTCGTGAGCTTCTCGCCCAAGTTCAGGTCGAACTCGTTTCCTGGTGTTACTCTCTGGTTCTGCCCATTGGTAAGTTGGATGATCTGCTCTATTATTTCCAGATGTGCGGGTTTGCCCGTTCCTCCATTACCGTTAGGCCAGACCAATCAATCACTTCCACATCAAGAGAGCGCCGAGGGCTCCGAGACCACCGAGGGCTCCGATTACCAACAGAGGGATATAGCTTACATCCCCCTCCGCGCCGACCGAGAATCCGGCGTAGCCCTCGGACGGCATGTAACTGACGCCCGCTACTGGTGCGGTTCCCTCGAACCTAGCCTTGACGTACCATGTTCCGGCCTCCTCGATAGTGAAGGGCAAGTTGAAATCGCCAACGCCCAAACCGCTTCCGCCAGTTATCGCCGTCCCAAGATATTCATATTGATCATCACCAGTACCCGACGGTTTCTGGTAGATGTCAATTGGCATACCCTCAATCTGTATGGAACCTGGGTCAGTCATTAGAGACCCCGTTGCATGCGCTAGATCCCCGACCTCGAACCCCTCCGCCGGTTGGGTGACGGTCACATTGACCGAGGTCCCGATGTTTTCGACAGGCTCAGTAATGTTGATAGTATCGGTAAGCTCGCATGCCTGGTAGGTCCCATCGCCTTCCCACCACCAGAGAACATTCAGCATTTGGGCACCGGCACCGGCTGTCGAGAACTCTACGTGCCCTGGACACCCTTCGCCCGGAAACGTGGACAAACAATTACCCAAGGCGTACAACGTTCCGTCCGCTCTGGTAAGTTTGACGTGGAGCGCGAGTCCTGGAAGGCATAGGGGGCCTATGCCGCTCTGTTCGTACATTATCGCCCCCCCGATCTTTATCGTCTCGCCTTCTGGGACATCGGTTGAAACGATGCAGGGGTCGATGAATGTCGGTTTAGTTGGTACTGCCTGCGCGGTGTAAATAGCAAAACCTTCCGAAGGATTATAGTAAGTTGGCATTAATATCCTTCCTCTTCTTGTTACATGAAACAAGTGGGGAGAAAATATAAAGAGTTTGCCTAGGCAACTTTGATATACCCCCCGCGTCATAAAATATATGATAACATGGCAATTGATCGCGATGTAAAAGAGGTCGCTGTTAACATTGTTGCTTTTACCGGAGGAGCAATCGGTGGGGAACTCATCGAAGACGGGGTAGCTAACGCAGGAGTGATCTGGTTTGGACCAGACCCCGCTCTGAACGGTAGGATCATCACAACGTTATCAGGACTAGCAGTAACGGTTGGTGGCATCGCCGCGCTATTGGCCGGAGGGAAATTCGAGGCTGTTGAAAAATTCGTTACTTATCTAGGAGCCGGAATCCTAGCCAACGGCCTTGCGGATCTTATCCTCTATGACCTGATACCGCCTGCGACGGTCTCAGCCGTACCTGTCAGTTCTGTACCAGGCGTGTACGTTTCCTCAAAACCTCGAGTGGAGATCGCTAGGACCGCAGAGAACGTCATAGCAATAAACGGCTACTGATATTACAAAGTAATACTTTTCAGTGGTCTGGCTTCTCATACGGTAAGTTTGAAATACAAAGAACAGCATAAAATAATTGATAACATGTACAGCATTGAGGACCTACCTCTAGATCTTGTTGGAGACATGTTCGCGTTCCTTGGTGGAAATGTCGTTGGATACATAGCCGAAGATCAGGCGATTCAAACGGGTAACGCCTGGTTCAGCCCGGACCCGGTTACCAATGGAAGATACGTTAATCTTGCTTTTGGTATACCCGCCGCCGCCATCGGTATACTGGGTGTCATGTGGGGCCCCAGGGACATGAAGTATCCATTCGAACTCCTATCTCTGGGTGGTATGGGCATGGCGACAAAGGGAATTGCGGACATGGTTATGAAGCCGACCGCCGTGGCTGCCGTTCGTGGAGTCCCTGCAACCGTTAGGGCCACATCACCGGGTCTACAGTCCGCGACTCCCATGATGATGCCGCAAGTGCTCGCCATGAAAACATAGATCACATCTTGATCGATATGTTTCCAGGGAATCGGTTCAGTGCATCTCTTATTAATATTTCCATAAGGGAGCTGCGTGAAATGCCGATCTTATCGGCCTCTTCGTCTATTCTTTTTCTTACTTCCCTGTCGACCGTGATACAAATGTGATCTTTCACCATTGGGTTAAGTATCACTTTGTGATATAAAGGTTATATGCCCCCCCCGTTCATGTAATCTTGGTATTTGCATGGTAAACCCCATTGCAGCGCAAACAGCTAAGACCGCAGGCGGACAGCTCGTTTATGCCAAGCAAGAGGCGGCTTTGGTATGGGCAAGAGACGCTGGTTTGGTCGTTGAACCCCTTTCGGGGAGCGAAAGCGACCAGATCGCACTCAGCCTTGACAGACTGCTTCGTGCCTCATTCGCAGAGAGGAACATCATTCAGATGTTCGAGAGGCACTTGCTCGAGATAATCGCTGGCGCCAATGTTGCCAAAGACCAAATGGACGCGGAGATTTCGGGAGAACAGCCAAGACCCGGTAAGATCTGTGGGCCCGTCCCCATCAGGGCGGCGTACTTCGGACTCGGTGATGACTGGACCGACTTGGTAGGCATTACAGCCGCCAATGTTGGATACTTTACCCCCGGTGCTCCGGCGGACTGGATTCATTCCGGTACGACCATTCTCGGTGGAACCGCTGGCCTCCCGATACGTGTTGGCTCGAACGTCGTACACGTCATCCTCGGCATTCAGGACCTTCACCCCTCTCCAAAGCTGGAGTCGGTGAAGTTCGAGATCAATGCCCGTGAGGAAGCCGTTCTGAACCTAGAGTACACTCACCAGGACCCACTTTCCAGACACCTCAAGGAGCTGGAGAAGGCATACCTATGGAAGCAGAACGACACCGTTCTTGGAGAGATCATGATCTCCAGTGCGTTCGGAGCCACCATTGAGCAGGCGATAGCGTTCCCCGCGTTGATCGGCGTCTCCTACATCATGGAGCCCGAGGCCAGGGTACACGACCCACCCAACCTGGATGGAACCGTCCATAACGTTGTCATGAGCACCGGATGAAGGAGGTGATGTAAAATGCCTGTAGTAGCATCACTTCGAGACGGACGCGTCATGGCAAAGTGCTCGGTAACGACCGGTTGGGCCACTAAGGAGACCTGTACCTATTACTCGTGCACGGTAGCCGATCTCAGGCAGGTCGAAGAGATCCTTCAGCTCAACCTGAAGGCTTCGGACTGCTCGCCGTTCAACATCGTCGGTCAATGGCACTCCGGCAACGTCGTAGGCCTCTCTGTCTACGCAGTAACCGGAACTTCAATCAGCGGTGACATCATTACCGTTGGTTTCTGAGTCACAAACCCTTTCTTTTTTATAATTTTTCAGAATACGTCTGAGTCTCCCATGGTCAGATACCATCTGGACCTGCCATGAAGAAGGTTGGCCGTGATGCCAGGGAGGTCGATGATCGCGAAGCCGAAGTAGGTTTTATCCATAGGTCTGATGTCGCTATTCTCGGGGGGGATAGAATGTGGATACCACATCGAGACCTCAGATATCCCTTGGATCGAAAAATACCTGGAAGCATGGCGCAACAACCCATCTATGTAGTCTGAGTCGATACCGGCGATATCCACTACATTGCCAACGATCTTCTCCCCGTCGTAGTACTTCTTGAGGACCGAGTATCCAAGGATGTAATCATCTTCTTCGATGATGAAGATACTGTAATCATTCTTCGGATTGTCCACGTATCTCCAGTTCAAGAATTCTACATTCCTGGCGTTCATGATCCGCCCCTTCGACACGGACCCGATAAGGTCATAGACACGCTCATCGAACCGCTCGACCTGCCTGACCGTGTGCGTCAATGACTCTTCCCTCAAGAACATCATGGACATCTTCCCGAACCCCTTCCAACGAAGCCTGTGAACGAACGGGACATAGGATTGGTCGTTAGGAAATCCATATACGAACTTGTAGGCGAGATGTATCGATTTAGCATAGGCCAGCACCGCTCCCCTGGTGAAGAGGCCCTTCCCTCTGTATTCAGGGTCGGTCATACTATCCAAGGACATGACACCTTTAACAGGAACACCGTCAATGAGAAAATCGACCGGGGATAGAGCATATTGACTGAGCAACTTGTCGCCGATGAACGATAACCTTATCACGCTCTCCCCGGCGGGATTGTCCATGAACCGCCACTTCCATGCGTTCAGGTTCAGCTTCTTGTCATAGGCCCTTTCGAACAGGTCGATGATAGCTTCCTCATCTCCTTCCTTATAATTTCTATTCGTAATCATAGAAACCCTTCTTGGTCTTCCTTCCTAGTTGCTCTCTGATGACCATTCCTTCAAGAAGAAAGTGAGGTGAATACTTATCCCCATGAACCGTACCAGACGCGTCTTTCTGGATTATCTTAAGAATGTCACAACAGGTATCGATGCCTATCATGTCCGCTAGCGCAAGAGGGCCCATGGGGTGATTGGCCCCGAGTTTCATTGCTTCATCGATATCCCCCGGCAATGCTATTCCTTCTTCAACCATCCTGGCAGCCTCGTTGATCATGAGCATCAACATTCTGTTCACGATGAACCCAGGAGAATCCTTAACGGCGATTGGGATCTTCCCCAATCGCTTAACGAACACGACGGCATCGACCAAGGTGCCATTGGAAGTGAATTTATTGGGCACGATCTCAACGAGCTTCATCGCGTAAACCGGGTTGAAGAAGTGAAGCCCAATTGCCCTCTGAGGCCGCCATATCCAATGAGTGATATCGGCTATGCTCAACGAGGATGTGCATGTCGCCAGGATAGTGTGGTCTCCGGTATGCTTATCAATTTCATCAAAAACCCTTTGCTTTATCGTAAGGTTCTCTGGAACGGCTTCAAGAACCATATCCGCATGGGAGACGGCGACCCCCATGGAATTGGTAGAGGAGACATTCCCCAATATCCGTTGTGCATCCTTGTGGGTGAGTTTTCCCTTCTTCTCTCCTTTCGCGAGGTTCTTTCTCAGATTTGCCAAGGGGTCTTCTTTTTCCCTGGTTTTCATCACGACTTTTATACCGTAGTCCGCTATGACCTGTGCCAGTTGCGAACCCAGCACACCCGTTCCGACGATAGTAACCTCTTCGATCATTTTACTATTCCCCGGAGCAGTATGAACGCCTCAACGACATCCAGATAGGCTTCCGCCCCCCGCTTTTTCGCTAGTGCTGTTAAACATTCGCATGAACGAGGATGAGGATGCTCGCGGACCTCGCTCTTATAGCACTCCATGGCTTTCAACTTGAGGTCAAGCGTCCTGTGGATATTGACGTAGGTGTTCGGGGTGAAGGCACGGCTGGAAGGCAACCATTCTGTCTCTGATGGCACCTCATAGGCGTATATCTTTTGGATAACGTGGTCTTTGTTTGGTCTCAGGGCGACCATGCTTGCCTCGAATACTATCCGGTGATCCCTGTGAAGGTCTCCGCCATACGGGACATACACGATATCTGGAGCATACTTCACAACGACTCGGTGTATGTCGTCGTTTAACTCTTTCTGAGCAACCATGTCCAGATATGCGTTGGGAAGATTGAGGCGAACGATCTTTTCAATTCCCAGGATATCTGTTACGGCGTGCATTTCCTTCATTTTCCGATTTCGTTGAGTTTTGGTAACGTTGTAGAAATCACACACGATGCACAAGGTAACATTGTCTCCTGACTCCGCATGCCTAGCTATCGTTCCTCCACACCCCAGAACCTCATCGTCAGCGTGGGGTGCTATGACCAGCACTTTCATAATTTTTCCACCACGAGACGAATCCTTTGACCGGGTTCCAAGTCATCGAAGAACTCTTTTTTTTCTGGACCTCTCAACTCGCATTCAAGCGAAATCGTGATTCCATTTGTGGGCACACGATTAAATCCCTTTTCACGGTCACCATTTCTGTCGAAATCACGTATTCTACTCAGCGTTCCTTCAATTTCTATCATATTTCTCTCCTCCATTCTCAGAGCTTCAAGCTCCTCTCTGCATTCTTTACATAAGCCCTTACCGTGGCGAGGGCCCTCGCCATCGTAGATAAATAATCGATTGACCTGCCTTTTACAACGGTTACAAATCAAATAAGAATCGTTGTCCACAAAGAACGTCGCTCTTTCATCACTCTTCACTTTCTCTCCTCCGCGATCTTCAAGAACTCCTTCATCCTCTCGAACTCCGCATCGAAATCGACTACCTCATCGAACCGCTTTCGGGCATTGACACACATCTCTTTGTGCTGGTCCTCGGAGCAGTTGTTGAGAAACTCTATGGCTCGCTTCACCCCGACGGTCCCGATGTCTATGCAGGTGACCTCGTGTTCGAGTAGAGGACTGGCCATCAACTGATTGTAGTCGGATATCCTTGTGATGAGAGGTCTGCCGCAGGCTGGCGCCTCATGAATGGTGAATCCGTAGCCGTCCCCGCAGAACTTCACATGATATATCCATCCCGCAGCGCGCATTGCTCTCGCTACGTCTCCCTCCGAGATTATCCCATCACGCCCGAGTATGCCGTGCATCATCCACTTATGGTCAGGGAGACCGTTCACGAACACATCCCACAGAGGTGCGTCTGGGCCATCTGGAAGACAGTTCATGAAATTCTTGACGAGTTTTCGATTCTCTGGAGGCTCATAGCGATACTCGCTCAGGCTGAACTCGGGGTGATAGGTGACGCTGTTGGTCTCCGGCCCTATGGCTAGTGTGGTGGAGTTCATGATGTTCTTGCAGACATTAGGGTCAAACATATCGAAGTTGTTCCCTAGCTCCCTGATGAATACAGCGTTCTTCTCGTCAGCAAGTGTGCGGTATACAACCTCATGTTGTCTAATGCTCGCTACTATGAAGTCGAAATCGGTCTGATAGAACTTCTCCAGGGTGATGCAGTGTTGTTCGAAGGGACCGCTCTCGTAGGCTGGATATCCGTATATGCCATCTTCGATGGGATATGCGATCCCATCTGGAATGCCCAAATATTGATCCACCGCTTGAGGGGGGCCATGCCAGAGTCCGCTTTCGAACCACTCTCTACCTATCGGCCTATACAGCGTCCCGCCAAGTCTCTCCTCAAAGAGCATCTGCAATGATCGGTACAATTCACCGTGATGCAGGTCGGCTAACACGATTGGTCCGCTCAAAAAATCACCACTTTATTAAATTTGCTAGAGTTACATCTGCCACAGAGAGGCTGGATGTTGTCTATATAATTCGTCCCTCCTTTTGAAAGGGGTACGATGTGGTCAACCGTCAGTTTGATTTCGGGTTCACTTTTACCGCAAGAAGGACAGGTATGATTGAATTTAGCTTTGGTTTCTTCCCACTCGTCCCAGGTAAAATTGCCCGTAACACCCCTGATTTGACGTTCTCTCCTACGATTCATAAAATTCACCTTGTCTTTATTCGCCGACCGCCATTCTGAATTTCTCTTTCTATGTTGTTCTGGGTGTTTCTGTCTCCATCTTCTTACCGAATCTCTGACCTGTAGAACCCGCTTAAGAGGTCTATTGTAAACATGGGGGTCTGGAGGAGGTTGAATAACATCTACTCTCGTTTGATGATAGCGTTTATGAATGAGAGTCTTTTGCGTTTTTTTATACTCTTTTTGGTATTCTTGTCGATGCAGGGGTCTGCATGGATCACAATACCGTTGATTACGTTGTGTTGGAGTGAATTCAACCCCGCATCGTAAACAGAATCTATTCTTAAAAACAGGATTGGTCATCGAACCCCCTCCAAGGTGCAGACACATCTTGTTCCCTCTGCTATTATGAATGGAATTTCATCGACCTTCTCCTCTTCCTCAACCATCATAACCCCTCGAGAAACTCCTTCCACTGGGCGTATATAAGGTCCTTGCCGAACAGCTCGATGCACTTCTCGCGTCCGGCCTGACCCATCTCGTAGGCGAGGTCCCGGTCATCGAATAGCTTCTGGATGTATCCCCTCAGTTCCATGATGTTGTTCGATGTGAACCCGTTCACGCCGTCCTCTATCAGTTCTGGGACCTCGACCCGATACCCTGCAAGTTCCTGGCCTATGGCGACCACTGGAATTCCTGCCATCCACGCTTCCAGGAAGCCAAGGGTGTACTGAGCGGGCTGGGTGCATGTGTAAAAAAAGCACCTGTTGTCCCTGAGCACCGCCCTGAGTTCGTCGTAGCTCAGCTCTCCTCCGAAGAGATCCCCCGCATCCTCGTTACCGTAGCCATAGAGCTTCCTTGGGAATCCCCTGGTGCAGTTGTTGAAGACATGGTACTTGAGTGCTCCCCACCGCTTCTTCATAGCCTGAGCGACCGTTATCACCCGCTCGAAATCGCCTCTCCACGGATGATATTCGTCGGGGTCCTGGTAGAACCGGATGAATGCCGATGCTCCGGTGTAACCTGGAATCCCTACTTCGAGAGGAGAATAGCGAACGATCTTCAACCCTTCCCGCCAGTAACGACTGAGAACGCTTTCGGTATGTTCAACGCTCTGACCTATCGACCTGAATATGACGTGCTTATGCTTGATGTTCTCCCAGTTTGGCGGGAGCCACGCCTCGATGCCATGAATCCAGATGACATCACACCAGTCGATGATCTCCTTGTTGATCACGGAACCCCATTCGCCCGGAGCTAGGGCGGCGAGTTCGGGGTCGTAGAACGCGTTCTCTATGGCCGGGCGGGAATCGTTCCCCGGTTCCGCCGGATTCCTGTAAGTTCCTTGGGACACGACATCGTGCCCGAGTTCGGTCAACATCTTCACCTCTTGCCACTCAGCGATGGAATGGCAACTCAGATACAGTATATTCATGTTTTTTCCTCCTTCTGAATCAGTTTGTTTGATCACCTTCTGGAAAGAGTGCTTCCCTCCACTTGCTCACGAAGGCGGCTATGTTGCACCTCTCCATGATCATACGCTTGGCGTTTCTAGCACGACTTGAAGCGTCGTGTGGCCGTTCGAATGCTTCATTAATCCTGTTTCGAATCTGAATCTGATCGGTATTCGCAAAGAAGATATTCGCAAAGAAGACATGATTCGTATTGAATATCTCGGTATTGGAACCCACGGGAGTCATGACCATCGGTACCTCGGCTAGAGCTGCTTCCATGCTCACCTGGGCGAATTCCTCTACTAAGGAAGGAAGGCATAGAAGGTCCATGGCCGCATAGGCAGACCACACATTTGCCATCTCCCCGGTGAAGATGGCGTCGGCCCCGATATCCTGAGCGAGCTGCATTAGCATCTGTTTCTGAGGGCCGTCGCCGACCATGAGCACCGTCCAATCTTGTCCCGCCGAAGCTTCTATCAAGGCGATGGGGTTCTTCTCCGGGACGAAGCGACCGACGAAACCGACCACGCGCCTTCCTTCAGGAATGTGATAGACCTCTCTCAGGTCCTCGTTCGGAACACCCTCTTCAACCGTGCCGTTTATAACTACTAACTTGTCGATCAGGTCGGGGCGTTCCTTGCGCATCGACCGTCGGACATTCTCGGTAGCGCAGACGATCATGTCCGACTCAGGGTACGCGACTCCCAAGCCGTGAACGATAGACACGACCCTAGTACCCCCGCAACCGCATTTATGGGGGTCGACCTCCCAACAGAGCAGAGCATCGGGGTTGAACTCTCCGAACAGCTTTTCCATCTCGGTATCGCCCCCGCTCTTGACCTCGACGTTAGGAAGAGCATCGAAATCCGGTCCCATGGAGCCCGCGTCGCCGCAACCCGATGGAACGTAGACAAAGGTGCTTACATCTGTAAGGTGTTTTAGCAGAGGATAGAGATAATTCGGCGCTCCTCCGACCCGACCCAAATATGGGGCTATTACGAACAGTTTCATGCACGTTCCCCCCTACTTTTCATGTCCGAAATCCGTTTGCGAAGGCGTTCTTTGACCTCTTCACAAATGTAAAGCTCTTTCAGAGTCTCACCGAGCCTCCGTGAGAGTTGATCCTCGTGAACCCGGTATTGAGCTAGTGCCTCCGGGATATGATAGAAATCCCACTTCTCCGCGATGCGCAACCACATCTCGTAGTCGGCCCAACAATGCATCTGCTCGTTGAATCGCATCTCTTCGTCCCGATAGAGCACCGTCAAACAGGGGACATAGTTACGGATCAGATACTCCTCCAGGTCCCAACCGGGTGCTAGAACGGGCGGAGGTCCGTAGGTGTTGTCGGGTTTGCCCTTCTCGTTGATCACGTCGTAATCGCTGTACACCAGTCCGATTTCTGGCCTGGAATCCAGAATTTGAACCTCTCTTTCTAGACAGTTCGGGAGTATGCGGTCGTCACCATCAAGCATCTTAATGTACTCACCAGTGGCCTGTCCAAGGGCGACGTTTCTGGACGTTCCTTCTATTGCAGGCGTTCCGTATGCCTTGGTGTTGTTCACGATGACGACAGATGGTACGTGGAGGAGTGGGGACTCCACCGGACCATCGATCAGATCCTCCTCATAGATGTAATGGGAGATGGTGCCCTCGTCGACCCAACTAAAATGAGCTATTCTCCTTAGTCCCTTCAGTTCCGGGAGCGGATCATCGGCCACGATGATATGCTCGAAGTCCCGGAAGGTCTGCGCCCTCACGCTATCAATGCAATCCTGGATGAACGGAGCGGAACCCCAATAATGTCCGGTTATGATGGAGACTTTCGGCATGTTACTCTCTCTTCTGGAATTTGGCGGACAACGCGCCGACCCTTTCCTCGGGGTCAGTGTGGTCGAACGCCCGCCCGATCCTTATACTGTCATACAGTCCGTACCTGAACTCATAATGTTTTAGTTCAAGGAGCGTTAACCCCTGTGCTTGAAACAGGTCGACGACGTCCCAGGACATTGCATGGGTGAACACGCCACTCACGGCTTCGTTGGCCTTGGTGATCAGCAGGAGATACCTACCCGGTTTCAGCACCCGACAAGCCTCCCGTACAACCGCTTCGGGGTCCTCGGTATGGGGAAGAACGCTGAAAATGGAGACCACATCGAAATGGTCTGTATGAAATGGAAGGTTCTCCCCGACCCCCTTGACATACCGCATATGATGACCTTCTATCCCCAACGCTCTGAACTCGTCGACCAATGGATCTATCCCGACCCGCTCTTCCGCCATGACCGCCCATTCCAGTGTACCTCGTGGACCGCATCCGATATCAAGGATCTTCTTTCCCGGATAGAAGGAAGAGGGGATGCTGAAGTGGTCGGTATAGAGGAAGGAGAAGCATGCGTTATCCAACCCTCCCTCTACCTCTGCCAGGTAGGTCCAATGCCTAACTGTTTCCTTCCGTCTATTGATCACATCATCTGATTCTTCGGGCGGGTCGGGCGGAATAAGATCCGAATCCCAATCGACATTCTGATCTCTGTTCATGTTCAAACCCTCAGCCACACGGATTGTCCATGGTCCATCAAGCACACCCAGAACTTCTGCTCCAGCAGGAAGTTCTTTGAAAGACGGGTCTTCCCCCCGTTTGGGAAGTTGTTGTCGTCCATGAGGACTACGGTGCCCGGCTTCTGGATGAAGGGCCACGCCGCCTTCAGCTCGGCAAGCTGATGCTCCTGCGCCTGGGTCGCATCCCCTTCGGCGGGGCAATCCATGCTGTCCAGGTATAGTAGGTCGATGTTCTCTATCTTATCGTCGGTATAGGTTAGCACTTTTGCTATGTCGTTACAAGACCGTAGGAACTTGACGGAATCGGAGAGGATGTAGGTGATGTGGTCCTTGTACTTCGCGGTGCATTGCTTCGATGTCGCCATGTGCTTGGGGTCGTTATCGACCGTGTGAAGCTCCCCTCCGTATTTTTGGCAGAAGGCACCGAAGAGCAATGTACCGCAGCCTCCGGGGTCATCGGCGAGTCTCATGGTCCCCGTCTCCACGATGATCTTTCCACCGCTCTGGAGGAGGATGTTGAGGGCCAGCTTGAAGGTTAAGTACTTCTCGCTCCTCACAAACTCGAGGTGGGAGAACTCCTCCTTCATCCAGTCATTATCGAAGAACAGGAAATCATCGATCACTCTTCCACCACCTCTCCTCAGTTTTTCATGTTGTTTCCAACCCATAGGTGAGAGTGGAACGTAATACTCGTTGCCACAGTCCAAACACTTCCACAGACTTCTGTTAGGACCCATGGTTTCTAAGTCCTTCAATTTCGTTACGTTGGTACTCCCACATTTCGGGCATTGCTCACTCACTCTTTCACCTCCTCTTTCTTCTCAACTCCCTTCTGGTGCTCCTCCCAAACCTGCATGATAAGCGAGTCCCACAGGGGCATGATGCGGTTCCAGTCGTATTGCAGGGCGAACTTCCTGCTCTCCTTGCCGTACTTCAGTCTAAGCTCTGGGTTGGTGTATGCTTCCGACATGCACTCCAACAACGAATTGCAATCCGGGATGGGATATCTCGCTAACATCGGCACCCAGACCGGGATGAACTCGAACTGTTCCGCTGGAATGGTGTCCACCAACCATCCATGCCCGCCCACCAGCTCCGTCATCGAGGAGCAGTTGGTGGCGATGCATGGAACCCCGGAAGCCATGGCTTCGATCAGCGATAGACCGAATCCCTCACCAAGAGATGGATTGAGCAGAACATCGGAGATCCTGTAAAGTTCAGCCAGCTCCGGTTCGTCTACCGAGTCCAGCTCAGGATTGAAGACCGGTGCCATAATCCGTTCCTCCAGTCCCAATTCCTCAGAGAAGGTCAAGAGGTCGTAACCCTTGGGGAAGTCCCCCCTGAGCAGAGTGAATAGGTACAGGTACGCATTCGAATCAGGGTGCCTCTCCAGGAACCTCTTGAAGGTGATCATCGTCTGTGGAAGGTTCTTCCGCTCCCCCCAGTTGGCTGCTAGGTCTATGAACAGGAACGCATCCTGGGGAATGCCCCACTTGTCTCTCAACTTCGTTTTCTCCTCCGGCGATGCCGGATGGAACATGAAGGTGTCCACGCCATGAGGGATGTAATCAATCATTTCCTGTGGGTAGTACTTCGACAACTGGTTTTGACCATACTGGCTCATGGCGCACAGTACGTCCGGTTGCGTCAAATAGGTCAGCCACTTCCTCGTCAAAGGAGCATCGATGGGGAAGTGTGCTATCCAGGGCGTTCTTGGCCGTCCGATGTTGAACGCGAAGGCGTCGCATAGGGTAATCAGCACGTCGATCTTGTATCTTGAGATGTAGTATGCGATGTTTTCTGGATTGCCTATATGCCCCCACGCAGGAAGTACAGGGACCAAGTTGCCCTTGGGGGTTTGAGCATCGAACTTCTCTCCCCAGACGATTGCGCCGCCACGTCCTCCGATGTTGATTACCTCGTAACCCATGTCGGCCAATCTAAAGCATGTCTCCTTGGTCACTTTTCCGTAGCCCGTGGCTGCGGTCAACGGCGCGCTGATCCATCCTATCCTTGGTTTCTTTATCAATTCGATTCCTCCTTCTTTCTCACGGTTATCGATCCGTCTTCCACATGCCACTCCAAATAATCACCTATCTCGAGGTCGAGCGCTATGGTGATGGGTTTCGGAACGGTCACAGTGTTGTTTATCATGATCTTCGTTTCGGCTACCTTGCTCATAGTAAAACCATATAGAGATATTAAAAAAGGTAATTAATACTTTCGTTGATATCCACCCGTGTGTGAACTCTGCGAGATGATCGAAAGCAGGGATTACAAGACCCATCTATACCACGAGGATGAAGTGTGTGTTATAGTAGACTGTTTGACCTGTGGGATACCGATGATGGTCCTGAAGCACCACGGGGAGCCCACCGAAGAGGAGTTAGAACACCTGAAGGCCGTCTCCATGGAACAGTTCCCGGACAAGGTGTGGCGCGGTTACAGACGCAAGATCAAAGACCACTGGCACGAGCATCTGATCGCCAAGGCATCAGAATAATCACCGCTTCTATGACTTCCTTCTGATCCTGGACGGTCATCTTCGGATAGAGAGGAAGGGATACCTCACGGTCGAAGACCCATTCCGCCTTTGGGGAATCACCCCTCTTGTAATGGAACAATTCCTGATAGAGGGTATGCAGATGAAGGGGAATGAAGTGAACGCTGCACCCGATGTTCAGCCATCTCATGGCCTCTATGAAATTATTTCTGCTCTCGGGCTCCTTGAGCAGAATCGGATAGAGGTGGTAGACATGTTTCACGTCCCCTTTCACCGTCGGAAGGAATATCCCATCCACATCAGACAGGGCCTTGTTGTAGACCCCGGCCATCTTGATGCGGGCTTCGATGAATCCGTCAAGCTTCTTCAACTGTTCTATGCCTATGGCGGCGTTGAGATCGCTCATATTGTACTTCCACCCGCACCGCTCGATGTCATAGTACCAGCTCGCTTCGTTGATCGACCTCTTCCAGGTGCTCCTGTTTATCCCGTTGGCTAGAAGGAGTCGTGCTTTCTTCGCGATTTCATCGTCGTCGGTGCATATCGCTCCTCCTTCTCCCGTGGTCATGTTCTTGGTGGGGTAGAAGGAAAAACATGCTGTCCCTTGAGATCCTATCTTCCGTCCCCGGTACTCAGCGCCGATTGCGTGGGCGGCGTCCTCGATGACATGGAGACCTTTTCTTTCCGCAATATCGTATATCTCCTCCATCTCGCAGGGCTGTCCGGCGAAGTGCACCGGCATGATGGCCTTAGTCTTGGGGCCTATCTTGCTTGCAATCTCATCCGGGTCTATGTTGAAATCGACCGTGCTTATATCGGCAAGAATGGGCTTCGCGCCCGTCTGTATGATCATATTTCCAGTGGAAGCGAAGGTGTAAGGTGTGGTTATGACCTCATCGCCAGGTTTAATCCCGTGAGCTATGAGTGAAAGATGGAGGGCTGCGGTGCAAGAGCTGACGGCAATAACATGTTTACACCCGATGTATTCACGGAGACGATCTTCGAACTCCTCGACCTTCGGACCTGAAGAAAGCCAACCTGATTTAAGCACCTCGGTAACGGCCATGGATTCCTCTTCACCCAATGACGGGAGACAGTAGGGAAGTAATGATTCTCTGGTCAATAGACCGCCTCCGCTCCGAATCGAATGAACCAATCCATGAATTTCTTCATACCATCATCGAAAACGATATGGGGTTCCCAATCGTATATCTTCTTGGCCTGCCCGTTATCGGCGACGAGCCTTCTGATCTCCTTTTTTCGCGGTTGCGTATGGATCGGTCTCAACATGGGCTTACCGAAGAGACTGAGAAGCTTCCTGGCTATGTAGTTGATGGTTACCTCCTTCCCTGAACCGAAATTAATGGGGTTCTCAACCCTCCCCTCATGCATCAATACCGCATCGTACCCGCGAATTGCATCCTCTATATATGTGTAATCTCTGGTCTGGTCCCCGTCCCCGAAGATTATTGGCGGGAGGTTGTTTATGATCCTACGGGCAAAAATGGATATGACCCCCCCGTACCCGATGTCCTTCTGCCTCGGGCCGAAGATGTTGAAGAATCTGGTGACCTTGATGTCCATCCCGTAGGTCTTCACATAGGAATAGCACATCCTGTCGGCGGCGATCTTGCTCGCCCCATAGGGATGAGGAGCGTTGAGCGGGTGATCTTCATCCATGGGCGCATATAACGCCGAGCCGTAGACCTCGCTGCTGGAAGCGTGTATGACCTTCTCTATGTCATGAAATCGCGCGAACTCGAGGACGTTCTGCGCCCCCCGGACATTGACGTCGTAGGTAAGTTCTGGTTCCACGTAAGAACGATCCACATGAATCTGTGCCGCCATGTGGAAGATGGCATCAAGGTCCGTTGCCTTCTCAAGAAGCCCCCGGTCCCTGATGTCCCCTCTGAGCAACTTGAAGTTCCCGAATTCGGGAAGATGCTTCACATTGGTAAGATCGCCGCTCGAAAAGTCATCAATACAAAATACAGTGTGTCCTTCCCGCGCATACTTCTCACATATATGGCTCCCCTGAAACCCCGCTCCACCGGTGACAAGGATTCTCATTTGATCATAATGGAATAGTAATACTTTTGATAAATACTTGTTCCGACAATTATATTCTAACAACACAAAACGAGGTGATTCTAACGCCAGGTATACAACCAATTCTGGATAGATTCCTCCTGCCAGACTATCTGTTTGCGCTCGGATTCCGAGACGGATGGCTCTTTGGTAGGACAGTACGCAGAAGGATCTGTCAATACGCGCCCTATTGCTTGACTGACTCTAATGGCGACGCCATTGATATTGCGGAAAGCTCCCATCAGGCCGCCCTGTGGTTCAGGGACCCCAGGAACACCGCGAACGACATGCTGTATCTCGGTGCATCGAGCAACGCCGGATTTCCGTGGTTCTTGCACGGTGCAATCGGACTGAAACCCCAACAGATATACATGTACTTGAGGAACCCGGATGGAAAGGACATTCCAGGTAAATTCCCCAACTGTGACCCCATCCGACCATCATCCGGTGACAACATGGGTTATGTGGATTCACTCCTCTCTCCCTATGAGGAACCGACCGATGTTTATGAACTCGTGATCCCACCCTATCAGCATATCAGTGCTGAATACTACAACACTGATGCGGAAAGAGCAATCCAACCAGCGATGAAGATTCTCTTCTCGGTCTATTGGGTTCAGTTCTTCAGACCCGAGGAACCCAGGCAAAATGCCCTGATCAGGAAGATCGCTGCCAGAGAGGTTCCGGCTGCGTTCCTTTCTTGCGGGTTCGGTGACTTCCCCATCGACCTTGGTGGTCAACTCGAGAGGGAGTGGAACGTCAAGGAACTGACCCTAGAGGAAGCGATGCAATGAAAGATAACGACAGTCCAGAGGCGATCAAGGAGCGCCTACGGATTAACTCGGTGTCCATCACTGATGAGGCAGTAGACACCTGGGATTCCGTCGTTCCAGAATGCAAGACCCGCTACGTCGTCGCGATATTCCTATTCGGAGATCTGACCGCGACCGAGGTAGTGGACGCCCAAACGGAGGACGACGCGGGTGCAGCAACCGTAGTCTTGAACGACATACCGATTGCTCCGTCCCAGATCAAGCAGTTCCCCAGTGGATATGATATAATGTCCCCGTTCCTATCGATAGAAGGCGGGGGTCAATTGTCCTTCATAGCGGATGCTGGAACGCCGAAAGCAACTGTCGTTTGGTATGACGAGCCGTGAGGTGATGAAATGGTAAAACATAATGACAGCGCGGAAGCCATCAAGGAGCGCCTGCGGATCACAAACGTGACCATCGTTACCATTGCAGGGCTGACCGCGAACGCCTGGTCTTCAATCCCTGAATGTAAGACCCGGTACGTCGTTGCGATAATTTTGGTCGGAGACGATACGGTCTCCAGAACCGTGGGCATCTCAACGGTAGATGACGCGGGAACGGTGACTGTAGTATTCGACGACGTGCCCATCGAACCAGACAACACCGAATCCTTCCCGGAGGGAGACTTCGATGTGATGTCCCCGCTCCTATCGGTAGAAGGCGGCGGCAATCTACGATTCCAGGCAGACGGAGGGGCACCGACCGCTACAGTAATCTGGTATGATGAACCGTGAGGGAAGCGATATCAATGGTTAGGAATCAACTGACCGCTGATGAGATCGGGTCCCTGGAAACGATGCCCAACTTGATCATGGACCCCTTCAAGTTCTCCGAGTGGTTGGGTTGGGGGTTCGGAAAGGTGGAGCAGGAGATCTTCACCCTCGCGGCTGGAGCGACGAACACCATCAATCTCGATGTGCCGCAGAACGAGGTGTGGTGGATCAGGGACTTTATCGTCGGTGATATCCCCTCTTCTTCAGTCACGATCAACACCGAGATAAGATCACAGTTCGCCCCGACGTTCGAGGGCCACCCGACGATATGCCTGCACGAGGGGCTGGTAGCCGAGCCGATATTCTTCCCAGGATGGCACAGGATGGCGGGTGACAACGCCCTGCGCATGGTCTTCACCAACGTCACAGGAGATGCGAACTACAACGACCTGGCAGAGCAGGAGATATTCGTTCACATCACATACTTCATCTTCAAGCTAGGGAAAAACAAGGTGGCCTTTTTCGACAACATGATGACTATCTTCTCGGAAAGGATGGAATTGCTGGAGTGATGAGATGCCGACAAACGAAGATCTGAAAATCATCTTTGGGCCGATACCGCAGGCCACCCTTTTTGATACAGGGGTAGCTGCGGGATCGACCGACATACTGGCCCCTGATATTACCCTACCTAATGATGGCGTAATACGGGTAACGGTGTCGGAGAATACGGGAGTTGTGTTCGGTATCGGGGTAACCAGAGCCGGTGTCCAGGTGGTTATGTGGTACAACGCGGCGGTTGCCCTCACAGCAGATGCTCTTTATATGTTTGACATCGGTCTGCGGGCGGGGGATATAGTGAACTTCCAGACATCTGCTGCGACCACACTGAATCTGCTGAACGTCGACCTAGTGAGTGCCGTGGGGGTGTGATATCATGAATTTCCTACCACAGGACACGGCAGCCTATATACACTCTGGAGGAGCCTAGGAGCATGTGTAGATTCATGATTATGATTTGAGCTAGAATGAGTCTGATTAAATGGCAAACAAAAAACTGACCAAAACGGAAATCAAGGCGCTTGAGAGTGGTGTAATCCCTCCCGACACGTGGTATCAGTTTGCCGACTGGTTTACCAACCAGGACGAGTTGCTAAAGGCTCTGTTAGAATCCAACCTACGTCTGGAAGCCTTGCTTTCTGGAACAGAACCGCCAATCTATCTTCCTAGCCCCCCAATTGAAGTAATCTTTCCAGAAAGCGTTGATATAATTATAAAAAACGAAAAGATATCGTTGATAGACTATGGGAGAGTGAACATTAAGACCAATCCAACACTCATCCTGTCTCCCAACCCAGGGAGGATGTCCTGCCTTCTACAGAACCTTGGCAATACCGAGGTTTACATCGGGTTCAACGATGAACTGACCACTGATAATGGCATAAACCTTGTCCGGGGGCAGGTATGGTGGCGCGATTCCTATGTTGGTGCTGTGTACGCCATAACCGAAACAGGAACATCGAGCATACGATATGAGGAGGGATCTTAAATGCCGATGACGTCGGCACCAGAAAAAAGAAGTGTTGACCCTGATTACGGACTGGTAACCGTTGGTACCACAGCGACCCTGATTAGGCCAGCGAAAACCAATAGACAGAGCATCTCATTAGTGAATGAAGGTGCTCGGACGGTATATCTGGGGCAAGACGCCACAGTAACAATCCCGGCGGGGGCGAACCCAGGTTATTCTCTCTTGGTAAATGGAACATTCGACGACGATTATTACGATGGCGTAATCTATGGAATAGTATCCGTCGGGACCGCAGATGTAACATTCTGGGAGGATTGAGATGGCAAGACAATTCATAACTCCTAGCTTCAACAAAACTGGTATCGCTGGACCATGGTTCAAAACGCTGGAGAGCATCGTTGGAGGCGCCAACTACCCACAGGAGATGATCTATGGGTGGACCTTTCCAACATCGGTGAACAAGTGCATCCTGACAGGGGCGTACTCCCCTCACATGATTCTACGTCCAGCAAAAGAGACCGTATCGGTCAAGGTTAATCTATGGTGGTGGGGGCTGCGGGGGACATCTGATTGGTGGAATGACATTTTTGGGTTGACTAACCCTTTCATCGGATGGATGATGGCGGTGGAGCAGGCAAAGGCGGAACAGATGCCCTACGCCCTTGTCGTGAATGCAATTGATTCTATTGACACCATGTACTTAACGCGGCATTCGGTTGATTTAGATGGTAACATTACCTGGAAGTGGGGGCAAGACTCTGGCGCACCAGATGCCATCCGCCTCACCTACCCATACTATCAATTAGCAGTGGGCGGCGAGAACCTAGTGGCACAACCGACCGATCAAATCCATGCGTACGAAAGGGGGCCGGATTTTGATTCTGGTGACCTCCCAAAGACCTTCAGTGAAATCACGGGCACGACAGGCATGGACGGTGCAGGCGTCATCTACAAGACTCCCATGAGGGCGATCACCTACAAGGACGACCAGTTACAAACGGAGGAAAACTCCTTCAACGACTTCTCCGCCAACCTGGATAACACCAGCCTGGGATTGGTACTCTACCTTTGGCGCATTTACAACATGATAGGGGCGGATGTCAGCGATCAAGTCTACAATGGGGCCTTCGACATGGATGGAGATGGGGTGGCAGATATCGACAACTGCACGGCGAATGAACTATTCGTAGGCGACGACAACCCCATATTACTCGGGATAGAGGTGGAGATATATTGAAGTTTATGGGGGTGTGATCACGAGCGAAGATCTTACATACAAAACAAAAAACACACCGGAAGAGAAGCCGGAAGAGGACTTGACCGCGCGGGACCTGATGCTCGATATCCTCCATGACTACGAGGTCGCAAAGCGAACACTTTCGGAGATTGGACATGAACGAGAGAAAGGATCTCGAACTTCTGACAGAGATTAAAGGCTCTCAGAAATTCTTCTATGATGACGTTACCAGACGATTCAAGGACAATGATAGGGATATAAACAACGCCGAGAAACGGATACGCGGGCTGGAGAACGAAGTCGTGCATAGGGAAGGGGTCTGCGACCTGTGCAAACAGACAATCGATGGACTCAAGGAGTCGGTAGATGGACTCAAGGAGTCGGTGAAAACCTTGAAATCTGTAAAACATGTCACAAAAAAATACGTGGACGATGAGGTCCAGCGAGCGACGACGGAGAACCGAAGGGCAATAAAGATCTGGGTAGCCATCGGCGGGACGGTCGTTGGCGTGATCTGCTTCGTTGGTGGTTTGCTTCTTGGCTAAGCAAAGCTTATTAATCTTCCATACACTTTTTGTATACCATCTTGGAGAGATGAGATGAAGACCGAAGATTTGGTAATTCCTGTTATAGCTTTCTCGTTGGGTGCCTCTCTGCTCGTAGTGTACCTCATCATCGAAAGGCTGCTTAACAGCCCCACGGGTAGTTTACTACCCACCGTCGTCAGCAGAAGGACCGAGTACGTACGGGACTCGTCAGGAAGGATCATCGAGAAATACGAGGAGGTGTCGCTTTCTGATGGTACGATCCAGGAGGTGAGAAGCGTTGTTCCCTCCGTGGCAACTCAAGGGACTTGATCTGAGCCATCTTTTCGAACCGGACAATCTAGTCGACGCAGAGGAAATTGGAAGGACAATCGGGGAGAGCATCGTCGTCCCGACTCTAACGGTCGAAGAACGTCCGAAGGAGACCATAATAGTCGACAAACAGGATTTTCCCGTAGTCTCCGTATTTAAAATCATAGATGAAGATACTTCGGGCGAATTGATTGAGATGACCATACGTAGTCCGTCAAGCGACTTCTCCATCGACGTTATCTCGGATAATCGTGTCCTTTTGAGCAGGGCCTACACCGACCTGACCCCGCTTTCTCCGCAATCCAACTGGATTGATGCGTTTCAAGAAGCTGGCGGGGGGGATTACGTGCTTCATCTCACGGAATTGCATTGGGCACATTCCTTCTATGTCGCGGTGGTCGTTTCGACTACCATCACATTCTCAAACATCTGGGCCGTTTATAAGTTGCGTTCTGAGCTGGCGCGGGGGGTGTGACCCATGGGCAACGACATAGCAAATGATGTCTTGCGCATCCTCGGCACTCTACCGGATACGCGTTTTTCCCTGTATGATTACCCACTAGATCGCATAATGGAGCTACTCAGCACCACTCATTGGGATACCCCAGTGACGGGTACACACACAACCACGGGCGTGGGCGAGGAGATAGTGGTTGAAACTACGGTTATAGCGCCTCGTACTTTCTGGATGTTCATAGATTTGCGGGCTATAGCTTTGGGGGATACTTTTACTATTAGGGTGTACCAGCGGGTCGATGGGATAACATATTGTCTGCACGATTCTCAAGTGTTCCAGAATGCACAGGTAATCACCACATATCAGATCCGTGAGATGTATACCGATGCCGATTGCGACTTGAGGGTAACGATTCAGCGTACTGGGGGGGCAGACCGGGCATTTCCGTACAGATACAACACATTGATATGTTAGAAACATGCTTTAATTAATGTTAGATTTACCAATGATATAGGTGAGTGTATGCAGAAAGAGATTGAATTGACCGAATATGAACACAAACGTCTTAACGAGTTGCAAGGCGTTCTCGACCAGGTGGAAAGGGGAATCAAGGACACGGAGGCTCAATTGTTGAAGCTTGGCAACTATCGAATTGAATTGTACGGTCGGAAGGCAGAACTGGTCGAGTTACTGGCCGACAAGTATGATTTCGATCCCCTTACTAGGTTTCATATAGATACATTTCCAAGAGTAATATTGGAGGTGGATAATAATGGCAAATGAGAGTCAACGACTTTGGGACCTGATGACCAACAGGCTCACGGTCACCCGGTCAGGGTATCTTGATGAGTTGGACTTCGACCTGGATGCAAGACTGGGTGCTCCCGCCGGAGCTTCCATATCCGCAGATCTCGTGATCATCGATAATTTCGTCGATGATATAGAAACAAGACTGGGTACTCCTGGCGCTGGTACAGTGGCTGGAGATGTTGAGAGCATCGAAGTTAAGGTAGGAACCAACGGCGATGCCGCAGGAACAACGACCCTGTTCGCACGGCTGAAACAGATCGTGGATTCCTATCTGGCTGATGGTTCAATCGGCCTGGCGATAATTGAGGGCTACGTCGATTGTCTACCCGCCGCCCTGGGGGATCTCGTCGAAGCGAATGTGGCGGATATTCTGTCAGATTCCACAGCGTTCGATGGAGCAGACATTGCCGCTATCCTGACAGATACTGAGACCACTATCCCTGGAACCATAACGTCGCTTCAAACAGACGTGACGGCTATCTTGTTGGATACTGAGACCACCATCCCTGACACGATTACCACTCTCCAAGCAGATATGACCGCCATCAAGGGCGGGGGCTACGTCGCCGAGAACCTTGTCACCATTGATGCGAATATTGATTCTATCCTTGAAGATACCGATACTACAATTCCTGGCGTGATTGCGACAATGCAGGGAAACGTGACAGATATCTTGTTGGATACTGAGACCACTATCCCTGGAACCATAACGTCGCTCCAGACAGACGTGACAGCTATCCTTGACGATACTGGTACCACCGGCGTGATCGTAAACGCACTGTCGGTGGCGGGAGAGACCGCTATAGAGGGGGCGGCGGAGGACGCCCTCGAGGCGGAGAATCTCGATCATCATCTAAAGACCGCCGTGGATACCAATTTGCAGACTACGGTGGCTGACAATTCCGTCATAGGCTATCTGCTTGCCATAGCCAATGTAAGCAACTACAACCGGGCTACGGATTCCCTGGAAGCCATAGGTGCGGCGGTCGCCGGTATGTCAGCCTCTGGCTTATTGTACGGTACTGCACTTACTGGCAACGTGCTTCCGTCGGATGGAACGGAGAACACGATAGTGCTGACGAATGGTGCGGGAGACTTCGCCAGCGATTTCGAGATATTCATGAACATCGACGTCAGCGTTTTGCAGGCGGGTGACACAATCGTCATGAGGGTTTGGAAAACCGTTGATGGAACGAATCCCAGATTGGCCGATGAGCAGACAATCACCGGGGTCCAGGTGATTGATGTTTGGGAGATGGATTCGGTCTGGGGAGACGAGGTGATGGACATCAAGATCACGTTGGCTCAGACGGCGGGTGGATATCGGACATTCCACTGGAGGGGGTCGACCCGGAAGGTGGCTAGTTGATGAGGGGGTCAGATGGCTAATGAAGCCCAGAGGCTCTATACCATACTCAACGAAAGGCTGACGGCCACTAGAGCCACCAATCTCGACGAACTCGATTTCGATCTGGATGCAAGACTAGGCTCTCCAGCAGGGGCCTCCATATCCGCAGATCTTGTGACTATCGATAATTTCGTTGACAATCTCGAGAGCAGATTAGGTACTCCTGGCGCAGGAACCGTTGCCGGAGATGTAGAGTCAATTGAGACGAAGGTCGGGGCCAACACAGATGTCGCGGGTACTGGTACTCTTTTTGCGAGACTCAAGCAGATCGTCGATAACTACCTGGCAAGTGGGGCCCACGGTCTGTCTGTCATTGAAACCTACGTCGATTGTCTCCCGGCCTCATTAGGTAACTTGGTAACCAAGGACTGGACAGATATCCTTTCTGATTCCACGGCGTTCAAAGGAGCACAGGTAGACAAGCTGGCGGGGGCTAGTCCTGTTGTCGGGACGGCAACAGAGAATTGGAACGCCGCAGAGGCCAATATCGTGTCCATAGGAGCGAACAACACCAAGAACAAGCTTCATTCCCTGTGCTTGAACGTTTCGGCCTTGACGGCCACGGCAACGGTCACTATACGGCTGTACATGCAGGTCAACGGGGTCGAGCGACAGGTTTATGAGGAGGACTTCATCGTTGACACCGACCCGGACGGGCTGTGGGTAGTGGACGGAACCCTTGCGCTCCATGAAGTTCTCCGGGTAACGGCAGAGAGCGACAACGCCGGTGATGACGGGAAGGCCATCAATTACGACTACCAGCTCGAGGTGATGTGATGAGTCTGCTGATTAAAGGGATCACGAAACTATCTGAACTTTCCATAGACGCCGCTAAAGACTGGGCGGGGCAGAATCTCAGTAACATCGGGACTCTCGCAACCACCGGGTTTGGAGACTTCAATTCCCTGAAGATCGGAGGGACGGAGGTTATCTCATCGGCTAGAGTGTTGGCTGACGTGACCGCCAACGCATCGATAATCACGACGGGGACCTTCGGTACGACTAGGCTAGACTTGTCCGCCTTGGCTCAGGATATTCTTCCTAGTGCAGCGGACGCTCGAAGTCTGGGGTCTGCGACAAAAGAATGGCTCAATGTCTATATCGGGGATGCTGGAAAGCTATACTTCGGTCTGGCCCAAGACGTTAATCTTTATTATTCAGCCTCCAACGTTCTGAAAACAGATGATAGTTTCACCTGTAGCGTCACAATCAATACTAATGCCCTTCGCCCGAATACAATGGCGGCGGGAGATAATTATGTTTCAATGATTCCTAGCAGTGGGCAGAGGGTGTGGTCCCGCTATAGGTACGGGGGTGGCGGCCCGGACCCCGCTGGCGTGTTGTTCAGTGGTTATGATACCGATAACTATTATTTTTCAGCCGACTCCAACAATTTCTATATCAAGTACCACACCTCGTTGGATTGGTCAGCGGCTTCGACCAGGGTGACATTGACGGGGGCCGGGGTTTTGCAAGTCGCCGGTCATCTGGGGGTCGGTGGAGCTACTGCTGCAACCTACCCCCTACATGTGGAGCACGATCTTGCCGAAGCAATATGTGTTATGAAGAATACCCACGCATCGGCGGGTAGGGGGCTGTATGTCAGGGTCGATAATCCAGATGCCACCAAATTCTCCTTCGCCATACTGCACGGCGGGACGTATATGTTCAAGGTCCACGGCGACGGCAAGCTAAGAATAGGAAACGACGACACAAACCTGTACAGGAGTGCGGCCAATGTCCTCAAGACCGATGATGCTTTTGATGCGGCAAGTCTGAAAATCGGAGGAACCGAAGTATTCAATATTTATCGGGATGCAACGGTCCGGTATTTTAATATAAGCGGCACCGGAAATCATATACGGTGTAACACTCGAATACAGCTCCGCAATGCTGCGGCGACTGCCTACCAAGATATAGAAGTAAAACGACTCTTTATCGGTGCTACTTGTGTTATCGATGACGGGAGAAATGTAATAAACGTCGGCACGATTGACGGGGTGGATGTGGCTGCTCATGTAGCAGATATAGACGCACATCACAAATTACCTGCCCCATTCGTGAAGGGGTCTGGGAATCAAGTAACCGCCGGAACGATATCAGTCCAAGATATGTTCACCTTCTCGCCCACGGCCAATTTCGTTGCCTTCGAATTCTTATATGGCAGGCTCACCTCCAGTGATGCTAATTCAGATGTATATTTCAAAATAATATTTGAAGACGATTCGGAGGACGACCTGACTGAGTACAAGACCAATGCCGCGGAGACGATCGACGTGACCATGAAGCAGATATTGACCTATTTGGGAGATACGGGGAAATATATCAAGGCGATCCATCTAATGGCCGACAATCAGGATGAGATCGGACACACCGTGGCCGGCACAATATACGGATATCAACACTAATACGATTGACGGGGTGGATATCGCGACCCATGTCGCCGACGTGGACGCACACCACAAGTTGCCATCTCCCTATGAGGACACATCATGCAATGTGACACAAGTGGGCGCGGGGACTAGCAACACCGAGATGAACGCTCTCAGTGCTGATTACATCTCCATCATGCCCGAGAAGTTGACGTACATCGTCACGATAACCGGTTCGGGAGGAGGGTACATAGACGCACAACTCGACGATGATTCGTGGGTTAACATCTTCGCATTTACCGAATCGGGCTCGAAATATTCTTATGACGTGATAGACGCCCTCGGCCAACTGGGCAATTACATCAAGAACCTGAGATCCAGAGCAATATCGGTCAGTGGCAATGTCACGGTCAACCTGGACATCTGGGGTTGGCAGATGTGAAATCCCAGACGATTATGGGAACTGCCCGGTAGAATCAGCATCAAACCCCGGAGCGTACATCATTTGTTCTTTGATATCCGTGGGGGAAGGTATTTAATCTAAGGGGATCTTTTCCTGATTATGCCCGAAGACATCGTTGAAGGAAAGTTGAACGAAGAAGAAATTGTGGCAGAGGAAGAAGAGGAGGTTGAAGCCCCCCCGGTCTCGATGCCAACGATAATCATCGTAATATCAGCACCAGGGCAATTCGAATTGCAGACCCAGGGAAACATAGACCCCATGACCATCCCCACAATCCTTCGCCGAGTGGCTGCTGGAACCGAGAAGACCCTCATCAATGCTCCCTAATGTCATTGACGAAGAAAGCGGGTGAGTAAAGTTCTTTTACATCTTCGCTCCTAATTATATAGCGCAATGACCGACACTAACGACAACCTCGTGGTTTTCTTGGCCGCCTCTCTGGTAGTCGCAACAGGGGTCATCGCATGGCTGTTGTGGGACATGTTCCAGGTCCCTGTAACTGCTGTTCCGAGGGTTCACACCGAACCCCTGATGACGAACAAGGAGGAGATTATCTGGACGGACTGGCGAGGTGAGAAGAGGAAGATCGAAATCCACAGGGAGGTGCGCTGATGGAGACCATCATAGTGAAAGACTTCCGAGACCCCCAATTGAAAGAGATGACAAAGGAAAGAGGATATGCGTTAGAGACCATTCAAACGCAACTCCTCAACGACATTGCATCATTGCTCCATTCTCAAATTCCGGCGGGGATGCTGGATTCACTTTCCGTGACAATAACAGCCACTCCGACCGTGCTCACTCCCCACAACACCCCCTCTATGCCTTGGATGTCCTTTACTGTGTTCAATGATGGTGTCGGGGCCATATACATGACGCTGGATGAAGAGTACACCCAGATGCGGACTCCCATCAACGCGGGGGAGAACCTAGACATAGACATGCATATTCGAGAAATAGATAAGGTTGCTCTGGTCTGTTTACCAGGGGCGACAGCCGACGTGCGAATATTCGCTATGGGGTGATGACGTGTGTCCGTCACATTCAGAGGCGTGTATAAAGAACCGACCGAGACGGAAGGTGGGATCTACGTGGGGCCGAACCCGCCACTGGACCCGGAAGAGGGCGATATGTGGTATAACAACGAAACGGACGAATTGTTCATATATGATTAAAGCAGATATGTAATAGAGGATCAACATGGCAGAAGAGTGGAAGAAAGTGGCTTACTACGACGAGGTCGCTATCGTAACCGATACAGCACCGGTCGATGTGACGAAAGCGGCGGCAGCCGTAGGTGCTTCTGCGGAAGCAGCAAGACAAGACCACAAGCACGACATCACGACAGCCGTTCCTGGGACCATCGGAGAAGGCAATACTCCGGCTGAGGGAACGGCAACTTCTCTAACCCGCTCTGACCACGTTCATGGGTCGCCCGCGACGTACGCAGCGACAGCTCATGCCACAGCTCACAAGGATGCGGGCGGAGATGAAATACTACTTCATGAACTCGGAGAACCGATTGGAGCAGTGGACTTCGCCAAGCAAGAGGCGACATCTATCTGCTTGGATAATCAAGCAACTGCACCG
>Ga0307928_10000486_pt1 | contig 29873 bp, 49 predicted proteins | sample AceLakmetagen232_FD_201815 | JGI IMG/M metagenome (GOLD analysis project Ga0307928, IMG submission 201815) | Saline water microbial communities from Ace Lake, Antarctica - #232 | ecosystem: Environmental > Aquatic > Non-marine Saline and Alkaline > Saline | place: Antarctica: Ace Lake... | reverse complement strand
TCTTGCGTTTCAAGCAAAAAGTCTCAAAACGCGGGGAAACTTATATCACCTACGCTAAAATAAGCCAAAAACTCAAAATAAATAAAACAAAAATCCTATGTTGCCTAAAATGCTTGTCAATCGCAAATGCTTCGTCGTTGTTAATATAGAAACTAACAGTGAGGAGACCTTTGGGAAAATAGAAGAAGCCCGAAAACATTTATTAATACTCGCTGAGGAAGGCGTTTCAACTTATTTCTATGAAGAGAAAACAATTTACTCTTTCTGACGCAGGGTGGATGGAGTTTCGCCCCTTAAGTTGAGAGTTTATTGCTTATCCTCGGCTCCTAGTAGCTTTTCCTCCTATACTCCTAGTAGCTTACTGAACGCGTAAGCGTGTATACGAACACGTTACACGAAACGCCTAACAAGTATGCTACGAAAAGCGTTACACCTAACAAGTGACTAAATATACGAAACACGTAGGAAGGAGGAAAAGCAGGGTAAAACAGAAACCGAACAAGATACGAACAGAAACCGAACAGAAACCGAACAAGAAAAAACAAACCATGTACTATGGTAAAAAGCGTGATAAAACGCGCGAAAAGGCTTTAATAAGTAAATAGCATGAGCTAAACAAGCACATATGAGTATAGAAACATGTAAACATTGTCAGATACAAATAGATACAGACTTACTATCAATAGAAGAACATTACGATGATTGTATAGACTTAGAAGAAGAATGGTTAGAAGGATAAGTATTAGTATTAGTATTGTTTGTATCTATAGGGGGGAAAAGAACTTAAATAATTAATTTGTCATAGCATATGTTAGAAACAAGAAGAAAAGAAATAAAACAAAAGCAAGAGGAATTATTGGTGGAGTTAATACAAATAGAGAAAGAAATAGGAGAGGAAGTTAGGTGTAAAGAAATTGACGATAAGATAAGCGAAGTAAGAAGCTTCTTCAAATCAGCAATACGAGACCTAACACTAAGATTTGAATTTAAAGGATATGAATTAAATGCATACCATCTAAACTTAAAAGAAGGAGAAGAGCCAGGATTTGATAGACAACCAGATTACGATAGCTTTGCATTTGTAAACATGGAAAACATGAGTGCAATAGATGTTATCAAGAACATAGTTGAAAGTTTAGCGATACGACTAAGAGTAAGACAGCAGGCTCTTAATACACTAAAAACAAAATATGAAATTACTAACGAAAGCATTAATAAAGAGATTTAAAGAAGTAGGGAGTCAGGAAGATAAGAAGAACCCGATTGTCGTAACTAAATTCTTCAATCCAGCAGGGATAGGAACGTGGTACGCAACAGAGTATGACGAAGAGAAAGGGTTATTCTTTGGATACGTAAATTTGTTTGGAGATCATAATGACGAGTGGGGATGGTTCAGTGAGGCAGAGTTGGCAGCATACAGAGGAATGTATGGACTAGGAATAGAAAGAGATAGACATTGTGGAGAGAAGCATATATCAGAGTTTAATATAGATAGTTTACATATAGAAGAATAAAGAACTTAAATAACTAATTTGTCATAGCATATGGAGAATTTAAACAAAGAGATAAAAAAACAATTAGAGTTAATGCTTGATAAAATGGATGACGGTGGAATGGATTGTAGTTATCAAGGAATTAACTACAATTCAGCGATAAAAGAAGCTGTTACAGCAATAAAGGGATTAATAACTAGAACAACTACTATGGAGAAAACATACTACTGCCCAAAATGCGGCAAAGAAATAAACAGAGACATAAAAAACATATCACCTGGATACTTTGCAGCTTGTCTTAACTGTGACGAGGATTTTTACAGAGTGGAGTTAAACGCATCTCCTAACAATATCACCACAAATTAAATATGCTAAACAAATTCAAGGAATACTGTCTACATTGCGAAACTGAGGTAAAAGCAAATAAAGAACATCTAAAAATGAAAAACCCTCAGAAAGGAAATAAAATACACAAGAAGAGAACAACTAAAAGAGAATACGGAGTGTTATGCAATGAATGCTTCAAGAAATACAGTAAAGGCATGCGTAAACAATACCACAACTACGTTTAACTAATAACTAATAACAATATGGGCCTTGACATGTACCTAGAGAAAAAAACTTATGTGAAAAATTGGGATCACATGAACAAAGAGAACTTAAACAAAATTACAATCAAAAGAGACGGGAAAGTAAGAGAAGACATTGACACTAAGAAAATCACTTATATCACAGAAGAGATTGGGTATTGGAGAAAGGCCAATGCTATCCATAAATTCTTCATTGATAAGTGTGGAAACGGAGAAGATAATGGCTCAAGTCTATATGTTGAAAGACACGTAATAAAAGACTTACTAGACAGGTGTAAAAAGATTATAAAGGCTTCTAAGTTAGTTAACGGAAATATAGTTGAAAGGTACAAAATGAAAAAAGAAAAACTAGTATCATGCCAAGAACCAGAAAAGAATATTGAAGACCCATCAGTTGCTAAAGAATTATTGCCAACTCAAGGTGGATTTTTCTTTGGTTCGCTAGAATATAATCAATACTACCTATCAAATATTAAAGACACGAAGAAGATTTGCACTGAAGCCATTAAAGCAATAGATAAAGGAGCTGATATCTACTACGAAGCTAGTTGGTAATAAATAACTAATAAAACAATATGAAAGTAAAAGAACTAATCAAATTACTACAAACATACAAACCAAACGAAGAAATATATATGTCAAGAGACGAAGAAGGTAACGGATTCCAAGACATTTACGAAACTATTTACACAGAAGATGAAAATGGTGAAAGATTCCTTACTATATACCCCGGTAAAAAGTATTTAAATAACTAACTTAAATAACTAAATAAAAACTTATGTCATACGAAACTTACAAATATCCAGTAGCAATAATCATCGGGTGTTTACTAATAGCAACAAGTTTATTCTTAATACAAGTAATAAAGCAGGATTCAATAGAAACTCAGGCAGATAATGCATTAACAGTTAAAACAAAAATTGAAACTGAAAAATTAGCATTTGACAAAAAAGTATACGAAACAGAAAAAACAGAAAAACTACAAAAAGAAATAGACTTATCTGACTGTTTAACACATGGAGATACACTTTACTCTGATTGGATTGAATTAAACGGAACTGATATAGGCGATGAAATTTACAGAGCTCCACAAAGAACTTGGGATGAAGCTCAAAAACGAAGAGAAGACAACAACGATACATGTTTCAAGACATTTAAATAACTAAAATTAAACAATATGTACAACGATTACACATCAATCTGGGTCACATTAATCATCATAGCTATAATCGCAACTTTAGGCTTAGCAATGTGGGGATTACCACAATATACAGTATGGCAACAAGAAATGAGTGGTAAAGCACAATTAGCAGAGGCTGAATGGAGTAGACAAATTGCTATTGAAGAAGCTCAAGCAAACTTAGAGGCAGAGAAATTAAACGCTCAGAGTGAAGTAGAAAGAGCTAAAGGTATGGCGGAAGCTATATCTATTGAGAACGGACAACTTACAGAAACATATATCAAATACTTATGGGTTCGCACCTTCGGAGGAATGGAAGCTTCAACTGTATACATACCAACAGAAGCTAACCTACCTATTTTAGAAGCTACAAGATAACTTAGTTAAAAATAAAAACGTATGTACAGAGGAGTAAAAACAGTAAGAATAAGCGCGCTAGAAGAAGAAGAAGATAAACAATGTCCAGCATGCGGTGGACATGATACATGGCGCAACTCGTGTGGCGAAATACAATGTGACAACTGTGGCTACGAAGAAACTTATTAATAAAAATAAAACCTATGGGTAACAGGATCTCAATTTCATTTCTAAAAAAAGGAGAGGAAAGCGTAGCTCTATACAGTCATTGGGATGGTAAAGAACTAAAGAAAACAGCAGAAAGATATGTAATGGAGCTAAAGAAAGAAATAGAAAACAACGAAAAAACAAACGGAGTAACTCCACTAGAAAGATTAGAACCAGCAACTGTGATGGTAGATTTCATGCGTTGGATGTCAATGAAAGAATGGAAAGAAAAAAGAATAACTGGTAACTACTACCTAGAACAAACTGGTAGTGACGGAGATAACTCAGACAACGGACACTTTAAGATTAACCTCGAAACAGTATGCCCGTAAAAAATCACAATTGTAAGTGTCCACTATGCAAAGGAGACGCAGTTATCTACCTAGAGGAGAAAAGATATAAAATAAGATGTCTTACTTGTGGTATGGAAGATTACCTAAAGATTAAGGCAAGTACAAAAACTAATTAATTAACTAAAACAATATGTATATATGTCCTCATTGCGAGGAGCACATTAACCACGTAGAATACAGAACAGATGGATATGAATACGGAACATACTATATAGAAAACGAAGAGTGGGAACATGTAGATTCATGTCACGAAGGAGAAACAACATTCGAATGTCCAGAATGTGGCAGAGAAATAGACAACGTAAGTTCACTAGAAAGAGTAGACAGTGAAAATGATAATAATAATGACAATAATAATAGTAACGATTATACAGGAACAATGGTAAGACGAGACGGATCAGCATCAATTAGTGTGTGGGTATGTAAAGAATGTAAAACAGAAAACATAGGAAGCCAAAATCCAAACGTGTGTTCAGGCTGTGACATGCCAAGAACAGAGAACGTAGAAGTAAAATCATTAACTTAATTAACAAGTATATGCCAAATGGAAAAATTACTTTCAAACTAGGAGCAGACCCAGAATTTTCAATCGTAACGGCTAACAAGAAGATAGGAGCCAAAAGCCTATTCAGAGGTATGAAAGAAAACTTAAAAGAAGACTTTAAAAATCTAAAAGAAACAGATGACGCAATGGGTTACACAGTAGGAAAGTCAAAATCAGAATTCGGATGGGACGGTGCAGAAGATACAGGAGAACTAAGACCAGCACCAAGCGAAAATCCTAAAATATTAACAGCCTCTCTAAAAAAGTCTATTGAACAAATAGGAAGAATGACTGGACCATTCAAACTAACGACAAAGTCAATAGCAGCGCCAATCGGAGGACATATTCACATGGAAATACCAGAAGACATTGCAAGGAACTCTAGAAAGCTAATACTGCTACAAAAGAAAATCAGTTCAATGTATTTACCATTAATACTAAGCGATGACATGATAAGTTCTAAAGCAAGAATGTGTGGTAATAGCTCATATGGAAGCATAACAGACTACAGAGTAGAAATAAGAGAAGGCAAACAAGTAATGGAATTCAGAACACCAAGCGCAGAATGGATTACAACAGAAAAAATAGCCTACTCAACTCTATGTTATTTCAAAGTAATACTACACGAAATTTACAATAATCCAAAATCGTTCAATGAAAACAACTTAACTTTAATAAGAAGTTGGGAACAAGGAAAGAACTTACAAAACCTAGCAGTTAGTAAAAACCCAATCATGACAAAGTTCATGATGAAAGAAGTGGTAAACAAGGTAAAAAGGTTTGAGCTATACACAAAATACAAAAACGAAATATCGTTCATTACAAACCCTAAACGTGTAATAGCAGAAAAAGTAGCAAACGACTACGACATTATTAAAGGCTGGGGAATAAGCAAAGCAAAGAAAGTAGGACTAAAAAAATTCAAAGAAAAGGTAAAAATAAACGAAACAGAAAGCTCAACAATGCAAATGCTTATCGACACAGTAAAACCTAGATACAACTCAGACGAAAACGTAGAATACTTTGCAACTGAAATAGCGAAAAGAATAATAACAAAGAAATACGACAACAAAAAAGATGCAGTTCTATTCGGACTTAGAGGAGAAATTAAAAACCAAATCATCTTTAAGCTGGGATTCACAGAAACAGAAGGAGGAGACATGAGAGAAGAAATTCAAGTAAACGAACAAGCACAAGAAATGATAGATTCAAGAGAAGATCTAAGAGCACTACGAGACCTAGCAATAAGAATGCATCAAAAATTCACCATGAACAGAGGAACAAAAGAGTCATGGTACATAGGAATACCACACAAAGACAGAATAAACCCAGAAAAAAGTATTAAAGGATTTCTTGACTCTATATACAAAGTAAACGAGAACAAAACAAAGATGATTGATCTAAACAATATAGTAATCGAAGACAGAAAGGAAATAAAAGAAGCTATATCAAAAGCATACAACAGAGAAACACCAAACATAAGAAACGAACAAATCGTCGTAAACTCTTCATCAATAATAGAAGAAAATGAAATAAGAGGAACAGAAGCAATGATTAACACAGACACAAGTTTAAACTATTCCAACACAACACTATAAATAATAAGAAAAAACAAGTATGAATTTCAACCCAAAAGTAAAAGATTTTACAGAAGAGAACAAAGACTTAACATTAATCGGTTTGTATTGGGCTGGTTACTGGAGATTTACAGCAGTAGTAATATTAGGTTACCTAGCAATTTGGATTGCAGTAGTAATGGTAGCTTTTCTAATAGGATTTGCTATAGAAATATTCCTATAAAATTACAAGCCAAAAAGAACTAAACATCATTAATATTAACTACAACGCTTATGTGCGGAATTTTAGCAGCAATAGACACTGAAAACGTAAATGACTGGACAATAAACCAGTTAGAAGACCAAATAAGTAGAGGACAAGACGGACTAGGAGGGCTTTTCATCAATAATGGAAAGATAATCACAAAAAGATCAACAGAGATATGTAAAATGCTAATAGATCTGTACGCAAACCAAAGCAAATTCATCATCTTACACCATAGAACACCAACCAGCAGTGAGAATAAAATTAGTCAAACTCATCCATTATTCGTATCAAATGAAATGTTAGAACACGACTACTACGTAATACACAATGGAATGATTAACAACGAGGATGAACTAAGAAAAGAGCACGAGAAAGAAGGATTTAAATATTTAACAATAAGAAATACATCAACAGGAGTAGAGGAGTTCAACGATTCAGAGTCACTAGCAATCGAGGTATCAAAATTCATAGAAGGTAAAAGTAAAGCAATTAAAGCCAGAGGCTCAGCGGCGTTCATCGTATTAAAGGTCGATAAAACGAAAGGAACACCAATAGAGTTAATCTTTGGAAGACAAAACAACCCACTAAACATGTCAATGACAGGAAAAAAGCTAAGACTTTCATCAGAAGGAGAGGGAGCACCAATAAAAGAAAAAACTCTCTACACTTACAATCTAAAAAAGAACAAAATAGAAAGTAAGAAACCATTTTGCTTAGCAGAATACGAATACAAGGGTAAAACAAAAGCAGTGGGATTCCACACAAAATCATCTGATTCACGAAAGTATGATAACGATACAGAATATACACAATACAACGACGACTACAAAGACGAATACCCAGAAGAATACAGAGAAAGCTGGGGAGAAAAAATATATGGTGAAAACGGACAACACAGAATAGCAATGGACGCGATAGAAACAACTATAGATGATTTAGCATTCGAAGTTTCAAACATAGGAAAAATATACAGAACACCAGAAGAAGCTATTCAAGAAGCAATGGAATTAGTAAAAATAGCAATGGAAGACATGGTAAGAGGAATAGAAAACGAGGCGCTAACGTCACTAGAAGAAGATGAAGAACACATTAATACTAAAAGAGAACTATGCGAAAGTATCCAACAAAGAGAGAAATAATGGAGGAAAAAGTGCCGTTCTCTGAGGAATTACAAATAGCCATGAAAAAATGGAAAGTTGTAACATGGAAAGAAGCAAGAGGAGACAAAAAGAAAAAAAAAGCGGCACTAACAAAACTTGTAAAAGTTCTAAACACAATATTTGATAGGAAAACAAAAATACAATACAAAGAAAATTTAAACTCTGCACTATACTCAACAAAAACAGATACAATATCAATGAACAGTTCATTGTCAATCATTTCAACACTACATGAATATGGACACGCAATGTTCGGTGTAAGTGAACTAATAGCCTGTCGTTGGAGTGTACAATTGTTTATACTAACTTTCCCAAAAGCATACGCTAAACTGAAATGGGAAAAACACATGTTAAAAACTAAATAAATGTTCTTGGATAAGGAGTAATAAACTGAAAAGTCTATTATATCCGAAATCACAAGACAAAAAATTATGAATACACTAACATTAAGAGAATTCGTACAGTCTTTAAGAGACGCAGCACGTATCAAATTACAAATGTTAATGGTATCAGATTTACTAGTAAACATCTCTCAAACAACAAAAACAATCAACAATTTAGAAAAAGAAGTAGAAACAGTAAAAAAAGACATTGAAAGAAACAACTACAAAATCTCAAAACTAGATGAAACAAACCCAGACTTCAAAGAATTTAAAGAAACTCTAAAAGAAAATAACGAAAAAGCAGAACAAGCAATTGAAGATTTAATGAAAGAAACAACAAAATACAACAAAGACATTATAAATCTAGAAGACAAAATTGAAAAAGTAACAAAAGGAGAAATTAAAGTATCATTAAACGAAGTAAACAAAATGGTAAACGAAGAACTATCAACAACAAAACTAGAAAAATTTGTAACAAAAAAAGCGTAAACAAAAACAAGGTAAAAAATAAATAAATGTTCTTGGATAAGGATACAATAAACTCACATAGTCTATTGTATCCAAACTCCTAAGACAAAAAAACATGAATACATTAAACTTAAAAAACTACGTACAAGATTTAAGAGACGCAGCACGAACAAAACTACGTTTAAAAATAGTAGCAGATTTACTAGTAAGCATAAGTGCAATCTCAAAAGATATTAGATCAAGCGAAGAATGCGTACAAATGATCCAAAAAGAAATTGAAAGAAACAACTACAAAATCTCAAAACTAGAAGAAACAAACCCAGACTACAAAGAATTAAAAGAAAACCTAGAAAAAAACAACGAACAAGAAACAAAATTAATGGAACAAGAAATGAAAAGTGTAGTCGAATCAGGTGTATCATTAGAGAAACTAGACAAAGAAATTGAAAGAGTAACAAACGGAGAAGTAAAAGTATCACTAAGTACTCTAAACAGCATGGTTAACGAGGAATTAACAACTACAAGCCTAAAAGAATTAACAACAGAAGAAACAGAAGCGTAAAAACTAACAAGTAACAAAAAGCCTAGAGGTTAATAGCCTCTAGGCTTTTTTTATAGTAACTCAAGGCATCTCAGCTCGCTTCTTAAGTTGAGAAATTAAGAAACTAAAAACTACGCTACAACGCCATCAAAATTTAGACACGACACAACATACAACTTTATGCGTAAAGGCGCCACAACATGCCGTTATGCGCTCCAAACATCATATAAGAACACAACCAGCAACACCATAAAACAAAAAGAATCCGTGAAAAACGAATTCTTATAAAATAAATACGAGCCAAGGAGGAATTAATGGCTCGTATCGTTTGATCAAATTGAATAAATAATGTGTGGCTATAAGGGAATATATAGTTTTTACAAACCACCTAAACCTTAAGCTGCAATTGTAATAAATAATCAATAGATCACAAGAATAATCAGATTAGACAAAACCTTGAACACTTTTCTTGTTTCTGTCGCATTATATTACTTCAATAACGATGCAGAGGTTAAGGTTTCAAATTCCTTTATTCCTTCTGTAATAAAGCTTGACATAAGTACCAAATAACTGTCAAACAATTTTTACTTAATCAATTCGCTTTTAAATATTTTATTTAACGAATCTTCAAACGAACAAGCATTTGAAGAAAAGTTCAAATCAACGCTTGCCTGATTAGAATTACTAAACGATATATATATATTATCGCTTGCGGATTTTCTTGTTCCCCAGAAGAACGGGATCTTATGTTGTTCACAAAGCTTACTAAACATATCTCGTAACTCGTATGTACTAATAACCTCTCTACCACTAAAATGATAAACAGGAGAAAGGAAAGAACCAGTTTCGAAGAACTTATCCAAGAGTACCAGCATTGCCTCAGTAAGATCTTTAACGTAAGTATATCCTCGTTTAAGAGGAATAGTGTTGGGGATATCATTGAAGTACTCAAAATAACTTTTCTCTCCCTTTTTAATATTATCTATAACTTTATAAATAACCATGTCTGGCCTTCCACCAATACCGTAAACAGTAAACGGTCTTACTATGACCTTATTTGTTATAGTTGAGTTTTGTACCAATAATTCTCCAGCCATCTTAGTTATGCCATAAGTTGACTTAGGGTTATATTTAACATTACTTTCACATAAATCTAAATACTCTCCATCTGTACTTTTAATAGCGTTCCCTCCAAGAACAGAAGAACTACTAAAGAAAACCAATGGAGTATTATTTTTCTCACAAGCAGTGATTACATTTTTAGTTCCGCTAATATTAGTTGAGATATATTCATGTGGAAACTTTTTACTTTCTCCAACACCAGCCCTAGCTGCCATATGAATAACAATATCGGGTCTAAAGTCATTTATTCTTTTGGTAAGTTTGAATTCATCACGGATGTCATCTCCATTCGCTAAGTCATAATTTTGAACAAAATACGAAGAATCAGTAAAAAGTAGTTTAATTAAATTGCTTCCAATAAAACCTCTTCCGCCTGTAATAAAAATTCTTTTATTTTCTTTTTTCATATACTAAGTAGATGGTTTATCCTTTTTAAGTTCTTTAGATAGCTTAGAGAAAAGTTCTTTATTAGCCACTAAAGCTTTTACACATTGATCTTTCCCAACTCCAAGTTTTTCACCACCATACTCATATGTATTTCCACTACGAATAATTATTTCACGAATAACTCCAAAATCGAAAGTATCAGATTCTAAATCCAATCCCTTCGTATAGTACAAATCTAAATCAGTCTTTCTAAAAGGTAGGCCAACTTTATTCTTAACAGCAGAAATGTAAATCTTATTACCAATAACATCTCCATCATCTCCCTTAATATTTTCTCCCTTTCTAACTTCAAGCCTAACAGAAGCAAAGAACTTAAGAGCGTTTCCACCTGGAGTTGTTTGTTTCTTGCCAAACATTACTCCAATTTTATCTCTAAGTTGATTTATGAAAATAACAGCAGTCTTAGTACGAGATAAATTACCAGCTAGAATACGCATTGCCTTACTCATAAGACGAGCTTGTTGCGCTACATTTACATCAGAGATATCTCCATCTAATTCTTTCTCTGGCACAAGAGCCGCGACTGAATCAAGAACAATAAGATCTACTGAATTTGATTTTGTCATGGCGCTTATAGTCTCCAAGGCTTCTTCTGCATGATTAGGTTGAGATAAAATTATCTTGTTAACATCAACTCCAAGATTCTTTGCATACTTAGTTGAGAAAGAATACTCTGCGTCTATCCAAACAACTCTACCACCTTGCTTTTGAACCTGGGCTGCTAAAAACATCGCCATAGTTGATTTACCAGAACTTGATGGGCCATATACTTCTACGATACGTCCACGTGGTAATCCTCCACAAGCGAAAACGTGATCTAATGACAAGCAACCAGTCGGGATAGACTCTATTGCAAAATCCCCAGCTTTCTCTACAACAAAGATAGAGTTCTTACCATACTTTTTATTTATCTCATCCATTGACGCCTTGATTGGGTCTTTTTTTTCTTCTGCCATAGATTAGCTGAGCTTATTAATTATTTTTTCAATAGTTGCCTTGTCACTCTTAGTAATTTTATCTGAGAACAAATCGATTGAATATCTTAAGCTACACAAGAACTGAGAATAAGTCTTTTCCTTTTCTGGAATAAACTCTTCTTTCTCCTCTTTATCATCTACTTTCTTTTCTTCTCCTTCCTTTTCTTCAACAAACATCTTAGAAATATCTACTCCTCCGTAATAATTTATAGAGAATTTCTTGTATTTTTTCTTATACTTTTCCTCAACAAAAGCAAACAGATTATCAATACCCTGATTATCGTCACGAACAACCTCAACGTTCTTTACTGGATCAGCCTCATTACCATCAATAATTGAAAAGAAATGTAACTTCATTACTTTATTCATAAGTTTTTGATTTTGATGTTCCTCCTGTTTTTGAGATTAAGATACGCTCATCAAACAGGTCTTTAATATTATTTAAATGACTTATGCATACAAGTTGACTAAACTCTCCCTGAAGAGAAGCAACCACGTCAACGAAAGAGTCAATGCTCTCATCGTCAAGGCCAACAAACAATTCATCAAGAAACCTGAACCCTACACGTTGCACGCTAGATAATGCTTCGCAGATAGCTACTGTTATTTTCAACTTCTCGCCACCTGAGAAATTATCGAAATCCATGTCTTCCCCAACATCATTTGTTATTGTTATAAATAGTCCGTCTACAACAGAGTCACCAGAAATAGTTTCTCTTTGTGTATCTATCTTAACTCTGAAATCAGATAGCTTTTTCAATATGTCATTAATCCTTTCTTCGAACAGAGGAATGAACGAATCAATAACCATTGCACGTAAACCACTTCTTCCAAAGATTACTTTTAGCTGTTCTAATCCTTCTAGTACTTCAACGTCAAACTTAGACTCAGCTTTCAGTTTCTTTATCTCACTCTTAGCAGAAACAACTTCTTCACCTGCCATCTTCTTCATTTCTATAATACTAGCGAAAGAAACCTTGTTTCCTTCTAGTCCAGCAATCTCCATTAATATTTCAACTTTTTCTTTTTCCTTAGCCTCCATTGAAGTAATATCTACATTACCAAGGAGAGCAATTTCTTTATCAATGTTAACTTCGTCATTCTTTTTTTCAATTAGCTTAGCTTTCAATCCAGCAAGTTCAGAAGCAAGTACACCATACTTTGACTTTTCATCTTTAAGCCTTTCTAGTTCTGTTCTAAATGCTGTTAAATCGTTTTGTACTAATCTTCTCTCACTAGGATCAAACTTTGGATCGTCACCTAATTCTTCTGTCTTTTGCATATACAAGGACATCCTGTCAGCGTACTCATCACGCTCATTTTTGAGCTCTGATAGGCTTTTAGTCCAGAATAATACTTGCTTATCGTTTTCAATTTTTATTATGGGACAGGGCTTGTTTATCTCTTCACATATTCCAAGATCTTTGCTCATCAAACTTATTATCTGATCATTCACTTTTGCTATTTCAGTATCGAATTCCTTTGATGATGGCTTTTGTTTAATAATTTCAAGATATTTTCTCTGCCACTCAGATACATCTTCGCTTAATTTGTCATAAGCAACTAATCTTGTAGATAGCTCATTAATGTTCTTTGTTATAGCCTCAATCTCTTTAAGTGTTTTTTCTTCTGGCTGTGCTAGGAAAGATTCAGTTGATGCTATCTCATTAACAACCTCTTTTATTTGAACATCTACTATATTTTTTCTTTCTATAACGCGCTCCAAAGATTCTTTGCTAGCTTCCAGCTTAGCCAAGTCTTTTATAATCTTATCCTTTTTAACTGATAATTCAGACAACTGAAAAGCTATCATTGAGAACTTCTTATCAACGTCTTCGTTGTCGCTTAAGAACTTAGTTTTCTCGCTTATCTTGTCTTCAAGAGAAGATATGATTGATTTGTTTATTTGAACCTTTGCAGTGTATTCAGCTAATAACGATTTAATGTTTTCAAGATATCCGTCAAAGAGAGAAGCATTTATTATTTCTAACAATAATTCTTTCCTCTTAGTAGCCGTCTGCTTAATGAAGTTGTCTTGATTGTCCTGAGGATAAACAACTGAATTAATAAATAGCAGGTAAGAAGAACGCAACAAATCATTTTCTATAAACAGTTGGAGATCTTTCAATCCACCAACATCCATGATAACGAAATTCTTTTCATTATTCTTTTTATTCAGAAGCTGTAATGTTTGCTTCCCAGCAGCTGAAACATGACGATTTAAACGATACTCATCTTTACCATCAAAGAAATCAATAGTAACGCTGGCAAACTTCTTGCCACGTTTTATTATATTACGATTATCTGTTCTAGACTTTCCGTAGAAACACCAAACTAGAGCCTCAACGATAGAAGACTTACCAGAACCAGACTTTCCATCAATCAGCAATTTAGTGATTGGAGAAAAATCTACAATAGTCTCTTCGTGACTAAGGAAATTATTAATTGTAATCTTTGATAGCAAAATCATATTTATTTAGATAACTCACTAAGTGTTTTTTCAACATCCTCTGGACGTACACAAGTAGATGGATCGCTTAGCCATTCCCTGAAAGACTTTTTCTGATCATCGTCCATGTTCAATGATTCAATTTTTTTCAATAACTCTTCTTTCACCTTTTTGATAACGTCTGCTGACTCAACCCACGAAACAGCAGGTGCGTCCATTTTAAGAGCTGCTTTTATATTCTTGCTACAGTGTGGACACTTAACATCGTAAATTATTTCAATGTTTTCATTTATCATATTATCTGTTTATTAGTTTTACTTTTTTTATTTCTAAACTCTCTGAACTGTTATCTTCAACGTCAGAAGTATCAAATATTCTCAAAAAATTACGCCTTGCATCTTCTTCCTTCACATAGTCCTGATAATAATCAATAAATCCTTTGATTGCTGACATTCCTTTTATTGGATTGAAAGAAAGTTTAGACTTCTTGAATAAGTCATCACAATAGAAGTTGAAAATTCTAATCATGTTAAACTCCTGTTCCTTACTGAATGAAAGATTATCAAGCTCTAAATTAAAGTTCTTTTTTCTAATTCCCATATATTATGATTTCATTTTATCAATAACCTCAACCTGATACGCCAACGTAACTTTCATCTCGCCACACAATGTAGCAGCTATTAACGAAAGTCCATAAGCGTCGCAAATATTATCGTCCTCGAAATAAACATTGTATCTCTTGTATGTTTCTAACAGCATTAAATCTTTCTTTGTATTACCCTTTCCAGTTACAAACTTCTTCAACATTGTTGGAGCGACAACTCTGAACATTTCTTTATTCTTAAGCATTTCAGACCAATCTCCAAAAATGAAATTGTATCTAATTAAGTAATTCAAGCCAGACAACTGAGACAGTGAAGTACTAGCACGTGACGCGTATGACACACCCTCAACCGTAACAGCCTCGAACGAATACCCTTTAACAGCAGAGTAGATCCCATCTAGTATTTTCTTCAACCTTATCATTTCAGCTAACTCTGTTTTTTTTGTTGGAGAAGACTTAATTAACGTCTCAAGCACTATCTCACCTTTATCATAAATCACTATACCTGTACCTGTTAACGACAAATCAATTCCAAGAACCATATTATTTTTTTATTAAGTCGAATGCTTTTTGAATTTTCAAAAAATCAATCTTGTTATTAACGCAATACATTTTGGTTAACTGTTCAACTGACATTTCAGAAACATCAATGGTTGAAGACGACTTCTTTCTCTTTACGGAAAAGTCTCTAATAACTAAGTGTCCATCAAAAGTTTCTAACTCTTTAAGCACCTCCTCTGTATTAACCTTTTTAGTGAAAACAGCTTTTATTATATTCCCCTTGTCGATTGAGCTTAAAGCTTCAACTGTGGGATTTTCAATTTTAATTATCTTTCTTCCTGGAAGATCAATTTCTTCTATCTTATAGTTCTCATCAACCTTATAAATCTTCTTGCCAACATCTGTAACGTCATTGTTGAACACGCTACCAACCACATAAACTCCATCTTTTATTTTCTGGTTAAGATGTATATGACCAGCGAAGACTGGAGCTTCATTTTCTAATTCGTCAACTGGTAAAACTACTTCGTTTAGCACAGACGCGTCAATAAGACTTGCTAGCTTAGCTCCACCAAGAGATGTATGACAGAACACCATTCCCTTACCGTGTTGCTTTATTGACGACATAATATATTTAGTAGCGTCTTTTACGTTCTTCAATCCGAGTTCTCGTGGAGAGAAGAATGGTACTAATATTAATCCATCAATGCTTTCTATCTTTCTAGTAATAATGTTCCACTTCTTATCTTTTATCTCAGAAAGGAAATCAAGCGCGGTTCTTCCAAAACTATCCTTCTCATGATTACCAGCCAAGAAGTAAAGACTCTTACCCGAGAATCGCTCAACGAAGCTTAAGAATCTTTTAACGATTATCGCCTGATTATTCTTCTTATCGAAGTTGTCTCCAAGAAAAACTATCTTGTCACAATCCTTTAGAGACTCAACTATGAAGTCAAGAATCTCATTGAACTCTGACTCACGACTGTCTTCAACGTGATCGTAATAGCCAAGATGTTCCTTGAAATGTAAGTCACCTATTATTCCTGTTTTTGACATAAGTTATATTATTAGCTGAGCGCCCGTAGAGGCGCTCAATAAGAATACAATTATTATTTGTTTGGTAATGCTTCTAATGTCTTAAGAATATCATTATAGTTCTCAGCAATAAATGCAATACCTGTTTCCTGCATAACTAATTGTTCAATGTTGTTATCATCAGCTCCAAGTTTTGTTTTAGCTAACTCGTCAATCTTTTCTTTCTCCGTTACGAATGGAGCTTCTGTAGTAGCGGCTTCTGCTGTATCTGTTTTTGCCTCAACAGCGTTGAAGATAGAACCTTCTTCTTTACCTCCTGGAACAGCATCGTCGTTTTGCATTGCTGCATCTTGCATAGCTAACCATTCTTTGTTCACAATGTCCTTATTAGCAAACACGTCAACAACCTGAGTTGGCTTGTAACCTTTTCTACGCGCTGGTTTTTCTCCAGTATATCGGAATCCAACAATCTGACCTAAACGCACGTTCTTCATTTGATCGTCAATAAGTGGTTTTCCTGGAACAATGATTGTATTACCATCTTCTGTTAACAACTCATAAATTGTTTGTTCATCTTGATAGTCACTAGCAATCTGCTTTTTAGCAACAAATGTTCCTTCAACCTGATCACCTTCCTTTGTATACTTCCACCATGTTGTACCCTTCTTGTTATTGTCATCGAAAATAGACATAAGTTTTACTATTAATTTTTAATATTTAAAATAATTATTGTTTTTTATACAAGTTCCAAAGCGTTATGCAAAGTGAACTCGCTGTCTCTTCTACGGCCCTTACAAACTCCTGACGAGAAATAAATCTGTCTTCTCCCAAGTCTGCTAATCTAGAAGTAATAACATGAGCAAGTTCGTGTGTTATTACCATTTTCAAGTAGTCTAGCTCGCCCTTTTTGTAATACTGATAAGCATTCTCGTATACATAGATCTTAATAGTCCTATATTCGAACCTGCAACTTACAGCCAACACTTTAGTTGGACTACCATTATCATTTGCATCAACATAATCAATCGTATATGAATCAGTAAGGAATATATCAGAGAGCTCATTAAACGTATCCTTTAGCCAAATCCTGAAACTATCACGACTCTTATTGTCTACCTTTTTCTTAGTCATATACACATTATAGCAAGTTAATTAATGCTTGTCAAGTGTCTCGCAGTTATTTGTCTAATTTTAGCGATTTTAGTAAATCCTTAAACACATCTTTGTAAATATTTTCAGTAGAAAAGTCAGACGTGTTACTATCAACAACTAGCTCAAGTAACTTCTTTTTTCCGTCTATGACACTACGCATATAATCGTCCATAGTGTTCTTTGCGTGTAATTGATATATGTTTACGCTATTAGCGACCTGTCCTGGCCTATGACAACGATCAGCGGCTTGCTCGTGATCAGCAGGGACCCAGCTATAATCAATAAACAAAACATTTGAGGCTGCCGTTAACGTAATACCAACTCCACTACTTTTCATGCCTCCAAGAAATATGTTTTTTGTATTGTCGTTCTGAAAATCATCAATAGCCTTTCTTCTGTCGTCCTCAGAAACTTTACCAGTTATCACTACAGCCGAGTCTCCATATTCTTCTTTAAGAGTTTCAAGTGGTTCGTTGTAAACAGAAAAAACTAATATCTTTTCTCCATTCTCAATAACATTATTAATGACATCCTTAGCTGCATAAATTTTACCTCTAGACGTTATCTGACGCAAATTATTTAGCAGAACTAATGCGTTTACACCAACAGCGTCAAAATCTTCATCTGAAGACAGTTTATCAGCTACACCATTCTCTTCAGTTCGATACATCAAAGCGTTTTCCTTATCCAGCTCTACTGGCATATCAATAATTATCTTTGGTGGTAACTGACTAAGAACTTGCTCCTTTGTTCTTCTCAAGAAATAAGGAGATATCTTTTTAGTTAACTCGTCAAGATGAGAAGCGCCAGTTGCGTCCCATCCGTAATCTCCTTTGTGGCCATTACAATACCGAGTTGTATAAGCGTACCAATTGCTCCATACCTTTGGATGCAATATATGTAAACCAGTAAAAAGTTCAACTGGACGATTTAATACTGGTGTACCACTAAGTAACAATACAGATGAAATGTTTTTGGAAACAGCAATAGTAGCCTTAGTTCGTTTTGAGAATCTGTTTTTTACATAATGGAATTCATCACACACCAAACAATCAAAACGTAACGATGTTAACAGGTCTACATATTTCACAACAATGTCATAATTAATAATAAAAACATTGTTGTTCATGAAGTGTTCGTTTGTAAGTTTATTCTTACTGCTAATTACAAATGACTTTAACTTTGTCCACTTCTCAACTTCCTTCTCCCATGAATATTTCACAGAAGCAGGGCAAATTATAAGCATCTTTTTGTAACCAGAGTAAACACCATGCGCTAATGCCTGCAAAGATTTACCAACACCAGGCTTATCAGCTAATATAGTTCTTCCATCTCCATTCTCAAAGAACTCAACACCAACCTTTTGATATGGATACAGTTCTCCTTTAAGACCAGGAATAATAATATCAGAATCTAATTTATTCTTTATTATCTCAGCTTTTTGCATCTTCATTGCCTCAGCTGCTTTTTTTAACTCATGAGTAGATACATCCATCATTACACTTTCAGCAACAACAACCTCCTCATTAACAAAAGCCTCCTTGATTATTTCAAGGTAGTCTAAATTATTAAACCTCCACCTACCTTTCACAAAACGAAAATTAGAACGTCCGTGAGTCAAACTTAACACACGACAAATTTCTAACCTTTCATAATTGAATTCAAATATGAGGCAGTAAAGATTATTCCCGTACGGCTCTTTTCTTATTTCCATAGTAATCAGTAAGTTTTAACAAAGCTCTTGTTTTATTTCCCTCAAACTTTTTCCTTCTTTTTTGAGTTTTAAAATCAATAAATAACGACTCTTTAATTCGGCACTAGGGAATACAAGCACACCTTCACTATGAATATTATCGTTTAACAAACCAAGCCTGTTGTAATAATGCAACAATGACTTATTGATTTCGTTTTCCTTTGCAAACTCATTAAGTGTTATAAATTTTTCTTTAATCATACTCTTTCTTCGTTTCTAATTTCTCGTTTCTTAGATAAATATTCATGATTCTTTTCTGTAAACTCTCTTCTATTTTTTACCTTACCAATTGATAAATTACCTTGATGGAAAACACGAACGTTATGAGTTCTGTATGTTTCGCATCCTAAGTCTCTTATTCTGTCCCATAGGTCACGATCTTCACCAAACCCTAACTTGAAATTCTCATCAAATATAAAACCATCCTTAACCATTATGTTATCGAAAACCTCACGACTTGCGATCCACAATGATCCAAATTCAGCTCCTGGCCCAACAATACCAAAGTTCTTTCTTAGATCTGGCGAGTCTATTAGTAACGCTTCATGAGCGTTAGATGTTTCTCTAACAAGCGCTGGCATAAGAATACCTGGCTTAGGAGAAAGATCCATTTCAAAAGCTTTAAGCATTTCTTCTAACCAGCCTGACCAAAGAAGAATATCGTTGTTTAAACAACAGATATATTTTCCTCTAGCAACCGCAAAGCCTTGATTACATGAAGGGGCAAACCCGAGATTCTTCTTGTTTCTAATTAGAACATCAGCTTTACCCCAATACTCAGCAACTCCCATTGGAATAATAAGGTCGGTTTCGTTAACGTCACTCTCTGAAATGGTGCTACCATTGTCAATAATGATAAGCTCATACTTATCACGAGGAGTAACTTCTAATAGTCTTTTTAGACACTCAGCTGCGAACCAAAACGTTTCATGACGACCATACTTGCCGTGCTGAGAATTTGTAAACCATGAAGGGATCACGATCGACAAAAGAGGAACTTCTCTTTCAAACATATTTACCATGATTTGCTAACAAGCTTAGCTAAACCATTTAGATTTTTCTTGTGCTCTTCTCACAAAATCAGCAGATACTATGCTACTATTTCTAGTCTTAACTGCAGAAACACGAGAGCCGATACCAGCCGCTGTGTGTCGTGATAAAACACCTGATTTAATTATCCACTTGGACCCTTTATCAATGTTGTCAAGTAAGAAAGAATCTTCTTCGTTAGTCCATACTTTATACTTTCTTTTAACTCTGTATTTTCTTACTTCAACCTTTTTCTCTTTGTCTTTAACTAACTCCATTTTTACACCTCCACCTCCTAAAATTACTGCTAACTCTTCGGCATTGGAAATTCCTTCTACCTCTAGTCTACCGTCTAAATACTTTGTCACTTTTAAATTTGTCATGCTTTTTCATTTAATAATTAATTGTTTTTAACATTGATAAATCCATTATAGCAAACATATCAACACTTGTCAAGTGGTTTGTTGAACGGACTTGTGATATAATTGTTTTAATGAAAAATAATTAAATAATATTTAAAATTATGACAGAAGCAAAAGAACAAGAACAAGCGTTGTGGTCAACTCGTGACATTTCGCTAGCCACAACAATTATAACACTAGATTTTAAACTAGTTAGAGTTGATTACCAGGTAGAAGGAGAAAGAAGTATCCCAGTTGGTTATTTCAACTTTGAAGATACGCTAGAACTTAGAGAAGCAGAGAGAAAATACTGGCAAGGAGATTTAATGATAGAACCTAAAAGCTTTGTAACTAATTGGAAGGGTCTAAAAGCTCAAGTTACAAATATCTATAAGAATCCACATTCTCAATTTTCAAAATAATACTTACTATATTACACACCACTTGACAAGCGTTAATATGTTTGCTATAATGTTTTTATAAGTCATTAATTGAAATATGAAGATTGAAATACGAACAACTTGTAAAGAGTGTGGCAATCTAATAACAGGCAAAAGACAAAGAACTTTTTGCTCAACTGCTTGTAGAAATAAAAGCAGTAACAGAAAAGCTCGTCTCAAAATTGGGATAGAAGAGTATAATAAGAGACAGCGTGATCGCTTGAGTAAAAAGAATGAAGGAAAGGAAATGATTAAATGCCTTATATGCGGAAAAGAATTCGTTCAAGTTGGAACTCATATTGTACAACGACACAAAATGACAGCTAGGCAGTATAGAGAAGAGTATGGATTTGACGTAAAACGTGGACAAACAACTGGTGAATATAGAAAGTTAAAATCTAGACAAGCTTTTGAATGTGGCGGTGTTAAAAACCTAAAATTAGGGGAAAAACACTGGTTCAAAAAAGGAGGTGAAGGAGTTGGGATATACAAACGTAGCGAACAAACTATTAATAGATTAAAACACAAAACAACAACCAAATAATAAATTAAATGAAAAATTATGGCTAAAGTAAGTCTAAAGAACCATGATCTAGAATCATTAAAGAAACTATTGAAAGTAATCGCAAAAAAAAATCTATTCTGGGAAGAAATGGAATCATGCGAAAACAAATGGCAAGCCTTAACACTTAGAAATAACATCATACAATTAATAGATGATAAGAATAGCGAATACGTAAAAGAATTAGATGAAATTAACAAAATGTTAAAAAAATTTAACGATGAGATTAAAACGTTTTATGCTGAAATTGAAGAGCTAAAAGACGAAAAAGAAACTCCAGAATCAAAGAAAGAAAAAGTTAAAGAAAAACTTAAATTCGAAAATGATTTGAATGAACGAAGAGTAAAGGCAATCGAAAAAATGGGACTTAAAATGTCTATCTTCCAATTTCCACAACAACTAATTTTTATTGAAGATAAGGAAAATAATCCCAAAAATCTACCTATTGAAATTGAACTTAACGATGATTTTAAGCAGCTTGCTTTTATAAAAGAACAAATGGAAAAAAATATTTACAAAATGCCAATAAGTGATGACATTCTAGCTAGATTAGCGGAAGCTTTTATGTTTTAGTTTCGTTAGAATAGAGATAAAAAATAATATGGCAATTACAAAAAACGACATCATCTATATGGCAAAAGCAATGGGTTGGAAAATAACTAAAGAAGAAGAAGAAAAGGAGGAAACTGTGAAGAAGTTGACAAAATGAAAACAGTATGATATAATGGAATTAACACAATGAATGTCAGAAACTAAAAGAGACGAAAACTTTGGAAAGAGATAGTTAATTCTATCGCACCCACTGATAGGTGTTTGTGCTTTCTAGAGTTCTCGTCTTTTTTAATTAAACAAAATATATGAATGAACAAAAATTCGTAGACGATCTATCAAGCCCAAGACTTAAAAAAATAGTAGAAATAACATCAAAAACAGATAGCTGGTTTGACTATAATGACCTAGTGTCCATGCTATTAAATGAACACACAAGCCATCAAAGTCCAAGTAAGAGGGCTCAACGTTCAAGAAGAGCAGTTACTTATTTTATAAGACTTGGAGTTTTACTGGCAGATCCAGAAAAAGGTGTTAAATTTAATAAAGATTTCATTCCACTTAACCAAAAATAATATGATTCAGGACTATGGTTTAGCAAAAACAATGTACGATTTAGGAATGGCGTTTAACGACTTACAAGGAAAAGATGGTGACGATTTAACGAAAATCTTAAAAGAACTTTTAGGTGAAAATGACACACAACAATCATTCGTCTTTGAAGCAATTAACATTTTACATGATGCCTTAAGAGAGCAAAACGAATAATATGAATACATTTATACCAGAGGGTTACACCGTCTGGGCCAGACAAACATTGAATAGTGAAATTTTCTTCTATAAGCCAGATAAATGGTTTAAGATATGGTTTTATTTAGTCAACAGAGTTAATCATAAAGACAATAAATTATTCAAAAGAGGAGAAGGCTTGATCTCATATAATGAAATAATGAAGGCTACAAAGTCCTCGAAGCGGGTTGTGGAGCGGTGCGTGACGTGGCTGGAAGCGGAGACTATGTTGGTGAGAGTAAGGACGACAAGGGGCAGGAAGAGTTTTATTGTAAATTACGACAAATTTCAAGTCCAAAATAATTATAAGGTGACAGATGAGGTGACAGATGCGGTGACTCTGAGGGGAGTAGAAGGTGAGTCGAAGGGGTTCCCGATAAACAAGAATGAAATAACGAAAGAAAGAAAGAAGAGAGAGAGGGGGGTATTCACCCCACCCACCATTTCTGCTGTTGAAGAATACATAGCAGCAGAAGAATATCTAGTTGATGCTGAAAGGTTTATAAACTTTTATCAAAGCAATGGTTGGAAGGTTGGAAAAAATAAAATGAAGGATTGGAAAGCAGCGATTAGGGGTTGGGAGTCAAGAGATAATCCTAAGGGGAAAAACGAAACAAAAGAACAGCAGATTACAAGACTGCTAGAAAATGAGATAAAAATCATGCTAGCTGCTTGCAAGAAAAAATATGGCAATGATGGTGCTGAAATAGCACGTAGCAGATTCCACACGAAGTATGGTTTAGACAAAGCGCAAGAATATAAAGACTTGTTTAACTAAAATAAAAATATGTCTATAATTTACACATTGTTTCACGATAAAAACAAAAACGAGCCAGTCAGGCAGTTTTCTTATCTTAACGAGGATGATTTTAAAATGTACAACGATGTCGGCTATGGAGTTTACTTCACGGTTAACGAATTCAATAATCGAAGAACCAAAGAAAACATCACCAAGCTAAAGCACTGCTACTGCGATGTGGACATGGCCAAGGATGGTGATGGCTCTACGAGAGAGCAGATAGAGGAGCGTAAGGCAGTGATAGCCGAGGCGCTTGTCGCTTATTGTGAACCAACAACGATGATCGACACTTCGAACGGATTACAGCCTCTATGGGAAATAACTGACGGAGAACCGAGTGAAGAGAATATCGAGAGATACGTTAACGTGCTGAAAGGCATACGAGATTGGACTATAGAGCACGGTAGTGCTGGCGATAATGTCTATGACGTTTCTCGTGTAGTTAGACTCCCAGGATACAATCACATGAAAGCAGAGCCGTACATGTGTAAGGTAATTCATAAGTCAGAAAAGAAATATGTGCTATCCGAGCTTGAGCAGATGTTTCCTCACAAAGAAGTTGAGGCAGAATGGCAACCACAGCCAGAAACTAAAGACACTATTTTCCAAGAAATAGATAACATAGATTTTGCAGAGTTGATTACCAGGGCTTTCGCGCTTATCGGAAGACCAATAACCTTTGACAGTATGGGGCGAATGATTGACCCAGTTGGTGAAACCACTGGCACATTCATTGGCAGAAAGAATAATCGTGATTATCTAGCATCAACTTCACACGATCCGTTTGTCGGAAACAGAATAACAGCTACTGCTAGTATTTTAAAAATCAGTAACAGCGAAGCTTACAAGTGGATTTGTAGCCAATATGGAATTGGCAAAAAAGCAGAACCAGAGCGACCAGAGATTGTAGTCAAGAAAAAAAAGAGAGACGATGATGCGCGCTTCTCGTGGGGCACAAAGAACTTAAACAATTCCTTTGCTGTAATCGAACAGGGAAGTTTGATCGTTGTTGCAGCCCCATCAGGCGCTGGCAAGACGACATATACTTTTTTCATGGCTACTGCAAACGCTAGAATGGGAAACAAGACTCAATACATTTCGTTGGAGGTGGACGCAGAAAACTTCGTGAAAGGTATTTCTAGAAAAAGGGCAGGTATTACTCCAGAGGAAAAGTTTAACTTCAACATTTCTGATAACAAGCAAGCTATTTACGAAGAAAGAATCAAAGAAATAAACTCAATAAAAAACCTAGAGTTAAGTAGTCTTCGTGGAAGTAACGGAACAACTAGAGTGAAAGACATTGAAGAAATAATAGCTAAGTCTAATCCTGACATTGTGTTCATAGACAACTTAGACATGATTGCTCCAGAAAAAGGCGAAGATGAAATGCTTAGGCAGAATAATATAATATCTAGTTTGTTAAGCTTCTCACAAAGAACTGGAATCGTAATCGTTCTCGTGCATCATTTCAGAAAAAAGTCACAAGGTTCAAAGTCACAGGGTCTAGACGAGATGAGAGGAAGTGGAAAAATCAGAGATGGTGCCGATTTAATCATAACTATTACCAGGAACCAAGACCCAGAGGCTGAATACCCAGAGAAATACAGGACAACAATATCTCTAGACAAAGGTCGTAGTTGGGACGAGTGTGCTAGAGATATATATTTTATACGAGGAGATTTCGTTGACGTTCCTCCAAAGCAAGCTGCTTACGAAGGGAAGAGCGAAGAAGCAATGATGATAAATAATTTATTGAACGATTAAACTTATGCAAATATCTCTGGAAGACCTAGAAAGACTAGCCACACTTGACTTCAAAGCTTTCGACGATAAGTTCAGAGTGAATGGAGTTGATAAGAAAAAAATATCCATAGACATGTATGCTGAGCTAACTGAGATCTGGAAAGGATTGAACGAAGGATATACAACGGCTGAGGAATATTATGACAAAGCCGTGGAAGGAACTTACATACCCGTAAAAGACGGAAAACCTAAGAAAATAATGTTATAAGCGAAACATTGATACGCAACTCGCCACTCAGTATGCGTTTAAAAGCTCTACGTTGAGCTTCACGGGCTTTAAACGGCTCCACCCTATACTTACCATTAAACGAAAAAACAAGCGCTTAAATCGGCTCTCAGAGCCTCGTTTATAAATAACTAAAACAATATGAACATTTTGCTAGACGAGAACACAAAGCTAGGATCAGACTCTCTCAATTGGATACTGTATAAAAAACGAAAAGGTGGATGGAAAGCGATTGGCTTCTTTTCAGACCTTCCACCACTAATTTACAGCTACATCGAGAGGTCTTTGAAGGAATCTAGTGTAACCAAGCTAGAAGAGTTGAGTGTTGCTATGATAAAAATGGAGAAGAGGATTGTGAAGCAGTTTGATGATTATTCTAAAGACTAAAAACACTTATTTACATGGAAGACTTGACGAACGGTTCCTTTGGGTGTATAATGGTTATACGAATAAGTTAAATTTAAAAATATGGATGAAAAAATTAAGACAATAGCGAGGAAAATGGATCGTGTTGCTCAGAAGAAAATAATCAGCGAGTACATGTCAGATCTTGGAAAAAAGTCAGCAGCTAAAAACAAGAAAAAAGGAACGGAGTACTGGAAAGACTTGGCTAAAAAGTCAGTTGAATCCAGACGGATTAAGAGAGAAAAAATTACCGACATAGCAAACTTTTACGGATACGACATTGCCAATGTTAGGAAATGGCCAAAAGAAGATATAGATGCGGAATTTATACGAATCAACAAGGGTAAAAAATAATATGATATTAACGAATCATGCCATAAAAAGATTCAGGGAGAGATATCTCCACAAAGGAGTTATAAAAAAATTAGCAGAAAACGCATACAATAATGGAGAAGACCTTGAAGACGAAAGAATAATAAGTGAGTTCTGTAAATGGCAATTTAATTCTAACCGAAAGTTCCTTATTTATAAACAAAGCCAAGGATTAAAGTGGGTGTTTGACAAAAGAGAAAACGGAGAAATAGTTTTAGTAACAGTGTTTAAATAAAAATAATTATGGATAATGAAGATTTATTAAATCAAAACTTTTCAGGATTTTCAACTGCTACTAGTAGTAATTTTTCAATCAGTGGAGAGGGATTCGGAATAACACCAGCTGGGACAGTTGTTAAATTCAAAAAAGAAAAAGGAATGCCAGCTAAAGTATTCTTCTCGCTTATGAAGAAAAAGATGGGAGTGTTGGAAGGATATTCATACAAAAAAAGAATTAAAAAAATAGAAGATCTTATTAGCAAAACTGAAGCCTCTGGACAAACAGCTTTTTCAGAAGAGTTAATGAAAAAGTTATTAGTTCTTTGTAGGGAAGCTGAGATGTACGCAAATGGAAAGAAAATCTTTCTAAACAGAGAAGTGTTCAATAAATTTAAAGACGCAACAAAAAAACCAATCAAGTTGACTGCATTAAAGAATTACGCAAGACCAATCCCTCAATCAGTATTAGACGCTAAGGAAAAGTGTGACGAAGTTAAACTGTTTGATGGGTATGCAATAATGCATTACGATGAAGCTGGAGTAGTTAAAGAAACAGAAAAAGAGAAAATTGTAAGAGAAAAAGATCCAATCTTGTTTGGTGTAGTAGAGTATTCAGATAAATTGTACTTTATTGATGATTGGGAGGATGAATATTGCGATTTAACCCTAGACGATATTATAAACGAGTTAGAACTTAAAGACTCAGACATAACAATGGGCAAGAAAATTAAATTAAATTAAATAAACATTATGAAATTAAGTAAAATTGTAAAATGGGTAGTTGCATGGATTGCATCAGTATTTGTAGCTCCACTGACGTTAAGCCTAATCGTTTATACATACTACATTGACAAAAACATAATCTCTTACATTTTTAAGAGCATGGAACAGGAGGCTGTCCAGATGCTTTCGCTTTTATGTCTTTTGCCATCTGCGTTTGTTATATTAGCATTCTTTCTTGAAGCTCCATACAACGAAAAAGAAAAAGAAGAAGGATATACAAAACATTATTGCGACATTTGCGGAGAAAATTTAAAGATTGGTGAGGGAACTCATGAAATAAAAAAAGACGGTGATTCTTTCTCTGTATGTGCAAAGTGCCTACCAACAATTATCTCTAAATAATAAATAAATAATATGGAAAAAGTAAAACCATGTGATAGCTGTGGAACTAATCGCTGGAAGACAAAAAAGAAAGGTGAGCAGTACGAGTGTAGAAAATGTGGTAATGTTAGAAATATTCAAGTTTTGACAGGTGTTGCGTCAACAGTATAAATATGGCGACTAAACAATCAATTAACAATGAGTTCATAAAAGCAATGAGTAACTTTGTTCCAGAGTTTGGAAATATAAATCACATTGAGATAATTAGAGTAATTGGCCTTTTGAGAACAGCAGAAAAAACTCACGATGAATATAAGACAAAGAAAAAAAGTGATGAGAACATTGAGGATATAAAAAAATACAAAAAAAGAATAATTAGTCTAATGTAAAGTGAATAGAATATGAACAACACAATAATCCACTGCCCCACGCAAGACCTCTATGACCGTATCGTTGAGAAGTATGGGTGGTATAATGGGTACAAACACAAAGACTATTGGCGAAGGTATAAAGAAGAGACCTCTGTTGAGGTAGATGGTGGAAAAATACAATCTTACTGTGAGTTGAAACATCATAAATCTGAATTTCCAGACTACACCTTCACAACTGCCGAGGAGGTTCTTGCTACACCTAATGGTGGGATAATGTCAGCATGGCACCAAGGTCAATCCATCCCAGAACTCCTAGAAACGTGGGATAATGTGATGATTCAGAATGAAGATAATAACTATAGTGTTATAACCAACAAGAAGAATGAAGATGGTGATTATATAGATAGGCTTTATGACTCCGATGAAGAAGAAGCTAAAGAAGCTAAAGAGTCCGTGATTGCCTTTGGAAACGGAACCCTAATAGAAGATGTAAAAAACGGTTCGCTCAAAATCCTATACCCCTTCAACAATGAGCCGAAGAATGCAGAACATTCCTCAACATGGTCGTCAGGAAAGAGCGAGACATTTGAAGAGGCACGTGAGCGTATAAAAAAAGAAGTAATAAATAAAAAACCTATGTTAAAACAACTATCAAACACACTTAAAAGAGTATTAAGCAAAGAGCTAAGAGACCAATACAGAGCGGGACTTATCAACGACAGCATGGAACTAAGTAATGCAGGAAGAGAAATAATGCTTGACGCACTATCTCAACTACCATCTGTGCAAGAGGCATTGAACGTAGAAGCAAAACGTATAATTAAAGAAGATAAATAGTATGGCAGAAGATGTTGTTTCAATGATAGCTTTTGCGATAATAGTTGTGGCTTGTGCTTGCATTTCTATTTCCCCTTGGTTATAAAGAACCACCCCCCACTTCGGTGGGGGGTTCTTGTGAGGGGGCTACGACACCTTTACACTACCCCAATAGTTGTAAGTTGTAGTCCTCTCGCAAGAGCTGTGATGTGTAGAGAGGTTTTGACGAAGACCTCATGGTAAAAAATGCGTTATTGCAGGTTCAAACCCTGCCCCCCAGCTTATAGTGAATCTTATAAATAAAGTATATAGTGTATGAAAAAAGAATTAACAAGAACAACAAACAATTTGTATTATTACAAAGGCGAAGTAAGGGTTGATGGTAAAAATCCAGATATGTATAGAGATTGCACTGACTTGATTGGAGATTGCACTGACTTGAGTGGAGATTGCAGTGGATTGAGTGGTAATTGCTCTGGCTTGTATGGAGATTGCTCTGGCTTGTATGGAGATTGCTCTGGCTTGTATGGAGATTGCAGTGGATTGCGTGGAGATTGCAGTGGATTGAGTGGTAATTGCTATGGCTTGAGTGGAGATTGCACTGACTTGAGTGGAGATTGCACTGACTTGAATGGAGATTGCACTGACTTGAGTGGAGATTGCAGTGGATTGAGTGGTAATTGCTATGACTTGAGTGGAGATTGCAGTGGATTGAGTGGAGATTGCACTGACTTGAGTGGAGATTGCAGTGGATTGAGTGGTAATTGCACTGGCTTGAGTGGTAATTGCTCTGGCTTGTATGGAGATTGCACTGGCTTGCGTGGTGATTTAGATGACTGCGAAATAAC
>Ga0307928_10000485_pt1 | contig 29925 bp, 34 predicted proteins | sample AceLakmetagen232_FD_201815 | JGI IMG/M metagenome (GOLD analysis project Ga0307928, IMG submission 201815) | Saline water microbial communities from Ace Lake, Antarctica - #232 | ecosystem: Environmental > Aquatic > Non-marine Saline and Alkaline > Saline | place: Antarctica: Ace Lake... | reverse complement strand
TAGCATCAGTAGCCAGACTTGTGTAAGAACTACCAAGAACTGCTTGAGCTGTATCTCGAACAGCAAGAGCTCCAAGATAAGAACCGAGGAAACGGCCTTCTTGAGTTCCGCGGAATGTAACCAGGAATCCACCTGTACATCCGATCACTTCCAAAGCACCTTTGTTGGTCAATGTAGACAACAAGGAAGCCACCTGGGAACCTGAAAACACATAAGAACCACTATCTATAGGTTCATCTCCAATGTCAGTGTAATCTGCTTGGACAGAAGAACCCTCGATAACCCCGTTCATAATAAACGAAGCACATGTTGTAACTGTAATTTTTGTACTACCGCCTGCACAATCCCTCATGGAACCACCATCCATTACAATGTGGTTCACCAAGTTGGCTCTTAAAGCCATGGCAGTACCAGTAGTTTCCCACTGACAATCCTTTAAGATAATCCCATCAAGTCCGACAGTTGATCCATCATTACCGATAAGATCCACAGCAGGGACTCCAGCAACAATACTACTGATTCGAAGGCTGTCTAAAACAACTCTGGTTGGGATAGTTGCAGATTCTACAACTGTAAATGCTGGAGCAACTCCACCACCATTCCCAACAACTACTCGACCCATGGCCTTAATAGTGACGTTAGGTACATCCACTGTTACAGTGGCTGCTTCGGCATATGTTCCAGGGAATACTAAGATTAAGTGTTCTGTACCAGATGAAGCTCGAACAGCAGCCATAGCATCTGTAATAGTAGTGTATGTAGCTCCTACACCTGCTGACCCGACGATATAAACGTCATCAACAGCAATACTAGCTATTTGGTCAAGATTGATTCCTGTAGGGGCACTGGGATCGAATAAACGGAGTTTTCCAGTAACAGCCTCAGCCTGAACCAACCTCGTGCCTGTATCTGCAGGAGCAATCTGTAAAATATCGGTTTTGAATGCCATTATATCTCCTATGAAACAAACACATCATAACCAACTGATGCAGATTGACCAGTAGGTACGGTATATCCAAGTTGAACTGTGAACCCTGCCTTGTTTTTACTTGTTAAGGCAGCCACGAAGAACCCTTCCTCAGACAAGATGACATGGTAATCTTCTGTGGTCATCGGTGTACTAAAGGTAACAGTCTTCACTCCAGCATCAGCAGGAAGAAATACCAAGGTTCCAGAAGTCACACCAGCCTGCTGAGTTTTCACCAGGATCACATAATTTACTGTTTTTGGAATAGCAACTGTTCCGTAAGCTGAATCAACTACGGCATTACAACCAAGAATAGTTTTATCTTCTGTAGTCAAGATAGTTCCATCCGATGTTGTGTAAGCTACTCTGTATTCAACATTGTTCAAATCACCAGGTACAAACACAATTGGCTGCTCAGTCTGACCTGTAAAAGTCAGAATGCCACTATCAACAGAAGTTTCAGATACCAATTGCTGAACCAAGAGCTTGGCAGCTTGAATATCATCCAGAACTGTATCAGGGATTGAGCTACAATCATCTGTCCCTACCGAAGATCTTATATTCCCGACGGTAATTAATCCTTGTGCATCCACAGTAATGTCAAAGTAATATGTGACACCACCAGAGGATGAATTATATGTGAACAATGATTGTTGTCTTGCCAACGTCATAGGCTACACCTTCTGTAAGAGCTGTCTGACCACATCCATAGGGAGCTTATCAAGATTACGAGCCAGTTCTTCCCTGAGAGCTTGGTCAGTCTGACCAGAAGTACCAACTGCTTGATAAGACTGAATAATACCTTTCAAAGGTCCTTCTTTATTAGTTTCATAGTTAGTCCAGGATCGTGAGAATGGATGCCCTGCACGAGTTCGATCATGGCCGTGCCTTGAAAGGATGGAAGCAATACCCCCAACCTTTGGTTTACTCAGGGTTCCCATATCGGCTTTAGCCTTAATGGCTGTTCGTTTTCCAGCCCCAAGCCCTGATTTTGTATGAGTGTCAACCAACTCCATCCGTAATTTACCAGAGGATACATCAAGGATCACGGCTGCATACATACTACTGGAGTCATATTCCCATTGCCAGTAGGAGAAATTGTAAGCAATGAATTTTTCACCACCCCGCAATTTAATAGACATCTCAGGATGACCTGCTGTTTTAGTAGAGGCATTCTTCACAGAAAACTCACCTTGTTCAAAATCACTCTTGTTGAAACCGAAAAGACCACCACCAACAAGAATCTGATATTTTCCAGGGGTCACTTTATAGATATGGCCAACTTCACCTTTTTTGATAGTCCTACTCTTAAATTCGATAGTCTCGTTAAAAACGACCTTATCTCCTTTTTTAGGTGGTTTCGGGGCTTTCTCTCCCCGACCTTTTGTATCAGCCATGTATTTTTTAAACCATTGGGCAACAACTTTCTCAACCCGCTCCCTAGTTAGTTTGGTACGTCTGTGACTATGACGGGCATCTAAGACACGCCATTCATCCATTTCGTAGAAAGGGATAGCCCAAGCAACATCTTCCTCGAACCAGTAGTAACCACCCATCAACCTGCCCTCTTTCAGAGCAGCATGGGATAAGTTCTTTCTGGCCATGCCTGCTGAAACAGCTAAACCACCGTGACCTGCTGTCATAGCCCAAGCTAAACCTTTTCCTATTTTTTCTAAGGTTTGTGCCCGACCCCAAGGGGTAATTGGAGCGGAATTACTACCATCAGGCCAGGATTTTGACTGTCCTGGACGTAAACTTTGTGCTGCCATTACCAAACTCCTGTAGTTTCGTAGCCCCGTTTTTCAAACCAAGTATGCAACTTAGATAACTTATCCCGACTCCCTGACCAGAACTCCAGAGAATCGAAACCCTCTTTAATCCCAAGATCAGGGATGGACTCTACATCTTCCATTGCAATTTTTTTATCACGGAGATCTTTCATCAGATTAGGGAGATATTTAATATCTCCTGCCCCATAGACTCTGAAACGAAACTCAGCAGCTGCTTGTTTTAGAATCCACCGTCGAGCAACGTCCCGTGTCATTATTATTCTTCGTTCACTGTCATGCATATTTCACCATAAGTAAATAGGGTAGCCCAAAAAAGCCGTTGAGAACACACCCAACACCCTACACTATGGTCATCATAGGCTAAAAACCGTAGAAGGAGTCTTAACGGAGGCAGTGTGTAATATTGTCAGTCCATACAGGTCGTTGGACTTCTCGAAGGATATTGAGGTGATCTGCCACATATTGAAATAATTCAACGTATTTTTTGAATCTTTCATTATCTTGCATTCGAGTTACAGAACGTAGGAACCGATGACGTACCAGACCTTGACTGACCCCTAATTTCTTGGCCACTTCAGATTGACAGGTAGTTTCCCACATCAGAATCATAATCCGAACATCCAGGGGATCAGAAAGAAATCCTACTAAATCTTCAGTCATCTGTTCTTTTTCTATGGGGGGGAGGTACATCAGGAAACGTATTCGATCTGCTGCACGAGTCAAACGATAACATACCGTTGGCTGGCTAACTCCAAAAATCTCAGCAATATCAGTTTGCCTGAGCTTCTTGAAATAGTAGAGATCCACAAAATCAGCTTCTCTGGGGGGTATCAGAGCAAGTATCTGCTTGACATCATTAATTTTATCCCAGTCTTCATTTGATGGTTCCTCAAAGATGCTGTCCATATAGGCCATGCCATCTTCAACACAAAATCTGGATTCCATCTCTGCTGGATCAATTGAATATCCTGACCATGGAGACATATTTTCCTCGCTGTCTGTAGAGGAAAAGCTCAAAAAGCAAAAGAAGGGTAACTAAGGATATACTTAAAAAACAGTAGTTGTCAACAACTACTTACAAGTAATCACTATCTCACCCCTTGGATTCTTTTTCACAATGAAAAACTCTTTATCCCCGACAAAAGTAATGACCTTCTCTTGGCTGACATACATTCGACGGCGTTTCCGATCAATAGTTTTCAAACCTATATGCTCATCACCCAACCAAACATCAGCAGTAGTTTCAGGGATAAATCTTTCAATTGCCCTATCAAATTGAGCATTCCACATTAAATAACCGGCTTTTTTGCCCCATGGTGTCACAGGGATTTTCAGGAAAATATGATCTTCCTTAATAATCTCCAGAAAAGCTAAAGGGATTCCAGTAATCACACTCATCGAACGGAGAGAGAAATGGATATAAGCTAAATCCTCCCCCTTCCCTTCAACTACACCTTCCAAACCTCGATATGTTCCCTCAACCACCTGGATTTTGTCACCAAGGGACACTTCGGCTCCGATAATATCTTGGAGCTGACGACGAAGGTCTCGAATTTGGATATCAGGGATAACATTCAGAGTTCTTATTTGGTAGGGTCCGGACTGAGTGGAAATCACTTGCTCAACATAGGGTTTATTCTCTAATCGGAAATATTTAGTCTCTGGTGTCAACCCAGAGGCTACAAAAGCATAACCCTCCAGCAGATAAACTGTGGAGGTTCGGTGTCCTTTTTTGATTGTTGTGGCTGGAATGAAAATCGGGAAATCGGCATCGGCTTTAAGGTCATACCTCAAGGAAGACTCTAAGGAGCCATCCTCAACCTTTATTTCCCCCAGGGGTGACAATTCCACTGCCACCCATGTCAACTCGTCTCGTGTATCCACTAGACACATCCAATTCACGAAGTCTCAGCCCAAGTAATCTCTCAAAATCTGCAGGGGTTAGATAATCACAAACTTCTTTAGATACCTCACAAGTATCACCAGCAGATCTACATTTTCCAACTGCCCTTGCATCTACATACACACCACCACCATTTAAGGCAGGAGATTTTAATACTTTTGCTACTTTACCACCAGTTTCTGGTTTCTGCTCAGGTACTACAATATTTTCAGTAGAACTTGGTATTACCACAGGTTCCTGAACAGGTATTGAGGCCTGTATTGGACTTGGAAGATAAACCACTTGTTCTTTCTCTACTGCCCCACCACCATGATGAATCAAACCTACATCACAAAGCAACATAGCTCTCGTTGCCCTTGTAGGACGGCTTGCAAACCTTTTTGCCATTGAAAGCAGGTTAATCCCGTGTTGGTCACTAATAGCCTTGACTCGATCTGCATCCCAATAGTTAGGGGGTTTCACAGCTCCCAGAGAAGCATGGTAAACCATCATGGTCACATCAGCAAGTTTTTCATAACAAGTAACTGGTGATGTTCGTTCCAGAATACGTTTTATGGCATCTACAGAAGCAGGGAGATCCTTACCAAGGTTCTCCAATACATCCAGATATGCTGTGTTCAAATCCAACCGAAGGTAATCAACAACATTTTCCATGTTGATATCACCCAACATAGACACACCCTCGATAGCCTTAATAGCATCTCGGATATGACACTCTACACTCTCAGAGATCAAAGTCAAAACATCGAAGTCATACTTTAAACCTTCTTGCTGGCAAATATATTCCAGCCGACCAGCTATCTCTTTAGGTGGGACTGCTTCAATGACGAAGGCAGGAGCACAACGAGAAAGGATTGTTGAACGCATCTTTTCAGGCTCAGTAGTACAGAAGATACAAACCAACTTCTTGTTTTCTGTGCCTGGAACATTCTCTTCCATAGGCTTGAGCATAGCATCAAGAGCATCTCGGCTCAACTGATGAGCTTCATCGAACAGGTATATTCGTTGTCTGCCAGAGAATGTTGTATATTGAATTTCCTCAATGATCTTTTTAATATCAGCCTTGCCAGAATTTGTGGCAGCATCAACTTCCACATACTCCTGACAAGTGCCAATCTCAATCAAGGCTCGGCAAGTCGGACATTTATTACAAGGGTCCCCAATTCCAGAGGGGTTCTCACATAAGAGTCCTCTGGCCAGAATCCTACCTAAAGTAGTTTTCCCTGACCCGAATTGCCCAGCAAAAAGATAAGACTGTCGGAATCCAGCACCAGTCGAAATAAACCGTCTGGTAATCTTGATAGAATTTTTCTGTCCAAGCACATCGTCAGGTGACAATGGCCTGTATTTGGTGTCCAGACTCACGACAACCTCTTTCCTTAGCCGAACATCTCAGTGAGAACAGTCGGGTCAACAGCATTACCTGAAGTACGCCAGAAACCGTGACGTTCCAATTCCCCTTGGAAGAAAGATACATCAGGGATTTTCACGAAACATTTGGCATTGCCGTCTTTGTCTTCTGTCACACCACAAGCACAGAGATGATGATCGAGGATAGCTGATCTATCTGCCTCAGTCATGCCTATCCAAGCATCACCAGCCAACGTGATAACAAACTTCCATTTCGTGTCACCAAGAACACCCAACAGAGGAGCTGCTTTAGCTGTCTTACCGACAACATCTACATCACCAACTTTGGAGGATTTTTCTTTGAACACTATAGCAATCTCATCTACGATCAGAGCCAGATCAGGATGGTATTTACCTACCAGATCCTTCATTGATTGCATTACACTATCTTCTGCTTTCCAAACTTCTGCCATTGTCTCACCTTTCAGTTAAAAGGGAATGCTTTTCTGACAGCAATTACGCCACCATAATCCCAGATTTCACCCGGATCTTTTCCACCATTATATGGCACATCCCTACATTTCAATCCAACGTGCCTCAGTGAATCCAAAGCACCCCAACGGCGTTTACCCGTTGCCTCATCTATATACCCTAAAACTCCATGCCTACCTGCTTCGTCCCTGTCATAGACCATATGAACATGACCTTTACAAAACCTTTGCAGGAATTCAACATGACGACGGGTTAACTTTGCTCGAACGGAAGATAATACAGCATCAGTTTCAGGTACAGCCCACTCTAAAGCAGACATATCAAATAAACCCTCACTAACCCATACGTCTCCACCATCCCAGATCTTCTGCATTGCTTGGTTAAGTCCCAACCAAAACGGATTCCAGGCTGCTTCAGGGAGCCTGTAGTCTGTGATAAACTTCTTAGTGGTATCTCTGGCCTCAAAACCTATGATCTTGCCTTTAGGTGACCATGCAGGGCATATAGCCATACCTTCCAAGCGTTCCCCATGTTCACCATATCGGTACACGAAAGAACCTTCATCAACAATTTCCTCAGTGGGTGTCCAGGACACCATCTGTTCAGATTTAATGGTGGACTCTTTCAGACCTCGACCGAGAAGATGGTCCTCTACCTTCTCAGGAAGATCACATTTTTCAAGGGCATCTGATAACCAGCTCATTTGGTTTTACCGGAACCGAATTTAACTCCGTAAGGATGGTCTCCAATACCTTTTTTCTTCTTTTTCTCTTCTTCTATGAACTCTTTAAACTCTGATACTCTACCTGCTTGGGCATCAGCCAGACCTTCATCTAAAGCCTTTTGAGCTCTCTTTGATAATGGTTTTTGTTTAACTTTAGGTTTTCGTTGAGATTTAGGTTTTTGTAAAACGGCAATACCACGGCTGGCATTATGCACCAGAGCAGCTATACGTTTACCATCAAGATGGCCGATCATCCCAACGTAATCACGATCATGAGGGATCACGACCATGTAACCATCGGGAATCCATGAAGAAGGTCGGACATGCAGACCTAAATTCTTATGGAGAATCCAACTAGACCATTCAGTTTTTGGGGTAGGTGGGATCAGAATCTCAACCTCATCCAATCCAAAATAAGCCAGGTAATTAATGGCTGCAAGAAGCCCCTTCTCTGTATGAGGAAGTACACTCCCCCATTTATCTTTAATGCTTCGTGTGACAATAGCCTCAAAGAGTTCTGTGAAGATGGCTCCAGGGGTCACTTCTCTCACGGCAATTCTGACAACATCACCTGGATGGGCTTTCTCAACCCACATTACTCCTGTAGAGGATGTCACCAGATATGGAGCACATAGCGGATCAACAGGAACATCCTCAATCATGAGAGGAACTTTCCCTCGTTCAGCAGCTTTAGAGGTGAATTTCTTTACTGTTAAAAGATTACTCATCAACAGGCTCCTCTGGGTCAGGTATGGCAACTTCCAGATCCAGATATTCATCCAAATCTCCAATGTCACCTAATACCCATAACAAAGCAGCTACATCAGGATATTCTCCTGCTAATTGCCCTAGACGATCAGGGTTACTAGCCAATTCCTTGAAGATAGCTTTTACTTCTTCCTTGGATTGCTTTGGTTTGAACCAAGAACACTTAGAAGCTATTTGATTACACCCTTCAACGTCAGAGTCACAAACAACCAGATGCTTGCCACGGTTAGAATACTGACACATCCCAAGAGTTTGCTCATGGAACACACCAGGTTTATTATGAATACAACCAGCAGGCTTATAGACAGCTCTAATTCTTTTCTGGAGATGTCGGTAAAGAACCTGTTTCAGTTTATATCGGATCTTTCCTTGTGTTTTCATGACACACTCCTAATCAATTCAAACTTAGCAGCACCGTCTTTTTTGACAATACGGTAAGCTCTGTCAGCAGCCCCAACTAATTCAGGGTTATGTGACACCAACAGGATATCCATATTTAACCTTGAACACAAGGTTGACAGGAACCGAGCCATGTTGGTGATGTAATTATCATCAAAAGCAGGCAGAGATTCATCCAAACCTATAAACGGGAAAAGCCCACGACGTAAAATGATGATGATTCTGAGTAAGACGGATTGAACAGTTGATACTGAACCTCCGAAAGACTCTCCACTAATACCTTCAACTTCCATCCCATCAGGATACAGTTGAGTAGTTATCAGATCTACGGACACTTTACCACGAGAGGTCTCCACGTTGGCTTTCACTTGTAAATCTTGGTCATTAAAAACGGCCTGTAGTCCTTCGGTTTGAAGACGTTCAACAGCCTGAACTCCAAGGGTTACTTCCTGATCTATCATCTGACGGAACAGTTCCGCAACCAAACTCAACTCCTCTTCACTAATAACCAGCTGGTCAATGGTGACTGTCACCGTCCGTAGACGGTTATGAAGGGAATCCCTTTGACCAATTGCTTGATCTAATCGAGACCGGAGTTGAGTTAAGTTCGAAAAATCCATTAGCTATTAATCCATGTCATGATGGTGACGTAGTTATCACCGTTTGCCTCAGACTCATCCTCAAACTTATTGTTCGAGAACCTAATATACCCGCCTTTTTTCTTGACGTTAATACCGATTCTGAGATTGTCGGCATCATACACACCCAACATATCTTCCAATCGGTCTCTGGTAATCATAAATCCTTCAGGGGGCATAACAGGATAAGGGTCTTTTCCCTCACCTGGTTCTGTTACTCCTGATTCAAGGACATCCAACTCGACAATGCTGACCTTTTTAGAGACAGAGCTCCGCATGGACATCACAATTGGACCACCAGGTTCAGGCATATTGAGGATCAAACGAGAATCGAGTTTACTTTCTGCTGCTGACAGCAAATGCTTAATCCCACGTTTCATATCACCAGCATTAATAACCCACCATAATTGGTCGTCGTTATTAGGGTGATGGAATTTGGGAAATTCATGGAGAGGTCTTGACTCCACAAAGTATTGATCATTGAAACGGAAAAAGAGCGTCCGAGGATGTTCCATAATCTCAACATCATCAGCTCCATGTTTTTCCAGGAATGAGATGATCCCACTAATATCCCGAACATGAACACGAAGAGTTGACTCAGCCCACAGAGGACTATAAATCAAGGAAGCCCCTTTTTTATCTGAGGATGCCAGAACACCATCACGAACTTCACAGATGCAATATTCAGGGGCAGTAGTTTCCTCATCGGAGGCAAACAAGTGAGAGTGTTTCAGAGCAGCAGCCAGACGAGCAGCAGGGAAAGTAGCCGTAACTTTGGCTTCTGCCAGCATCTCATCCCAGTAGTGCCAGTTCTTAGGGTCGAGGGACATCCACTCTGAAGGCTTATGTTTTTCAAAACCTTCAGCAGTTGCCGTAACAAGTTTCGTTTCCTCATCGTAGGAGAAAGACAAAGGCTTGTCATCTTTAGATGTCAACCACATATCTAAACGCCAGCCTTCTATGGTGAAAGCAAACTGGTCATCATCAGAGTTTTGCTCAATAGCAGCCACAAACTGACTTCGAGCAGCCATACGACCTGAATGTGTCAGGACTTCTACTTTGTCCATACTGCCGTCCAAAGGACGACGGAACAAGTAATGACAACTCAAATCACTACCAGTACTAGCTTTAGCAGGAGATACAATCTCCAAGGCAGCTTTAAGATCTGCCTTAGCAACAAGAAATTTCATATTTTAATCCTCCAGGAAAGGTGTAATAGATTCTTCAGCTTTGGTTATACGTTCATTCAAACTGGTAGTCTCCTCATCAAACTTAGCTTCCAATTTGACGATGGTTGATTCCAGTTCTTCAGGTTTAATCTTCTTCTTGGCACAATCACCCTCAACTGTTTCCAAATCCTGTCTGGCACTATCCAAACGGCCTTGAATTCGTGATGCTTTGGTCTGCAAATCATCACGACGTTGAATGAGATCGTCAAGTACTTCTCGTTTTTCACTATCTGACATAAATTACCTCCAACTTTCTTACCCTATTTCTTCTTTGGTGTATCACTAAAACTTAAATTCATAACACCTTCTGCACCATCCAATAGCTCGGCTGCCCCACCTTTTCGAGGTCCTCGAGTTTTCTTACTGGCTTGACGTTCTTTACAGACTGTTTCGTAATCACAGAAACGACAGGTCTTATAAGTTGGAGTTGCAGCAAACTGCTCCAGATCCATACCTTTACGGGCAGCTACAGCACGTTCAGCCAAACCCTTCATGTCATCCTCAGTGTAAGTTACCCAGTCAACACCAGGCTCAATTTCCCCAGTATCCTTCCCATCAACATCCAGGACAGGGTCTCCAAACGGGAATCTGTAATAACAGAACCCCAGACGGTCAACCTTCGAATGATATGCCAGATAATAACAGAGGGCATACCATCTGAGCTGGTCAGGGTCTGTGTAAGTCATCAGGCCACCTTTACCGTCCTTGTACCGACCACTGTTCTTACCATCAATGATGGTTGTCCCAGTGTCATCTCTACGGAAGATTAGATCAGCTCGACCACCTATAGGGTTGTACTGGTCTATGTAAGCTACCAGATCAACCTCAGCTCTTGCATAAGGACCTAGAAACAGGTTCTCTTTCAGGGTTCTCATGTATCCCATCACACCATCAGTAATGAGCTTCTGCATAGTTTTCTCATTGAGATCCCCAGTTAGACGCCAATCAATGTACCGACGAGCACATTCGAGCTTGAACGATTCTACAGACAACTCTTTAAGACGATCCCGTAACTGATTAGGAGTCAGAAGTTTCCACAACTCATCGTTATAAAATCTTTCTATGACTTCTTGGATAGCTGTACCCATTACGGCATGATGTTCTGATCGTTTATAAGGTTTAGGTTTCTTTTTCCCAAGGCCACCACCACAATCAACAGTCCCCCAACCACGGTTCCACAGGAACGATTGAGGACACTTTTCATATCTATCAAGGCTTGACCAATATAGAGTGAATGCTTTTGCCATAAATTACTCCTTAACATAAATAAAACCCCGACCAATATATTACCCTTAAAAGGTAAAATTGACGGGGTTTTATGTTAATGAGTAGTTTTTATTGAGATTTAGTCTTACAGGGAAGAACCATTCGGTATCGAGCAGAGTTTCCTATATCCCCATGCCACCAACAATAGTAATTACAAATGTCATTTTTCTTATTGAAATCAACAGAATCAAGGGCACAAACACCTTTATAAGATACCCCATCTATCTCCACCAGATGCTTATCAGCATCTAATGTAACTGAGGTAATCCGATGCTGCTTAATATTCAAGTCCTTTGTCCATACATAGGTCTTAAAAGTATAGAACCCACAAACCAGACAGAAGACGAACATGACAAGGACAAGCAATGGTCCTTTACCGTGCCAGCCGAACCAATCATATACTCTTGTGAATAATCCTTCTTCATCTTCGCCATCATCTTTGTCATCTTGGTATTTTTGTTCTCCACCACACATCACTTACCTCCAAAAAAGTCTTTTGCCCATTGAAATTGGAAACCACACCTGAAAGCAAAGGTTTGGTCAGTCTTCATGTCACCCACCATTATGCACTGAGCAGGGTCAAGTTTATATTTCTCGATGAAATGCACACCCATTCCAGGTTGAGGCTTTCTAAAATGAGTTGAAGGAGCACCAGCAGCATCAGCAGCAAACAAGAATTCAATGTCTACACCAAGTTGCTTATTGGTCTCTATGAAACAAGCTGTGGCTGTTGGCTGAGACACATACCGTTTATGTCCAGGCTGCTTGGAGCAACCAGACTGATTGGAAACACCCAACAAACGATAACCTTCGGCCAGTTTTTCTTTCAAAACCTTACTACAATTAGGGAGGGTTCTCACATCGGAGGGGTCTTTCGGATAAATATCTCCTGAAAGGGTTTCCCTGAGAGTGCCATCATAATCCAAAATGAGAGCTTTGTTCTTATATTCAGAACCCAGATCCATTGTGATAGGGATTTCCTCAACGGAAGTGAACCCTTCGGCCACAGTGGCCTTCTCTACACGTTTCCAGTAAGCAAACTGAGCTGCCGGTGGGAACATGTTAGGGTCATCTTTGTGTTCCTTGTAATCAGCTTTACGGAACAATTTGCCGTACCGTTGAATCTGACGACGGGCTGAAAAGAACTGAGCCTGTTCAGCCGTTGTCATCAACCATTTCATGTGAATTGGGATGCCTCTGGCCTTTGTGATAGCAATAATGGATGCACGGGACTCAACTGTCGGATAAGTATTATCCAGAATAACACTTTCACCACTATCAAGAATCGGGATTGTTGCCTGATGCAACATCTTGATGGTACCACCGTGATCATCACGGTTCATTCTGGTATGACTTGGATACTGATTAACAATGGTTGTCTTACCACCTCCAGGTGGTCCAGCTATTAGAACGATATTTTGCTTCATACTTATACCTCACCATCTAAAATCTTCTGTAAATCACGAATTATGTCATCTATTGCAGAAATACGGCCAGCTTTATATTGGGCGTGTCCTTCATAGATTGGCTTCTTTTCATCTTTCATTGCCTGCATATCCCTTTTCAGGATTTTGATATACTCAGTTAGGTCTTGTTTCATGCACACCTCTGACACCAATCTTCTTTAGTTGGCACTTCTTTTTGAATATAAACTTTTGCACAATCTGGGCAACAGGCTACCTGACCCCCTTCGGATCTACTAGGTATCAGTGTCCACATTGGAGTAGGCTCCCCACAAAAACAACAAGGCTCTAGGTCACCTAACCCTTCAGGTTCTTGTTTAATAGGTATCATCAACAGGCTCCTTTCATTACAACAACCCACGAATGAAAGAAACTAAGCCATTATTATCCAACTTGTCGGATAGAAATAGGTATATTGAAGGAATCACACATAAGATTCCCACACTTAGCATACTCATCATCCCTGACTTCTTTATCAATAGTCATAGGTTGTCCACAAACTTCACAGAGAAGTTTTGTATCATCAACAAGGGGTGATTTATGGTCTGCAGGTTGGCTTGCAGGCTGACCAGGGTAAGGAGGGTAACGAGGGTAACGAGGATTCGGGTAATGAGAGGCATTTGCACGGACGGTATGATATTCATCCAAATGTTCTTGTTCTAACTTAATCCATGTATCACCAGAAGTACCAGCACCTGTGTAAATACCATCACGTACTTCAATTTCTGGAAGATCATAACCCACAGATCCTATTAGCTTAACCATAATTTCCTGCATACACTGGGAACAAATGTAACAACCAGGCTTAACCTGCCAATATTCAGTTCGACCATGGATTCCACAGTCATGTTTCATAGTTGGATTCATATCATTCTCCAAAGCCTCTACTCTTAGGCTAAAAGCTGTCGGTCTTCCAGGTGGTCGAGGATATCTTGGTTTTAATACTCTTCCCATACTTCACACTCTCAGCTTAAATTAGGACGGGGTTTCTTCCGTCGTTTTGCTCTCTTCTTATATACCCTTTTTTTCTTCTTTGGTTTTCCTGTAGGGATTTCAATTCCATGTCTCTCCAGCCAAGATAGTTCCAGTGTCCATTTATGAATAGAACGCTCTAACCATTTGATCTGAGCCTCCCCAACTATCAGAGAGGCTTGTTTCAGAGTACATTCATTAACCTGCATGAGATGATGAAGGGCTTGATTTGCTCGACCTTTGATCTGAGTATGACCGAAATGACAAACCTCATGACAAAAAGGACAGAGTGCAATCAACCCTGCCAAGGTTTGAGTATGAGTCCTGTCATCGTAGTCCCATCGTTCATGGCATTCCAGATCCCATCTTCGACCTTGATCTTTACCTTTAGCCCCACAAATCTCACAAACACCACCAGCTAACTTATATTGAATTTTCCGGACCACATCCCATTCTTTACGGGACATTAAGGTTCGGAGGTTATTACCGAAAGAAGTTCTTGGTACCAGTTCCAGCTTTAAACGATTTTTCATTTTGCAGCCTGCTCCAAGTAATACATAGCCTTTTCTTTTATCTCCTCAGCCACATTAGGCAACTCCTTGATATGATCCATCAGGGAGTCTCCTTCTCTCGTAACTAAGGTATCTTTAAGGCTGTCAACGAAAGCATCCATACTTAATTCTCTGGACTCTGCCTGAATCTTCTTTTCAATATTAAAAACATCGGCAGCATCAGCTACTTTTAATGGGATAGGTATGATCTTGATTTCTTTTTTGGTGAAATTCAACACAGCACAAGCAGGAGTTCTATTGATATCATCCTGATTCAGGGAACCTCGTGAAAGACTCCCTAGATTAACAAAGTACTTCCCATTTATTTTATCAATGCCTTGGTTCTTATGCCAGTGTCCGAAACAATACACATCAGCATCAGTGTTCAACAAATCTTTGTTGTAACTAACGATATCCTCGTTCTCAAACATTGACCCACCATCATGGCTTGCCAATACATGAGCTACGACAACCAAGTAGTCCTCATCACCCTTCTTTATCTGTTGAAATCGTTCCATATCATAAGTTGTTCCATGATAAGGAATACCTACGACTCGAACAGTGACACCTTTGTTTGTGAATACAGCTTCATGCTCATCATAAAGACGACGCATCCCACCAGTTCCAAACAGAACTCCAAGAGGACTTTCCTCCAGGAACTCCAAGCTGCCATATTTTACATCGTGATTGCCCACACACCCGTAGATTGGACAAGGGTAGGACGTTTGAACGTCGGCTACACGACCGACCATCTCATGACTATTTCTGGATGGGGATTTAACATGGAACAAGTCACCACCATCAAGGACAGCTTGGGCTTCAACCTTCTTGGCTATCTTGCCTACCTGATCCAATTTATCAAGGAGAGTTGTTGTCCAGTCATCTGTCCGAGATTGGGGAGGGTTATCAGCTAAATGTACGTCTGTTCTCCAAACTAATGTCACACCACGAGCCACAATGACCTCCCTTAAACAATATTAGAATCACATACAGGGCATTGACCTAATTCTTTCAGGTACTCTACCACAGCAATCTGAGCTTCCTGAACCTCATGGTCAATCTTAACACTTGCAGCTTCAAGCTGCATGATGGTAGCAAGTACTGTATTATACTGAGATGATAAACCATTAGTGAGGTCAATTGCTGACAGTATCCGTTCGGCTGTGGCCGTATCCATATCATCAATGGATATAGCATCTACCCCTTCTAACAAGGTCACTTCACCAGAGGCTTTCTGATACTGATCACGAAGAACCTTGATGCTGTCTACCATATCTAAAAGGTCGTCTAAGACAGTTAGTTCTTTATCTTCTGGTATTTCTATTCCTTCTATATCTGTCAAATATTCTACTGTGCCAGATACTTTCACAAATCTTTTGTGAAGGGTTGTAACATCCTCCATCTCATCCAGAACACCACCTACATAATCTAATGCACTGCTGGCTGGTATGTCAACTTTCTCAATACTTTTTAAACGAGCAACTTCATCAACAGCCTCTGCATATTGAGCACGTAATTCCCGTACTCCTGTCAAGGCATTCTCAATACGAGTGATCTCTACTGCATCAGCTTCAAGGGTCTCCACGATGACAATAACATCATCAATACCCTCAAAACGTAGCAGGTCATCCTCTAGCTTTTCTTTATCTCCCCGTCGAACCTTCAACTCTGCATTGGCAGAACGACGATCAGACTCGGATAACCGAAGGGCTTGGTTGAGTTGGGTCACTCGATCAACATCAGCTACAGCTTCGGCCAGCACAGAACCAGGTTGATCAAGCAAAAAAAGCTGATTAAACTGATTAGCAAACTGAGGCCATAGCTCACGGTTACCTGCCTGAATAGAACAGATACCCAGATCAGATACTTCGGTTGGTACTGCTTGTCCTGGATGGATTGGCTTGCTATCATCCACGATGTATGTGGGTTTAGACTTTAAGCCTTTCTCCCAATATACAGAATGGTCACCAAGATCCACGGTTACCATGGACTTGGCTGCACCATTCCGAACAAAACCAGAGCCACGAGTGTTTTGAAAAGTACCCCTCGTGGCCCGCATTAAAGCAGACTTCCCACCATTGTTGCTGCCTGTGATTACAGTAAATCCCTTTACCACAATCTCAGCATCCTCAATGGATTGGAAATTTTGAACTTTGATTTTAACCGTCACTATTTTCCTCGTCATTCATGACAGAATTATCAACAAGAGCACCCTGAGCTTTTGCAACTTCAGAATCATCAGATACTTCCATACCAGAGCCATCAGCATTCTTACCCTCAAGAATGTTATTGATCTCCAACATGGACATATCTTCATCAGTGTCTGCATCAGGATCAACCAACACATCGTCTGAGGAATAGATAGCTGCTGTTGCTAAAGCATATATCTCATCTACAGCACCAGGAGATTCATAAATAGCATCTTTGAAGCTATCCATACCTTGAGATTTTAACAACTCTCCATTACCACGTTCCCAAGAGAACCAAGATCCATCTTTCTTGAGGATCTTGTGTGTAGAGCCATAGAGGATAAGAGAACGAAGGTCATCAATACCATAACCGTACTTGATGTACAGTTCCACATCACGACCCTGAGAAGCTGAAACCTTGCACTTGTCGGCTCGGACTCTGACCTTAACACCAGAAGAAAGTTTTTCTTTCTTGTGCTTCATGGTGTCGTAGCCTTCGGTCTTCTCAGAAGCCAAGCGGGTCATACCCATTCTAACATCGGAGTAGAACTTCCAAGCATTACCACCCTGAGTAGATCCACCATCTCCTGCTGCTGCACCATAACCAGAGGTGTTGATAGCACTACGGAGCTGGCTGATACCAACAATAACAGTAGCATTCTTTATGGTTTTTTTCTTGTCTTTGATAATGATGCCTTCTTTTATGACACCACGAAGCTGGGGCAAGAAGTTAGACCACATGGCAGCAACTGCACCAATACGCCCAGAGGAACCCTTTTCATCAAGAGATTGCTCCATAACGGCTTTCGGAACACCAGCACCAACAGAATCAATAACAATCAAGTCAACCCCAGCCTTTGCATAAGCCCAGATAACCATCAAGCCTTCTTCGAGAGTACTTGGCTGAACCAATTTGAACTGAGCATCATTATCAACAGGAACACCAAGAGCTTTGGCATAATCATTGACGATAGCATTTTCCCAATCGATATAGGCAACAGTACCACCGTTGGCAATGGTTTTAGCTGCAATGGTCAAAGCCAATGTAGTCTTACCAGCAGACTCACGGCCATACAGGTTGATTACTTTGCCCTTTGGGAGTCCTGGACAAGGGGGAACACCAAATCTGTTCAGCTTACCACCGATCAGATAATCCACCATCGTAGAGCCTGTTGGTAGATGGGGAAGGGATTTCTTAAAACTGTCCTCATTGATAGCCACAAAAGGATCATCCAATTTCTTGGTTTTAAAAGCCTTTTGAACCAGATCAGTTCCGATCTGTAAAGCTGTTTTTTCTTTAGCCACCGCTTTTTTCTTTGGGGCTGCTTTCTTTTTAGCTGTTGCCATTTATCACTCCTTGCTCCATAAGAAGAATCTCTCATCTTCTCTGTATAAGATACCCGACTCAACAGTGGTTCCGGCTTTCTTTCCACGTTGGTACGTGTGCATTGCTGTAAATTGTTTCCTCTCCAACGGAGTTAAGCCTTCTATCTTAGAAGATTTACCATCGAAGTTATCAATCAAACTGTCGTAGTACTTCCAGAATCGGCCTGCTGTAAAAGCAACCCAGTAAGCATCAGCCTCATTGTGATCCCATCTTCCTTTTTTTCCATTGTCCCACTTAGCTGCTTCCACCATATCTGGTTTCTCCATCTTCCACTTACCTGGACGAAACGGAGCTGTAACTGGTTTTCCTGTCTTAGGGTCAGTTGTCACCACTGGTAATGCCCGTGCATGAGCTTTTATCTGACCTGGGGAAAAGAATACCACATCTATCTTAGAGTTCTTCATGGCTTCACAAGTGTACAGGAACAATCCATACATCCCTTCGGAGTACAGATTATGGAAAACAGGATACTCAACACCAAGTCGAGTAACCCCTAACCTTTGGATAAGATCTTCTACTCGTCCACGTAAATCAATGTACCTGTCAACGAATAAAGTCTTAGAGGATGTTTGAAATCTACCCCTGTCAAGACAACGGCTGGACCCTACACCTTCTGTATCGTGTAAAGCCCAGCCAAAATTTGTCAGAGAAGGGTCAAAACCCAAAATCTGCATAGGCTTAGTCGTCTAAGATTCCACCGACGAGATCGTCGATATCACCGGTGACAGCCATGTCAGGGGAGCCAGTTGTAGCAGGACCACTTCCACCACCACCACTAATCTTCTGACGAACTTGATCGAGAGTCATCTCACGGCCAATTTCGTTATTGATGTTAGCAGCAACTTCCTGAGCATCTTTCAGGATCTTGGCAGAAATTTCTTTGCCTTTAGGGGTGTCACTGTCGAAGAACTTGCGGAACAGGTTCTCTTTACAGGGGCTAAAGGTCAGCTTCTGATACTGAGTATCGGAGCAAACGACTGTTACATCGTGGGAACCGAAATGGAATTCCTTGTGGTTCATCTTCAAGGACTTGTATTTATCGTCCGAGAACAACCAAGCCTTTACATCACATTCACCAGCACTGACTTTTTCAGGAATGATGTTACCATCCTTGTCAGTAGGCCATACAATAATGGCAGTCCCGATACGACTACGGGGAGGTGAACCAGCCAGTTTGGTGTACTCTGGTCCTTGGTTGACGATGTAACCCACTTTTTCGATATAGTGAGTCATAGCACCGCGGAAATCTGGACCTTCGGCATCCAGATCGGGTTTGCCGTCTTCAAGACCAGGCCACATGATGAAAGTGAAACGGTAAGTATTACCTGTCTCTCCCTTCCAACGATCACCTTTTTTGCCGACGTGTTCATCATTTTTGCCAAAGGTAAAACCTTTAAAGCCACTCATAATAATTCTCCTTAGTAATAGCACATAGTGCGGTTAGGACAGAACAGGGTCATTTGGTAGGACAGGTTCCGTCAATTCTTATACCCTAATTTTATTATTCTTTTTCAAAGGTAGCTAAGATGCTCTCTATACCGTCATCATTCAACGGTGGGTTTGCTTTTGCTGGTGTCTTTTTAGGTGTGTCCACAATGCTCATATTCAAGAAAGCATCTGTCTCATCTTTAGAGACTGTGGGAGCCAATTGCTTTTCAATCTCTTCAACACCAATAACACCAGCTTCAATATCGTTAATGAGATTAGTTATAGTGTCGGCTTCATTTTCACCAGCAACTTCTTCAACCTCTACTGTTTCCTCAGTCTCCTCAGTTTCTTCTGGCTCAGTTTCTTCAATTGAACCAAGGTTTATCTCAGCATCAACACCATCCAACATGTCCTTCATGCCTGTTATCTGAGCTTGGTCAGCAATACCAGGTTTCAGATCGAAATCCCCAATAGCCTTAGAACCCCAACGAGCACCCAAGCCTATCTCCTCACCACACAGACGGTGTTGATCTCGTAGACGACTCTCAATGTCCTTCAAGTCAGCACGTTTGGCTTTAACCACCAACAGGACTGCTGTTAGGCTCTCAGTAGCCATTTCAAGATCATGGACTTTCATTACTTCATCATGGAGTTTGCCAGAAGCAATAGCTTCTCGATCAGCAACACTTCGTCCTGCACGAGTCTCTGGATCAGTGGCAAATAAATGTTTCTTAGCCAGCTCCAGATTCAAAGTCCCAACCTTGAGTTGACGCCTCATCCTGTGTAGCTGTTGGGCTACGTCCAGAAATACTCGTTCACACCGACTCAACATGCCACGTACTTGGGCAATTTTGTTGTTGAGCCTCTTAGGACCATAAGCTAAAGGATCTTCATCTAAATCCAGATCAAGACTCCCTAACTCATTGAAGATAATATCTGCTTCTTTTTGACCGAAAAAACCTTTACTCATGGGCTTTAATCTCCACTTATTTTGTCCTGAAACAACTCAGCCATCAAGCGTGAGTAGTTCCCTTTAATAGCTCTAATGGCATTGTTACACTCATCAGGAGTTATGTTACCACCAGCAGCGGCATTCTGATGGGCTACAATATCAGCTTGCATTCCTAAGATGTAAGCAGCCAGCTTGGATTCCTTGAGAGTCATGCCCATACTAAAGGCTGTGCTTTCGTCACCATCTTGAGCAGAAATCAAACTAGCTCCTGCTCCAGCATCATCCTGAATAGTGTCCCAAGCAGCCGAGAATCCAACATAGTGATCTCCAGCACGTCCTTTAACACTTCTGGTTGCTACAGTTTTCGTGATACGGAGTCTGTTCTTCACAGAACAAATAGCTTCTCTTGCTGCATCTGTTAATACTAATTTACTCATAATATCCAACCTCCTTCAGGGGTGGTAAATAGTTCATTCTCTTTACCCTAAAAATGGAAGAATTAAGAAGGGATTGACTGCATTAGGCGGTCTTTCAATAAGGTATTTCGGAGATCTTCTCTATCGTTCATAACTGCCTGAGACAAAGCTGAATGGTCTCCAACCAAGATCACTTTATTCTTGGCTCTAGTTACTGCTGTATAAAGAAGATTCCTTTGAAGCTGATGCCTGAAACCATCTACGATGGGCATTACGATATATTCATATTCTAAACCCTGAGCCTTATGAACAGTACAGGCGTAAGCCATCCGAACCAACCTTGACAGATCCTTGAAAGGAACCTGAATAATCAACGGGAAAACTCCGAAGATCTTGAGTTCCACTTCTTTTGCCGTCCGATCAATCCGAGATACTTTACCTACATCACCATTAAAGACTCCCAGCTTGTAATTATTCTTGATAATCATAATACGGTCATCTTCACGAATCGTTCCGTGACCCATCTTGAGTTCTTGCAGGCCACCCTTTTGAGGGTTCAAAATCTCTCTCATATGAGTATTCAAATTAGTGACACCAACAGTTCCCTTATGTCGAGGGGAAAGAATCTGAAAATTCTTTCGGGCACCATACAACTTAATGGCTACCTGTTTGATGGTCTCCAACACACCATCCTCACTCCCTGATTGAATCAACATAAAATCAGAAGGAGCTTCACACTTAGGGACTTTCCCATGGTGAATGTCATGTGCTGCAAAAACAATATCACTTGTATCTTTTTGACGGAAAATCTCCGTTAGGTTTACCATTGGGAATTTGTCAGAGTTTATCATGTCTCGAAGGACATTACCTGGACCAACAGATGGCAACTGAGCAGCATCCCCAACAAATACCAGCCTGCATGTCTCAGCAGTACATGTCAGAATTCGATACAATAGGTGCATATCCAGCATTGAGGCTTCATCTACAATGACAACCTGAGCAGGATGGGTGTTAGCCCCACCATACCCCCAGACACCATTCTTATCGAACCCACCAACTTTTGCAGCAGCATCTCCAGTGATACCTGCATAAATAGCTTCACGTTCATTACCTGCCCCACCTTTAGCAGCAAATGCTCTATGGATGGTATATGCTCTAGCCCCAGTCAGAGTAGCCAAGTTCTTGGCAGCAATCCCAGTAGGAGCACACAAAAGAAATGGTATTTGAGCTTCTTGGAATATCCGAACAGCAGCTCGTAAACTGGTAGTCTTTCCCGTGCCTGGCAAACCTGTTAAAATTGAGATAGGTTCTTTCAGAGCATGGATGATCCCCTCTTGTTGGTGTTTAGATAAACTGAGGCTCTCATACTCACCCCATTCAGTTACAGCCTTTTTAACCACAGTGTTAAGTTGAACTCGTTTATTCTTTACAACCTTAGCTGTCTTAGGACCCACTGAGGCTAGTGCTTCGATGTAAGGACGTGCTTTCAGACCCCCTGATGCAAAACGTGCCTTAGAATGGCGTTTAGCCATCAATTCAGTTGATATTTGTTCCATGTCCCAAGCTCTAATATCATAGACAGCAACTAAACCAGGACGTGTCTCTCGATCTACATGGAATTTCTTCTCTTTATGCAGCTCTCCAATAGCTTTAGCTACGTCTTTGCCCTCTGCTCCTGCAACCAAACCCTGAACTTGACCCAGAATTTGACCAGTGGAAAGATAAAGATGCCCAGAGAACCCCTGCTGAGAACGACAACTAAACAGAACAGCTCCACGGATTCGATTAGGATCAGTCATGTCCAACTTCAAACGCATAGCAATCTCGTCTGTCTGTTGAAACGTAATCCCATCCAACTCAATCAAAGCCCAAGGATTTGCACTAAGAACTTCAATTGCTGAATCTTCGAAGTGAGACCAGACTTGTCTGATCTTTCCTCCAGGTAGTCCTAAGTCAGCAAGGAACATCAGAGTTTTGAAATAAGCCTGAACTGCCTGCCATTGTTGGTGTACAAAAGTGGCAGCAAAATCATCTAACCCTGCCTTCTTCAATCTCCCTAAATCACTCAAGGCAGCAATGAAATCATCATCTCCTGTATCTTTTCGTATTTTCTTTAAAATACTGCTGGCTACACCATTACCAGAGAGCATTTGCTCGGCTGTATCAGGGTTCCAATCGTCTTTAAACACAGGAGCTCTCTTGATATTCAACTGCTTTCCGTACTTAGGATCATTTTTCCATGATCCTTCAAAGCCAAACCACATCCCAACTTTAATATCCATTCCTGGAACGTAGCCTTTAACAATCGAAACTTTAGAGGACCGAAGGAAATCAGCGGGGGTAGAAGAATCATCATCCAAGATCATCTTTAGAATATAAAATGCTTGGGTGGAATCTTCATAGATTACTGTAATAACACGACCAGAGAAATACAAATGGGGCCTCACTTCTTTTTCATATCTTGAAGCAGCTTTTGGAAATCCTGCATCATACTGTGTAATTGTGTAGTGGTCTGCTCTAACTTTTCTACTTGATCAGCCGTAATTTTCGGATCAAGAGGTTCATCCAGATTAATGTCAGGGAGTTCAACCCCTTCGGAGAATGTTGCTGCATCCAGTAAGGTCACAGCAATTATACGGCCTATGTGCCCTTCCATCTTATCCAATGGGAGGGTTTCAACAGTATCACCAACCTGCAACCAGAAACTGTCACCAGTCCGCTGCAAAACTCCAGTTTTAGAGAAGTTCAAAAGAAATGCTGGATTCTTGTGGTGACCAGCAGGACATCTGCCAGTCTTTTCCCACATACAACACCCACCACCCCAACGATCCTGAATAACAGGAGTGGGTGGCCAGTGATGAACTGTAATTTGAATTTTTTTATCGAGTAAGGGTTCAAGTTTCTCAGCTAGAACAGTCGGCTCAGGATAAGTATCCTGCTTAACCAACATCTGACCACTTTTTTTATAAAAAACCCCATCGACCAAAATGGATCGAAAAGACATTACACGCCTCCTGAGTAGTTATACCCCAGAAGACGTGCTTCGAGGTCTAATCTTTATTAAACGGAAGTTCACAAGTATCATTAGAGCAGAACTTTTCATCTACTTCATGCTTGGTACTACCCATGTAGATCTCCCCACACTTATGCACCATGGCAAGATATTCTTCCTTGGTTGCTGTCTGGTATGGAGGGTAGTCATAAGTATCTTCGTAATTCTTAGCAGGGAGCATAGAAACACCCTTCATCTGATCTTCATACGTCTCCAAACAAGTCACCAGGTCACGCTTCTCAGCTTCTGTGAAAGTTACCGTCACAGAAACCTGATTATCTGCCCAGTGACGCTGCATATCAACAGCATTAGCAAACTGTTCCCACACTGTGACATCTTCTTTACCCTTGGTGAATAACTTCTCCTTGACAGGGAAAGCAATAACCGAAGTGTCATCAGCATAAGTGTCAGGATGCACATCGAAATTAGCATCTCTGGCTGCTTGGACTAATGGGCTTGTGTTAGCAACACGGACATGACGGATGTAGTACTCAGAGTGAGGGTAATGGATTCCAGGAGTTGCCCCACACAAGAGGGAAACTGTACCAGAAGGTTTTACTGTCGTAGTTTTAACGGACAGAGGGATTCCCAACCAATCAGAATAGATCTGATCCAGTTCTCGGATGTAACTATAACCACTGTCACACCAATTGAAGAACTCACGACGGCCAAATTTCTCCATTGCCTGAGTGATCCCACTCATAGAACAACCAATCCGACGATTCCTGAGCATAACAGCATTGGCTCTGGGGTCATGAGTTGGTACAAGAGTCACGGTTTTGGCATATAAATAGGCCATCTTGAGAGTTTTCTGGAAATCTTCAGAGTTATCGTGGTGAGCTGGATAGGTTTCCACCAGATTACACAGCTCATAGGATTCAAGAGATTGTTCCCCACAAGGGTTAGTCCCAGCTACTCGACGATCCTTGTTGTCAGCAGGGTCTTTCATACGACTGAACTGACGAGCATTGTCAAGCCAGCAGATTCCAGGTTCACCATTGGTGGCCACTTTCTCAACGATAGCAGAATAATCCATACCAATCTGAGCAAACACTGAGTTATTAGAAGCCCAACGGCGGTCGTTCAAGGCTGCCTGATCTTGTTTCAAGTTGAGGAACTCCTCATCATCAGGCTCACCGAACATGATCTCAGCCGTTCGACGAACACCACCGGAGACGACACACTTGCCAATATAATTGAAAACATCAACAATCTTCGAGGATGTTATCTTGTAAGGTTCTCCCTCACCAATAAACGAAGCCTTTGCCTCGTAGATTTTACTCTCATCATCTTCAATATCCAATTCAAAAGTCAGGGACACCCCTTCAGGAAGAAGGATTCGAGTCACACAGTCAATCATATCATGTAAAGGTTTGGGTCCAGAAGCTACACCACCGAATGTTTTGATGGGTTCTCCACGTCCTCTGACCTTGGAATAATCTATCAACAACGGAAAATGTCCTTTTCCAACGAATGAATTCAACACCACTTTGAGAATTTCAGCCCAACCTTCACGGCTATCTTCAACAACGAAAGGTTCATCTGTTGTACGTGGAGTATTAATCTTGACTTTTCCTGCACCACGGCAATCACCACCAACCCCAACACCTAACATAGACATATCCATGAGGAATGTGAAAGGAGCTGAGAAATCTTCTGCAATATTCTCAGTTGAAACGAAAGCACAATTCTGGAGGGCACCAGAGCCACGTTCATAAACGAGATCTGTACCCATCATCCACAAGCCACGGCCAGGAGGGGTGAACTTGAATGCCCAGATACGTTCAAACATATCCTGAGCTGAGCCCTGAGCTTTATCTTCTTTCCAAGGAAGACCCATTTGCTTACAATGAATCTTTTGGATGTTGAAACATCCTTCGACAACACGTTGAACTGTTTGCCAAAACTCCTCAGTACCACCATTCTCCGTAGCACGGGCATAGGTACGCTTGAATGTGAAATATCCGATAGGACCCCATGCAGGTTGTTTATCTTGATAGTTTTCGACAAATGATGGTTGAAGGGTGAAGGAACGTACTTTGCGGTCGTCCGCAGTTTGATTAAAAATCATGGCTGACATACTCCAGGTATATTGGGATTAAAAGTTCTCATTTTTTTGCTCTTCCATAAAGAAGGTAACGATTAAAGAGAAAACGAAAACCTTAACAGTTACTAAATTTTACTTTACCGACATAATTCCAAAAGACCCGAAGATAAAATCACCCAAGGGTTATTTTGTCCTGAGAGAATAGACCGTTTGGAATCTGCCAGAATATTGATTAATCGGATCACATCAGAACGGTTCCAGTTTGCAACTTGTGGAAACAACTTATTTTTATAATACCACGGCTTCAAACCAAGGAGTTCTGCAGCATCATCTAATGGGATGTTCTTACTCTGCAAGTCGGTAACACTTAACCACCTAGTAGCAGAATTGGCAAGGTACGAACAAACAGCCATAGTAGGATCATACTTAGAATTACTCTTGAGTCTTTCCATCGTTTTTATGAGTTTTTTAGCATTCCTCAGAGCAACGGCATTTATTACAGGAACAATGGCCAACTCGGCCAAAGGTGCCATAGCCCCTTTTATGTGAGCAGGAGAAATCTCAGAAACTCCATCAACGTCTGCTAACATAGACATTTTCAGAATCTCAAAGGACAAGAATCCAAAATCTGCCCCCAATGAAACAATAAGAGCACCAGCAAAATCTGATCGGAGAGTCTTCCCATGTATCTTGGCTTCATCTATACAGAACTGAGCAGCTGCTGCATCCTTATCCCAATCCTTGGGGTTCGGATGGTTCACATGAGACTTCCCTAATGTCTTCAGAAACTTCCCAAATTTAGTGTTGCCTTTAGGATCTCCTTCATAGTAGAGAAGGGCTACGATACTCTCATCCCCCTTCTTGTAATGGGACTCCAGCAGTTCTAAATCAGCTTTCTCAGGTTTATTAACGATAACCAGAATGCTTGAACCATCATCGAAAAATGAATTAGGTGAAAGAGCTGTTGCCAAATTCCCAATATTAGATCCATCAACGTATTCAATCTTCCAGTCGTTATGGTTAGCAATCAGAGCTTGAAGTTCTCGGTTCCTTAAATACTGTTGGGAACCAGAGATAGCCAGTACAGGATGGAATTTAGCCACGAACACCTCCTACCAAGGCTGAAAGGATCTCAATGTCTGTAGGGTTCAGTAATAGAGTTATCGGTCGGAACTGCTCCCAGAGCTGACGGCTTTCAGGCCGAGTGTCTGTTGACAGAGCATCAGCAACAGAACCGATCAGGTCATGTTCCCGCTTCTTGTAAGTTTTAATGATCTCTGGTATCTTATAAAAGTTATCCTCATGGATAGCTTCAACAACATCAAATCCAACATCCACCAACTCTTGGTCAGTCTCCTCGTCAGGAATGTCCACCCACCGAGCCAAACATCTTGATTGAATAGTAGAAGTCACCCCTGAGACATCATGTGCCCACAGGATAGGTTGAATACGGGTATCATCAAATTCCTCAATACGTTTCAGAAGAACATCAGAAGCTCGTGGCATGACCAGATCCATTGGACCTATTACAATAGTTCCAATATTAGTACCAACAGGAATATTCCCAAAGGCTGCAACAGCATCACGAGCCTCTTGAGTTTTCAACCCCTCATCCCCAAAGGGTTCAGCCATCAGGGTACCAACTGAGTGAGCTTCGTTTATAGCTGCTTTTCTTGCCCCTGGGCCATAAAATAATAAACATGAAGACATGGTAGTCCTCCTCCCATGACTTCTTATACCCCAGATTTTTTATCTTGTGATATGGAAAGGTCTTCCGCAGGTTAAACATCGATACCGAACGACAGTTCCTTGAGGATCAAAGCCGCCTCCAGGGTCCATTTGGTTCATGTCTTTCTGGAATACCAATACAGCAGCATTACCTTCACAACCTTTGGTTGCTCGGCATTTCATCCATACTCTCTTCTCACCAGGTTTTGGTTCTTGTACTTCGGCCATTAGGAATCTCCTATCAGGTTGTAGATCTATCTTCAGGTAGTTCAAAGTGTGAACGTAACCAATCCATGTTACCATACAAACCTGGATCAATGCCTGGAGATTCTTCTTCAAAGTCTTCTAAGTTGTAACCTTCCATGGGAGGCCAGTAACCTTCAGCTACCAATTTAGCCTTTAGGATCTCACTCACATAAGCTACCTGAGCATCATAATCCCCAATCTCTGTCATCTTTTTAGTCCAAAGAACCTGCAGGACTGGGAATACTACTTGTTCCCAGATAAACCAAGCTACTTGAAATGGAAAGAAAACTTTATACCCAGATTTTAATGGACCATTTGCCGACATCTGAACAAATACCATATAGGATGGGTGAGCTCTTGTAGAAGAAGGGAACTTAACTAAAGCTCTCTTATATAGAAGATGTAAAACTCCTACAGCAAGTCTTTCTGTTTCTTTTTCCAATAGGATTACCATGTATTCACCTCATCCTATGGTATTTATAAAAGGTTTAATGGATTTTAGATACACCTCACCACTGACCCCAGGGTTGGGATCTCTTAATTAGCCATACTGACCAATTCGGGTCTTTCTCTCTACTATAACGATTTGGAACAATTAAGTGTTTATCTTCTTGGTTTTCTAAATTCTTATTACTACAGGAATCCTAAAGGATTCCTTCTGATCTTATATTAGGACTCAAAGCATCAGAAGGTTTGTCCAGTCGGTTCGGGAGACAACCTTTCCAAGACTATCAGGTTTCTCCGTTGTTCCCTCAGCTAATACTGTTAGGGAAAAACTGTAGGTTATGTATCCTCCTCTACAAAGGGTTTTTAAACTTTCATGTAGAGGTCCACAGATTGTCATTAACTTTTAAATGAACATGTTCAGATTGGTGGCAATTACTTAACTCAAAGGTTTCCACACCAGTTTCCTGGTTGCTGATCGTCGTTAGGTTCCTGAGTCCTGTAGGAAATTCTAACTAGCCTTCAGTTCGGGCCTCCACGTAAGAGGCTTATAGAAGCGGTATCAACAGTTATCTATTCAATGAACAGACCAATCATCACTTATCCTGTGTAAGGCATATTACCTTTTAACTTGGTAATCCTAAAGGTTTACCCTAAAGGATGTCAAGATTATTATTTCATTTTATACTTTAAAGGGATAATACTATCAGCATCGGTGAGATCCAAACGTGGGAACTCTAAGCCTTTACTGAGGAAATATTTATCCAGATATGTAACCAGGGCGGTATTTCTTCTAAGATCAACAAAGAACTTCTTCCATGCTTTACGCCAAGGTTTGAGTAAAGAGGCTGGAGAGATCCCAGATTGAGCAGAAAGTTCTTGTTTCTGAAGGATTTTTCCCCTTTCCACAGCATCCAACCAAGTATCCATGAGATATTCTGTGCCTGTACCACTCCAAGATTTTCTCATATAATCTCTAATCTTCTTGCCTGCTGGGTCATTCATCTTATCAAGGATAATACGAGTAAGGAACTTATAAGACTTTAGGTCTTGACGGTTATGGTCAGGAATAGCTCCTGTAGGAGTTGCATCTTCTTGGATATGTTTCCGTTGCTTGAAAATAGCTTGGTCTTTATTACGGTCTTTGTTGTATGTCATCTGTTTATTATTAACTGCTTCAGTGACAACATCATCCAGAACCCACTTACTCAGAACTCCGGCTGCAATTTCTTTAGGAGATTCTTTACCTGACAGGATTTTCTTGGAGTTTACTCGTCCTGCCTCATAACCTTTCTTTTTCTTAGGACCTAGATTTTTTTTCAGCCCCATCAAAGCAGCTTGGATAATATCATCAGCCCCTGTATTTACACCATGACCTTTAATGAAGTTCTCAACTTTATTGAAAAGTATTTTAAACATCCCAGTATTTCCAGGCTCCAACCACTCAGGGTCTATAGCAGTTCCGGCAGCAGCTTCTTTAGCCCCTGATAACCCTGCACGGCCCCTAGTCCACCAGACTCCCTC
>Ga0307928_10000484_pt1 | contig 29930 bp, 38 predicted proteins | sample AceLakmetagen232_FD_201815 | JGI IMG/M metagenome (GOLD analysis project Ga0307928, IMG submission 201815) | Saline water microbial communities from Ace Lake, Antarctica - #232 | ecosystem: Environmental > Aquatic > Non-marine Saline and Alkaline > Saline | place: Antarctica: Ace Lake... | reverse complement strand
ACTGGGCGAGAGGCCTCTCCTTCGAGACCCGAGGCCGTCTTTGCTGGACACGATTTTCCAGCGGGGCCCGAGATCGTGAGCGTTGAGCTCGAAGATCCAGAAGAGCTGTTCGAAAGAATGGACGCTGGGCCAAACTCCAACAACGACCCTGTCGAACAGTAGCGCCACGAGGCAGCCATGCTCCGCGATAGAGCGCAGAGAGAAGGATGAATACGATGGAAGAGCACGAAATCAGTCACGCCGATCAAGAAGCCGAAGGCAGAGCCGTCGAGGGTGCGGACCGCGTGGACGACCCCGACTTCGACAGGCGGGCGCTCAGGCGGCGGCTCGAGGCTATCCCCCCGGATCTTCGCGAACAGCTCGCCTCCGAACCCGGTCCCGGCTGGTTGTGGTGGTACGGGTCCAGCAAGAAGCTGCCGACCATGCAGAAGTGGCACTATGGCGGCCTGCAGAAGAGCGCCCTGACCGCCAAGCCGCTCACTCCTCACCCGGACGTTCCGGTGGTCCTGCGTGGCAACTCCGAGCTGTCCATTTGGCTCCCGGCTTCTCCCAGCTCCATCAACAGGGCCACCATCTCTGTGGTCGGATCCAAACGTTTCTGGCGCATGACCATGAACCGTGCGCTGGACCTGAAGATGTCCCACAGCGAGTACGAGCCGACCATGAACATTGGCGAGGCCCTGCGCATGTTGATGGGGGTGCTGGGTGAGGTCTCCGTGCGAGAGCTGGGTGATTAGAGATGAAGAAGCGGGTCAGGAACAAGGTACGTAGGCGCGTTGCCGAGGCGGTGTGGGGGAAGTGGAAGGACCGACGCGGCCGCCCCAGCGGACACTTCAGGAGCTACGAACGGGGCTGGACCAAGAACCGATGGATCCCTGGATTCTCCATGCCAGGCCACAGCCTCGAGCAGATGAGGAAGGCAGGAGTCGCCCACCTGGACGGTGACACGCTCATCATCCACAGGGAAGGTAGTGGAAGATGTCCACGTTCGGTGTTTCTGAGTGAGAAGAGCAAGTGGGCCGTCATGTGCGGCCGGATGATATGCACGAGTCGGGGGCATTTGTTCGTCAACGGGTACGAGGGTGAGTGCCCGTTCGAGGGGGATGTTGTGGGGCACCATCCGCGCTCGAGGCATCTCGATGGTCACTTCGTGAAGTGACGTGTTTGCCACTCCTGGTGGAAGGTGTTATGTTTACCGGAACACCTGGACAGGAGTGAATCATGAGCGAAGGAAACTTCACGCCAGATCAGATCGAGCATGCCGCCGTCACCCTCCGTGACGCCGTGCGCGCCGAGCTCGCCACGCACCCTTCGGGTAGGAGCCGACGCACCATGGTCTCCTGGCGCTCGACCGTCGCCGAGGCGCTCGGCCGCAAGAAGCTTCTGTCGAGCTACTTCAAGCTGGTGGTCGACAAGGCGGTCGACATGGAGATCTTGTCGATCGAGGCTCGCAACGGTCGTGACTACTTCGTTGTCACCGATTCCGTGGACCCGAAGCATGAGCCGAAGCAGGAACAGGAGCGGCTCGTGGATGGCCCAGAAGACGCTATCGATCCTCCTGTGTCCATGACTGGATCTCCAGGCCCTCCCGGGGCCTGCAACCCCGATCCGCACACCTACTGCTACTGCTCCATCTGCGGCTCTCACTCTGGCAGCAAGGACCCGAACGATCTGTACTTCGACAGCAACGGGGTCCTGTGCTGTAACGCCTGCAACGACATGATCCCTCCCGACTTGAGGGACGGAAAGCCTGCTCTGTACACCCCGAAGCCCCTGCCGCGGCGAGACGAAGTCCAGAGCCACCACCCCGGTGAGGAGTAGTCATGCCCATCGTTCGCACCAAGGCAGAGCTCCTCGAAGCGCTGAAGGGCGTGCCGGATGATGCGGAGCTCGCTGTTCATGGTAGCTGGTCGGACTATTTCACGCCGGAGCTGACGGTCCGTCAGGGGCGTGGCGGAAAAACGGTCCTCGTGACCTTGAGCACCGTGGGCGGCGAATCGCACTACGACATCGACTACTACCCAGAGAAGAAGGTTTAGATGCCCAGTCGCTCGACACACAGAGTCCCTACTGTCTCCATGGACTTGTACGATGCCGTTCGCCACGTCGGAGGCATGATGGACACCGAGGCGCTGTGCCGGGTCAAGGATATCGACCAGCGGACGGCCATCTCGAAGGCCGTCAGTCGCCGTCTCGAGCTCCTGCAGCGCCAGGGAGTCGTCTTCTGCGTCAGCTACCCGAACCCCAACGGAGACGGGCCTGGTGACGCTCATGCGGACAAGGTCAAGGCCATCCTGCGGGTTCGTCAGCTGACGGGCTGGGGCTTGCGCGAGGCCAATGGCTTCGTGCTCGGCAAAGAGAGTGTCTCTCCGGACAGAAGCGTTCTGGACCGTCTATCGAGAGAGGGCTGGGACATCCGCACGGTTTCAGCGATCGATGAACAGAGAGGATAAACACCATGGACACCCTGACCCGTACCAGAATCGAATGCATGAGCCTCGAGGGGATCGTCGATCATCACGAGGCGCAGCTTCGGGACGATCCGCGTATCTTGACACCTTCGGAGAGAGAGACAGCCAGGCAGAGCCCGTCTCTGGACAGGCTCGTGGAGCAGGACAGGAAGGTCCTCGAGGACACCTTCTGGCAGCTGGGGAGTGACATCTGCACCAAGGCCTCGACGGAGTCCGGTGTTCATCGCATCCTGGCCATGGGTGCCACTGTCGAAGACGCTATCGCCGATCTCTGCAAGCGCAAGGGGTGGGACGGCCCGGTCGAGCTGCGTGGTGAGCTCACGGGCGGTGATCCCGACGAGTACGACTGGGGCTACAGATTCCTCTCGGACGGCACCTCGATGAAGTGCGCCGGGAAGAGCATCCCCGGTGGAGGCTTTGTCATCACCTGGTGGAAGTAGCGTCGCCGCCTCCGGCTTGACCTTCACCCTTCATCGTGCTACTCATGGTAGCACACGTCGAGGAGAACATCATGCAGAACGACTCTCTGGCCTTGGCCGATCAGGCTCCTCCTGCCCTCATCCCCGGTGACCAGGTTCCCGGTGAAGGCCAGGTTCATGACTCGAGCGAAGGGATCGAGACACAGGCCGCGCACATTCTGGCCAAGAGCACCCAGGACATCCTGCTGCTGCTGGCCGGTGGCATGACCGCCGAGAACGCTCCCCAGGTGTTGATGAAGATCCAGGCCTTGGCCCAGACACAGCGGCAGCTGCTGCCGTACTTCGGTGGATTCGTGCACCCAGAGCAGGATCCCAAGCGACGTCAGCAGCAGCTGAACACGTCGATGGGGGTCAAGAAGCGCTCGAGGGGTGGTAGCGCGGAGTCGCACGCAGCTCGCTCCGTCCAGGAGCTGATGGCCATGGCGGGTCGGCTGCAGGCTGCCTGGACGTTGCCCCAGACCATCCGGGCGGTCGGCGAAGCGAAGAGCGCTGGTATGCCCGACGTGGCCGAGCGGCTCGAGAAGCAGGTTCGGGACCAGATGGGCGTCGCGGGTCCCGGTATCGGGATCAGCAAGGATGACCAGGACAAGGTCGTCGAGCTGTTGACCGACCATGTCGATCGGCGCTATGGCGGCCACGGCGGCTACAGCGCAGGTGGGATCAGTGTCTCCTCGAGCGGCTACGCGGTCAGTGGGACCGCCTCGATGGACCATGGTGAGCCCAACAGTGGCTTGACTCTCGAGATGCCAGGGTCGGGTGGCGCCTTCATCGATCCGATGGACATGGGCGACGAAGACGACGTGGGCATGGAAGACCCGGGGCCGTACGGTTCGATGCTGTCCGATCTCGCCGAGGAGGGCATGGCCATCGGAGCCGCGATGTCCTCGGATTCAGGCTATGCGTCGGCCGCTATGCCGAACCCTGGCCTGCCCATCACGCCTCTGTTCGGAGATATCGTCGGCGGCAACGGCCAGGTCTACAGCGACATCGAACAGCTCCCTCCGTACGTCATCGGCTTCGAGGCCGATGGTGCGACGCTGGCGAACAGCGGGAGCCCCAACGTCACCCCTGACGGGGCCTGGTAGGTCGTCATGCGCTGGTACCTGGCCACCAACTCCGGCGACTTTCGTCTCCTCTCGTCAGAAGGGGACGACGGGAAGCTGTTGACGGATCGCTGCCAACTGCTGGTGGAGGACCCCACTCCGCGAGAGCAGGACGTGCTGCAGGCCTTCATCGTCGAGCAGCGCGGGCTGGGTCATGTCGGCCCAGAGGCGGCCTTCTCTGTCGTCGGCGAGAGCCGCATCGAGCTTGGCTGCTCGGTGGCCGTGGCCGGTCGTCAGCTTGCTCGTGACCTCAACCCTCCCAGGGGCAACCTCACAGCTGTGCGCAGCAAGTCGGGCACCATGCTGGCCGTGGTGGACGCAGCGAGCATGGACGAGGTCATCACCGCCATCGACGAGAAGGAACGCGCCGAGCGCGAGGCCGAGGAGGCCAAGGAGGCCAAGCAGGCAGAGGGCCGTCAGATTGCTCGCAGGGAGGCTGCTGTGGTATCGGCCAGGCGCCCAACCCTGTGCTGCCCCAATCCTCGTGAGCGGGCTCTGGTGCGCTCCTCGCAGGTGCTGCGAGAGTTCTGCACACCTCGTCAGTGGTCGGACTGGTGCCGGTACGGCTGGCTGATCTGTCGTGGCGGATCGACGGGGGAGCCCTACCGGGTCCATCATCGCCACCACCCCTTCGCTATCGATGCCGGCTACGTCACCTGGAACTTGACCTGGAACCATGCTGTGCACTGCTACGATTGGGGCTATCAGCCTGCCGAAGAGGTGATGGCCATCAAGCTGTTCCTCGAAAACGCCGAGGCATGGATCCGCAACCCGTCCGGATGGTTCGGTCCCGGTCACCGCTTTCCTCATCCGCTGGGCTATGGCTGCTCGGACGGCACCTGGGACACCGGCTTCATGAGCAACCTCGGTGGTCAGATAAGGGGCATCGGGGACGCCTTGGTCGGCGCGCTGGAGGGATCGTGAGGATCCGTCTTCATGGGGTCTCGAACGTTCCGCTCGGGTTTTCCATTGACCTCGAGCCCGAGGAGTGGCTGTTCGGTCTGGGATCGATCATCGCCGGCTCCGTCACCGCCGTCACCATCGCCGGAGGCCTCGAGAATGGGTGGCAGGCGGTCTCGGTTTGGGGGATGACGGCGTCGCTGGTGACGCTGGGTGGCATGATGGGTGTGCGTATGCTGCGGTCGTGGCGTAGAAAGCCGCAGGCTCCGGTCAAGGGGGACTGCTGGTGGGTGCACGGCTGGGGCTCGGTGGAGATCGAGTCCGTCACCGCTTCGCACGTCCATCTTCGTATCGAGGGTGAGGACGAGGTGATGTTGATGACCTTGGCGACCTTCGGGCGTCGTGCGACCTCGAGCCAGACCATCGAGCGGCTGCAGGAGCGCGAGGTCATCGCGCTGCCCGATCATCATGTCGGCCTGTTGACCGATACCGAAGCCCGGTAGTCGGGCCCGGGATGGAGATCGAAGTCCTCCCTTGTGCGACGCCCTGGCTGGTAGACAGCCAGAAGTACCGGCTGTTTGTGAGCTTGAGCCGTCCCACCTTGCGCGACCTGTTGCAGCTGGGGACCGGCAGAGAGCGTGGCTACGCGTTCACGTTGTTCAGGCGTGGCCGTCAGTGGCACACGGGGAATGAGTGGAACTACCCTCCACGCCATGTCGCAGCCCTTCGGGTGGTTCCCGACATCCTGCGGAGGCTGCTGGTCGACGACATCGAGTGCTCTGGAATGTTTCCGAGGCTCGAGTCCCTGCTGTCTCACGAGGTCTTCAGGCGTGAGGAGGGAGCGTTCGGCAAGCCGTGCATGGTCCATGTCGATCTGACGCGGCTCGAGATGCAGGGGGTCCTGACGCGGCGACGTTGGCAGAGGCTGACCGACTACGTTGTTCAGCTCATTATGGCCAGGAGCCTGCTGTCTGGGAGGCCGATAGACAGATCCGAGACCGCGATCAACAAGCCCCGTTTCGCCAAGAAAAACTACGGACACAAGTACGGTGAGAAGCACCGATCTTGCCGTAGCCCCAACGCGGATCAGATCGCGCGAGCCATCGAGCGTGAGGCTACCACGCCCTACCGAAAGAGCTCGAGGAACGGCTGGCGACTGTACAGCGCCAGGTGGCTGGGGCCCACCAAGGGCTCAGCCTTCTACATCTTTCCGGATCTGTGGGTGGCTTCGATCTTCATGGCCCGTGGTAGCTATTGGCCGTATCCTTTGCCCGATGATCACGCTGAGCGCTTCGAGCTCGAGGATCCACTCCGTGATCGTGTCTTCATGGATCCATCGTTCACCGGGCTGTGGAGACGGAGCATCGACGAAGACCCTGCGATGACCGCTGGAGAGCGAGGAGACGATGTCGTCGACCTCGACCGTGACGAGTGACCGTGCTACCAGTAGTGGAGTGAGCGGCTCCGGAGAAAGGAGAGAGATCGATGGATGAATGTACACGTCGTGGCCTGCGCCCCGGGATGGACAAGCTGATGGATCACATCGGGATGATGGATGCGGACCCGTCCCTTCGGCGACCGGATCTAGTGGACGGGATGGTCCTGACCATTATCGAGAGTCCCTTCGCCGGGACCAGCAAGGACCCGGACATCAAGGTGGTTCAGCAGGAGCTCAATGAGCGTTACCTGCTCGCGGCCATCGCAGACAGCCTATCGAGAGGCGAGGCTCCGTTCGCCAGCCACGGTTTCTACACCAGGGTCCTGGACGACGACGATCCCGTGCAGCGGCGCCAGGGCATGGAGGCCGGCTTCGCCTGGGGTCGGATGGCGCAGCGCGTGGCTGTCTACGGTGACCTCGGCATCTCGCCGGGTATGGCCGAGGGCATCGAGCGCGCAAAGGCCGCGGGCATCCCGTGGGAGGTCCGCTACCTCGAGAGCACTTGGGCGGTGATCGCGGACTAGTTGTCGTCGCCAGATTGCTGGATCATGGCATCTGTCATCATCCGGCCGCGAGCGACGCCGTGGCTCACGCTGTAGCAGAAGCTGCTGATCGCCGAGGCGGCATGTGGTCCGTCATGGGTCTCTGGCTCGAACTCGTCGAGGTCGGATCCGAAGATCGGCATTCGTAGCTTGACGATGAGGTAGCGCATGTCTTCTGGGTCGACCGTGCACTCGTAGTGCAGGCCTTCGATGAGCGCGATGTACGCATTTGGGTCTTGCAGCTGAAGTCGGGTCGCTTCCGCGGCGGCGTTGTCTGCCGCGTTGGTCAGCTCTTGGTCTGTTGCCACGTCAGGCCTCCTCTGGGGTGTTCTTCGTTGTGATCATCTTGCTCACCTGCACCGCCAGGCGCAAGGCCTCGATGACGGCCGTGGTCGCCTGCAGCTGGTCTCTGGACTCGTCGAGGTCATCGTAAAGGCCGCTCATGCCGGTGAGCCTGGAGTGCAGTACGATCTCTCCGCCCTCTGTCAGCGAGATCATCTCGATCTCGAGCCTGCCGCCCGTGATGGCGTTCGGGTGTGTGAGGGTCAGCTGGGCTCTCTGTGTTCTTCGGACCAGCACGTCTCCAAGGTCATAGCCCTCGAGCTTCACCTGGAGGGTGTCGAAGTGGTCGACCATGGCCTGTATTCGCTGCCTGGCTAGCGCTGTCGCCTCTGCGGTGCGACTGGCCTTTGTCACTCTTCACCGTCCCGCTCGGCCCATGGAATGCGAGCTACACGCTGCTGTTCGGAGAGCCTCGCCGGGTCGATCCAGTCGTCCAGCACGTAGCTGTCGTCTCTCTCGTACTGAATCTCTCCGTCGTCCTCGAACCAGTGCCTCGTGCCGCCGTGCAGCGCCGAGGTGTAGTGTCGTCCTTCGTGGCCCATGGGGCGCTCGCAGAAGTCCCGATCGTCCTTCGGGGAGACCAGGCAGCAGCACTCTGGCGGATCTTCCGGCTTCGGTTCGGGGATAGAGAAGGACAGCGGAACAGTATCTCCGCAGCGATCGTCCCGCATGTCGGTCGGGGCGAAGCCCTTGACGATACGCTTTAGGATTCGGTGCAGATCGGTGAGGGCTTCCTCTGTCGTCTGGCCCTTGGCGAAGTCGACGGTCATGGTCGCCTTGCATCGCTCGTTCGGCTCGGCATAGTGCGGGGAGAGCTCTACATCGATGTCCACTGTGACCGTTGTCGCCGTGCCGTTGACACGGCCAGAACTGGACAGCTCGTAGGTGAGGACATTCTTCGTGTTGACGTTGGTGCCCTTCTTCGTGGGCTTTCCCATCCTGACCAGCTTGACGCTCATCGCTTTCTCCACGCGGTGTCGGCTTCGATGACCGCCCGGGCTACCAGCTCGGCCATGATGGGCGGTACGGCGTTACCAATGACATAGTAGTTCTCGCCTGATTTCTCACTGAAGACGTAGTCGTCGGGGAAGCCTTGCAGCCTGGCGAACTCTTGCCAAGACACACGCCTGGCTTCTGGGACCCTGCAGGTGTCCTTGGGTTTGCGCGGGCCAGGATCGATGCTCCAGAAGTAGAGATTCCCCTTGGTGCTCACGGTAGGGGTGGGCCTGGAGGTGGGCCTGCCTGTCGCTCCCTTGTGCTCGGAGCGGACCCAGCCCTCGCCGAGCACGGTGGAGGCTGGGATGCGGTCGATACGCGGCTGGGGCCAGACGATGGGGCAGGGGCCGCAGACGAGGATGACGCGCTTTCTGTCCTGCGCCAGGCCCATCTCGGCGGCGTCGAGGATCATCCACTGTACCCACGCATAGCGCTTTTTGGCCTCTGCGAGGATCTCCAGCCAGTAGCCGTACTCTTTGGCCAGGGTGTCCACGTTCTCGGCCATCAGCCAGGTGTGATCGATCTCGTCGATCCTCTCCCAGCACGCGGGCCAGAGGTTTCTCGGGTCGTCCTTTCCTCTGCGCTTGCCGGCCCTCGAGTAGGGCTGGCACTCGGGTGAAGCCCAGACAGCGTCACATGCCAGGTCTCCTTCGAGCGGTGTCTTCAGGTCGTGGACGACCGCGGGGTGCCCGTTGGCCCTCGAGATGGCGACCGCGAAGTCCTTGATCTCGTAGCAGGACAGCAGCTCGAAGCCAGCGTTCTTCATGCCGACGGACGAGCCGCCTCCTCCGTCGAAGAGGACGCGTGCGGTGAGGCTCATTCTTTGCTCCAGGGTCTGTAGAATACGATCTTCGCGGCCCTGTTTCCCCATCGTTTGCCCCTGGCGATGTGGCGGCCGTCTTGCGGGCCGAGGGCTCTGGATAGGTGGATGAAGCCGATGCGCATGGACAGCTTCCTGTCGTAGAGCCTGCGTCGTTTTACGGTGACAGGGACGAAGACGGATCGTATGACCAGCCAGAGGCCCTTGGTCGTTCGTCTCCCGCGAGAGAGCGATGGTCTCACCGCTGGTCACCCGTCAGGGAGCAGAGCTCGTCGATCTTGGACGAGAGCGAGTCCATGCTGGCCTCGAGCTCACGGAGCTCCTTGGAGCCCTCTCCGAGACGCTGTAGCAGGATGGGGACAGCGAAGACAGCCTGGCTCGAGTGGCCGGTCTCGGCTTGTCGGCGGGCATCCTGTTCGGTGTAGAGACCGGCGTGCGCGGGGTCGTCGGTGTATCCGGAGTGGTTCGGTCCCCAGTAGTGACCGCGTCCTCCACGCTCGGACGGGATGACCTCGAGGAGGTGGTCTTTTCTCTCGTTTGACGAGGCGTCTGTCATGACTGTTCGCTGCCCTCGTCTCCCGGTGTGTTCCTCAACTCGATCTCCAGAGCGCTCAGCCGGTCGATCTCGGCGGCGCACAGGGAGCCGGCCTTCTCGAGCTCACGCTGACGGCCCAGGATGGAGCGCAGGTCGTAGGAGACACTGTGGGGGTGCAGGGGTTTGTCTCCACGCTTGTCCCAGCAGTTGTGCCAGGACTCGGGCCACATGTCCCACAGCACCTTCACGCCGCGAACCCACCAGTGACGGAAGGCCTGGACGGGGGAAGCGTAGCAGGCCGCTCATGCCGAGCTCGCCCTGGGTGTGCTGGGCGTCGTGCCCCGGTGTCCAGCCCTCTTCCGTCCGGTGCCGTCGTCGCTCCGAGGCGATGCGTGCGGCTCCGGTGGGGGAGCTGCCATCCACCATCTCTGCGATCTCGGAGTTGAGCGGCTCCGTGCCGTTTTCGATCCACTTGTGGGCCTGCTCCCATCCATCTTCCCAGGCACAGGAAAAAGCGACGGAGTGCAGTGGTGGGTCGGGGACCTCGAGTCCTACCAAGAACGCCATGGCGCCTGCGATCTCCGTGTCGTGGCGCATGGACTTCAGGGCGCCTCGAAGATCGAAGAGCTCGCCTGCGATGACGATGACAGCCTCGGCGCGAGCTGCGTCCTCAGCAGACATCTGGGTGCTCTGGAGCTCGAAGAGCTTACGCGCGATGACGATGGCTGCGCCGCTGTTGTTGCCGTTGCCGAGCTCGAGCAGCATCTGGGCTATCTCGAGGCTCACGCCGCTGAAGACGGTACCAGGTCGTCCGGCTGGGAGGATGTCGTAGCTGTCGTCCTTGCGGTCGAACAGCACCCAGGGTGGAATCATGACACCCATCTTCGCCGTGGGCGGAACGTCGCGGTCGGCTTGATCGATGGCAGCTTCGGCTCGGGCTTCATCCTCTGGGGATAGCTCGATGTCTTTGGGTTCCGTACGGTCGGTGGGCGTCATGGGCTACTCCTCTGGTGTCGTCTTCGTGGTTTGGGTTTCGGTACCAGGGACGAGGACGGCCACCCCGGGCAGGTCCGCCATGGTGGCCTTGGCGGTCATGTCGAGCATCATGCCCAGAATAGCCATGGTCTGGTTGAGGACCTGATCACCTTTGATGGACAGGGTGCTCTCCTCGGCGATGCCCGGCAGGCGCCGGAACCGAACGGTGAGCTCGGCGATGGCGGGCTTGTCGGAGAGGTCGAACTTCAGCGAGATGCCATTGGCGAAGCTCTCTGCGACGGAGCGGTCGATGCGATCGATTACCTTGGTGCCGTCACTGGAGAAGAGATCTTTGATGCTCACGTTCCGGCTTCCGAGCAGCAGTGAACCGAGGGTCCTGACCCCCCAGGCGGCCTCGAGGATGTACTTCAGCGCCTCGTAGTCTTCGAGCCCGCCAGGGTTGTCACGCATCCACACATGCGCCTCACTGGGCAGCTGCGTGACGGCGACATAGGGCACCGCGACGCCGATGGTGATGATGACATAGTCGCCGTTGGTTTTGTCGATCTTGGCCTTCAGCCAGGAGCGTTCCTGGTCGAAGATTGCGGATCCGACGGTGTCGTCGAAGCTGTTCGGCATAGCCGGGACCACGGGCCGGGCAACACGGCGGCCGGGGAGCTTGGGGCTACTGAATGTGCCCTTGGGCTTTTTGTCGTCTTCTTTGCTCATGGTTCTCTCCGGGCGGTCGATGGGTGGTTGTCGATGTCGGTTTCCCTTACACCTCGAACTGTTCAGCCTCATGGTAGGCACGGCGGCGGTCCCAGCCAGTGGCGATGACCATGGAGGCGTACATGACAGCGTCGCCATCGCGCACGATCTGACCGATCCATTGGTCGCTCTTGGCGGTCTGAAGCGTGAACGGGCTCAGCTGCTGGTCGGTCTCGACGGCCATCGGGATGGCGACCATGTCGCGGACCAGAGCCCGGGCGCGTTCGTCCTCTTCGGCCTCTACGCTCTCGAGCATGCGCTCGAGGTCCTCGAGGCTGTCAGCGTCGTCGAACAGGGGGACGCGCGTGGCGGGTGGATCTTGGCCAACCATGACGCTCTTGCGCTTCTGTACGGCCACGGCCTGTGCGCCGTAGCAGCTGCGGATCAGGGGCTCCCACACCGCAGTCCACCAGGCACGTGACGGGGCGCGCTCGAGTCCGACCACCACGCCGTCCAGCAGAACGATGGCTCCGATCTGGTCTGGGACCAGCTCGAACTGGGCCACGAAGCTGTCCAGCTGCTCGGCGTAGCGCTCGAAGAACAGCTTCATGTTGCCGCGGTCGGGGATTCCGGCCTCGGTGTTGAACTGCCCGATGGAGTCCCACATGCGGCTGTAGCCATCGTAGCTGCTGCCCTTGTGGCGCTTCGAGGTGGCCGTCTCGCGCAGCCCCAGCGGAAGGATGGCGAGCCGGTGCTGCCCGATTGAGATGGTGTTGGGCTGGTTCGCCTCGATGCAGACTGCGTTGTCGAAGTGCGCTCTGCTCTTCTTGGCTACCAGGCCAGCTCCCACCATGGCGTGGTCCTGGGTCCGCTGCTTGGTCATGTAGGCAGCGTGCGCCGGGATGATCATCGGCTTGTCGCTCTTGTTCTCGGCGATGATGGTGCCATAGGTGGCGGTGCCGACGTAGGCTTCGGTGGGGACCTGGAAGCGGTCGTCTTCGAGCTCGAGATCGGTGAGGATCAGGGGCACGACCTGCATCAGGCCGACGGACTGCATGCGGCCGGCGCGGCAGCCACGCAGGGCGTCACGGGCGGTGAGGGTGTTCATGGGTGACTCCTACCAGGACAGGGTGGTGCGGTGGATAATGGGGTGGGTGCTGGGATCGATGCCGAGCTCGCCGAGCACGACGATGAGGCTGTTCGTCAGCATGGTGATGTGCTGGATGGGGACGTCGTGGTTCGTGTTGTCCCAGTTGTAGTTGTTGGCGCTGGAGATCTCGAACCCGATCCACAGCTCTTCATCGTCACGCTCCGACCTGTCGCGGTGAGGGATGAAGAACATAGCGCCTTGGAAGCCGATGTCTTGATCCATCGAACACCAGTCACGGATGGCCGTCATGGGGTCCATCGGCTCGTCATGGTCGGTGTGTTCACAGGTGAGGGCTTCTGGAAGGGCGTCGATCAGGCTCTCTCTCCAGGCGCGCCTGGAGACGCTCTCGAGGCGCTTTACGTCTTCGATCCCGCAGACAGGACAGAATGCGCAGCCGGCGGCTTCGGGGTGTTCACATGGGGTGGTCTTGGTTTTTTTGATCTGGACGATGTTCTCGGGCTCAACCGGAAGCAAGATCCAGGATTGTGCGGCGTATCCCATCTCTCAGTCCCCCAGCAGCGCTGCGGCCTTCTGCGCTACCAGCGCCAGGCCTTGGGCGGGGTCGCTCTCCAGCAGGCCGCGGACCAGGGACAGGCCCAGGGCTGTGGGATCGGAGACCGGCATGGTGGTGGCGATGCCGGGGGCGAGTGGACGTACGCCGCCCTTCTCGCCGGCCATGACGGGGTTGAACTGGAAGACGGGGGTGTCGATACCCATGCGGCGCACCGCGGCCAGCACCTCGGCCACACGCCCTGCGGGGGCGTTCTCGTAGCCGTCGGAGACGATGAACAGCACGTCTGGGGTGGCTCCTGGCGCGAGATCGGAGTCGTAGCGGAGGGCCTTGATGACGGCGGAGGCGATGGAGGTGTCTCCGGCTGGCCGGACGAGCTCGACAGGGAAGCTGTCGGCTTCCGCATCGGGTTCACCACCACAGTAGAACGTCTTGGCGCTCTCGGTGCAGGTCGCCATCAGGGTGTCGCGCATAGACAGGGCGATGGACATCGGGCGCAGCTTCTGCTCATCCGATCCGGCCATGGATTCGGAGCAGTCTACGACGATGGCCACGTGTTCGTAGCTCATGCCGAGCACGGAAGCGGCAGTGTGCGCCTTGCGGGCGATGGCCGCGGCGACGCGCTCGTCCAGCCCGACCTCGAAGGCGTGGACCCACAGCTGCACCAGGCCGAGCTTCATCGGATCGAACTCGACCTCGATGCCGGCGGACTTGGCGCGCTTCTGGACAGCACCCCGCTGACGCTGGGTCATGGAGCCGCCCTTTCCCTTGGCGTTGGTGCGGCTGGTCAGCGCGATGACGTCGTCCTTGGAGACGGTGGGGTGGTAGTGGCCCCGGATGCCCTCGAGCACCTCGGGGGGCAGCACGGTGCCCTTGGCCAAGTCGAGCCTGGCCTCGTAGAAAGCGAGGAACAGACCGGAGCGCCAGGTGTGGTGCTCCAGCTTGCGGCCGGCGATGAAGGCGAGGGCCTCGGCGAGACGGACGGGCTTGTCGATCCCGGTGTCGAGGAAGATGCCGGTGTCGACCGGATGCATTGCGCTGATGAACTGTACGAAGGCTCTCTCTCGAGGATCGCTGGGCGGGACCTGTTCCGCAGCCAGGTTGTCCAGCCAGGTCGCGGCCGAGCTGCAGATCACGCCGAACTCACGGCTCCCGAGGGCGTGCTTCAGCGCGCTCTTGATCTTGCCGCGGTACTTGACGCTCCACCAGTGCAGCTTGGTAGAGCCGATGATGGCCCCGAGGATGACCTTGCGCGTCCGCTTGTTGTTGACGCGTCGCTTGCGCAGCTCGTCGAACAGCTTGAACATGCGCTGGGGCGGCAGCTGGCTGATGAGCTTGCTGATCACCATCCACTCATCGGGGTTTACGACGTTGGTGACAGAGCTGTCGATGGGAGAGGACAGCAGGCGCAGCAGGGCCTGGCTCTTGGCGCGGTCCAGGGCCCCGGGCATGGCGGCCAGCGCGCCGTAGATGCGGCGATCGACCATGAAGGCCCGGTCGTGGACCAGGGCCTCGGCGGCATCCTGCTCTTCGCGGGTGTTGTAGGCGGTGGCGCGGCCGGTGCCGGTGCCGATGAGGTCCATCCAGGACAGGATCGCCGTGCCGGCGGCGACGGCGTTTCCGTTGGACTGGCCGGAGACCAGGGCCTGTGGTACATCGCTCAAAGGCCTGTCGAGCAGGCCCAGGGCGAGGGTCGAGATTTCGGTGTTCATGGCGTCCTCCATCATCATGGAGGGACAGTGGGGCCGAGCTGGGGTGCCGAGGGGTCGTGAACAAAGAGCGGTTTTGACACCGCGACTTCCTGGGTGTGAACCAAGCGCTCTACTCTGAGCTATCTTTTCTGAAACCTCGGCCGAGCTCTCGGCCCTTGACTGTACCTCCGTTGACGCTTTCTTCTCGTGGTGTTCGTTCGCTACTACTGGTAGCAAGGAGAAGGGTGCACGTCAAGAGGAAAGATGGGACGCTGCGGGGGGGGTCAAGGGATCTTCTGTGGTGCCCGGTTTCTGGATCCGGGGACCGATCCTGTGATCTTCGGAAGGGGTCAAGAGACAGGGCGGGGGGCCGAAGCGGTAGCTTTTGGAGACAATGCTCTACCGCTGAGCTATCTGCCCCGAGGGGCAGAACGGGGATCGAACCCGCGACCTTCGTCGTGATGTACTGGAGCTTCGGTGTAGCTCCTATCTCTCGAGGGGTTCACGTAGAGGGGCTGGGGTAGGGGGTCGAGGGGGTAGTTGGTGAGTGAAACGGGACTCGAACCCGCGACCTCCGGTGCGTGACACCGGCGCTCGTGACCTACTGAGCTATTCATTCTGAACCGTCGACAAAGTTCCCAGCACCTGCTGCGTGATCCTCCCCATGGAAGGCGATCGGAGTGGCCGGCGAGCGGGATGCTCGCCGGCCGTTGACCGGCTTCTTCCTGGGGGGGGAAGATGGTATATTCAAAGAAGAAAAGGGTAGAGGCCGGGTGTGGGAGCGTCGCTTATGGGGTTGACCATTAGCAATGAATCCTGGAGCAACGCAGCAGCTCCGACCGTCTCGCACACGAACTTACAATACTCTACGGAGCGTGTCAACGGCATCGTCGACTTTTCTTTGATATTTCCCGATCCGTCGTTGTGGTCGGTTTCGGTTATGATGATGGAACGATGATCGCCACCCAGCTCATCACCTCACTCTGCTCAGCTCCTGACGGGGCACGGCGTGGGGTACTGCACGAGCTCGAGAACCTCGCCAACGTGGAGGACGTCAGGCTGACGAGCAGGCCGCTGCGAAGGGTCGATGCCCGGTTCGAGTGGCTCGAGGCCCAGTTCGGTCCCTGCGTTCGCCATGTGACCGAGGCGCTACTGATCAAGCTCGGGTACATGGTCTTCTCGAACGACTATCCCAAGCTGGCGCCTCTGATTCCATGGATCGGGCGAGAGATCCACAGGCTGCGGAAGAGCTTCCCAGAGGCCTGGGTCTTCCTCGATGCTGCCTGTGCACTGGACGTGGCCTGGGACGATGATGGCGGGATCTTGGCGACCGTGCTCGATGCGGTCCCTCGCTTGGTCGAGGACAACCGCACGGTGATCGACTGGTACATGGAGCTGGACCGCCGCCCGGACATCCTTCGTATGGACATGAAGGACGCCTTCGACGATGCCCATGCCTGGCATGAGCAGCTGCGGGTCAGCGCAGAGAAGGGGATGCCGCGCCCGGGCGTAGTCGTGCTCAACATGGGTCCGCTGCTCGAGAGCGGAAGAGCGGATGGATGGACCCTTCAGGAGCTGGACACCCGCAAGCGCATCGAGGTCGAGGGCAAGACCATGGGCCACTGCGTCAGCGGTCTGCACTACTGGGAGGGGGTCAGGGATGGTCGGTTCCGCATCTTCTCCTTGAGGGACCCGGCTGGCCGCCCATGGGCGACGCTGCAGGTGGGCATTACAGGAGACAGTCCGGAGATCATCCAGGTCAAGGGTCGTGGCAATGTCAATGTCGCCAACTATGAGTCCGGAAAGCTCGATGGGCTGGATGATGGCGCCACCTGCATCATGATCCGGGATCTTGCGGTCATCGCTGCGGTTTTCCTCCTGACAGGCTCCACGACGATAGGGAGCGAGGAGCTCGATCTGGTCAAGGAAGCGGGAGACATGCGGATGTCTGTCGGTCTCTTCGGTCAGCCATGGCCGGAGCTGGATGGCGAGGACGACGAAGACGAGCACGACGAGCACACGTTCCCCCAGGTCTTGGCGTGTCCAGCGTGCGGTAACGTCAACAGCGACGATATCAGCGCCTACGTCAACACGGGGATGAGGATCCACATCTCTGCCATGGACGGTCAGCGCAGCAGGACCGTGTCCCTCTCCGCTGGAGACGGCTACGAGTGGGGAGCTCACGAGTTGAAGCTGGAGTGTCTTCAGTGTGCGCACGAGTGGGATTTCCCGGTGGACGACATCGCGCACACCTACGATGCCTGGTAGTTTCTCCGCGCGGAGACATGGGGACTGGTTTCCGATAATCGCTATTGTAAGCTGGCTTTCTGGCAGAGCCTCGAGATGCACGAAAAAAAAGCCAGGATTCGACTTGACCCCCTCTGCCACCCTGGGTAGAGTGCTGTCGAACGTCGCCGGTGTCACCACCGCACTCGAACAGGAACCGAACGTCATGTCCGCCTTCTTCTCCACAGCGCCTGTGCATATGCCGCAAGCCACGACCATTCAGGTCGCGGGCCGGCTGTCCACATGCGCGAGAGAAGGAAAGCGTAATGAGGACGGTCGGCCCACCGAGCGCCGGGGTTCCCGCATGACGTAGCATCTTCCCAGAACGTCGCAGGAACCCCGGCCCACCAGCCGGGGTTTCTTGCGTCAGGGGTCAGGCCCATAGCCTCTCGATGCTCACCTCTTTGAAACACGAATACGAATGGACGCTGCGGGAGCGGCGCCTCGTGGAATGGTCCACGGGGCGTTGTTCCCCACACAGCGTGGTGGGCGCGGAGAGACGCGCCTTGGTCGAGGTGCAGCACGAGCTCCCTCCCGGCTCTCTTTGCGCCCACCATGTCTTTGTTTTTCATGTCCCCGTAGCTCAGATGGATAGAGCACCTGATTGCGGATTAGGAGGCCCCAGGTTCGAGTCCTGGCGGGGACGCCATTTTTAGAGCCCTGGTAGCTCAGCTGGATAGAGCGCTGGCCTTCGGCACCAGATGTTGGGGGTTCGAGTCCCTCCCAGGGCGCCATCTTCGTCCCCATAGCTCAGCTGGACAGAGTGCTGGTTTCCGGTACCAGAGGTTCCAGGTTCGAGTCCTGGTGGGGACGCCATCTTCTTCACCCTTTTTTGGGGCATTGGTCTAGCGGTCAAGGACACCGGCCTGTCACGTCGGAAGCCACGAGTTCGAATCTCGTATGCCCCGCCATTTTGTACGTTCACCGGGCCTATAGCTCAACTGGGAGAGCATCGGACTCTTAATCCGAAGGTCGAAGGTTCGATCCCTTCTGGGCCCACCACTTCTCCTCTTACGTCTCGAGCGCTTCTTCCTCTCATTGCGAAGGAGCTTAGTTGGGTTCGAATCCCATGGCCGGGCACCGCTGGCAACCACCCGCGACCCGGTTTGTGAGCCCTGGATAGGCCTAAAGCGCTCCCCCTTTTCGTGCCCCAGTAGGCTAGCGGTCCAGGCCGTCGCCCTCTCACGGCGAAGCTCGCGAGTTCGAATCTCGTCTGGGGTACCATCTCTCCCGACACGTACGGGAGGTCGCGCAGCCAGAGCGACGCCGAGGGTCGAAGCGACCGGGCCCGGTCGTGAAACGAAGGGCCTCCACCTAAAGAAGGTGGCACCCCCATCGGCGTACCCCGTGCCCTGGAGCTGAGGGCGGGGGCTGGCACCCTTTCTCCCGATAGCCGCGGACCATCGAAGGTGCTACCCTGTCCACGACAGGAGATCACCCATGGCCAACAACGCCGCATCTTGGATTCTCGCCAACCGTTACAGCTGGATCGATCAGCCTGGCATCGCCAGGACCGTCGATGAGGCCTACGGTTCGGTCAGAGACATCATCGACGAGGCGTTCCTCGGCTTGATGGAAGCGCTCGATCTGGCCATCGACCGCTACAGCCCCTTCGGGATGGGCATGCATCAGCACGTCGCTGACGATGTCATCGTGATTCGTGTGCATGGCATGCCGCTGTCCGGAGTCGGAACCTTCATCGCCCAGCGCGTCGAGGACCTCGGGGACCATCTCTTCGAGATCGAAGGGGACATCGAGTACTCGAGCCCGGCTCCAGGCCAGGCCATCATTGTGATCCACTTCCCGCCAGGGACGATGGCCAAGCAGCGCGCTGAGCGCCTGATCGGCGAGGCACAGGGCTACTCGGATCAGACCATGGACGACGAGTTCGGCTCCGCCGGACCTTGGATCTACGCTCACCGCTACGCGTGGTCGAGCGGACCGCCGCGCAACAGGTGATCGTGAGGATCGATGGCAGAGATTCCTCGCCCGCTCTCGGTCATGCTGCTCGGCCACGGGGCCGTCAGGGTCGGTGCGCCCCGGGCCAACCAGGACCGAGCCGAGCGCATCATCGAGCTGGCGTCATTGCCAGTGATCGATCTCGACGATCGATCTATCGATGACTTGAACCGGGTGGCCTTCGGGTTCACTACCGGGGATCGCATCTTGGTCCCCACCAGGTACTTCTCATCCGAGCGTGTCCCTTTCATCGTCTCGGGCGATCCCAGGGCGCTGCTCCGACATGATGGGAGCCTTGTCCCGCTGACCGCGGGGGTGGCCGAGGCCATTGAGCACAGCTCGGGTGAAGATGTCGAGGTCGTGGTCATCGTCGAGGGTGACGCGGTCGCGACCATCCACCTGTTGGCAGCCGAGCTGAAGCGCGGACGACAGCTGCAGGAGTTCTGGACAGACAAGGGCTGGGACATCAACGCGGAGCAGTTCGTCTCCGGGTGGCAACAGCGGAACCCAGGGCGCTTGGTGCTCCGGAAGCCAGGCTCTCCCGTGGGGTGGCTCGATGGTTGTTGTGCCACCGGCTTCTACCACATCACTACATCGCTTCGTGATGTTCGAGCGAGCGCGCTCAAGAGCAGGTTGCAGCTGTTGCGCGAGGTCGATCCCGACTTCGTCATCCCTGGTGACGCCTACGGGCGCTCACGAATCTACCCTAAAGTGGGGCTCGGTGGCAGTGGTCTCGACAGGCTCCCTGATACGGTCAGTGTGACCTACAGCAAGCAGAGAGCCTTCGACCTCGAGGCCGGAATGCACCTGGCCGTACGCTGCGCCAAGGCCCAGACGGGATCCGGTCCTCCAGTCGACGCTCTCGAGATCCTCGACTTCGTGCTCGATCTGCATGGCTTTCCTGGTGGCATCGACGCTGCGATGAAGGGCGCTACGGACTGGCAATGGTTCAGGATGTACGTCGCCTATTTGTTCTGCTACGGACTCGAGGACGACGCTCCTGTTCCCTTCTTCATGATGGTCTCGAGGATCGCGGACGATCTCCAAGACCCACATGACAGGTATCTACTGAAGAGAGCACTGCTCACGCACGGTATTCGTCGTGGCTTCCTCGATGAGAACGGAAGACCCAGCTCTTCGGCGATGGTCGATGTCCCTGGTCAGTGGGCTTCTCTCCGAGAGAGCGGGTTCCACTTCGTGCCGTACAGCGACACCAACACATGGTTGTCCGAGCTCTTGGACTGGTGGAGTGACTCCCTCGAAGGTAACGAACCCATCCCGTATGGTGTTCTGGCCAAGGGAAGATCGGCATCGCCGGCCGATCTGAAGTACTTTGTCGAAGTCTGCGAGAACAACGAGTACGTCGTGTTGCAGGCCTTGGACAACTGGCTTGGGATGTTGACCGGCGCGCTCGGTGTGCAGGGCCCCAGGATCGGCTTTTTGGCTCAGGACCAAGTGCTCGCGCAGTTCAGTCCCGATGATGTCGGGATCGTGGTGCTCCAGGTCAAGTCGGAGTCGAGTCCGATCTTCGTCTCCGAGGAGTGGGAGCTGACCTTCGAGCCGTCCGATGTGCGGCTCGTCCCCTACGCCGAGATCTCCCGGGTTCTGTCCGGGCAGAGGCCGTGGACACGTTACGAGGTGGCCGGCTTCGTCAACACCATCGTGGACGAGATGGGCGGAGACCCGGTAGCCATCGACTCGGGCCTGTGTGACGAGTTCGCCGACAGGCTCGCGGGCAGGCTCGGAGCGGGTGCCGAGGTTCAGTGTGCTGACCTCGCTTCACCGCTCGCCGGTCACTGCTGGGTCAGGTATCTCTCCAGGGTCTATGACCCAGAGACCCCAACAGGGGTCGACCATCCCTGGCAGCTGAACAGCTATCGACGCCGGGGGGCCAAGAACCGGCCGACCTGGTACGGATGAGGCCATGAGCGGCCTGAATACGCCAGAGAGGCTGCGGTTGTTCTTGGGGCTGGGCGTAGAGCGCTCGGTCGGTGTCCCGCTGGTCGGGCTGGTTTCCGAGATGGGCATCTCCGTCGACACCTCGATGATCGACCCTGGGCTGCACGTCTGGAGTCATGAATATCGTTCTCGCCTGACCATGACGCTGATCGATGAGGGTGGCAGGACGGTAGGGGAGCTGGCTGCGATCGTCTTGGATGTTTTGGATTTTGTGGACGATGATGACGACGAGGAGTGGGAGGTCGAGCTCATGTCCAGCATGCTTCAGGAGCTGAGCGCGCTGGTCGGACGTCATTTCTCGAAGGGTGCCTCGATGCATGTCTGGCTCCATGAAGACATGTGGGGCCGTGGAATCGCCCGGGCGATGTACGAGGTCGCTGGGCGTATCGTGTCCAGGGACGACATCCCGATAGTGTCAGGCTCGTTCACTGGTGGCACGTCGCCGGACGCCCAGCGCATCTGGCGCGGGCTCTGCGCCAGACATCCGTCGGTCTGCTGTCCCGACGAGTGGACCGAGACCGGCTGGGCGCCCGCCGTGGCCTGGCTTGGTCCGTAGGCCTACTTGCCGCGGCGATGCCTCGAGTGCTTGCGCCTGGCTTTCTTCCACCCGGTACCGAACAGCTCCGGGTAGTTGTTCTTCATGGTCACCTTGGCCGCTCCGATCCCAGCTGGTCCGGCGGCCTGCATGATGGCCACCCTCCATGGAGACAGCCCGATGGTCCCAGGAGCGGGCCTGTCGCGAGCGACGATGTGCGGATAGTTCTGCGCGAAGAGGATCTCCGCTTGGTCCTGGTGGCCGGTGGAGGCCAGCTGCAGAGCACGTTTCCATGGGGCGATGATGGTGGGCATGGAGATCTCCTGTCCGGGGGAGGGTGGCGAATAGTGCACCATCTTACATGGTGAGCTGGTCGTTGGGGTGGAAGCGCGATAGAGCACTGATGGTTTCAACAATGGAGAGTGGTAGATAGAGAGAGAGCAACGAAGAACGTAGTGTAGCCCTTTAGCTCAGATGGATAGAGCAACGGTCTTTGACTAAAAAGGAGCCCTCTTGTGGAAGATCGAGAAGACGGTCAAGAAAGGTGAGTACGTGTACGCGGTCGTTCCTGGGCATCCCAGGGCGATTGAGTTCGGGTACGTTCTATTGCACAGGGTGCTGATGGAGAATCACCTGGGAAGACTTCTCGATTCGAATGAGGTCGTACATCATATCGATGATAAGAAGCTCAATAACGATCTGAGCAACCTCGAGGTTCTCGACAAGATAGAGCACCTCAGAAGACACGCGACCACGGGCAGAGCCATGGTCGAGCTGAGGTGTCCCGAGTGTAGGAAGAGGTTTGCGATCGAGCGTCGGCAGTCGCACTTGCGCAAGGGGCATGAAGTCACTTGCTGCTCGAGGCGCTGTCGGGGCAGGTTCCACGATAAGATTCGACGTCACGGAAGAACGCAAGAGGTGGAGGATGCTATATCGGGGAACATCGTAAGGGAGTTCTGCTCCCTCGACAATCCCGAGGAAACCCACGGCCGTGGGGATCCGTAGAGGCCATACGCGTCCCGCCTGTGACGGTGAAGAGATGGTCCGGACTACAACACCCTCGTGGTGGTCATGGAAACATGATGTGGTGAAGCTAAACCGTGGGTCCTGGGTTCGAGTCCCGGAAGGGCTGCCACGTTCTTCGTACGAGATAGCGTTGAGTCTCTCGAGACGGTAAGATGCCCGCATGAGCATCGTCATCTCCATCACGACAGCCCTGATTGCGCACCCAGACAAGGCCTCCAGGCGGTCTGCGCTTCAGGCGGTGGCTGGACGCTCTGGACTGGATGTCCGGGCGATCATGGGCCGCACTCGGGACGACACGCCGGAGGGCCTGGTCAAAGAGACCATGGAGAAGGCCCATCGCTGCGCACCGATCTGCGGCGAGATGGTCGAAAGAATGCTCCGTCCTGGGAACATCGGCGTGTTGAATGATGACGGTAGCATTGCCATCGACAACCGGAGAAGGGCCGACGTGCTGGCTATGCTCCCGTGGATAGCCAGGAATCTCTGTTCCGAGTACCGCTCTGCCGAGGAGGGCGTCAAGGACGCGTCTGTCGTCACCTTGTACGGCAAGCTGTGGTCTCCGGCCGGGGGAGGAAAGCGGGGGACCGTTTTTTGGAACATCAGGACATGGGAACGGACCAATGGGACGCAGATCGAGTCCATGACCCTCGAGATGGCCATCGAAGCGGTCAAGCTTTGGATCCCCGAGGACGAAGCAGCCTGCCATGACGATGACGGCCCGAGTGCGGTAGTCCCCGCGGTGCAGGTGGTCTCCTGGCGAGATGGTGGCCGAATCGACAGGCTGGTGGACTACCGCCAGTTCGCCGCAGAGGGAAACGCCATGAACCACTGCATCGGCGGCAGTAACCAGGGGACGTGCGAGGCGGACGGCAGGAGTGACTACTGGCAAAAGAGCCGTGACGGTCAAGGTGGAGCCTTCTCCTACCGCTATGTCGAGCAGCAAAATCCGTACGTATCGGACAGACTCCTCGGGCTTCCCGAAGGCACGATCTGGTTCAGGCTCGATCCACTCAGGCTGACCGACGCCTACGGCTTCGACGATCAGGAGATCGAGGATCGGGTCGCCAGGGAGAGGTTGGTTCGGTTCCTGGTCTCGACACCTGGAGCCCCCCAGGTTCCCATGGTGCTCCGCACGTCACACCTGGAGCCCTTCCGATCCGAGCTTGGTGTTGGGATACCTGTTCACCACGTTGATCTCGACGAAGAGGACGAGGATCACGACGAGGACGACTACGACGAGGGCAACCATGACGAGGACGACGAGCATCAGGAGCACGGAGTTCCGGGCGCGTTGCCGGCCGACCTGTTGCCGGAGATGCCCGGGGAGCCAGAAGGCGCTCACGCTGAGATGGTTGCCACGGCAAACCTGGCGTTGACGCAGGCCGTCAACGAGCTGCGGACGCGGCTCGCACAGGGCATGGCTCCGACCGATGCGCTGGCTGCGCCCTCGGAGGTCGACGTTCCTTTCCCTGGTGGGCCTTATCCGAACTGGTTCATCGTCGTCGGATGCCTCGAGAGTCTGCTGCGTGGCAGGTTCGGCATCCAGGGACGTAGAGGGGAATACTTCTATCAGCAGAGACCCTGGGACGAAGACGACCCGGCGATCTCCATCACGCTCGGCGCGGACGGGACGCAGCACTTCGAGATCGAGTTCGATCCGATCTTCGATCCGTCATCTCAGATCCCGGGCCTCCAGGGCGTTCCGGTGGTTCCGGCCTGGCTGCGCAACCTTGGCGTTGACAGTGTTGGTGTGAGGTTCGATGTCGATCCAGACAGGGAGCAGCCCACCGACATCCTGCTCGAGGTCGATCTGTACCGAGGCCCGGACATCATCGAAGAAATGCAGGCGCCGTTGGATGCGTTTTTGGGGCCGTTCGCCGAGAAGTTCACCGAGATCGTGCGTGAGCGGGGCGATGCCGAAGAAGACGCCGAGATCGAACCCGAGGCCGAAGACGATCTTCCGGCTCCCATCGATCTCTGGCTGATCGATACTGCCACCGGCAGAATCGAGGCCTGGGACGATCCACAAAATCCCCACACAGGAGACGATGTTCATGCCCTGGGGCTGGCTCGTCAGGCCGTAGCCGCCGATGCCTGGACGCACCCCGTCTACAACAGGGTGCAAGCACTCGAGGCTTTGGGCCTCCACGACGGTGGGGATGAGATCGAAGATGACGACGGAGACGTCGACGAGATCGAACAGTTCGGTGCCGACTACGAGCCCGACGCCGGTTCGGAGCTCCCCGACATCATCCTCGTTCCACCGAACCTGATCTTCGGCGCCAGCCGCAACCTGATGCGAGGTATCGGGCACGACAGTCCCTCTGGCCGGGGCACCGCGCTGTTCATCCCGTACCCTGACGAGGAGAACAAAGCGTGGACGATCTCCAGCCGGGACAGGGCCATCGAGCTGTACGTGCAGCATGAGCTGCGCGGCAGGGGACCCTGGCCGAGCGAAAACGGAAGCCTCCTGATCATCCTGCCGCACGCCAGCGGATCTCTGCCGGGTGCGACTCCTCCGGTCGATGTCCTGTTCGCGGAGCTCAACGCCCGCTTCCCGGGCGGTCTGGCCATCGCGCTCGAGGACCTGGACGATCGAATGGTGGCCAGGTGGCGCAGGACAGCCGAGCGGAACGACATTCCGATCTTCGAGACCGCCTCCGAGGCCATCGAGGACCATCGCGAAGCCGAAGAGGAGTAGCTCGTAACGCTCTCCGTTCTTCTTGGTGCATACCACCAAGGAGGTCGCCATGTGCGACGAGGAGCGGGATGAGCCGAAGACCGAGCTCGATGAAGCATAGCAGCAGGCCTGGGACGAGATCGTGATAGCGGGAGAGGACGCGCTCGAGAAGAGGCTGCGTGAAGGCCCGGAACCGGAAGATGTCTGCTACACCGGCTTGACGCTGATCGACTGATGAGATAGCATTGCTACCAGCAGTAGCAAGGAATCATCATGCGGCTCATCAGCAAGTTCAAGGACTACTACGACGGCTGCCAGGCCTCCGACCTGGAGCGTAGTCCTGTATGGGTGCGCGCCGAGGAGGTCATCGAGATCCCGAACCTGCGTGGGTCTCGCTCGCAGGACCATGGGCGTGGGCTGCACTTCAACGGGAGCACAGGAGACGCGCTGCTCGACGAGGCCCTGCCTCGCATCGTGGCCGCCAGGAGTTGGATGCCGGACATGTCCGGGTTCATCCGCTACAGCTCCTACAGCTCGTTCAGGAATGTCGGAGCCGGCACCGCCAGGGTCTTCGTCTTCTGCTGTGGGAAGCTGTACCCCTACTGGCACGCGACCGATCCGCTGAGCTCTTCGATCAGTCCGCCCAGTAAAGCATGCCAGAGCGTGGCCGAGGTGATCGCCTTCGTCGAGGGCTGGGACGAGACCAGCGTGGACGCCTGGAGCATGGACATCGACAGGAAGAAGAACATCCTGAGGAGCCTCGAAGCACAGAAGGACGCCAAGAGCGGCAGCTTCTATGACGGCAGCCGTAACTACCCGAACAACGAGCAGGGATGGCAGAAGTGGCAGCAGGACAACAGCACCGTGCTGCAGCGTGAGTACGACGATCTGCACCGGCACCTGGGTACGCCGCTGTTTCTGATCGTTCCGGGAACCTACGGCCGCGGCCTGTGCCTGGTGAAGAACCCCGTCTTGTCCAAGGTCGCCTTCCAGGGCATCGTCGATGCCTGGTCCATGTGGCAGTCGCTGGATTTCTTCCTCGGCAACAACATGGCCACTCAGATGGACCCGGACTCTGCTCGCACCAACCAGGGCATCATCGACGCCCACGGTTTCAATGAGCAGAGCTTCAGGAGCGTCGCCCCGGGCGAACGCAAGGCTCGTCGCAGGGAGAACCGCAAGCGCAAGCGGGACACGGCATAATGGCGATTGGAGACATGCCACGTCCAGATCCGTCTTATCCGCCTTTGTACGATATGATCGCACGGTACCTGGAACGAATTACCCTCCTCGAGGGCATCCTGGACAAGCGTGTGCCGGGTTGGCGAGAGCTCGACGAAGCCAAGCGGTTGCAGGAATGCATGCAGGTCGTCGTCGGTAATGTCAGCTTGGGGAGTGACCCTATGCCGTCCGATGGGGGAAAACGATGACTACCCAGCTACAGCGCATCGTCTGGAGACAGCGGGTGATGGCTATTGGGGCCACGAACTACCTGCTGAAGTTCTACATCCTCTTCGGGCGCAAGGAGCGTCTGACCTGTCCTTCCATCATCGGACTACCACTGAGGCTTCGGATGAGGCTATGGAAGCACGAGAAGGACAACCCCGTCACCGTCAGGGAGTTCAGCAACTATGGAACAAGGCGACAGACCAGCCCCGAACCGGGGTGAGCCCAAGCAGGTGATCGTGATCCGGATGAAGTATCCGGACGCTGATGGCAAGCTGCGCAAGCTGCGCTTCGGCAAGCTGGCAGCACAGGTGGCTCACGCCTCGAACGCGACGCTGCTCGATCGCAAGATCGAGTTCCTCGACAAAGACGGTGAGCTCATCCCCATCAGGGGCGTGATGCTCGAGCCGACCAAGGCGGACATCGCAGAGATGACCGGGTCTTGCTCCATGCCGGACGCCGGAAACGTCGTCTTCGAGGGAGACAGGGTGTGGCCCATGATGCTGCTGCTGACCAAACCCATGGACACATGGTCCAGGGTCCGCTTCAAGAAGATCGTCCTGGTAGCCGACACCGAGGAGCAGCTGGTCAGGATCCACGAGCTCGCGCTCGAGCGAGGGCTCCCTACGGCGCTCATCGAGGACCACGGGCTCACGGAGTTCCACGGGGTCAAGACCAAGACCGCGGTCGGCATCGGGCCGGCCGAGCCAGAGCTCATCGACGAGATCACCGGGCCGGACGGCCTGGTCCCATGCAGGCTCGCATAGGAGTATGCAGATCTGAATCAAAATACGGCATAATGCTGTATGAAACTCTTTTTCGGGGTGTAGCGCAGTCTGGTAGCGCGCCTGCTTCGGGAGCAGGAGGTCCGCGGTTCGAGCCCGCGCACCCCGACCATTTCAGACTACAGTGAAGATGACGATGGGGGCGTAGCTCAACTGGGAGAGCATCTGCTTTGCACGCAGAAGGTCGAGGGTTCGATCCCCTTCGCCTCCACCATCATCGTCATCCGGGTATAGCGCAGTCTGGTAGCGCTCCAGCTTTGGGAGCTGGATGTCACAGGTTCGAATCCTGTTACCCGGACCATCTACGGGGCCCTCCCCGTTCTGTCCATGGAACGGATCGGGACACCAAGAGGGCCCCTCCAGTTTCCCGGGGGCGTAGCTCAGTTGGTAGAGCATCGGCCTTTTAAGCCGTGGGTCACGGGTTCGATCCCCGTCGCCCCCACCTCTCTTTCATCGTTTTGCTGATGCGTGGTCGAAATGGCAAAGACGCCGGGTTCTGGCCCCGGAGGTTTCAGGTTCGAATCCTGGCGCATCAACCATGGAGCTCTCCGTCGGAGCGAGAGACAAGACCCGATGGGGACGCCCTGACGGTTGAACTGTAGGGAGGACGTTATGCCTTTCGAGGGCCAATGTCGTCACCCATCCGGCAATCATCGGGCAGTAGCGCAGCATGGTAGCGCACCAGTTCGGGGTACTGGGGGTCGCGGCTCCTGCGGAGCGCGTTGAGTCCCGCCTGCCCGACCATTTTTCAGATTGTGATGCGGATCCTCATCTGTTCGTCGGTGACGAGCAGAGATCTCTTCATGGCATCCGACTCACGATTCGCGGACAGCTCGATCTCTCGTATGACTCTCCGGCCGTCGTCGGATCGTAGCCAGGCGATGATGCGGTTCTCTGCCTCTTTGCGCTTCTCTTTGGTCATCACCATGACCATACCACACACCTCGAGGGCATAGCTCAGCCGGTAGAGCACCAGAGTGCCACTCTGGATGTCACGGGTTCGACCCCCGTTGCCCTCTCCATTTTCTCGCCCGCGTAGCTCAGTTTGGCAGAGCAGGGCTTTCGTAAAGCTCGGGTCAGCGGTTCGATTCCGCTCGTGGGCCCCATCTCTTTATCTTCGCCGCCGTAGCTCAGTTGGCATTAGAGCACGTCATTGGTAATGACGAGGTCACGGGTTCGAGTCCCGTCGGTGGCTCCACTTCACAACGATTATGGTGGCCGTAGTTCAGCAGGTAGAACACCGGATTGTGGGTCCGGTTGTCGCGAGTTCGAGTCTCGTCGGTCACCCCATTTCAGTGCGTGAGTAGCTCAGTTGGTAGAGCCTCGGCCTTCCAAGCCGTTGGTCGCGAGTTCGAGTCTCGTCTCACGCTCCATCTCAGAGGTCCGGTCGTCTACTGGTAAGGATATCGGGGCTTTCATCCCTGAGACGCGGGTTCGAATCCCGTCCGGACTTCCATTTTTCATCCCTGAGACGCGGCCGTAACGGATGTCCGATTCCCGTCCGGACTTCCACTTTCGCCTCATCGTGTTACGATGAGCTCACACCAGGGTTCCGCGACCTGGGACAACAGCGCGGTCTTCCATCCCCCAACGACAAGGACGAAGACCATGCCCGTACAAGCGAAGTTTCGCTGCCTGAATATCGACCACAGCCTACAGGGCACCACCGTCAAGCTGCAGGCCGTGATCCCCAAGGATGACAACTTCCCTGGCGGTTCGGAAGAGAACCGAGCGTTCTGGGACGCCACCCCGGCCGCGGACCTCGAGCTGCAGTACGGACCTGACGCCGAGATTCCCATCGAGCTCGGCTCCTACTGCCTCCTCGACATGGACGTGGTGGAGCAGGGTGAGCGCACCTGGAAGCTGTGGAAGGTGGCCGAGGAGCACAAGATGCTCACCGTGGAGCTGGGGCTGTCCTGGAACCGCGAGATTGGGCCTCGGTCCGGGTCTCTCTCGATGACCATCCACAACCAGGACGCGTGGCACCATTTCCGGGGCCTCGTCAACACCAGGTGGAATGTGGTGATCAGCCAGGCAGACGCGCCCGCAGAGGGCGCGAATACTTATCCTTGACTCGGCCTGCATAGCTTGCTACTGATGGTGGCATAACCATCGTATCGAGGAGCTCACCATGGCCGAGATGACCGACTTCGAGCGTGCCGCGGATCTCCTCGCACGCTGTGTTCCGATTGGCCTTGGCTCCTCGGAAGAGCGGCAGAGAACAGAGGCCCTCATCGACCAGCTGGCGGCCGAGGTCCTGCACATGGACCGCTCCGAAGCCAGTCCTGATGGCTTGCGGGCACTGATCCTGCGCCAACAGGAACGACTCGAGCAGCAGGCTATGCGCCTGGCGGGCCTGAAGTCACGCATCGAAGCCCTGGAGACGGACGTGGTCATGGCGGACACCGAACGCCTGCTGGTCAGCCTGAGGGAGGTCAAGAAGCACGCTTCCGAGATAGACGCGCTTTCGAGTCTCGTCGGTCACCCCATTTCAGTGCGTGAGTAGCTCAGTTGGTAGAGCCTCGGCCTTCCAAGCCGTTGGTCGCGAGTTCGAGTCTCGTCTCACGCTCCATCTCAGAGGTCCGGTCGTCTA
>Ga0307928_10000483_pt1 | contig 29957 bp, 50 predicted proteins | sample AceLakmetagen232_FD_201815 | JGI IMG/M metagenome (GOLD analysis project Ga0307928, IMG submission 201815) | Saline water microbial communities from Ace Lake, Antarctica - #232 | ecosystem: Environmental > Aquatic > Non-marine Saline and Alkaline > Saline | place: Antarctica: Ace Lake... | reverse complement strand
CACACGCTGCTGGTGTCGTTGTATCAGATGTTCCGTTAGATGAGATAGCTCCACTCAGAACTGCAAGAAAAGGTATGTTAGCAACTCAATTTCCTAATGAAGATTTAGAAATGTTAGGTCTTATTAAATTTGATGTTCTTGCTATTGCAACTCTAACAGTTATTAAAAAGACTGTACAAGCAATAAAAGATTATTGGGGAATAGAGATTGATGTAGAAAATTTACCACTAAATGATGAGGCTACTTTTGAGATTTATCGTAGGGGTAATTTGGGAGGAGTTTTCCAGTGTGAAAATCATGGCATGCAGAAAACCATGAGAGATATAGGTGTAGATAGATTTGACGATGTTATAGCAGGATTAGCTTTGTATCGTCCAGGCCCTATGGATAGCATACCTGAATATTGTGCAAGAAAACGTGGAGAAAATGAAGTAAGTTATTTTCATCCATCAATCGAACCATATGTGAAATCTTATCTTGAAAAAACTTACGGAATTTTGGTTTACCAGGAGCAGGTTATGCAGATTTGCAATAGTCTTGCAGGCTTTACTATTACTGATGGTTATGTAATGATCAAAGCTATCGGTAAGAAGAAAACATATTTGATGGAAAAGTTTGAAATTCAATTTATAAATGGTTGTGTGTCAAACGGTGTCCCTCAAGAAGTAGCTAAACAGTATTGGGACAAGTTTATTGTGCCATTTTCGTCTTATGGATTTAATGCCTGTTTAGATGGAAGCATGTGTTTGAAAGATAAAAATAATAAAATATATAATTTGGAACAGTTAGAAAAAGAATTTAAAAATGAAGAAGATTTAGAAATTATATTAGACAGTTATAAAGATGGAGAAATAGTAGAAGATAAACTTATTGATATATTCGATACAGGGAAAAAAGAAGTTTACGAGATAGAATTGGAGAACGGCATAATTATTAAATGCACCATGGATCATAAGTTCGTGTGTGATGATAATAAAAAACATACTGTAAAAGAAATTGTCGAAAAAGATTTAAATATTTTATATTTCTAAGAAGGATAATAGAAAATAATACGGTATTATAAGTATTATACCTATATCAAGGAGAATATAAAATGAAAAAATCTTGGAATAAAAAAGAAATAAGTTGTAAAGAAAAAAAGATATTAAGAAAATTATTTTTTCAAAAACAATCGATGAAGGATATTGAAGAAAAAACTAATTTAACACAGAGGGTGATTTATAGATATGTAAAAGAAAATAAGTGGAGCATTAAAAGAGAAAGATACTGGTTATTCATAATAAGGGCAGCATATAGCAGTGGTAGATCTATTGAGGAGGTATGTAGGGATAGTGGAGTTACCAGTATAAATATATTGAGGAGAATTAAGCAGAAATATAATATTAAAACAAAACGTTTTAATATCGCTAATAAAATAATAGATGAAAATATTGAAATAAATATGATACGAGATTATAAAAAATTAATGTCGGCCAAAAATGTGGCTGTTAAATACGGTTTTAAAACCCATAAAACAGTTATAGATGTTTTGAATAAATTTAATATTGATGTTAGAGAACCTAAGATAATTACTTATTATAATACAGATTATTTTAAAAAAATAAATTCTCATGATAAGGCGTATATACTAGGTTTTTTATTAACAGATGGATATGTTATCAAAGATTATAATGGGATAGCGATGCAACTGAATGAAGATGATGGGTATATATTAGAGAGAATTTCTGAAAGATTAGGAGAATCAACAACTATAATTCATATTGATTGTAGTAAAAAAAGAAAATATGGAAGTAAAAGTTTTAGAAATGTTAGAGACATGAAAAGGATGTCGTGTTTTTGTCCTGCAATGGCTAATGATTTAAAAAAGTATGGAATGATTAAAAATAAGACTCTTACATTAGAATTCCCTTCAACTATTTCTAAAAAATACTTATCATCCTTATGTAGAGGATTATGGGATGGAGATGGAACTGTTGGTATAGCGAAGACAAAGAATATATGGTGTCAAATAGTTTCAGTTTCTCCCATTTTTCTTTATAAGTTAAGTAAAAGTATACCATTTTTAAATCATGTTCAGAGACCTAGTAAGGGTCTGAATTTATATACCCTAAGGATATGTGGGGGGAATAAAGAAACTAAAAGATTTTTAAAATGGATTTATAAATATAAAAGCGATTTATATTTGGAGAGGAAATATGCAAAAGTGCAAAATCAAATCAGTTAGATATATAGGAGAAAGAAAAACATATAATTTAACGATGGAATCTGGTCAACATAATTATTTTATATATGATAAAAATAATGGTAAAAGTGTAGTTAGTGCTAATTCTCATAGTGCTTGTTATGGCTACAACTCTTATTCTACAGCATATTTAAAAGCAAATTATCCTGATGAATTTATGTGTTCTTTATTAGATGTTGCTATTACTAGTTCTAATGGAGATAGACATGATAAGGTAGCAGCTTTTGAAAGAGAATTTAAAAGAAAGATGGGAGTTAAGTTTCTCCCAAGAGATATAAATAAGTGTAAGGTCGCATATACCATTGAAAAGAGAAGAGATGTTAAAGAGGGTATTAAGAAGACGGAGATACGTCCAAGTCTTTTGTGTAAGGGCCTTTTGTCTAAATCTGCTAAGAATATTGAAGAGAATGCACCTTATGATGATCTGAGAGATTTGATAGGGAAAACTGAATCTTCGTTAGTTGATACGAGGGTTATAGATGCTTTGGCTAAGGGTGGTTATATGGGCAAAAAGCATATTGAAGATACATCTGTTATTGTAAAAGATTTTGTTATGATTAGGGAAGATATGAAGAAGACTGCTAAAAAAGGAGTAGAGTCGATTGATATGTTTGCATAATAGTTTGAAAAGTGATTGTCATTATATTAAAAAGGTAGTTGTTCGTGAATATAATAAAATGCCCTGAATGTGATAGTTTAGATTTAATCATATATGATACTAAGGGGTGTATTGAGGATGGGAGAATTATTGAAGAAACGGAATGTTTAAAATGTAATCATACTTTTGTGGTCAAAGCAGAATTAATGGAAATAGAAATAGAATAGGAGTATAAAATGTCTGACGAGAATAAGACAACATTAAGATTAGAAATAGATAAAACGATCCAGCCAAAACAGTTCGAGCCAATTAAGATTATTGTCGATGTTACTGAAACTTTTTGCTGGAAAGATAAGAAAGACAGAGATAAAAAAATAAAAAGTCATACAGAGAAGTTAACTGAAGATTTTGTTTCTACTTTCGATCTTGTTGCTAAAAGAATAGGCGAAGAGAAAAGATGTATTGGAAGAGTTATTACTTTTGGAGATGTTCCTAGTCATAGCAAGAAAGAAGCTACTTCTGTCGATAAAGATGAAGAATGGGATTTTAATTAATAGGTGTAAAATATGACAGATGATAGTTTAAAAGAATTTGAAGAAATGTTCAATCTTAATTCTTCTAAAGATGATGAAAATACTCAAGCGGAAGAATATGGACATAGTATGGACTCAGAAGAACCTTTTGAGAAGTTGGCAAAAGAGGTATCTGGCGACATAAAAAATATTTCGGATAACGGTAAAGGGATAGAGGTAGAAGTAGAAGATCCTCATGATATTATCAAAGATGTTATGTCGAAAGAGCATAAAGAAATAGAGCAGGTAAAAGAAGAACCAGAAGAAGTATTGACTACTATTAGTGATGATATCGATTTTGATACTCTTCCAGACATGGAACCTAAAGAAGAATCTAAGGAAGAAAAAATAGCCGAAGCAATAATGGAAATTAAAGAAGTTCATGATAAATTTAATAAGAATGATTTTATTAACGATGTTAGAGAAGAAGATCAAAAAGATATTTCCAAAAGTCTAGAAAAAGATCAAACATCACCTCTTGATGAAATAAAAGTTCAAAGTTGTTCTATGATTGAAGATGATAAAATAAAATGGTCTCTCAAAAGTCCTTCAGTAATGTATGAACCATTTTACCATCAAAAGAAAGTAGTTTTGGATAGTTGTATTATTGGTGGTCAAGTAGAGTTTTCATTATGGTCAAAAGAACTTGAAGAAGCTCAAGTTGATGTTGTTACAGAAGTTTTTGATCAACAAGTTATTATAAAACAAATGGAAGCAGTTCAGCAATTTAGAAGTAGGGTCAAATATATTGGTGTTAGAGTTAATAATCAGTATTTTTTGTTTGATAGATTTACTCCTTTGTTGAGGGGCTATTTGGCAAGAATACAATATCTTAAACCAGTCCTAAAACAAGATGGTCTCGTTCTGGAGCATATGGGTGATGTTGAGATGTATTTTGAGAAACTTAGAGGGTTGCATAAATCTGTTGCTGATACTGAAAAGAATTTAGCAGCAGCTTATGAAATGCTTAGCAGGAAAGTTACTATTTGTATGGAACTACCACCTGCTGAAAGATATAGTAAACCAGGGCATCAAGGAAATCTTCCTCGATATAAATATGAAGAAGAATCTTCAGAAGAATCTTTAGAAAAACCCTTAGAAAAACTGAGTGATTTTGATGATCTTCCTACTGGTGCTGAAGCAGGTCCTGAGGTGAAAAAAAGTGGTCCTACTGGTTGGGATAGTCTTTAAAAAAATTAAAAAAGAAATCACTTTAAAAGTGATTGTGAAATGATTATAAAGTAGGAAGTAATATATTTTTAGATAGGAGTCAAATTATGACCGAGTATGTACAGTGGGGATCAGTTCCCGAAGATAGTAGTAATGGAGAGAAATCAGAATTTTTAAAATTAAAAACAGGAAACAAGTATCAGATTCGTCCAGTTTTTGATCCTGTAAAATTCTTTAAGTATTTTCATAAACATGAAGGTAGATTAAGAACAGCAATTTGTGATAAACCTGATGTTTGCCCAGTAAGGGATAGACATCCAGAGCTTAAGAAGCCTTCTATGCGTTATGCGGCTTATGTCATCGACAGAGCAGACGGTAAGATCAAGATTCTTGAAGCTCCTCAATCAGTTTTTCGTCCAATCGGAAGCACTTTTGAGTCTACAGGAAAAGATCCTGGAAGTGGTAAAGATGGAAGTGATTTCCAGATTAAGATAACAGGAGTAGGTCTGAATACTAAGTATGATGTAGCATGGGCTGGTAGCACTCCTCTTACAGCAGATGAGAGAGCAACTCTCAAGGAATCTATGGATGGAGATATGAAGAGACTCCAAAAGCTTTACAAAGTCGATACTCCAGATGAGATCGAAGCAAAATTGTTTGGTATTCCAGATGATGGCAACGGTGATCAAGGTTTCGGTGCACCAGCACCAGCACCAGCACCAGCACCAGCACCAGCACCAGCACCATCACCAGCACCAGTAGAACAAGCTCCTGCGGCAGCAACACCTGCCACTGAAGCAAATGGTGACGACTGGGAAAATAATTTTTAATAAGGAATTTTGATCATGGCAAAAAGTAAAAAAGGAAATGATGACATTTTCAAAAGCCTTGGAGGTTTTTGCCGAATGGGAGCCAGGGAATCAAGCCCTGGCAACATCCCTACTGGTCATTTTAATTTGGATTTTATTATTCAATACGGACAGAATCCAGCAAAAGTTGATCTAAACAAAGTTGAAGGATACGATCCAGCTAAAACAGTAGGAATTCCTTTAGGTAAGCTAGTCGAGATTTTTGGAGAAGAAGGTAGTGGTAAATCTTCTCTTGCATATCGTATTTGTGGCTATGCTCAAAAATTAGGATATAAGACAGGTTGGATAGATGTTGAGCATTCTTTCCAAGAAAATTTGGCATATATAAATGGTTGCGATATTGATCAACTTATTTATTCTAACATGGTTAATAGTGATAATCCTGATAGAGTCTATACTGGCGAAGATGTTATAGATTACATGATTAAAATGATGCAATTAGGTATTCAAGTTATAGTATTGGATTCTGTAGCTAATTTAATTCCTAAGGCATTATTTGAGGCAAAAACTGAAAAAGAATTCATGGGATTACTTCCAAGACTTTTAAGTAAATCATTGGGTAAACTTGTCTCTTATGCAGAAAAACATGGAGCATTACTTGTTTTTATTAATCAGTTAAGAGAGAAGATTGGGAATGCTTGGGGAGATCCAAGGACTAGCCCAGGCGGTCACTCTTTGCACCATAATGCTTCACTTCGTCTTAGAATGGATAAGAGAAACAGTAAAGATGCAAATATCTTTGTTCCTGATCCTGAAGATGGTGAGGATATACTAATAGGAAAGCACTCTAAAGTTACTTTGATTAAAAATAGGTTTGCTAAACCTTATGGAGAATCTTTAGATGTTCCTATTTTTTATGAAGCATACTTTCCTGAGATACAGGAGATAGCTTTTGATACTGGAAGGCAAGTAAAACTTATTTCTGTAAGAAAAGGAATTTTCAACTGGGATGGGTTGAAGATCGAAGGTAGGAAGCAATTCATAGAACATGTTGTTAAAGAAAAGTTGATTGATAAACTTATTACAGAGACAAGGAACAAGGCAGCAGAGAATGAATTAATTCTTCCTCCTGAGATTGTTTTATATGGCACTGAGTAATAACAAGTGGATAGATGGATTTCCTGAGACTGAAAGATACAAAATTATTAAAGCAGCTAAGATAACTCTTTCAAAACCTGAGGGAAAAATTGCTCTTGATTATTTGATCAATAAGAGAAAATTTTCAAGAGAAATAATTGATAAGTTTGATATGGGATACTGTCCTTCTGATGTAAATCATGAAATGAGAGGTAGAATAATTACTCCTATCTATGGTACTTATGGAGAACTAGTAGCAATATCAACACGACATTTAGATAGGGATCATTATCAGAGATTTTTACATGAATCTTTTGATAAGGGTTCTTATCTTTATGCTCTTTGTTATGCCAAAGAAGCCATTCAAAGAACTAATAAAGTTATTATAGTTGAAGGTGAATGTGATGTGGCTTGCTTCCATACATTCGGATTTAATATGACCATAGGATTGTGCGGTAGTGCTTTTACTCTTTTTCAGATAGCTTTGCTTTCTAAGTATTGCACTAATTTCTATCTTTTGTTTGATGGAGATAAAGCTGGAAGAGATTCTATAAAAAGAGCAATGAGAGATTACGACAAATATAATCTCTCAGCTTATAATTTAAAATTCATCCCTGTCTATCTTCCAAAAGGATGTGACCCTGATGATTTTTTGATCGAGGGCGGTAAAAGAAATACGGTAGATACATTAAGAACTGCCAAAGAAGATTGTGGATTTAATATTTAAGGAAAATTATGGCAATAAATAACACGTATACTCCTCAAGAAGTAATGTCAATGATGAATCTAATAGATACTTATATAAGATGGAGAACAGTATCTACAAGAGGTAATAGAAGTTATGATCATTATCATCCTAGTGAGTTTGGAAAATGCCTCAGAATGCAACAGTATAAGCATTATGCATGGAAGGGTATGATAGATGTGAAATACCCAGAGCCTGAGAGTCAAAAGCATAGACTTTTTGACAAAGGGCATAACATGCATGATCGTTGGTCCAATTATTTTGATCAAATAGGTGGTATTTTGCTTGGTAGATGGAAGTGCAAAAATAATCTTTGTTATATGTTTGATGATACGGGACAAATAAAAAAAGATTATTCTTTAGAACAGATTTATAAAGAAAATAAGACAAGAGTATTTGAAGGAAAATGTGGGTATTCTTTTAAACCTAACAAGTGTGTTTGTGGTTGCTCTGATTTTGAATATTTAGAAACTCATGTGAGAGCGCCAGAAATAAACATGAAAGGTAATGCTGATATTGTTCTGAATTGTAGAAATCTTAAAGAAGAAAGATTTAAGGGCGTTAGAATCTCTTATAATAAAAAGTTTTTGCCTATAGGAAAAAGTAAAGTTGTTATTGATATGAAATCCATTGGAAGTAATCCATGGAAGAATCAAGTAATGTCAAAAGGCGCTCATAAGGATTATCTTATTCAGCTTACGATATATGTTCATATATTAGATTGTGACTACGGTATCATTGCTTATGAGAATAAAGATAATTCTAAGATGCAGTGGTTCCATGTTCCAAGAAATGATGTGTGGTGGGAAATAATACAGAGCCAGGCTAAAACTATGATGGAAATGTCTAAAGAAAAAAAGCTTCCACCACCGAAGTATGATTCTAAAAAGAATTTTGCTTGCACTTATTGTGATTTCAAAAGTCTTTGTCATAAGTCGAAAATATGGGACAGCCCTACGTTAGAAAGTAGTAGAAGAGAGTTTTACAAATCGTTATTGTAAAGTTTTTTATGTAAAATTACGATTACATAGGAGTAATTAGAATATTTTATTTTATGGAGAAAAAGTTATGACAGAAGATGTTAATGGAAACGCAAATAAGAATAAGACAGAGGATAGTTTGCTTCTGGTTAGTGGTAGTAAAGGAAGTAAGGGTAGTGATAAGGACTATGTTAAAAAACTTTCTAATGCTATTTTGCAAGTGTATATTAAACACTCAACAGTAAAGTTGAGATGTGTAGGAGCGGCTTCAGTTAATAATGCTATGAAAGCACTTATTATAGCATCTGGTGAAGCGGCGAAGAATGGTGATGATTTATTGTTCAAACCTAGTTTTACAACTGTTGATTTTAATGGAGAAGAAAAAACAGGTATTGTGATAGATGTAGTTACCCAACAAAATGATGCAACGAATGATGAATAGATCAGTTTATTAAGAAGAAATTTTATTTATGAGGTGTTAAAATGTCAGAATATGAAAATGTTTTTAGACGTAAAGAATTGCATGATATATATGCAGCAGGAGAGGTAAGACCTCTTGACGATCTATATCTTTTAGAAGATGTAGCTTTGACAATTAAAGAACTTGAGAAGAAGAAAGTTTTTTATAAGGATTATAAAAAGAAAAAGTCTCAGGATATTACAGATGAAATTAAAGTTCTTGATAATAAAGTTCAATTTTATAAATCTGTTATGGTTACCACTCTTGAGAGTAATAAGGAAAAGAGTGTTAAATTCCCTGGATCTTGTAACATTTCTTCTAGGAATCAGAAAGCTAAATGGGTAGTGAAAGATGAAGAAGAGTTTATAGCGGTGTTACAGGCGGCTCAAAAAGCAGGAGAAGATGTTGATGATGTTCTTGAAGAAGTTACTCAGTTCAACGTTAGAAAAAGAGAAGCTAGTAAGTTGTTGGAAATCTGGGAGAAAAGTGGCAAGTTGGATGATTTCCTCAAGAAAGTAAAAAAAGGATCTGGAGATGTTGTTCAAAAAGATCCTCAAAAAACAACTGTTTCTATTAAGTTTCTGGAAGAAGTAGAAGATATAGATGACAGTGTAAGTGATGTCTCTGTTCCTGTTAAAGATACGGCAACTGTTTCTTCTAGTATAGAAGATTATGACGGGATATAAGATATCATGAAAGATTTTGAGTTTTATAAAACTATTCGTGCAACAAATAAAAAAGATAAGCTAATTAAAGTTTTTTCTAAGTTGCATAATTTTTATAATACTATTCCTGATACAAAGGGGTGTATGGATAATATCAGTGGAAAGATACCTATCTGCAAGGCATGGTGCTGTTGTATTCAAACACCCCAACTTTTATATTCAGAATTTCTTTTACTATGGAATTTTATTTCTAAAAATTGGGATGATGATGAAATTTGTGATTTGTTTGAAAGATGCATGTTAAATGCTATCAATCCCGTTCCATCAAAAGGTTGCGTATTTTTTGATAAAGATACTTGTATGTGTAAGGCTCATAAAGTTAGGCCTTATAACTGTAGGATTTATGGTATCACTCCAGATGAAGAGTTTAATCCAAGATATGAGAAATTGAAGAAAGAATATAAACATATCTTAGGGGCAGTGATAAAACCACAATGCAAGTTGGTATCCACTGTTGATGATAGTGAAGTTACTAAAGAACAGATAGATGAATGGTGGGATGAACTCGTTGATATCGAAAGATCTATAGGTATATCTAAAGATATGATTACTGATGCGATTGGTGGTAGTTATAGGACTCCTCATGATCACGTTCTGCTTTATAATATGCCAGAGAATGTTCTTAATGCTTTATCTGGTATAAAACAATATGATAATGAATTTGATAAGAAAAGAGCTATTAGAGAATTAATTCAGGTAATTAAAAATGTCTTCAAAAATAAAAGCTAAAATATTAGATATGACATATGACAGAGATAATAATCTTTTTAAGTTGTCATTAAAAGATTTAGATAGAGTTAAGCATACTAATATCGCTATCAAAGGAACAGATTGGGGAGTTACTCCAGATATATCAGATGAGATAATAGAAAAATTTTGCAAAGATATGATAGGTCAAGAAAAAAATCTGTTTATTGAAACAGAGAATGCTTCATTAAGAGATGCCGAAAAAGATGAAAACGGAGTTGTCTCTCAAGAAGAAATTAATAAGACTTATGAGAATTTAGATAATTATCCAATAGATGAAGTTATGAATACTATACATGAGGAAACAAAAGATAATGAAGGTTAGATTTTTTGGGGGTTCGGGTTGTAGGGATTGCCTTCAAATTTTTGTTTTTCTTGAAAAATATCAAATAAATTATAAATATTATGATGGTCATGATATAGAAAATGATGATGTTTATAATATGTGCGAAGATCAAAATGTTAATGAACTTCCTCATCTCCAAATCTTAGACAATTCAGATCAAGTCATATCAGAGCATATTGGACCAATAAGCGAAAAAGAATTCATTAAGTTTGTTGGTCTTGTTGAAAAGTGATTGTGTAGTAGTTAGTATAGTCGAAAACAGTTTTGTAATGAAAGATGTAATATGGCTTTAAATTTAAATAAGTACCAAAAAGAAGCAGTAACTCACCTAGACGGCCCATGTTTAGTTACCTCGTGTCCAGGGTCTGGAAAAACTTTTGTAATGGTAGAGAGAGTTGCGGCTCTTATTAAGAGAGGTGTAAAACCTCGTAACGTATTATGTCTAACTTTTACTAATAAGGCAGCGAATGAAATGAAAGAGAGAGTTTGCAAAAGACTTGGAGTGGAGAAAGTTGATTTCTTCATAGGCACATTTCATTCTTTATGCGCACGAATGATTAGAAAGATTGGGCCTAGTCAGGGCTATAAGGTTAATTTTAGTATCATAGATGATAAAGACCAAATAGATCTAATCATGCAGATAGCAAGGAAGCTTGAAACTGAGATAACTAAGCCAGAGGCGTTTAAAATAATTAACCGTCTTAATTTTTACAGAGATGGTATGGAAGATTTTGAGTGGGTGGAAAGTGAACTTAATTTACAATCACAAATTGACATTGCAAAAGGTTATTTACAACATTGTAAGAAAAATAATTTATTCGATTTTAGTGCTTTGATATATGAAAATATTAAGATGATCGAAAGTGACGAAGACCTAAAGAGAAAGATTCAAAATACTTTCAAATATATAATGGTCGATGAGGTGCAAGATACCAACATATCTCAATTTTATTTAGTTAATCTTCTTGGGGGAAAATGGAAAAATATTATGGTCATAGGAGATCTTGACCAGTCAATTTATCGTTTTCGCGGCGCTAGATATCAAAATATTCAGGATTTTATAAATATATATGGAAACTGTAAGGTTATATCTCTTTCTAAAAATTATAGGTCAACACCTCAAATAGTAGATGTAGCGCACAGGTTGATTAAGATTAATACGAGTCATATGGGCACTTCTTTTGAAACAGATAATAATGATGGAGAGAAAGTTAGGTGCTATTCGTTTAATGACCAATATGCAGAGGCCAACTGGGTTGGCAGAACAGCTAGAAAGTTTATAGAAGAGGGAGGTTGGGATCCGTCTGACATGGCAGTTTTATATAGGGCTAACAAAATGTCTGAGCCAGTTGAACAGGCATTGGTAAATAATGCTATTCCTTATGAAGTAGTAGGGTCATGGAATTTCTATGATCGTAAAGAGATAAGAGATTGTCTTGCTATGTTGAAATTATTGGCCAATCCAAGAGATGGAATTGCTTTTGGTAGAGTCTGTAATTTTGTAGAGGGTCTGGGTGCTGTTACTGTTGGAAGAATAGAAAATATGGCACAAGATAGAGATATAACTATTCCTCAAGCTTGTAAAATAATGGGGGAAAAAGTTAATAGTGTCAAGATATCTAGAGGATGTGATAAGCTAAGTAGTCTTTACAATAGCAAATGGGATCATACTAATCCTGCTTCTTGCATGTCTAGGTTGATTGATGGTTTTAGTTATAATAATTATTTAAATACTAAATTTAGCGACACATCTAATGAGCGAAAAGATAATATATCACAGATAGTTTCTTCTGCTGGAGAATGTAACGGAGAAGAAAATGGAGTAAGCAAATATCTTCAACAAGTATCTCTTGTCACAAATACTGAGAAAGATGAGAAGAAAGATAAAATGTCTTTGATGAGCCTACATGGGAGTAAGGGATTAGAATTTCCTATTGTTTTTCTTATTGGTGTAGAAGAAAATATATTGCCACATAAAATGGCAATGGCCGACGATCCTTATGAGGGGATAGAAGAAGAACGGAGGTTGGCATATGTGGGGTTATCGAGAGCTAAAAAGGTTTTGTTAATCAGTTGGTGTAAGAGAAGGAAGGTGTTTGGTAAGCATGGGAATATGATTTATAATAAGTGCAAACCAAGTAAGTTTTTATATGAGGCTGGATTAATTAAAAAATAAAAAGGAATATTTCGATATTAGTAGAATATATATAATACTAATATCAACAGGAGTATAAATTATGAGTAAAAGATTTGAGAAAAATTTAATAGTTGCCGTTCCAGGGTCTCTTTTTGAAGATTTTAAAGAGATATGTGAAAAAAGATATACAACTATGTCTCAAGAGATTCGTAATTTTATGCTCCAATATGTAGAGGAATATAAAAATGGGGAGAAAAAAGATAACAACTGAAGAATTTATAAAAAGAGCTAAAAAAATTCATGGACATAAGTATGACTATGGTATGACGGAATATTTTGTTGCTGTTAAAAAAGTAATAATTAAATGTCATATTCATGGGCAATTTTTACAGTTGCCTTCGAATCATTTAAAATGGGGATGTAAAAAATGTGCTATATTAAATACTGCTAAAAAGAGAAGACTAACAACAAAAGAGTTTATAAGAAAAGCAAAAAATAAACACGGTAATAAGTATGATTACAGTCAAGTAAAATATATAAATAGTCGTAGTAGTGTAATTCTTATTTGTCACATTCATGGGGAATTTGAGCAGTTAAGCAATCATCATTTACAAGGAAAGGGATGCCCTGATTGTAAACATAAAAATCAAGGAAAAGTAAAAGAGTTTTTGATAAAATATTTTAAAGATTGGAATATAACTTCTAATAAAAAAATATGGGACAAATATAGAGAATGTAATCATAGAAGGCATTGTGATTTTTGGTTAGAGAAAGATGGTGTAAAATTAATGGTAGAATACGATGGTCAGCAACATTTTGCACCAGTTTCTTTTGGGTGCAGAGATAGTATTAGGGTAGAGAATAAATTTAAAAATATATAAATTAAAGACAAACTTGATAAGCAGTTTTGTGAAGAAAATAATATCATACTTCATAGGATTAGATACGATAAAGATAAAGAAGAATCGGTTATTAGTTTAAGGAACAGATTATGAAAGTATCAACAACAGAAAAAGGTGATCTTATTATTGAGGAAGTTTACTGTGGGTTTTCAATGAGAACCTCTGAGGGCAATGAAATTAGCATCTGTATGAGAGATGACACATTTGAAATCAACATTATGCCTAAAGGGGAGAGTGAAAATAACTGGTGGAGAGTTGATATGCAAGAAAAAAATATAAAAAAGATGTAAGGAGAAAGATAGTGAATAAAGAAGATCCTCTAAAAGATATAGAGATGTTATCTCAACCACTTCTAACAGAAGAAGGTTTTATTAATGAGGCTTGTATGAATGAATTAAAAGCTTCTATTAATAATATACCCAAACCCTATGAGAGAAATGATGGAGATTCTGAATGGACAGAGAAGAGATGGACATTTAAAGATCATATTACAAGAGGACTGGCTAAATATGCTATTTCTCAATCTCCTTATTCTTGCCCTGACAATTTAGAAAAAGTTATTAGGTACCTGGATGCCTGTTTAGAGAAAGAAGTAGATTGGGGGAGTCATGGTATGGCAGAATTAAGTTTGTGTGATATTAGTAAGTTGTTATATGATATTTTATATGAGCAGGGTTTTACATATTTTGACGATTGGAATAAATCTAAAAAAGGGAAAACAGATATGCAGTTCGTGTCTAGGGACTCTTCTATAGATCCTGATTATGATTTTATAGATCTTGATGCACTTTTAGGCAATGTGTGTTTAGATATTAGGATGGAAAGAAGGGCTAATGACCAATTCGATAAAGAGTTTGAAGAAGAATATGGAAAGAAGAAAGGCCAAAATGGGCGTTGAAATAGAGAGAAAATTTTTAGTTAAAGATACAAATATTTTATTTAAAACTGAATATAGTTATATTATTAATCAGTGCTATTTAAATGATAGTATAAGGATTAGATCTGAGAGAAACAATGACTCCCACAAAGCATATATAGTTATCAAAAGTGCTGAGACGAATCTTGTTCGAGATGAATGGAATTTTGAGATTCCTGAGAAAGACGCTTTAGAATGTTGTTCAAAATTAATAAAAGATAAATTAGCTTCAGCAGATGTTGTTAAAATAAGACATATCATTCATGAACAACCTAATAATGCTAAGTGGGAAATAGACATTTTTAGAGGAGACAACGAAGGTTTAATATTAGCAGAGGTGGAGCTTCCTTTTGAAGATTATCCGCTTAATAAGCCAGATTGGGTAGGAAAAGAAGTTACGGGAGATGAAAAATATTACAATAGTTATTTGGTAAAAAATCCGTATAAGAATTGGAGTAAAAAATGATAAGAGAAGAGATAGAGAATAAAACAAGAGAGATAGTAGCAGATCTATTAGATATAGATGAAGAGACTATCCATGATAAATCAGATTTTGTTAATGATCTTCAAGCAGATAGTTTAGATGCTGTTGAGATGGTAATGAGCGTAGAAGATAAATTTGATATAAGTATTACAGATGTTGAAGCTGAGCAAGCTGTTAGTTTTAAATTATTAGTTGATTTAGTTGAGAGAAAAATTAACGCATGAGTTTAGTTTCATATATACCTATAAGAGAAGCCACATTAAAGTATGGAGGCAAAGATATGCCTGTGGTAGGTATTAAGAGCTTCTCCATGGAGATAGAGAGATTATCTGCTACCTACGAGATATGGTTGAGTGTGAATGATGCTACTCCAATTGTAGCAGCTTCTGACAATGCTGTGACTAGTGTTATTAGCTTAGTGCCTACGGACATGAATGAATCTGCTATTTTTGTTATTGATGCAATTTCAGTTTCTTGTATTATTAAACACTATGTTTATCATTCTCTCAAACACGCATATTTAGTAAAAATAGAATTTCCGTTGATGAGAGATCAGGTTAAACCCTACATGTACGAAAAAGATAATGGAAATAATAAAGAACAGACACGTTTTGATATATTGGATTTATAGATGGACTTGTTACAAGTAATAATACCTGAACCTCAAAGTTTTCGTATCCTAATGGACGATGATGAAGAGATTAGAATAGAAGGATATGAGAAAATAGATATTAATTTTTGCGATAGAATTGTAATTAAAAAAGGTAAGTCACAGACAGTTCAATCGCCAATGATTACATATATTTTAAGGTTGGATAGTAAATCTAAAAAACAAATACAGACGATATTCTCAGATGCTTGTTTTGGAACCCTTAGTACATATCAGATGAGACAGGGAAGAATAAAAGTTGGTAGACATGGGTACATATTTAATGTCGAAATATACGGGAAGCCAGATATGAGTGAATTTTGTCTTTTTACGAGAAAATATAAAGATAATATTATGATAAGTTTGAAATTGGAGAATACTAGCGTATCTCTGTTTGACAGGGCTGAAGAAGCCTATGAAAAATATACACGTTTTGAAATTATGGATTTGTAAATGAAAAAAGATATGTTTGGGAAAAAAATAAAAGTGGGGGATTGTGTAATATATGCTCAAGCTATGTATGCAAAACATTTTGAAAAAGCAATCGTTATTGCTAGCGAAAGTGATTTTATAAGAGTCGAATATTTCGGTGAGTCATCGTATCCTTTAAAACAATATTGCAAACAAAAGGGTAAAAAAAGCAAGCTTACAGCTACAGATAAAAGAATCATTGTTATGGGGTCAACCACTACTGATAGAGATAGTGATGTCTATAAGGACGAAAGACAAAGATTTGCTGAAGAATTTAAAAAGATTGATTCTAAATTAAAAAGTTCTAAACAAAGAGAGGCAAAACTTTTAAAAAAGAATGGAATCTTACAGGCAGAAGTAGATAAGATACATGATCGTTTTGATATATTGGACTTGTAGAAATAATGAATACATATCTAAGTCTTCTCAATAAGCACAAGGGAAAATTATGCATAATTTTAGGAGCAGGTCCTTCTCTAAATGATCTTTGTATGTCTTCTCGTTTTGCAGATATTACAGATCACGTTGTTATCTCTGTTAATTCAGCATTTATGCCTTTGGTAAAATTTGAGTTAGATCCTGAAAAACACTACTGGGTGTCCAATGATACGCTTTGCAGGAGGTGGTCATATTGGAAAGATGTTGAAAAATCTAATTGCACAAAGGTAGTTAGAAACAGTTGGAAAAAATATAGAGAAGTAATGACTAACACTTTCTTCTTTTCCCCAAGGCCCACTTCAGAAGGTAAAGTTAATCCTATGGATGTTGGACTGTGTTATCCATTTTCTGGAGTTTCAGCTTTGGACTTATCCCTACAACTGGGGTGTAAAAAGATTATTCTTTTCGGAATAGATCAGAATATTATTCATGGCAAACATCATTTCTGGCAATTGTATGATAGAAAGAATAGACCTATTGCTGACAATCCGTTGATAGTCGATTCGTGGAAAAAACAGAATAAGGTGTTTGAATCTAATAGCAAATCATTTGCAGCTTTGAAAAAGTTCGCAGATTATAAAAAAGCAGAGATATATAATTGTAGTAGTATAACTAAAGTTACGGACTTTGATAGGATCTCGATAGACTACGCGTTTAAATTAATAGAAAAAGATTAAAGAATAAAAAGGAATTTTCCGATATAGTTAGTATATAGATAATATGACTAATAATCGGAGTATAAAAATGAAAGAAAAAATAGACAAAAAAATGGTTTTTGTTGTGCAGGAGTCTCTTTATAAGAGTTTTAAAGATATGTGCGAGCAAGAGTATACCACAATGTCTCAAGAAATTCGTTCTTTTATGCTTCAATATATAAAGGATCATAAAAATGAGAAGACTAACGACTGAGGAATTTGTAAAAAGAGCAAAGAAAATTCATGGGGATAAGTATAATTATAAAAAAGTAAGATATATGGATGATAGAACTAAGGTGGAAATTATTTGCAGAAAGCATGGTTTATTCTTTCAAAGTCCAGGACATCACGCAAAGAGGGGGCAGGGTTGTCCTGAATGCGGAAATAACAAGATATCAATAAGTAAAACTAGTAATACTTTTGTTTTTATAAAAAAATCAAAAGAACTACATGGTGAAATTTATGATTATTCAAATGTTGTTTATAAGAATAATATAACGGAAGTTGAAATTATATGTAGAAAACATGGAAAGTTTAAACAAAGGGCATCTGATCACTTATCAGGTAAGGGGTGTAATTGTTGTGGTAATGAAAAGATATCTATCAAAAATAGAAGTAATAAAGAAGATTTTATAAAAAAGTCAATAGAAATTCATGGTAGCAAATATGATTATAATAAAGTTATATATAAAAATAATTATGATAAATTAATTATTAATTGCCCTATTCATGGGGAGTTTAGACAATCTGCTAGAGATCATTTACGAGGTAGTGGTTGTTATTGGTGCGGAAAGATAATAGCTCACAATAAGACAAGAAAGACGAAAGAACAATTTATATTAGATGCTAAGAAGATTCATGGCAATAAATATGGTTATGATAAAGTTGATTATATAGATTATCAAACAAAAGTTAGGATAATTTGTAAAAAGCATGGAGAATTTGATCAATTTCCTGGTGATCATTTACAGGATCATGGTTGTCCTTTCTGCCGTAAAAAGAATGAAGGTAAAGTGAAAGATCTTTTGTCAAAATATTTTAAAGATTGGAATATTATTCCTCATAAGAAAATATGGGACAAATATAAAAGTTATAATCATAGAAGGCATTGTGATTTTTGGTTAGAAAAAAATAATATTAAAATTATGGTAGAATATGATGGAGAGCAACATTATCGTCATGTTTGTTTTAATGGCATATCTATTAAGAAAGCAGAAAAGAATTTTAAGAAGACACAAATTAAAGATCAATTAGATACTCAGTTTTGTAAGGAAAATAATATTGTGCTTCATCGTATCAAATATGATGAGAACAAAGAAGAGTCAATTAGAGATTTGTTGGAGTTTGTTTGCGAATAAAGATATGAAAATATATGATAAAAATGAAAGAGATTCTTTAAGAATGTATATATGTCATCTTGTCAGGTGTTGGGCGGCTTTAGATGAAATTAAATATGATAGTCAAGAAATTACGTCAGTATTTAAGGATTTATGTTCTGATAAGTTGAGAATTATGCTTTATGAATTAGAGAATAGGAAATTTAAGAATATGGTAGGATTTTCTTTAAAAGATAAAAAGATCTTTGATTTTACAGAACAGAAGAAAAACAGATATGAAAAATATTTTAAAAAATTAGGAAATGTAAATAAATGGTTTGCAGCAGGAGCTACGAAAGGACTTCATCCTAGAAATGCTTTAGGTGCTCATCTTCAATCGTTAAATGTTCCAATGAATATGTTTCAAAATTTTGGGTATGGAGGGGAAAGAGAAAAAAAGTATTTAACTATTGGTGTTGTATCTTGTATTAAGTTAATGAAAATATTAGATAGAGATAAGAGAGGAAAAAAATATTGCGATTTAAAAAATAGAATTAGAGGTAAAAAAAATGTGGGGATATCTAAAGGGGAGTGGTCAGCGAAAGGGGAATTCGGATTAAATCAGTATATGAGAGAAAATAGATTTCAAAAGGGAGTTGATAAAAAATAGGATAGCTATTTGATCGTAGATTTAGAGAAATATTAAATAAGGAAATAGAAAAATGAAGTGTAATATTTGTAATGGTAAGAAATGGCTAAGATATAAAGCATTTAAGAGAATGATAAAATGCCCGTATTGTGATGCTACTGGAACAAGGGGATATGAATATACTTCACCATTAGATATACAGGCTGATGTTTATGACCAATGGCCTGATGGTGACATCTTTTATGAAGATATAGATGATCTTATCGATGAGTGGCATAACGAAGATAGCACTCTTGAGTTGCATGAATATTTAGGTATGACTATTGAAGATTATAAAAATTTTGTTGAAGAGAATTGAATATTATTCAAAGCATTGGAAAGTAGGTGTTCATCTGATGTTTCGTACAAAAAGATTTGGAGTTAATAATCAGTGGTGGAGCAACTTTGATTCCATGTGGGGTTGGGGGCATAAGAAAAGAATATGGAACATAGTAAGGATTAGACCTATGATTGAGAATTATAGGCATATGAAATTAAGAGCAGGTACGATGTGTCATTTTTTAACAGATAAAGATTACGAAGATTGTTTTGGGAAAAAGAAAAATGAATAAAGAAAAATTAAAAGCGAAAGTTAAAGAAATATCTGAACTAGGAGAAAATTGGGATGGATATGGAGCAGGGCCTTTTATTCAAAAAACAATTGATAGAGCTTATGAAGTTATTGATTCTTTAGATGATAAGTATTCAGATCCTGATGTTGTTCCTAGTTGTATAGATATATGCCTCGATTGGGAGAATGGGGAAAACGCTTTGGAGATATATGTAGGGGGAGAGTCTCATATTCGGAGGAGAAGAGAGGGAGAGGAGAGGGAGAGGAGAAAATCTCATATTTAAAGGTTGTGGGAAAAGATATGAAAGATTGGAAAGAGACAGATATATCTAATCTTAGCGAAATAAATAAATTGTTGAAGTGGTTGTATGGATGAAAATAGAGACTATTAAACAATATCAAAAAATTAAATCAGATATTTTAAAAGAAGTAGGAGATGGTATTTTATCTCCTTACTCAGTGTCTTATATAATGGATGTTCCTATGGAGGTTGTAGAAGGAGTAAGAGAATTAGTTGAATTAAAAAAACTAAAAGGGTTTAATACCTTTGCTAATTTTGATTATTCTTATACATTAGAGAATACAGCTACTTTTAAGGAGATGGAAGAGTATGGAGATAGACTGCTTTCTATTATTTATATCAGTCGCAAAATGCTTTTCTTTTTTATTATGGAAAATAATAAAATGTTTCGTATTAGATCAGCTAGTTTAAGGCATAGTAGATTATCTGCTCCGATGGTTCGTAACTTATTATCTGTTTTTGAAAAATATAAGATAGAGGAATTAAAGGAACGTGCCACTTGGATTCCTATTCAAAATAGATGGGAAATTTTAGATTTGTAAAGGAGATAATTTATGGAAGTAACATATGGAGAAGAATTATTCAATGTAACATCAATCAAACATGCTAGATATATTTTTAAAAAACATTTTGAAGAAGATGAAGATTTTAGACATGTGTACGTAGCCAATATAGCTATGTTGTTACATGATAGGTATGGAATAACTAATCATAAAACTAGAAACGATATGGCAGATGAAATTATGGCTGTTATTTTTGATGCTAAAGATATTAAACCAACAGTTTGTGATGAAAAAGATAAGATAAAAGATCGTTTTGAAATAATGGACTTATGAATAAGGTAAAAATAATTAGAGAATAAAAAAATGAAGAAGTGGATAGATATAAATAAAGAACTTCCTCCCTTAGAACAACCCATAAGAATAAAATATAAAAATCAAATTTCTTGCGGAAAGTTGTATAAAGATAATATGAATAGATTAGTATGGAAAATATCACACACTCTCGATTTTACTCTTTATTATGAAATTAGATATCATGATAAAATGGTTCATTTTTGGGAAAAAGAAATATTTATTCCTATCAATAATAGATGGGAAATTTTAGATTTATGATGTTTTATCATGGAACAACTAAAAAGAATTGGACAAAGATACAGGAAGATGGTTTCTTATGGGGCAAGCCTCCTTATAACGAGACATGGGGGACTAGGAAAGAATATGAAGAAGTTTTATCAAGAGAGGATGCATATAGGTATACATATCTTACTCCTGATTTAGAAATTGCTGAGAGTATGGGTAGTAAAGAAGTTATTTTAGAAGTAGAGTATGATCCTGTAGGGAATAAGATAGATGGTAAAACTATTGATAATTATGCTTTTGGACCTGAACCTGGACAGATAGTTAAACCAGGGGACCATTGCTGGCAATTCTCTGTATTTATTCTTATTAGTTTGGACAATGTTAAAGTTTTTAAGGAAAAATAGAAATATTTTAAAATAAAAAGAAGGATTTTGGGAGAGAGTCCCATAAGTTATATAAATAAGTTACATAGTTTATAGAATTGGAGAAATAAAATGGCAAGAAAAAAGAAAGAAATCACAGAGAAAGCATTGGACAAGAAGCCTATCAAAGCTAGGACTAATCTTATTCAAGATACTAGTGCTGATCCTATATTGTGCGATGTGAATGCCCCTGAGGAGGGAAGGACATCTGATGGTCTTTTAACATTACAGACACAGTTTCCTCCTAGAACTAATCATACCTATTCGTTTCGTATTGCAGGAGGTTTAATTGAGCATTTTAAAAATGAAGCGAGGAAAGTATCTTTGGAAAGAAAAGAGGATGTGAATTGGCAGAAGATTATTGTGGCAGCAGCTTTAGAAAAATATCCTATTTCTAAGGAGAAGTAGTTGAAAGTATCTGATTTCAAAGATAAACATAGGGGAGAAATAGCTTTTTTGTTAGGAGGAGCCCCTTCTCTTCATTATGTAGATATAGAACTTATCAAAGATCATGTTTGTATAGCAGTTAATTCAGGAATAGTTAAACATCCTAATTGTAACTATATCTGTTCGGATGATATAGATATAAAGCCATGGTCATATTATGAAACTATTAAGAAATCTTCTTGTGTCAAGTTTTTATATAAGAAGAAGTTTGAGAATAAATGTGGGGATTTAGAAAATGTGGTATTATTTGAACATAAGTGTTTTTTTTGCCCTGAAGATAAGTTGTATAATTTTGAAGGACTAAAACTGACGAAGGACGAGCCAATAATAGGAAGTAGAATCTCAATGGGATCTGCCCTAAATATAGCACATGTTATGGGTTGTGATCCTATTGTTTTATTAGGAAATGATTGTCAATTGAAGAATGGTAAGAGATATTTTTGGCAATTCCCAGGTGAGCAAAAACAATTCAGAGTTAAGGGTAGAAAGTTTACTCCTCAAACTCAAAACAGGGGGTTCGATAAAGATTCTTTTGTGGAGTATTGGAATTATTTTGCAGAAGTAAATAAAGATAGTGATGTTCGAGTCATAGACGCTTCTGAAAGCTGTTTGGATTGTTTCCCAAAAATGAGCATTAGAGAAGTGCTAGATAAGTATGGGAGAGAAGTATGATAGGGAATAAAAAAGTATTAGCAGTTATTCTAGCACGAAAAGGGAGCAAGGGAATCCCAGGGAAGAACTTCAGAGACTTACTTGGGAAGCCTTTATTCTTATGGTCAGTAGAAGCAGCTTTACAATCTAAGTATATTGATGATGTGTTTTTATCTTCTAACTGCAAGCAATGTGAAAAAATATTTCATAAAGATTATTTTGGCAAAATAGATAATAAAGGAGTGGGGCTCGGTTTTATTAAACGTCCTGATGAGATATCAGGAGATTTATCTAAGAATGAAGATGCTCTAATTCATGCAATAGATTACCTGGACTATACTAGAGGCTTTCAGTATGATATAGTTATAAACCTCCAAGTTACCTCCCCTTGTCGATTAGATGGGCTTGTAGATAGGTGTATCGAAGAGTATGACGGTGGTGGATACGATAGCTTACTTACCGCCACGAAAGATACTCCTTTTTTGTGGAAAAAAGAGAATGGGAAATGGACATATCCTGTAGACAACCATGATTGTTGTGATAGAAAGATGAGACAGGAGTTTAAAGAGAATGAATTTACGTATCATGACAATGGCAACTTATATATTACTGATTCGAAAATTCTACTTGACAGGGAATGTAGAATCGGTTATAATCCTTGTATATTTGAAACTAATGGCATTAATAGACTCCAGATTGATGAAGAATTTGATTTTGAGTTAATAGAAACTATGACAAAAGCGAAGAAATTAGAAAGTTTAATATAGTGTATAAATTTTATGAATATTTTGATGAAGAACAAAAAGAGATTGATCGTTTAGTAGAAATAGCCGAAGGACACGAGACAGTCGTGCAGAGAGATACGACTATTTATGAGAATAATAATAAAGATAAACCTTTTTCTATGGAAGGTTTTATGGAGAGACAGGGTGAACCAGTTGCTACTAGTCCTGAGATTGAGAAGCAAAAAGAAAGAATAGAAGTAGTTGATAATATAGGTGATGATGTTTATAGAATGATTGATGAAGTTAATAAAAGGAATTTGTCATCTTCTTTTAGAACGTTAATGTAGAACTTTTTAAAAGGAGATATAGATATGAATAAATATTTTTGGACAGAAGAAGAAACTGCAATTGTTAGAAGGATAGATTTAACCTTGGTAGAAATGATGAAATTACTTCCTAATAGAACTTATTCTGGTATTAGGGGGCAAATTAGAAAATTAGGATTAAAGCTTAGTAAAGCATCTATTTCAAAAGCCCATACTTTAGGGCAGTTAGGTATTGAAGAGTGTGATATTAATAATATTAAAAATGATACTAATTTTTTAGATATAATCAATGGTAATTTATTAGGTGATGGATGGATAGACAAGAGTTATAATTTCGGTTTAGCTAATATTAATAAAGATCTTATTGAACATGTTAATTTAAAACTTAATGGGATTTTTAAAAGTAATTCTAAAATTGGTATTAAGCTGCCGAGTGAAGGTGAGATAAATGGTAAAAAATTTAATAGAAAAAAACAATATTATACGAATAAATCATGTAAACCAGTTTTTAGTAGTTTGTATCACAAGTGGTATAAAGATGGTGAAAAAATAGTTCCAGATGAATTGGACCTTACCCCTAGATGTTGTTATTTTTGGTATGTTGGGGATGGTTGTATACGTTGCAGGAGGGAAAGAAAAAGCGCATCGATAACTCTTGCAACAAATGCTTTTTCTGTAAAAGATGTTGAGAAATTGATTGATAAATTAAAGAATAAAATTGATGGGTTTAATGCTTCTATTAATTATTTGTACGGTATGCCAGTTATTTTTATTTCTGGGAGACATGTATTAAGTTTCTTAGATTATATAGGAAATGGATTTTTAAAATCATTCTCTTATAAATGGAATTTAAATGGGTACTCTCAACGAAAAACTATTTGTAAGATTTGTGATAAGGAATTTATTCATTATGGATTTAAAAAAAATTATAGAACTCAATGTAGTATTTGTCGAAAGGGATTAAAATGAAATTGACTTTTTTAGGAGTTTCTTCTGCCTTAAGCGATGGTTATAATTCTAACATATTGATAGAGAATGACAAAGATGTCATGCTATTTGACTGTGGAGAAGACATAAAACATTCTCTTAAAGCAGCAAATAGAAAACCAGAAGAATTAGGTGCAGTATTTATTTCGCACCTACACTCAGATCACTCCTACGGTCTTAGTTGGCTTGGATACTACTCATACTTTATAATGAAAAAGAGAATACCTCTTTACATACATGAGTCTATGGTTTCTGATTTATGGTCTATGCTTCGTCCTGCGATGGAGAAGATTGATGGTCATGAGATGATGAAGTTGGATGACTATTTCAATATAGTTACATTTGATGACACTTCTCCTTGTAGTATAAGGAGTTTCTTTTTTACACCTGTTAAACAGGTGCATGTTGAGACTCCTCATGGTAACATGTATTCTTATGGGATAACGTTAGAAGAAACATCTCCTGAAGGAGGACATTGGGAATCATATCCAAGTGATAATATAAAAGCATTCATTAGTTCTGATACTAAAAAATTAAGGATTCCTCATGAAACAGGTTTTCCTAAAACAATTTTCAGTGACGTTGATGTAATGAACCTTAATGGTGTTCATCCTAACTATGACACTTTAAAGGTGTTGGAAAATTATAAAAAAAAGAACATGTGGTTATATCATTATCATGATTTAGGTGATGAAATGCCTGATGCTGTTGCAGATGGTTTTGCTGGTTTTGTAAAAGAAGGTCAGATTTTTGAACTAGAGAGTATCGGCCAAAAAGTTAAAGAGGCATTAAGGGATGATCATAATTCAAATAAGTTTAAACCTGACATATTAGAAGAAGAGGATAAATATCTAAAGTGGGGTGGTGATCATTCTGACGCTTTTGGTTCTCCTGGTTTTAAAGAGACAGAAGTTAAAAAAGATGAGACTATTTATGCCAATAACAATAGAGACAAACCATTTTCTTTAGAAGGTCTTGATATAAAACGTAAGGACGTAGAAGAAAATAGAAAAGATAAGACATAGAGGAGGAGAGTATGATATGTATTCGTTGTAGGGCCAGTGTGATAGGAGATCCTCTTGGTCATTTACAATTTACTCGATTATGTCCAAAATGTTATCGTATATATTTAACAGAACAGCCTTCAGAAGATGAAAAAATAAAGATAGAACAAAAAGAGATAAGAACAGAACAAGATAAAAAAGCGGAAGAAGAAAGAATAACAGAAGCTGAAAGAATAGATAATCGTTTTGATATATTGGATATGTGATGATAGATATTCCTGTTGATAAGTTAAGAGGTAGAGTGATAGGTAGATGCTTAGTAAAGATGGGAGTTCTATCGAGAAAAAATTTATGTATTGTTCTTAGGAATCAGAAAGAAAAAAACAAGATATTAAGTTGGGCCAGATTTTGGTAAATAATGGTTTTATTAATAATAGGCAGCTTCTCATTGCTCTTAGGGGGCAAAAAGGAGAAGAGTATTATAAGCCTATTGAAAGTCGTTTTGATATATTAGATTTGTAGGAGAATAAAATGCTTAAAGGTTATGATTATTTTACTCCCAATGCGGGAGAAGTTGAGTCAATGATATGCAAAGTATGTGGATCAGTTTGTGATGTTAAAAGAGATGTAGTTGGGGCAAGGAGTTTTGGTGGGTCGATGGCAGGTATTAAAGTTAAGCATGATAGTTTCTCTTGTCCTCATGGTAAAAAAAAGTGGCACGAACAGGCTATGAAGCTTTTTAGAAATATTGAAGGGAACCCTAGTCCCACTCTCAAAAAAATTATGATAGATGATTTGAAAAAAATGATAAAGGATAGTTTAGAAAAATGAAGACAGCTAATTACTATGAAACAGATACACATATATATTTTTATGGTTCAATTTACTCTCAATGGGCTATGAGAGATATGATAATAGACGAAGAGCAATATAATTGCAATGAGCAATTTATGATGTATAAAAAAGCAGAATTGTTTGGCGATGATCATGCTCTTAAGCATATTATGAGTGCTTGCAACCCCTCTGTTCAAAAATCTTGGGGAAGAAAAGTTAAAAATTTCGATAAAGATAAGTGGGAAACAATTGCAAGAGATGTTGTCTATAAAGCTAATTATGCTAAGTTTTCACAGAACAAAGATTGTCTTGATAGGTTGATGGCAAGTGGAGATAAGATAATTGTTGAAGCTAGTCCATATGATTGTATATGGGGAGTTGGTTTAAGATGTGACGATCCTAAAGTATTAGACTCCAAGAATTGGAGAGGGGCTAATTGGTTAGGTGAAGCGATTATGAAAGTAAGAACAAATATGAGAATAAGTTTAGATAAGGAAAGATAAAAATGGTAGATAATCAAGAGAAAAAAATTGGTCCAGAGATTCATGGACCTACTACGTTGCATGGTAAAAGAGCAAGAATGATGAGAGGCGATAATGAGGTAGTTGGAGTTTTGTTATCGAATAGTAGCCAAATTAGTTCTGAGAATATGATATTTCAGTTTGTTGACGCTAATGGGACAAAATGTATCAGTCCTGTAACTAGTGATGAATTGGATAATATTCAGGACTCTTTGTTGGATTATTAATATGGATATTGGTGTCCCATACATTTTTATATTAGAAGATTGCCCTGAAAGAGTTAAGTGGTTTAGGAAGACTTTCGGAGATTGTAATCTATGTATTACAAAAGATGTAAAGACTGCTTGCGATGAGATCAGAACTAAAGATTACGATCTTATCTTTTTGGACAGGGATCTAGGTCATCCTAAAGAGAATGGTGAGGATGTTGCTTGGGTTATGAAGGAAGAACAATTAGCTAAGAAGGCGTGCATAGTTGTTCATACAGTTAATCCTCATGGTCAGAGAAATATTAAAAAATATCTTGAGAAATACCATAAGAATTTTCATGTTATTAATTTTACTCAGTTAAGAAAGATGAAGAGATCTGATTTTAATATGTCATGATCTTAATTTATCTCTCTGCTCTTTCTCAATTTCATCAAGTTCATCAGGTTTGTGTTGCAATGCTTGAGATATTGCTCTTAGATCTCTAACTAATTTATTTAGTCCTTGAGGTTCAAGTGAGCAAGAAGCATCTGTATGTAAGAAAGTGCGATCGTCAATCATGTGTCTTTCGAAATATCTTACTCCGAGAGAAAATGCGACTGGTTCCATAGCTATTCCTAGTCCATGGTTAGAGAATCCTACGTTATTAAACATATTAGATAGTTTTTTTATTTCTAGTAGATATGTTTTAGAGAAAGATATTGGGTATCCGCTAGTGCAATGATAGATAACGATTCTATCATTGTATTTATGAAGTTTAGGATATAATAATAATCTTTCATTTTTATCTAACATTCCTATAGAGATATGTATTTGCCCTTTATAATCATTAATTAATAGATTAAATATATCTTCATTTTTATTGCAAGCAGAAGGTATTTTTATAAATTTAGGATTTAATTTTATAACTTCTTTTGTAGAGGTTATATCCCAAACAGAAGTTGAATATTCTATATTAATACTTTCGCAATATTTTTTTAATTCGGCATGTTCTTCTATGGACAGTTCGAGATTTTCTCTATGTTTTAGATATGTTTTGCCATATGAATACATTTGATTGGGATGAGGTTGATTCCAAAGTTCTTTTTTAACAGATTCTTTTGGATTTCGTTTTTGGGTCTTAACGACATGCGCTCCTGATAGTTTCGCTAATTTTGCTAATTTCTTGGCTCTTTCGAGTGATCCGATATGTGTTCCGCCTATTTCGGCTATGACTGTAAAGTTATCCATATTATCTCCTTTTTAAGATATATAAATATATCGGAAAAAAGTGAAAATAATATTTGAAAGTGAAAGTGAGATGAGTATAATATCAAATATGAATATTTATGATGATATAAAAATAGTGGCTATGGATGTTGATTCTACTTTGACTGATGGGATTTATCAAATTTCAGAGCAGGAAGTTGGTCATGGAATAGTTACAAAGTCTTTTTATACAAGAGATTTTTATGCAATTGAGCAGTTAATGAGGGCAGGTATTTTAGTTTGTATTATTACTCAATCTCATGACAAAGTTATTGAAAGACAAGTTCAAAGAATTGCAAGTCATTCTGATTTTTGGTCGGGAAAATGGAATAGTTTTAATGGATTGAAAGTTTTGACTGGTATTAATAATAAGAAAAAGGCAATTAAGGATCAGGTCTTAATGAAGAGCGGATTTGACTGGCATAATGTCGCCTATATAGGTGATGCAGAGAATGATGTGACATGTATGAAAAAAGCATTATTTACAGGATGTCCTGCCGATGCTATAGAAGAAGTGAAAGAGAATGCTAATTATATATCAGAGTTCCCTGGCGGCAGAGGTGCAGTTTATGACTTTTGTATGCACATATTAAAGCAAAGGAAAAATAATGAATAGAAGAACATTCCTATATGTCTCTGCGGTAAAAATAACAAGGAAAACAGATGAGAATATTAGAACCTAATAATGGTCAAGAATTTATACCTATTGCCAAACAGCATATTTATGTTCGCGCCACAGATACAAAACAAAAAATGTTTTTGAAAGAAATTAAAATAGGTCCTGCTCAACATACCTGGGAATGGGTAAATTTTAAGACAGATCGTTTTGTTGATTTGAGTGGTATCGAAAATCGTTATTGTTCATTTGATAACGCAATTAATAGAGCGGTTAACGATTTATATTGCACTGTTTATAAATGTGATAGTTTTGAAGAGGTGGTTGGTAATTGGGATGATATTAAATATATTGATGGTATAACTACAGTTTATAAAAGTGAAAAAGAATAGAGAGGTGTATTATTTCAGAATATCATATCGTAGAAACAAGGTTTAAAGATGAGCCTGTTTTAATTGGCACTTTGAAGGAAATGGGTTATCAACCTGAGGTGCATGAAAAAGCTAAGAATTTGTATGGTTATGCTGGCAAAAAGAGAGAGCAAAAAGCTAATATTATTCTTCCTCGCAAGCAAGTTGGTGGAGCAAGTAACGATGTAGGTTTTGAGAGAGTTAAAAAAGGTTTTATTCTTCATGCTTCTGAGTATGATCATTCATGGAGAAATGGTGAAAGAATAAAGACTTTAAATAAGAAGTATGCAGAAAATAAATTGAGGAAAGAAGTTGGTATGACTTCTAAATTTAATATTCTAAGTAGAAAAGCCCGTAAAGATGGTAAAATTGAAATTC
>Ga0307928_10000480_pt1 | contig 30104 bp, 61 predicted proteins | sample AceLakmetagen232_FD_201815 | JGI IMG/M metagenome (GOLD analysis project Ga0307928, IMG submission 201815) | Saline water microbial communities from Ace Lake, Antarctica - #232 | ecosystem: Environmental > Aquatic > Non-marine Saline and Alkaline > Saline | place: Antarctica: Ace Lake... | reverse complement strand
ACAAAACACTTCGTGGTATAGACCATGCATATGTATGTTCACTGCTTGAGCAACCAGAGGATTTAACGTTCCACATTGAATACATTCCACAGATAGGGGATACACTTATTGATGATAGTGTAGACCGTAACAGTGGATGTACATTGACTTCACAGGCGTTCTTCATTGGTGTAAACAGATTGCTTACCCCGACAGCTGATAGATCATATTATTATCTTGCTGGCTGTGTACCAAAAACAGTTAACTTTTCGTCAAGCAAAGGCAACGAATATGTCGTATCAATCGATTACTCTGTTAAATCAGTTGTGACTGGTACGACAAAGGCACATGGTGGAAACCTCGCTGGTGGAGATGGGTTAACTGGTGCATATTGTGCATTCAACGTCGGTGGAAGCATTACGAAGAACGGTGGTGCTTTTGCATATGTGTTGAACAGTGTTGATATCACCATCAACCATAATATTACTGACCGATGGGATCATGATAGTTTAACGAAACAGTATGCTGTTCCCGGAGCAATGGATTTCGAGGGATCCGTTGATATTAGCTTGGATGAAGGTGGTAAAGCTGACTTCGGCGAAGTATTATCACAGACATCATGGGATTTAATTGTGAACATGGGTGCTTCTCCTGCTCCTAAGATAACAATTAATAACTGTCAATGGAAGAATATGGATATCGACCTTAACATTAGCGGGGAAGATATCATGAGTAGCGTACCGTTCACTGGTAAACCATCAAGCTGTAGCTTAATTATAAGCACAGTATAGGGAGGACTTTCCTCTCTCCTTTTCTTTCTAGTCAAATAGAGGAATGTGGATTAATGAAAAAAGAAATGATTGTACTTGAATTTGTAAACGACGAAAAACCATTTGAACCCGTGAACTGGACTACGGAACTCCAGTTGGAACATGATGACTACATGGCTGAGTTATCAGAAAAGAAAAAAATAGATAGTGATGATTCTAACTTCGGTCAGTATTCAAATGATGATGTCATCCTCCGTTCATTGAAGCTGTTATTTCCAAAAGTAACTGTAAAGGATCTCCGTACATTGCATCCACGTGACTACTTGGATCTTCGTGATGCACTTTATAATAGTGGTCGACGGGGTATACGTCCGACTGAAAATTTTCGGAAACTGCAAAACGACCCCGAGTAAAGTTCTTTCCCAGGGTGGAATACAATAATATTTATTCATTGGTGTTTGAGTTGGTATTAGCCGGTCAGGACATTGAAAAGGTTATGCAGATGCCGTATACGGAGTTCCAGTTGTTGTCAATGCATCTCTCTGAGAAGTCAAAGAAGACAAGTGGTAAACCAGGATTCGGTTTTCAGGATGAAAGCCATAAAGAAATGATTCGTAAACTTAAAGAGATTGAGGAGAAGAAATAAGATGGCAAGTGGTTCAGCTGGTGGTTCAACTATGGCACAAATGGGTGTTGTCATGGATATGGAGGCAAACGTAACCAATTTTAATAGAAATATAGCGAATGCTACGAAAACACTAGGTAATTTCACCAGCTATACAATGTCGTATGGTGTTGCAGCACAAAATGCTAATAAAAGTATGAATAATACTACGAAGTCAATGGGTGGCTTTAAGGGTATGATGGCATCCTCCATCATGCGTTTCGCAGCATACACACTGGCCATCGGTGCAGCGATGAAAGCTACGCAGATGATTACCCAGTATGTCACCGAGTCAATTACTAAGTTTCGTGAATTTCAGACAACCATGGCGGAGGTATCCACAATCCTAGATGACCAAGCCATGGATTCTATTCCCCAACTACGAGTTGGTGTTGAACAACTTAGTAAAGCATATGGTAAATCCGCTAACGACATCGGTAACGCGTTGTACGAGATATTATCCGCAGCCATTGCCGTTGAGGATTCGATGTACCTACTTAACGTTGCCGTTAAAGCGTCCATAGCGGGCCTTACAGACGTTAAGACAGCGGTTGATATCCTAACATCAATTATGAATAGTTATGGTAACAGCGTTGCCCAGGCAGCCCGTATAAGCGACTACTTGTTCCAGACAGTTATCCGTGGTAAACTTCACTTCGAGGACTTCGCATCAAGTATAGGTTATATCTCCCCAATTGCTGCTAATGCAGGAGTTGCCTTTAAAGAAATCGCTGCTGCGATGTCAACAGCTACCCGTATGGGCCTTCACTTGGATATGACTACTCGTGGGCTTGCACTTGGTATCCAGAACATTGTGAGTCCGAGTGAGGGTGCAGCAAAAGCTGCCCGTAAATATGGTGTGGAAATAGGACCACTCGCTTTTAGATTACATGGACTCACCGGTATTATGCAGCAGTTGCATGATGCCTCTATAAAATATGGTAAACATATCATCGGTGAAATCATCCCTAATATGCGTTCACTGCGTGTTTATGCTGCATTGACTAGTGATGTTGGACTTGCTGGTCTTATAGAAGATATGGACCTGTTAACTGGTTCCACTGGTGCAACAGCAACCGCAATGGAAAAAATGGCTGAGACATCACAGATGACAGCTAATATCTTGAAGGAACAACTTGCCTTTTCTGCTCGTGCTGTTGGTGAAGCATGGAATGAAGCATCTCTTTCCTTTGACCGTTTTAAATTATCAATCATAGGTGGAGCCGACGCAGTAGCCACTTTCGATAAACGAATACGTGAAATAAAAAAACATGCAATTGAAGGGATACTCACCCTCGGAGAAGAACCTAAGACAACACCATTCGAAGGATTCATGGAACAGTTTAAAGAAGGGTTCAAGGATCCGTTGCCCGATATTCAAAAGCTCGTTTCTGAAGGAATTAATTTCGAGAATGTCCTTACCCACATTGCGGATAAAGAAATACAAATGGGGTTAGCAGGTGATTGGCTTAAAAAAAGAAAGGAAATAGAAACAGCGGAACAACAATTATCAGATTTCAATGCTGCAGCTGATGAAACAATTGAACAGCAGGTAACACGCGGTTTCACGGATTTACTTTTACCGGGTGATAAACGATATGCACCGGATGTTGAAACAAAGGGAATAGTTGAATTTGAGGCGGAGATAGCAAAACTTAAATCAGAATTAGCTCTCATAGATGGTGACATTGAAAACGTTGGAGATGCACTTAACTTAACAGCAGATGATTTCCTTGGATTAAAAGGATTCATGGAGAGTTTCAATGATACGATGGATTTTACACAAACAACCATTAATCAGTTAACAATCACTATTGGCAACCTTGAAACAGAAGTTGGTAGCCTTGGTAACATGCTTGATGGAACCCTTGGTGAAAAACTAGATAAAATGATACAAGAGGATGTCATCCTCGACCAGCTTGAAGCCATCGATGCTGGATTAGCAGGCAATACGGAAGGATATGAATACCTAACTGAGGAGATGCAACATCATATTGACATGGTTGTCGCTGATGCAAAAGCAATGAAGAAACTGGATAGGGCTGTACAAGAGAACAATCTCAACATTATGAAGATTGAGTACGCTGGTATGAAGAACAGGGATCGTCTCAGCCGTGGCCAGCAGATGCGTATCAAGAAACTACAAATGGAGAATGCAAAGGCACGTATTACAAAACTTGAAGCCGACCTTAAAGCAGATGATACAGAGGTGGAGAGCTCCGAGAGTGTTGTTGAGGAGCAGAGACGACTTTTACAGATTCAACTAGCTGACCTGCGTGATACACGTGATGCTGATATTGCTGATTTAGAAGATACTATTACTGCTAAAGAAGTATTACTTGATGAAGCATATCAAAACAAAGCAGACCAACTTGGTAAACTAGAACTTTTACAAGAGGGGTATCATACAGCACTTGTCACCATGCAAACAGAATTCAGCGTGGAACAACTAGACATCCTTGAAGGTTTTGGTATTGATATACGAGCAGATTTATTACTTACACAGAAACAAGCTGAAGCAACCACAGCAGCCATAGCTACAAGTGTTGGACTAGGATATACGCCTGAACCATCCGGTGGTGGCGGAGAGGGCGGTGGTACCACAGGCGGTGGTGGTATAAATCAACATTATGTAACATCAATAGATGGTATTATGGGACCATTTCAACCTCCAACATTGGGAGGATATAAAGTTTCATCGTCATCAGGGGCTACAAAAGATTTCTTTTATAACACCGCAGCAGAAGCATCTGCTCTTACTGATATTATGTACAGTCCTGGTACCAACATAGGATGGAACCGTGGTACACAATCTGTTCCTTATACAGGTCTTGCAATGGTGCATAAGGGTGAACAGATTAGTCCACGTGGGAATGATACTGGTGAATCAATAAACATAAGTATTAACCTGGGTGGCGTAGCAATAAACAATGAGATGGATGAATCACACTTCTCAGCATTGCTTAGCAACAGTGTACGTCGTGGCTTGATTGATGCACGTACAGGCCAGTCAAAGATGAGGTTCCGATGACACTAAACCGTAAGCCGAAACCAAGTATTCCATCCATACTACTATATGATAACACTGGTTTACAATCATTTACGAATGCTGGTGAGTTCCATACATGGGATACAGAACAAATAAAGACATCTCATTTCTGGTATAAAATAGATGGTACGAAAGTTATCCTAGAAAACAACCAACAGAACATGTATGAGGTCACCTTTGAATGCAGTTTCTATACATATACTAATGCATCCATTACGTTACAATCAGATATCTATAAAAACGGTGTAATAGTCGATGGCTCACAATCAAAAATGTCGTTAGTTGGTTCCGGCCAAGCAGCTACTGTACGAAACTGTTTATCAATTCATTTTTTACTTTACCTTAAAGGTGGTGATTACATACAAATAAAATCTATAACAGATAGTGTATATGTTGTGCACAGCCATCCTGATACATCACGACTTATGATTAACTTCATGCCAATTAGGGGATGGGATAATAGTAAAGCTGGACGAATTGAATACAAAGGGAGTGTGCTTCGCTAGATGGCAATAGATGACATGCGCGACCACCTTATAGTGTACGGGTATTATGTGGATGACTGGAGTTGGGATCATGGAATATTTGCAAGTCACCACTACGTACTCGATGAAGAATACGTATCAGAGGCATGTAGCTGTACAACAAGCTCTACTTTAACACTATATAAGTTTCTGTACCCCTTCAAAATAAAGAAAACCTATGCTATTGAGGGAATGTCGAAAGGAGAGTTCACTCTTGCTAGTAGTACGGCATCAAGTACTGTAACAGCGTATCGTGTAACCATCTGTAAAATGCATAGTGACCGTACCGATACCGAGCTAAAGTCAACTCAATGGATAACTATTTGGGATGTAATTGCTTATAATGAAACTGAAGGAATAAGTTATGATGTCAAATATCCATTCTGGATTGATATATGGGAAGAAGTGATACTTGAGGAAAACGAACAAATCTATGTGAAACTAGAGTTAAATGCAACAAACTTTAGCTTGTTACATTACAACGACAGCACCTTCAATGACTTCTGGATTGATATACCGATAAGGACATGAATTGATGAATACAATTAAACTGAATCAGTCGGACCCTGAAGAGGAATCCCTCCGTCTTTACCCTAGTAGTGATGTACGTTGGCCAAACGCAGCAAGCAACATCTATGACATGTACCATCATCATGAATCATCTGGAAACCCCACGTATGATGGTTCAAACTGTACCCTCGTCGATGATGTTTATCAATACCAGGATGATGACACAACCTATATGTATAATGATGATGACTTCGGTGGAGTAGAAGTAGTTGAATCAATGGATCTTTTTGAACTCCCTAATCATACAACTGAGACAGGAACGATAAAGACAGTAAAGGTCGTTACTAGGGCACGTAACGTGTACTCATCCGGTAGCTGTGACAGGGTAACACCAATACTAGAAATCTATGATAACCCAAGATACAAACTCCATGGTGATGACGCTGAGCCAGTAACCTCCTATTATAATTATTCATCTTATCTTCAATCATATCTTACACTTGTACTGAGGCCGAGTGCAAACGGGATAATTAATGATTGGACAGTTGACGGGGCGGCGGCAAATTGGCAAGCCGTTGATGAAACAGATCCGCATGATGGTGACTTCACATATGTATGGATGTCTACTGTTAGATTTTTGAAAGATGATCTATATACGGTACCAGACCATACAACTGAAACAGGTACAATCCAACAAGTAACTGTTTATGCTGTTGGAAGAAAAACTAATGGTGCTGATGACGCAGAATTGCTTGTATCAATTGGGCCATCTGCTAATACCTGTTGGTGGTTTGAAGATATGACAACTTCCTACGTCACCTATTCACATACATTTAAAACAAATCCATCTACCGGGGATACATGGACGTGGGATGACATCGATTCTATGCAGCCAGGGGTTGGTGGTTATCTCAACACAGGTGCTACAGGACAAATACGTGTCACGCAACTCTATGCAGTTGTATTCTATGAAAAAGCATGGACATGGGATGACGTTGACCGATTACGTATTGGGACAATATCAAAGAACGAAGCAGGAACAAAGAGAAAAGAAGCAACATTCCGTCCTAATGCAGCTGGGAGTAAAACCAACCAAACACCTGTTGGCGAGGCAAACAACTGGCAATGCGTAGATGATGTCACACCAGATGATGACACAACCTATGTATATAAATCAGGAACAAATGGCTCAGACCTTTATAATATACCTGATCATACAACAGAAACAGGTACAATAGACCATGCAACACTTTATTATAGATGTAAAAAACTAAATGATACCGGAGCAGCACAGGTATTGTCAGAATTAGATTTTAATCCAGGTGGCGGTGTTATTGGTGGATTTTATATTCTTGATACTACCTGGACTACATATAGTGAAGTAATACCATTTAACCCCTGGACATGGCCATTGCCCTTTACATGGGCTGATATTGACGGCCTTGAAATAGGGACGTATCTAAATAGTGAGGATGGTGCAAACGACGCAAGATGTACACAAGTATACCTAGTTGTCACCTATGATGAAACCACTGAACAGGATACACGAATAACACAAAACTATGCAGAGGTAATATATTATCCAAATCGTAGCTGTGAACTCATCACCCCAAGTCAACTTGTCTTTGATCATAGCCAACAAGTGAAGATGTGGAATCACTGGAGTGGAAACCGAACCGTGTTCAGCCTTAAACGAAACAGTAAAACCGTTACGTTGACAGGACTACTCCATAGAGAGTTTGGGACAGTGTATGACCCACAAGCTGAACTAGACACATTATTATTAATGGCTAAGAACGGGAGTACAGTCACCCTCACCATGAGTAGTTGCGTTCCATTTAACGACCATGACTTCAAGATACGTACAGTGGGTTATAAAGTAATGAGTAAGGATCCAGACGTCTATGAGTACATGGTGGAACTTGAGGATGAAGGAATGACAACATGACCATAACGTATCTCTGCAATAGCTTCACCCTCACCAGCGTAACCACAGTTGTTACACTTCAGCATCCACAGCATAGTGGAATGGATAAACAACTAAAAAAAGATTTACAACTAACTGATTTTTGGAGTGGGGATTACATCGTCACAGACCGTGGACTAGTAGATGAACCACTCACACTTACAGGGGTGGAGTATACGACATCTGCGGAGCAGTACGCGTGTTTCCCATGGTGTTTCCCACTATGTTTCTGTACGACATGGTACAATAAATTTACACAGGTTGATGACATGATGGATATGAATGAAGAGGTAACCGTTGCCGGGTTGCCTAGTCCATTTAACGCTGTGTATGTTATTAAGAACTGGGGTTATCGGACAACGGGTACACCGATGGCGTTGAGTTGGACGTTAACTTTAGAATTGGTTAGATCAACATGAAAATATTGGAGAGTGATTAATATAGCATCCGCGTGGTACGATACATTTGCAGGAACAGCTGACTGTTGTGCAGTAGCTGAATATGATAAGATGACTGATTTCATCCAGAATGATGCTGTAGTTGAATTCCGTATATGGGATGATGTCATAAAAAGTAATGAACATTTTAGTTTTACACAACACACCATTGAATTTGAAGAAGACCGTGCAATCTACATCAACTGTGATGAAACCTACATCGGACATGGTGCAGGAGATAATATTACGACTGGTACGTTTAATTCATTATTTGGTAATAATGCAGGCAATGATATAACTGATGGAACAGGTAATTCTATCTTTGGGTCTTATTCAGGCGCTTTAATAACAAGTGGAGATTACAATGTACTAATGGGCGGTTTATCAGGAAGTGCAACCGGTGTTGATATTGATAAGTGTGTATTCATTGGTTATCAAGCAGGGCAGAATAATACCCAAGATAACATTACCGCAATTGGGTATAAAGCATTAATGAGCAATACCGGAGCAGGTAATGTAGCAGTTGGCTATCAAGTATTAGATGCAGCTTGTACAGGTACTTATAACACAGGTGTTGGCACATCAGCATTAGGTGCAAACCTTGGTGGAGAACATAATGTAGGTCTAGGTTATAATGCCCTTGCTTTTAATACAACTGGTAATGGTAATGTAGCTGTTGGTAGTGTATGTTTAGATGCATTAACTACTGGAAGTCAAAATGTTGTAATTGGTAATGGTGCTGGTGGTGCTACAGCAGTAGATATAACCTCTTGTGTTTTAATTGGCTCAGGAGCAGGTAATACTAATACACAATCTAACATTGTTGCAGTTGGATATAATGCATTAAATGATAATAGTGGAGTTGGTAATACTGCTGTTGGTAATGCATCTATGGATGCAGCAGCGTGCAGTGGTGGAAGTAATGCAGCATTAGGTACATCATCTCTCGGTGCTAATACAACAGGAACTTATAATACATCCATTGGTGCGAATTCATTAAATACAGCTTCAACTGGTGATAGTAATACGGCAGTTGGCTATCGTGCTCTTATGGATAATGTTAGTGCTAATAACAATACAGCAGTGGGTTCTTTAGCAGGAGAAAATGCGCTTGTAGCTGGTTGTGTCTACCTGGGTTATGATGCAGGAAGTGATAACGCAACAGCAAATACGCTTCACATAAACAATAGCAATAGTGCATTTCCACTTATATGGGGAGATTTCGCCAATGATAAATTAAGTATTGGCAATAATAATGATGAGTTTTTTACACATCTGTTGTATGAAAATACTGGTGGAGTATTACATTTAAAAGAAGCAAGTGCCGCAATAACAGCTATAGTAAACTATGGTGCAATCTGGACAGAAGGTGACAATCTGTTACATTTCATGAGTGGAGCAGGTGTGGAATACACAGTTGATATTACACCGGTGTGAACCATATGACACGCATTGACAACCAAGTATTGCTCGCTAACATCCAAGACATAAAATGTGACATCGTCGACATGAAAACCAAGTTGTTTGGAAACGGACAACCAGGACTCCTAGACCGCGTCACCGGATTGGAAAGCATGCATAAAGAAAAAGATAAAAACGATGTACGCTTCAAATCCTTTATTACAATCTGCATAGCAGTTATGAGCGTAGCAATTATAGTAGTTGGAACAGTTCTAAATTAGATAACTTTAAATAATATGAAATACAAAGAAGGGGTATAATGACAAATATCAATATATCTGAACAAGAAATCAAAGCATACATGACATTGCTTGAAACAATTGAAACCAAAATGGCTGTCGCAATCCCATTATACAGCATGGGACAGAAAATAAGTCAGGCAGTTGCAGAGGAACAACGTGAGACAATGAAGACAAACATCAAAAAAGCAATTACTGAAGACAAAGTATTCTCGAAAGAACTACTGACTCACATCAAAAAAAATAAGAAAGAGAAATGATATCATGACACGTGGACAAAAAAACGGTAGCCAATCCGGTAGAAAAGCTGGTGGACGTGGACAAAACCAAACAAGTAACTGTCGTCACCCATCAATTAAGAGGAATAGAAAATGAGTAAGTTTGACTGGAAAATATATTTAAAGAAAGGGCTGAAAAAGATTGCACTCGCAGTTGGACTAGGGGTATGCGCAGAGTTAATAGTATACCTGGGCACTGAACCAGTTCCAACAGAATACGTGTGGATTACTTCATTCGGAATCGTTATATTTGAAATGATTATGAACGGTATAAAACACGCAAAATAAAAATGTATGTAGGTAAAATTCATAGTATAAAAAGCTTACCTACATCTTTTATCTTTTTTTATCATATTTTTTCTTACAGTCTGGACACCAATAAACTATACAACATATAAGACGGTCACAAATCCTTATTTGTTGTCCACAACCCGGGCATTTAATCTTTTCCTGTACTGGTCTACTCATTTTTATCTACCTTTAACTGAGTATTGTTAGTTTGAATTAATCTATCTGATGAAAGTGTTTTCATCATTACAGCATAGCCGTATCTATAGAATTGATATGCAGTACCACGAGCAACTCCATACATCGCACCTGTTAAATCTCGTTTTTTGCATATTTCATCACATATTTCGTCATAATATGAAGAATATTGTTTTCCATCGGAAAGTTTACCTACATCAATATTATTATCTACGAGATATGTAAAAATATCAAACAGATAATTTTGTATTTCCTGTTCATATCCAGGCCCAATTCCCCCAAGAGATGCACTAAATAGTATTCCTCCGTTTTTCCAGCGTTCTACAACTTCTTTATTATCTAAATTTTTTATTGCTATATCTTTCATTCTTTCTCACTCCACTTCTCCATAATCCATACCATCTGATAAGCAAACGGGTAAAATCCTTTTTTTAATATTTTTTTATCAAACTTATACACAATTCTAATGAGTTTCTGCGGAATAAAGACGTATTGTGACAAAAAAGACAGCCAAGGAGCAAACACTCCAAATCCCTCGCCACTACCACAAGGAAATACACGGCAGAGAGAAGTCATCAACTCATCAAAAGTCATTGGATGCTCAATAGGATCATGATACACAGATGGTAAACAACGTACAAGTGTACCCCAAGGCGTACGCAAAGGCTCAGAAACAATACACACCCCGTTTTTCTTTGTCACCCGATAGAGTTCCGATACCGCTTCGTCTAGTTCACCATAGACATGATGTAATACCGACCTTGCAAAGACAACATCGAAAGAATTATCTTTGAATGGTAGTTTACGGATGTCTCCATGGATGAATTCCACGTTTTTATCCTGTTTTTCAGGAAAGATTGTATCGACAACGTACAGGCATCGATTTAAAGGGGGTAAAGAACGCCCTAGGAACGAGCCATTTGCTCCTCCGACATCTACTATTCGACAACCTGTTCGTGGTATAGAACCCATTATAAAAGCTTTCTCAGCACCACGCCATAGGTCATCTGCAACACGTCCACCCCATCCATTCTTAATTATCATTTAATCAAACTCATAATAGTCGAAGAATAAATCACATTCAGGACAAACAAGTATAGGGTAGCTCTCCTCACCACCTTCACTGTTTTTATCGTTTAGACCCCAAATTTCCAGCTTTCTCTTACATTTTGGGCAGGAATGACTGGAAAAAATGGGGAAATGAGTAGTTTTTTTACTACTCGGACTCTGTTTTTTCCACATCAGTACGGCCGTATATCACCGGAAATAATCCATCACTTGATGTCACAGTACAATGTGCTCCTTTGAATGCTTGGTTCAACGCATAACATAATGCACCAATTCTGACCGCATCATGAAGAAAAGCTTTGGCCTCATCTCCGCCCCATGCTATCCGTACTCCTTTCTTATATGCTTTGTGTTTATCTCCCCACATAAACCCCGTAGGTTCAATGGTTATAGCATCAATTCCAAATGGATATTTACCACCATCAAGAATGTTTCCTACACGCCTGGTTATCTCTTCCCATGTGATGTCTTCATCAACATGTTTTACAATTCCTGTATAGCTCATTTTTTTCTCTCCTATTTTATATTTATATGCTCCTATTTTACTAATCAGTGACATTCCTTCAACCAGTTCATCAAATGAAATCCAGTTATCAATGTCAAGTCTCATTTAATACTTCTACCAATTTCTATGATTGGAATATTAGCCTCTGTTGGAATATAAATAACATCCGTGTGTTCGTCATGTAATCCCTCAATCCATCGCCATATTAGATACTCACTGTTATCTTTTAAGCTAGTGCCAATGATTTTATTTGCTTCGGCAACACCCTTTGCACGTTCTACCTCAGACAACGCATCAAGTTCAGCAGATGCAAGACGTGCCTGTGCCTCCTCAATAGCTATCTGTCTATTCCACTCTGCTTCTTTAAGCTCTGCTTTACCGGATAGTTCACGCGACCATACATTATACACAGGCATAACAGCCAGTATCAATACTATGGCAACTACGGCAATGACAACTATACTACCCATGAGTTTACCCTCGGACATTATCATTATCTATCAACCTCAACCCATAAATCATATGCGGCTTTCTTCCCAGGCTTCGGAGTAGTCATACCCTTGAAATGAATACGTAACTTGTCACCAAGGACTACACGCTTACCCCCACTCTTAACCACAGGTTGCTCATTCTCAGGTAACTCCTGTTTATCCTCATCACGCATATAACCTGTCTCACGCAACAACATCGCTGTACCAGTTACAACAAGCGGTCCATCATGTTCTTTCGCGGTGACTTCAAAGATACGTCCATACGTATCGCTTTCTTTGATATCATTTACAACTGCCTCGAGGAACTTTCCTTCCTCAACTACGAAGGATGTCTCTTTTGCAAAAGAAGGGTTGAGATTTGACTTACCCCAAATAACAAAAGTTCCTCCACTACTTTGACGTTCAAACGACATGTTTTATTTCTCCTTTATATCTTTATCTATTCCAACATGAACAACTGAATTAAGCCGAAGCGAATCCAAAGCCAACCCCTGAGTAAAAGCATGCATCATATACACGTCTTCATAACCCAACAGCTTCGGGATAAGCCTGATGTTTTCAATACCACAAGACAACAAATGAACATATGTATCGCTACTGGTGACGATGAGATAATCAAACACAGGTAAATCATCTGGTAAATGAGTAATCATATCGAAGTCAGCCGGATGAGAAATGACAGTTAGCTTGTCAGTGATTTTCTCAATGAGTTTAAGCGTAGCCATCATCGACCTATAATTCACAGATAGGTTTGTCTCCCTTATACAGAAGATAACGTGGTCTGCTTCATCGAGTGCATTGATTGCTGCACCTATATGACCCATGTGAGGGGGTTGTGCGAGGATAGGATATAATGCTGTTGTCATTTTTTCACACCCTATTCATTATCGGACATCTTTTTTCTCCTATACATTCAAAATGTTTGATTACACCTTCATAAACAACTGAACATCTTAAACTACAGCGATTTTCAAAAACAACGGGATTCTCTTTTACAACAAACAATATCTCTTCTCTATCAATTTTAAATGGACATGCGTTCATTTTCCCTATCCCTCCTTTTTGTCTAGTAGCTTTAATATACATTTGCGTATTCTCTGTTTTGGAATTAAAATAAAATATGTGTCATTAATGATTTGGTAAGACGGTTCACTATCGTTGCATAAATCATGCCACTGTGCCATTACCGATGACCAAATTTCTGGTGTGTTTTTATTATTTTCTTTCATTTTTCCCTCTCTCCATTTATTAGAAAATGGTATGGGATTGGTGGGGCGATAAAAAGATCATGGAGGGAATGAAAGATAGAATACACCAATCCCATAGTCAGCACATCTTCCGTTCAAACGAATGGCACTTGATGGCCTTCTTGTTCATTGTCGAGGATATCAAAAATTAATGTATGGTTCTCATTCATATAAGACAATACAGGCCATGCACTAATAGACGTAGCAACGTGAAAGAGCATCTTTCGTTCAGCTTTACTAATAGCCCCGTGTCGTTTACACTGGATGAGGAGTGGAGGATGATTCATGTTCTTCTGGAATGCAACAAGGTCAGCAACCCCATGTGATCCTGCACTACGCACAACATAGAATCCTAGTGACTCAAAGTATTTCTTGACACGGAGTTCAAACGCGTATCCCCGTCTATAGTTATTCGTCATCATCCTCTTTGGTTTTTACTGGTTTAACTGTTTTCTTTAATGGTTTCATGTATGAAGTTGATGTTGTTTCATCCATTCCTTGATCTTTCGGTGTTTCCTTTAATTCCTTCGTCCAGCATTCATCACATTTCAATGGGTGACTGGTAAATAAATTCTCTGATAACTTCTGCTTACAAATAACACATCTCTTAGCCATATTTATTTCTCCTCTTTCTCTACTGTTCTTGAAAAAAAGTCACGTTTAATATTATCACAAGCTATCGTACCAAGCATCTCTGTGGCATTACCAATAAACCGAAGCTTGCAATTCCCCTCAAAAGTATATCCACGCATAGAATTTATAGAATCACATAAAAGATAAGTTGGCCCTTTGACGTGAACGACACGCATTTTGTCTTCCACAATCAGATCTTTTGGCATATTATCTTTTACATATCCCTTAAATTCAAGCACGCTTACAGACACAACTACTATTACATTTTTCATATATTTATTTCTCCTTTTTAAAATGTTTCTCATACCCCTTCATGGTCGAATCCATTGTGTCAAGTGCATGAATGAGTTCAACCATCTTCTTACGGATCCCCATCATCTTCATACGTGACTCAGCTATCTTAACCAATGCTTCTTTTTCTTTATTCATTCTCTCTCTCTCCGATATACCATCCTAATCTACAATACCAATGAAGGCATTTAATAATCCATGATGCAGAATATTTATTTTCATCGTTTTCCCTAATTGGTAATTCAGGTAAAATAAACTTCATTCTTTCTCTCCGAAAATACACCCTATCGTATGTTTATTAATTACTTGTAACTCAGATGGCAAAGCCTCAATATTACACCGGAGCTCATCCAACGCATCCTTAAACGAGGATCCATCGCGAACAGCCAACGTGAACGATTGCTTCGCATACGTGTCAACCTCTGTCTTTAATGTAAGTGTTAGATCATATTTCATTTTTCCACTCCGAAATCTTTTTTAATGATATCCCTTACAATACAAAAATCACATGGCTCCATATCAAAAAAAGCATGCTTGTTTATATCTTCAATGATTTTCTCACATAATTCTTCTTTTTCTTGTTCAAACCGTAATTTAAAATCATTGTATTTAGCAAGCCGTAACCGCACCTTTTGCGACCACCGTATACCATCTTCTGAAGTATAAGTATAAAATGGTTTTAACTCTTCAAGGATAAATGCATCTTTGACGGATACTATTTTCTTAGCGAATTCTTTACTTATGTTTGATATTGTATCATCACTCATTCTTTCCTCCATAACTGATAAACAAAAGCCATAACCCCAGTGACCAAAACAACTATCTCAACATAACACTCATTATACATGTTAGTATAGATACGCCAATGATAATCAGGTGTCGTAGCTGAACACAGCATAAGATACAATAACGTAACAGCACCACCAAGTACAACAGCATTACCATACAGTTTCAATACTATACTCCATTTACTCATCTTTCAACCTCATCATCTATATAGGACTCCGACCTATATAAATGTTTTGCTTCTACTCAACCTCACTCCTTACCTATTAGATGATAAATACATCATTTATATCGTTTTGTTTTCTGATAAGTTCAAGACACATGTGAAAAAAATGTTTTCTATCAGCTTGTTTTGACAAATCAAATTCATTCATTTTTCATTCACCCAATTATAAAGTTTTTCAAGCTTAGAATCAACTTCACTGTTTTGCCCTAAATTTTTAACTATTAATTCTCTTGCTTCTTTTAACTCGCTTAAAATATATACTGCTTCAAATTCTTCCATGTTATCTTACCCCGCTATATTTCTTCACTCCAACCATTCTTCCAACTTGGTAAAACGATACGTTCCTTTGCCTGTTCTTTAATTTCATCAATAGTTCCAACATATATGATTGAATCAGTATTATCATTATTATGTAGTTTAATTTCCATGTTGTTTTACCCCTCAAGAATTGCAATTATTATTCCCATAACACCAAAATAAATAATACCTTCAATCGCCATATACTTCCATCCTGGATTCCATTTCCATCTTCGTTTTACAATCAGATAATATGATGTGATTATCATTCCAAATTACCCCTCTTCCACATGTTTAATTTGTTCATCTATACAAACCTTCATACCCTTATCCTTATTCAACATACCCATTATCTCCCTCGTAATAACACGGAATGGCTCATCATCATGCAATACACGAATAGATGCATTAACAGTACGCGTACTCAGACAAAACCCGCACATATCATTAAACCTTTTATCAACACGTGTATCAACAACGTTATGAATGTCAAAGAAGAACCGTTTACAATGCAAACAATACATCACATCACCACGCATACGGTTACACACTCTTTGGACATGAACCCAAGTAGATTGCCTTTGATATCAGATGTCGTTCCCTTTTACTGCACTTGTGTTTTTTACACCAGAGGTTAATGACCTCTTCAATGCGATCACTGTCAATAGTATAATTCATGAACCAGTTTTCCTTAACTGTCTCACCAGACAATAACAACTCGTCAAAGTCAGCACTAGGGCTAGCTTCTTTGTACAACTGCCTATAAATATTCATACAGATATCCCATAGATAATTATTACTTCTCATTATTCCTCACCTATACAAATCAGATAACATCTTACCCTGTTCAGATACACGTGGACCAACACCCACCTTCCTTGGTTGGTCATACACAGTAAGACACGTCTTACAATAAAATCTCCTATTCCCCCGGTATTTACACTTTGTCTTACAGGTTGGACAGATGTATGTCTTGTCCTTCATGTTCTCACCAACTCCTTATGCAGCATCTTCACTGCACCAACATACTCATTTAAGAACTCAAACACAGCTACACGGAACCCCTGCCAGTCAACAGCATCAACAAACAAATCAGAGATATGGGTACGGACAAACCCATCCCAGTTCTCAAGGTTGTCGATGAACTCCTTGCGTCCAGGGGATAAGGTGTCGTAGTTCACTTTTTACTCCTCACAGAAGAAGTAAGTAGCCCAATGAGAATCACCAATGCAAGCATATGCCACCATTCAACATACGGCAAACCAAAGAGATATGGTAATGTGATATTCCATAACCAAGCAGCAGCCCAAGAAATAGCAAAAACAACACCAGCTACCCCAAGAATACATACTATCAATATTACAAAATTACCTTTTATGTTAATAGATGTCACTTCATCCACCCTCCCCTGTCCAGATGCTCATACAACACATGGTCGACATTAAGAGTAGTCACAACATGACCGTCACAATACAACGACGCCATCATATCACCAGCTTCACCAACTGGAAGATTCTCCTCCAACTTCCAATAACGTACGTTATATGTCATTTATTTCCCTCCAAATAATTTTGTAGCTGGCATCCATACCTGCTTTTTATAATACTCTTTTTTTTCACCAGATAAAGCATTCCAACATTTACCACATACGTCTATAGCATCTGGTGGTTCTAAATCATAATAACTACCAAAGTTAGTATAAGTCATCGCATCCTCATCTTTAAATGATATGAATTTACCACACCAACCACATCTCATACATCTTCCTCCACAACACGTATTATCTCCCAAATCTCTTCTTCAGACAAGGTAACATAACCCATGAAACGACAATGAGTATTGTCATCAGGATAAGGTTCCTTATACCTTTGTGTTATCTGGTATCGTTTACCACCACGCCCAGCCCAATACCTATCCAAGGTGAAATTCTTGGTTTTAAGGATTTCTTTATTCATTCTCTTTGTCCTCCATAAACCTATTCCTAAGAGTCTTACGCCTCACATCACACACACGCTGCAACCTACCAGTTTCCTTCTCCCATTTTGTCTTCGTTGTACGATACACAACCTTTGAACCACACACCGTACAATCAGGATGACCTATACCACGCAACCTCATATGTTTATCAGACAAAGGAGACACTTTGAAGTAATGGCTGAGGATACAACACCAGTATGACATGATATCACGTCTCTTTTATTTTAATATATTCTGACTCGGGATCTAACTGTAAACCAATAGTATCAGTAAGCCCACCGCATGTTACAACACACCCTTCTTTATCTATAAATAATATATTACCCTGTTTTACCCTATCCCCTTTTTCATTTACAGCTACCAAAACAATTTCACCGCTAGAACATTCCAACCTAAAATATGTGGTATTCAAACTACGTCTAACACCAGATCGCCATACAGCAAAGGTATGTTTCTCGTTATTCTTCTGTTTCTTCAGCTTCAACTCCTTACATTTCTGCTCATCAACATACGCCCTGGCCTTATACAATGCATCAAGCATGATTTGCGGGTTTCTTGCCTTAAACGCTGTCTGGTATGCTGAATCAGGAGTATAACAACACTCGCCAATCATATTTAATGGACAATCATGACAGCCACCATTATAATAATGTACATGGCATAGTGAACATGTATCTGCATCATTATCTCGATGATGTTTATCAAAATCCTTTCTCAACCATTTCTCAATACTAACATCAATTGGTTCATAACCAGCTTTCAACCGTGCCTTCATCTCAGCAACAGTCATATTACCTACTTTTGTTTTAGTAATCTCTCTTTTCTCCTTTAACTCTTCACCTGTACAAAAATCAATATATATTCTTTTGGTAGTCATCCTTTACACGTCCATTTCCATCAACTGTTTTATTCCTGCAACGAGTTTGTCTACATTGGCAACGTTGATGTATACACCATCATTACTCTTATGAAATTTATATGATTTCCGTCCTATCTTAAAATCTCCTCCGGAATAATTAACGGTGTCTATGTATGATATTCTCAACTCAGGATCATTACATATATTGATTGCAATACCGTATAATTTATTGGTAGGTTCTTCAATAATAATCCACCGTTCCTCTATTTTTTTCATCTTCTTCATTACTTTATCTACTTCTTTAAAATATTCTACTGCTTTCATTCTCTTATTCCTCCTTATCAAATTCTATCGTCACAGTTTCATCCCCCTTATTATCATCATTGAACAACTGAACAAAATAGTTTGCCAAAGCAAGACGTTGATCCAACTCACCATATATATCATTTTTCCTTAACAGCATGCCCAAATCCAGACAGGGTGTAAGCAGGGACGGGTGGATTGTCTCAAGGATTGCCACGTATTCATTGAATGATGTCATGTTAGTCCTCACGTTGGCGATAGATATGGCCAACGCTGCCACCATTCCATGCATAATAATAATAATAGCCAGAACGGTATTCTAAATATCTAATATTTTCATAATTATCGGGGGTGCAAAGAGCATGTGACCATTCCATTTCATATACCCTATGCTGCTCGTCAAATCGTACATTGTCTGTCTTAGAGCACTTGCCTTTTCTAATATCTATATCGTTTCTATTCATTTTTTTTCTTCACTCCTTCCAATTTAATCTGTATTCTTTCATGTCGTTTCCAAAATTGATCCTTTGGCAGATAATACAAACCTTCAACTGTGTCCCAAAGTAACAACCATAATATATGATTTACTTCGGCTTTGGTTAAAGTTATTTTCATCTTTTCTCTCTCCATTATTCCTTCCTTGACTTCAGGAAGATACCCCTCCGCTAAAGCTCATGATAACCCTTGACAGGCGGTGTTTTGCCCATTATAGGGGTATACATGTATAGACTACTTTGTTTTTTTTCTTTTTTTCCTAGTAGGAATGGACCAAAACCCATTTAGGGGACTTCATATATAAAGTTTGTGGTCTAAGAGTATAACAGTTCACTAATTTAGTCCAAATCCATGACAAGTAATCACACTCTTTTTTGCCTGAATATCCAGAAATAATGGTCGTCATCATCGAAGCATAAATAGAAATAAAAGTAGTCTTCATATCCAATAAATAAGACGTGATCGAAAGACCGTGGTTTATGGCATGCTGTTACCCATTTGCTTGTATCATCCTCCATTTCCATTAATTCTTCATCAAATACGATTTCTTTCTTTGTTTTCTTTTGTTCAACCGCATGCATACAATTCCTTATATCTATATCTTTTCTATTCATTGTTTCACCTTTTGCCTAAATATATATACATCTTGGTCGTTATCATTAACAACAACATAATAATAATATCCAGCTTCATTGCCAATGGAGAATACTTGGTCAAAATCTGATGGCGTGTAACCTGTGGAAGTCCAAGGATACTGGTCATCATGATGCATTACCTCCTCAAATATTATCCTTTGTTCTTTTTTGTCTGTGTTACCTGCTTTATTACAATTCCTTATATCTATATCTTTTCTATTCATTGTTTCTCTCTCCTAAGTTTTTCCCTTACTGCCTCTTTTATGAATTCAGACATACTTCTGTATTCATCTCTTTCAATAACAAACTCCCTTACCATATCAATAAGTGTTATTGGTAGAGGAACTCCTTGCCATTTAACGGGTTCTTTTATTCTCTTGCTCACCAGTTCTCCCTCCTATCATAGTGCTTTTCAATTAGATAATGTATCATTGAACTTTCGCTTCTACGTTCCTTTTTAGCCATCTTAGTAAGTTTTTTTCTTACATCTGGTGGCATAGTTATAGTCATTACATTCATTGTTTCTCTCTCCTAATGTTAACACGTTTACCCATCTCCACAGGATCACTTATAACTTCAAAAGGTTTAAATACGTTCCGGTAAAACATCTTGATGAACCTGTCACGCCACACGGGTATCCCCATCCAACAATCCTTACCCATTTGACGATGTACAAGTGTAAGGAAATCATGCATAATATGTTTGTCAAGGTCTGGAAACCGGGTAAACAGGTTGGTCATGATTCGTTCACGCCTACGTTTACCACATACACCGTTCTTAGGCAGGTACACGTTGTTTTGTCCATGGATGATATATGGTATCAATTTGTCGTCTTGTTCAACCATGAACCGTTCATAAAGGATGCTGTAGCCCATTGTTTACTCCTCCAGATGGTCAGACATTTCAAGGTATTGTGACCAGAGTTCAGGAAACGCAGATTTAATGCGTTCACAGTTATCAGAGTCAGCATGCATAAGAGCCATGCCGAGAGATTTTGCAAAGCCACCTCCATATTTACGCAGGGCCATACCTACAAGTTGTTGTTCTGAGTAGTTAAACATTGTTTACTCCTCCCCTTCCTTAATCTGGTTAGACAAAGACCGGAACTGAGCAACAACACCACATACAGCATTAACTCCGTCACACGCATAAATCTTTACACCATACTTTAGTTTCCCACTTGACGTATGCTCAATCCATGCACTGTTTTGTTGTTCCCCGACTAATTCTACTGGTTGTTTATTGGGCATGGTCTACGTCTCCCTCGTTGCTATCTCTTCTTCCAGGTCTTCGAGGCGATACGTAAGGACAATATCACTCCATCTTTCATTACGCTGCTGCTCAATCCATTCAATTTCTTTCTTAAGCTCTTCCTTTGTCATATCATCTACTTCCCTGAATTCAATCATTTCTTCATTCCTCCTTAATTAATAATTTCCTTTATAATCAGGTGCATAATCACCCATTTCAAACTCCAGGGTACAACTAAAAATATATGTCCATTCATGACCACACAAAGGACATGTTATTTCTTCTTCTTGTTCACCGTTTACCTCTGGCATTTAATCACTCTCTGCTGTGTTTATAAAGTAGTTTCATATGTTTTTGTAAAAAGTTACTGTGTTCTTTATGATGTATGTTAGAATCACGGAGGAAATACTTATAGTCGTTACTAGGTGTTTCTGATTCAATATCACTAAGTATGGTTAACGCTCTGTTGTATTTTGTATAAATGCTTCGAAGGTTTTTGAGTTCAAGATTATACTTTTCGATATAGTCAAAACCCATTTCCCGAGTGATGTCTTTAAGAATCTCTTCAACTTCGGTATGTACTTCTCCGTCATTAAAATGATATTTATATAATGTATATTTAATACCGTCTTTAGTGATATACAAATGCATAAGACCGTATTCATTAGTTTTAAAGATGGGGCGATCAAGGTTAAGATTATTACCTATCTTGTCAAGTTCCCTTTTTGTTATCTTCTGTTTGTCTTTGTATACTTCAAATTCTTTATACAACTGTTCAAGAAACAAACTACGTTTTGTTTGTTCCGTAACTTCTGCTTTTAACAGTTCTTTGAGTTTGTTATATTCTATCATTTTTTCTTTCACTACTCCATATGTTCAAACTCCGAACGTGTTACAGGTTTATATAATTGTCTATCAGTTCTTTAGAACTTTGTCTCCTCCTAAAGTCAGAGATGGTCTGTTGGTTGGTTGGTTGGTTGGTCTATCAGTTCTTTAGAACTTTGTCTCCTCCTAAAGTCGGAGATGGTCGGTGTGTGTGTGTGGGATTTTCGAGAAAAAGAGTATAATTTTATCTCGGTTACAGGATAAATATAAATGTGGGTTGATACAAAGCTACAACAACTCTTCTAAAGTAATAGAAAGATATATATACTTGTAGGTTATACAGGATATTAGAATATGGAGTGAATGAATATGAAAATACAAAAAGCAATAGTAGAAAACGGAGAAATAAAAATCATTTCAACAAAGGAAATAAACCAGGACAACCTCACTTCGGAGTGTTGGCTTATTCAATTCAATGGTTTAAAAGCATGTGATACATGCGAATACCTTAATACTTCAGAGTGTGGTGGAATAAACATAAGGAAAAAACTATTGAAAGAGGTATAACCATGCAGAAACACATAATAGTCAACAACATAAAACCAGGGAAGAAATACGTACTTGTAGGTTATACAGGGTATTAGAATATGGAGTGAATGAATATGGAAAGAGAATATATGTTAATCCAGGCAGATGCAAAAACAATACAACAAATATTTAATATACAACACTGTATAAATGATAAAGTAAAACTACACATGATGCATGACGGAATACAAATATATGGAGTGGATCCATCACATGTAGAAATGATAAGTCAACAAATACCTAAACAAAGCTTTTACGTATACGACGTTGAACCAGAATATTATATAGCTTTGGATCTAGATAAAATAAAAGAGATATTCAAAAACGTAAACAAAACAGATACATGTCAAATAATGTATGATAGCGAAAAAGACCAAACTAACATATTTATAACAATCGGATCGTTCAAACATAAACTAAGTTTGATAAACCTAGATAATATACCGGATGCGAAAAAACCAACTCTGAATCTACCAGGCGAAGTAGAATTCAATATTAAAACCTTTTATGAGTTTCTACGACAAGCTGATAAAATAAGTGAATATTTCAGTATGACAACAGACAACACGGGGTTAACACTACATGCAAGCAGTGATACAAACCAGGAAATAACTGTTCATATAAATGTTGACGATCTACACATGATAAACAGTGGATCAATATACAAGAGTAGTTTTTCAACAGACTATGTATACAACACAGTAAAACCATTGAGAAGGTGTTTCGAGTCATGTAATATACACATAGGAAATGATGTGCCTATGGAGATGACGTTAAAGAATAAGTGGGAAGTAAATGTACTCATAGCGCCACGTATAGAACAGGATTGATTAACCATGCAGCGTCACATAATAGTCAACAACATCAGGCCGGGTAAGAAATACGTGTTAGTACCTACCATTTATTTTACCACACTTGATTTATAATACTCTATTCTTTTTTTTATCCCTTGATGTTATATATTTCTAACAATATGTGAGGTATTTCTAACATTCTATTATATTGATTTAAACACACCATAGAGCCATTCTAACGCAGTCTAATCTTGCGAATGGTATAACATATGGGGTGATATGCGATGTGTTACAGGTATGTATACGTTGTACCTCGTGGATGTATGCGGGCTTACTCGGTTCTTGCTCGGTATCTTACTCGGTTGAGGTATTTGTATTTGTCTATAGCCCCGCTGCCACATAGTATAAGTTAAGGTAGTTAAGCTACAACCTTTAATTAAGCTAGTAACGTTACAACCTTTACAGTATAACAGGCCCAGGCCCAACCCATAACTGAGTACCACGACATTTATGAGGGGGTATCTACCATTTATATTGTAGTCCATATAATAATAATATATAATATATCCTGTCCGTTCATATAAATATATTATACGTTACAATTGTACAATAACAATATTAATATATAAATCATTAATAAAAAGAATTGTTTTTATCCATAGAAAGAAGAAAGAGTGTTGGGGCACTACCACGTATTTTATTAGGACTTATTGCTGAATATATGATATTGGGTAAATGTTAAAAGGAGCATATTCTGTATAGAAATAGTACATTTTCGCATTACCTTATGAATTTATGCCTAATTCAACTATGCATAACGGCAAATGGTCATGCTGTACAAGACAAACCAGCTAATCAATAGTAAACATAGATAGGGAACAGGTTATAAAGAGTTCAATATTATCCTAGTTAAGTAGTTATTTAGAATAAAAAAGAGTAGTGATGGCAGGGCTTCGAACCCAATATATCAAGTTGCCACATCAGCTAATTTAACCTTTATAATGGCCATCACAGTGCGACAGGTGGGAATCGAACCCACTATGTTGAACACCCACTGGTTTTTTAGGGTCAGGGTTCACAGTCAACGAACTCCTAAATGTTCTGTCGCAATGGGCTAAGAAGGATTTGAACCTTCGCCTCGTCAGTCCAAGTGAGGAATGCTACCAGATTACACCAAAAGCCCTATTAGGCGCGCCATAAAGCATCCTGCTATAAATGCTAGTATTGATATTAATCCTACTTTGTATGGTTCGATGTTGTCTTCTGTAACTTGTTCATCATTCATCCTATCACAACCCGAAACGTATGTCCAACGTTCAACTGGTAGTTGTCCAGCTTCCTTGGTGTATGTCGTCGCAGCGTTGTAAATATGTTTCCTTGTACATCCTGGAAGATGAGCAGTATGAGTGGTTTACATGGTATGGGGTAGTATGATTTCTTCGTATCCATTGTATGTCCGTACCCCTCCTTTATTTCTTCATAATATACTGCATCGTATTCTATAAAGTGTGGGCTAAGCTTCGTATAATGTGTTCTTATTGCTAGTAGGAGGGTGACTGGTTCACTGGTTTGTATGTTGTTTAGTTTCGTATATGGGTGACTGAATTTGATTATGTTCATGATTCTTCCACCCCGTGACCAACACGTTGGTCTGGTTCAGATGAAACATCGGTTTCGTCTTTACCGAATCGTTTGTTGATTATGTCTTCCACTTCTTCTGCGAAATCTTGTATCCAATCCGAATTCGAGAATAAATCTTGTACATCACATATGAGTTTCTCTCTGAGGGTTTCGATATCCTCTGGAGTATAATATATTTCTTCGTCTTTTACTTCCCTGTATATATATGTTTTGTTTTCCTTACCCTTTAAACTCCATTCCTCACTCATTCTTTATACACCTTATAGATAAACGTATCCTTGTATCCAACTGGGTTAATGGAGATACTCGTAAACGATGGAAATGCCTTACGTAGGATGTGTCCAATTGCATTTGTTATCTTTCTATCACGTTCTATTTCTTCTATATCTGGGTCATCATCTAATATTATACAAACATGATATGAATATGATTTCATCCATTCATCCCTCCTTGTATGGTGCTCCATTATCTTTCTGCCACTCTGATATAAAATCCTCTTTAGCACTTCGTACCCTACTATAGAGTTTCATATAGTATTTATCCAGGCAGGGGTCACACAACGTCTGTATCCATCCTAGTTTATCCCTGTACTGCCCTGTTTCTCCACAGTCCTCACAGATACTATATGATGCTAGCTCTGCCGTGTGTATAAGGTCAAGGACTTCCTGCGTCGTTCCTGTAGTGTAGAACCGTAGTGACCCATACTTCTCTTTGACTTGTACAACGTAGAAGTCTGTGGGGATGACTCCTCTATAGTGATCATTAATGTCTTCGCAGAGGTTGTGTATGAGTTGATGCCAGCCGTCTCCGCATTCAAAGCCAGATGCCATGAAGAGTGTCATGGGGTCTTCCTGGTGTTTAAAGAACTCGGGGAAGTCATTTAGCAGTTGTTTTGTGTTTATGTTGTTCATGGTTCCGCCAACCATCGTCGTACTCTCTGTAGCCATCCTCGTTCGCTAATTTCTTTTTTTTTTATATAATATCCATCATTGATATTCCTGTTTTCGTCGTATGAATCTAGTCTATATCCGCGGAATGCTATCGATGATCGTATTGCTTCCTTAGTTATAACTGTATGTTCATCAGATGGAGAATCACCTGTATATATTTTCTCTAGGTACTGTGACTTCTCTCCATTGATTACCCGTAACAAGTCTTCAGCTAAATCTCTTTTAATACTTGTTCTACAGGCCCAGTCATAGCTTTCATCATGTATATATGTCTCTAGTAAATCCCGTAGTTGTATATAGGGTAATGCTTCGTATCGTGTACAGTTCCCATTCTTGTTGTGGTCTTTGCATAAGTCTAGTTTAGATGTATCTTCTCCGTCTACACATGATGTCTCCACCGTTTTGTATGCTCGGCATTCTGGTTCATCGCTACAATATGGTTCTGAAAACTTGAACACTCGTTGCGTGTCATCGTAGTGTTTGCATTCTATGCACAAATTCTTGCATGTTTTACCAGCGCATGATTTTTTATTTACTTTCTTTTTTGTCATTATTTACCTCACCACCGCCTCTTTGAACCAACAGCTGTAGTTTTCCTTCGTCTTTCTTCCGTCTTCTTGTATTCTAGTTCTCTATCATAGAATGTTGTTGTTCTCTTATATAGATCTGGTGTAGCTATAATTGTGTTATCCTCCCAATCACCATCAAGATGACAATCATTTATGAGTATCTCTGATTTTTCTCCTTTGATTATATTAATAGCATCTTGTATGATACGTTTTTTTACGGTGTCATGATATGGAAATGAATAATCACTTTCGTTATGGTGTATTTTATCTTCAAGCATATCAATGAGTTTCTGTTTTTGTTCCATATATTTATTCTTTTTATATTGTTTACAGTTGCCTTTATTTTTCGTTTTACATTTAGCGTAAACGGTGCTATGGCTGTTATCTACACAACATATGACATCCTTTGGTGTTTTTGTACACAGGTAATCACCCTCACTATCTTTAAGGAAATCCTTATGTTTATCTGTAGCTGTTTGTATATATTTGCATTCCGTGCATATCACCTTGCATTTATTATTCGTGCATGGTTTCTTATTTACTTTCTTTTTTGTCATCATTCACTACTCCATTATATTCTAAACACGCAACACCCAAAGCAGTTACTTTAATAATTTGTGTGATTGCGTCTTCCTCATCTAATTCATAAATAGATTCCTTTGCGTCGTCTAACTTTTTCTGCATGAATATTATCCAATCAGCAATTGAATGTTCACTATCTTTCTTTTCAGAGTGCCATTCTAAACCATCCTGATATATTCTTTCTTCATCTATTTTGTAATAAACAGCTTTTCTTTTATCTTCTTCACAATCCTCTTCTTTCATTCTTTCTCACTCCATTATTAATATTCCTTGACATCGGGATGACCTCATCCACCAATATCCATGTTAATACTTGTCAATAGGTTTTTGGTCCATTATAGGGGTATATATGTATAGACTATTCTTTTTCTTCTTTTTCTTCTGGTAGGAATGGACCAGAACCCATTTAGGGCCTCTACTATATAAATCTATCGATGAAACCTTTCCACCACGTGTACTTTCGTTCCCCATGCCATCGTATGTCACCCATCCTCCAATGTTTTGTATTTCTGTCTTCATATTGAGTATTTCCATGTTCCAAAGATGTTCTAGTTGATTGGTGATCGCAGACCTACCTACACGTAGTTCACTACGAATATCTTCAACCGTAAAAGAATCATCTTCCTCCCTCTTTTCAAAGAAGGATATGATTTTCTGCCTAAGTTCATTTCCTGAACTGTTTACGACGTGTGTGATTATCTCCCTGCATTTACTATCCGGGTAGTCTTTGTCCAGGCTCTTCAGTGAGATGTATAATCGTTTAAACTGTTTCAACAGCCGTGTTGGAACCTCCGGCCTTACCCTATTGATAAGTTGTCCATGTTTGTAATCCGTAGCCTGGCTAGCCCGTAGCACTGTCAGTCGTTGCGCCTCCTTCTTTATATATTCTTTGATGTCATAGGGTATCTTCATGTCTGCATTAACTGTTGCGTTGTTGAGGAAGTTGTGTGTTATCTGTTGTATGTCGGTGAACATGTCTTCCTCATATCGTTCATTCTCCCATGCTGCATCCATCTTTAATTCATTATCTACTACGTCTGCGTTGGTATCATATATTAGTTCACGTGTTCCAAGGTGTGCGTTGAGTAGTATCTCATTACGTAGTGTATCTGTACTGCATCCTATGAAGGTTACATGGCAGTTATCATATTCTTTCTTGACTCCGCTCCCTGTCCTGCTAAGTACGAACCCGTCGTATAGGTCACGGAACTGTCCCCATATCTCTGACTTCGCATTCTTGTCTATTCCGCTCATCGATGCCATATCAAAGAACAAGAGTATGGTACTGGTCTGATTAAGTTCGCTACCAAGGTCTTTCACTCCTTTCATCCCGCTTGACAACGTCTTGGGTGTTATCTTCCCTAGTGGCTTGACATTCTGCCATCCTACCAACCCCTTTACCGCTGTTGTCTTGGTATCTCCGCTGTTTCCTGTTATGAACATCCATAGTGGTGTCCCTGGTAACTGGTTGCTGAGGACTACGGCTAGTATTACGTCTATCCGGTTGTAGTCTTTTATGTATAGGTATTTTCTCATTGTTTCGTAGAGTTTTGCGAGTGTTGCTTGTTTTGCTTCTCTTTCGATGATATCCCGTGTTTTTGTGGATTCTTTTTCAACGAATTCTTCCATCTCTTTTTCTATCTCCATCTATTTCACCAGTCCATACTAATCTATCATTCGTCTTATTTAAAGCTTTGCTGTGTACCAACTATCAATTCTTAATACATACCTTTATATACTATGGAGTACAAATATAAGGGGTATGGCGGAGAGAAAATGGTACAAATACGATTCTTACACAGGGCAACCTGTTTATTATGAAGTAATTAAACCTGTGACTCCAGAAAAGAGATGGTGTGAACGGTGTGGTGAACCAGTTGATGGCTGTGATATAGTTTATCAACCTGAAGGCATGTATTATTTTTTATGCTCTAGTTGTAGTAATATTGTAGATAAAGAAATCCATGGTGATAAGTAATGGTGTGGGAGTTTATTGGAAACGTCGCAGTATTCTTCATGTGTTGGATTAGTATCTTCTTTTTCCATGAGGTATGTCATAGCTTTGAAGCATACCGTCAGAGTGGGTTGTGGGGTAAGATACACATTAAACCTTTTACAATGTATACATCTGCTCATCGTCTCACTAATCGTCCCTTGTTTCTCATTGCTGGTGGGTTGTACTCTGGCTTATTAAGTATCGGTATCGGCTGTCTAATAGAGCAACCGATACTACAGTTCTCCCTGCTTTCTATTGGATTGACTAATGTTGTATACAGCTTCTTTGAAATGAGGTATATTACTGTATTGGATAGTTGGGAGTATATGAAGGGACGTTATGGGCTTTATTTCGTTGTCATGGGATGTTGTGTATTGTATAGGTTCAGCGGGTGGTTTATGTGAGAATGTGTGATAGATGTGGAAGTAGGAACAAGGTACAGTATATTAGTTCCGTTGGTACAATATTAGTTGATGTTGATCTCTGTGAAGAATGCATTGAAAAGTTTTTTAAATGGTTGAATTATGTCACGTCTGTCTAATACTGCGATGAAAGAGCGTTACGCTGCAATTGCTAACATCATAAAGGATTATAAGGGTGAGGTCGTTGGTGATACAGGTAAATACAATGTAGACCGTATCCGTGAGATATTAAATGATGATTATGCGATGAGTATCAGTGACCGTCACCTACGTATCATGTTGAAGGAGGGTAAGGGTGACATTAAGAAAC